>Ga0137412_10000989_pt1 | contig 21346 bp, 19 predicted proteins | sample CZODoug2_1_16fun_FD_122160 | JGI IMG/M metagenome (GOLD analysis project Ga0137412, IMG submission 122160) | Vadose zone soil fungal communities from Angelo Coast Range Reserve, California, USA - CZODoug2_1_16fungal (Hybrid Assembly) | ecosystem: Environmental > Terrestrial > Soil > Vadose zone... | reverse complement strand
GGGTCGGGCGAGCGTCGGATGAAACCGTGGTCGGCCAGCTCGTTGAGCGACGCGACGACGTCGCTGCGGTCGATGCCGGTGTGCCGACCGAGATCGGCCTGGCTGGCCGGGCCGAACTCCTGCACCGCGGCGAGCAATCGGTAGTGGTAGCCACGTGAGTCGGCGGCGGCGAATCCCGCGGCCAATAACCGAGAGGAGCGCGCGTACGCCTGGCTGATCAGCCACGTCGGCAGCTCCAGCATTCGGGACGGCGCTCCCTCGGCGCGGTGCGAGTCGGACTTCATGGACGCAGTCTAAGCCACTTGTTGGCACGGCCAACGATCTGTTAACGTGGGTAACGCCAACGTTGGCGCAACCAATGAAGTTGAGGAGAAGAAATGCTGAAGACTGAGAACGATCTGGTTGACCGCCTGGGCATCGAGGAGAACATCTCGAAACTGGGGCGCTCCCTCGACGAGCGTGACTTCGAGGCGCTGCGCGAGCTGTTCACTCCCGACGCGAGCGTGACGACCCCGGGCGGCACCGCGACCGGTCACGACGCGCTCGTCGAGCAGGCCCGCGCCCGGCACTCACGCGACGACGGCATCCAGCACGTCATCACCAACCTGCTCGTCGACGTGGACGGCGACCAAGCCTCGGTTCGGGCCAACCTGCTCGTCAGCTTCGCGCATTCGGGACCGGCCGACCCGGCCCCCTTCCTGCTCGGCGAGGTCTACCGATTCGACCTGCGGCGCACCGCCGAGGGCTGGCGGTTCACCACGCTCCGCAGCAATCCCGTCTGGTCACTCAACCGGCCGGCGCAGATTCAGTTGGACGCTAGGCGCGGTGGCCCGGGTGCCAGTTCTGGATGATGGCATTGAGCTGATCCGTGTCCGGGGCGTGGACGGTCAGCGGCCGGCGCGGCTCGGCGTCGGGGGCCGCCCAGCCGTCGAGCATGACGTCGAGGTAGCGGCGCCACAGGTCCGGCTTGATCGGCCCCGCGTATTCGCTGATCGCGCCGATCGTCCACAGCATCATCGGCAAATCGGTGTGTTCGAACTCCGCCCGCAGCCGCCCGGTGGCCTGGGCCCGCCGGACGAGCTCGATGCTGACCGGCACCACTCGCTCGCGCACGGCCGCGGTCTGCTCCGGACTCTGCGCGGTCGACAGTGCCTGGCGCATACCGCGGTCGGCCGCTTGCATCTCGCCCACCTTGACGATGCAGTCCCGCAGGGCCTGGTACGCATCCTCGGCCTGCAGCGCTTCGGTCATGATCGCGTGGACCTCGTCGATGCGTTGCTCGAACAGTGCCTGGAGCACCTCGTGCTTGCTGGCGAAATGGCGATAGGCCGTGCCGACGCCGACCCCGGCGTGATGGGCTATGTCGTTCAGGGTGACGTCCGCACCGTGCGTGGCGATCAGCTCGTTGGCCGCTGCCAGCAGTAGATCGCGGTTGCGGGCGGCGTCCTTGCGCAGCGGACGATCGGGGGGCGTGCTCACGGCGCCATCCTTGCGCATTGGGCCGGCAGCCGGCCCGACTCGAGGTCGGGCCGGCGCCGTGGGCGGAACGTTCACAGCGCGACTACCTCAGCCGCGTTCGGGTCGACCGCGGGAACCTGCGCGCGCAGCAGCACTGCGCAGATAACCGCGCCCACGGCCAGGATTCCGGCGGCCCAGCCGAATGCCGTGGTGTAGCTGTGCATGGTGGCCTGCGCGGCGAGGTCGGCGCTCCCGATGTGCGAGCCGGCGTAGCTGGTGGCAGCCGAGGCGGCCAGCGTGTTCAGCAACGCCGTGCCGATCGACCCGCCGACCTGCTGGCCGGTGTTGACCATCGCCGAGGCGACGCCCGAGTCGCTGGCGTCGACGCCGGAGGTGGCCAGGTTCATCGCCGAGGAGAACGTCAGGCCCAGGCCCACACCGAACACCATCGTTGCCGGTAGCACTCCGTTGACGTAGGTGCTGCCGAGATCGAGCTGGGTCAGCATCCACATGCCGACGGCGGCTATTGCCAGACCGGGGGCGATGATGAAGCGCGGACCGATGCGCGGCGCCAGCACCACGGTGCCGATCTGCGACAAGATCATGATCATGGCCGTCATGGGCAGGAACGCCAGGCCGGACTGCACGGCGCTGAAGCCCAAGGTCTGCTGCAGGTAGTACGTCAGGAACAGGAACACCCCGAACATGCCCGCGCCGACGGCGAAGATGCCGAGGTAGGCGCCGCCGCGGTTGCGGTCGAGCACGACGCGCAGTGGCAGCAGCGGGTGCGCCACCCGGGTCTGCAGGTAGACGAACGCGATCAGCAACGCGGCTCCGGCGACCAGGAAGCTGATCGTCACCGAGTTGCCCCAGCCGCCGGTCTCGGCGTGGGAGAAGCCGTACACGAGTGCGAACAGGCCGGCCGACACGGTCGCCACGCCGGGCAGATCCAGCTTCGGACGGTGCTCGGACTCCTGGTGGTGCAGCAGCAGCCAGCCCCCGGCGAACGACGCCGCCGCGAAGATCAGGTTGATGTACATGCACCAGCGCCAGGACAGGTACTCAGTCAGAACGCCGCCGAGCAGCAGGCCGATGGCGGCGCCGCCGCCGGCGATCGCGCCGTAGATGCCGAATGCCTTGGATCGCTCGCTGGGTCGGGTGAACGTGGTGCTCAGCAGGGACAGCGCCGCGGGCGCGAGCAAGGCCCCGAACATGCCCTGCACCGCTCGGGCCGTGACGAGCATGCCGAAGCTGGTCGCGGCGCCGCCGACCGCCGAGGCGATGGAGAAGCCGATCAGGCCGATCAGGAACAGCCGTTTGCGCCCGAACAGGTCAGCCAGCCGGCCACCGAGCAGCAGCAGGCTGCCGAACGCGAGCGCGTAAGCGGTGACGATCCACTGGCGGTCGCCGTCGTCGAAACCCAGCGAGCGCTGGGCCGAGGGGAGCGCGATGTTCACCACGGTGGTGTCGAGCACGACCATCAGCTGGGCGATGCCGAGCACCGCGAGGATCCACCACCTCCGTTGGTGGTGTGGGTTGTCGATCTCGACGGCACGCGGTGCGGCCATCGTCGTGGATGCGGTCATGTCGGCCTCCGGGCATCTGATTCGTCTGCGTCCTGACGAGGCTAACATGAAAACGGATATCCGTATTCCGTTTCGTCGGTGACGACCGTCTCCTCCGTGGACGACAGGACCCGCGTGACTGGTTTGCGGTACCTTGCGGCGACTATCGGTGGGCGGGCAGCCCCGAGGCATCCAGGAGATGGCATGTCTTTGACGCGGCGCGCGGTCAGCGTCGCCGTGACGTGCATCGCAGTGAGTGCGGTCGCGCTACGTCCGGCGGGTGGCGTCACGGCCACAACCGTTGACCAGACCGTGGGCCAGGCCGTGGCCTATGCGCAGTCCACCGGCGTGGCGGCGGCCGTCGTGGTCTATGACGACCAGACGGGCCGGCTCTACACCGCCGGCGACGACGCGAGCTACTACGGTGCGGCCTCGGTGATGAAGCTGTTCGTCGCCACGAAGCTGCTGGCGACCGGACAGATGCGGGATCCGCAGATCGCCGGCGAGGCCTGGTCGATGATCACTCGATCCGATGACGATGCGCTGACCGCATTGTTGCCCGGTGTCGGGGGTGTCGACGTGATCAACTGGGTGAAGGACTACTACGGCATCCCGTTTCTCGGCACCCCGCCGCACCACCCCGGATGCTGGGGCAATACGCAAGTCACAGCGTTGGGTGTCGCGTACTTCTACCAGCGGATGAAGCACGACCTGCGGGTCGCGCCCTGGCTGCTGGACGCGCTCCACCACCACGAGACCTACGGGGCCGACGGCACCGACCAGAGTTTCGGGATCCCGCAGGCAGCCGAGGACGTCGGGGTCAAGCAGGGTTGGGGCCACTGCGCCTCGAACACCGACGGATCGGTCATCAACTCCACCGGCCTGGTCGGATCCGACCGCTTCGCGATCGCCATCCTCACCAACACCAACAACTGGACCGTGGACGGCAACTCCTTCAACGCCACGCAGGCCGCGGTGGTGACCGAGATGGCGAAGATCCTCATGCCGAGTGGCTACGTCGACCAGCCCGGGGACCACTAGATCAGCATCGATGCCGGAAATTGGGGTGGTCTTTCGGGCTCTTCGCCCGGTTTACGGGGCTGCGCGATCGTGCGTTGTGGCGCGTGCGTTATTGCCGGATGGGCGGCACTGTCGTAACGTCGCCCTGACCTTTCCGGTAGGTCACCGCCGAATCGCCACGGTGTTGATGCCCCAAACAGAGGGGTAGCGAGGCCAGCGAGCCGGGGACCCACGAGTTTTCATGGGGTGAATCGGAGCGGGGACGCACGCGACCCAGTCGCGCTGAGCCGCCGCACCGTAGGGCATCTTCCGGCCCGAACCCGTCAGCTAACTCGGTAGGCGGTACGAGGAAGAAACGGAGTTCCGCCCATCGTGGCGTTGACTCGGACCCCCAGCCGTGTTCGATCCCTCCTCACCGGTGCAGCCCTGGCCGCCCTTGTCGGGGCCGGCGCTCTCGTGGTTCCGCATGTCGCGGGGGCAGCCCCCGGGCCGCCGACCATCGCCGAAGTGACCGCGAAGCTCGACAAGCTGTCCCAGCAGAACGAGGTGCTGGCCGAGCAGTACAACAAGGTCACCGCCGAGGTCCAGGCGGACCAGAAGGCAGCAGACGCCGCGCAGCGCGATGCGTTGACCGCGGCCACCGACTTCGACAAAGCCCGCACGATGCTGCGCCAGACCGTCACTGCCGAGTACGAGTCGGCGGCGTTCAGTCACGCCGGCGCGCTGCTGACGAGCACCGACGGGCAGGACTACCTCGACGCGTTGAGCACGATGAGCCTCATCTCCTCCCATCGGGCCCAGATCGTGTCGCAGATCAAGGCGGTGCACACGCACGCCGAGACGGCGCAGAAGAAGGCGACCGAACTGCTCGCGGCGGCGCAGAAGAAGGCGACCGCGCTCGACAAGCAGAAAAAGACGATCGAGGCCGACACCACGAAGTTCAAGGCGCTGCTCGCCACGCTGACCGCGGCCCAGCAGGCCGCCTACGCGCGCAGGAACACGGTTGCGCCCTCGACAGCTCAGGCGGCCATAGCGAAAGCCCCGAAAGTTCAGCCTCCGGCCGCTCCGGCCGGGGCCGGAAAGGCCACCACGGCCCAAGCGCAGAAGGCCGTCGACTACGCGATCGCGCAGGTCGGCAAGGCCTACGTGTACGCGGGGTCCGGGCCCGACGCGTTCGACTGTTCCGGGTTGACGATGGCGGCCTGGGCCCAGGGTGGTGTGAGCCTGCCGCACCAGTCCTCGGAGCAGTTCAACTTCGGCACCCACGTCAGCGCGAGCGAGCTGCAGCCCGGCGACCTGGTCTTCCTGTATCCGCCAGACATCTCACACGTCGAGATCATGGTCGGACCTGACCTGGCCGTGTCGGCCGCCAACGAGGCCCTGGGCGTTCGCTACGTCCATCCCTCGGAGGACATGGGTAGCTGGGCGGGCGCGACCCGGCTCACCTGATACCCGCGTCAGCCCTGCTGCACCAGGGGCCTGATCTCGACGCCGCTGTGGTCCTGAGTGGTTTCGGCCAGGCCCCGGGCGAGCGAGATCACTGTGGAGACGTCGGCGGCTTCGAGTAGATAGAAGCCGCCGAGGCCCTCCTTGGTCTCCGGAAACGGCCCGTCGGTGACCGTGGAACCGCCCTCGGAGGCGGCCCGCAGCGTGCTCGCCCGGGTGGTCGGCTCGAGTTGTCCCGACGCGAGGATCGCCTCGCCCGCCTTGGCGCGGAAGGCTCGGTGCCCCTCGCGGATGTGCGCCGTCTCGTCCGGCCCCATCGCGGCCCATCGCTGCTCGTTGCCGTAGATGAGAATCAAGTACTGCGCCATCTCCGCACGTCCTTTCCGCTGAAGCCACCTTGGCCCCTTGCTCAAGACGACGAACGAACCCGCTGGATATCGACGGCAGCCCATCCCTTTTCCAGCAGCTCGAAGATCGCGTCGAGGGAATCGCGAGGATCGGCGTCATCGCTCGCGAGGTCAGGGACCTCGAGAACGTAGCGGGTCAGGGCGCGGACGGCGGGGTCGCGGACGTCGCGGTTGGAGTCGGTCGCGATTGCCTCGGCCAGGACGTCTTCGCTGGCGATCCAGAGATGGCGTTGGTGTCCACGAAGCGCCGGCGTGGCCATGATCAGGTCGCGCTTGCGTTGCATCTCCGGGGCCATGTCCGTCGCGAATGCGCCACGCCCAGCCATGAACGCGCGCAGTGCCGTGAGCACCGATGTGCCGGCCGGGCGGTCGCGGACCGCGGCCACCAAGGCCTGCCTGCGCTCCACGCCGCCGTCGAAGATCAGCGCTTCCTTGCCGGCGGGGACGTGCTTGAACAGAGTCGCGATGGAGACGTCGGCTTCGTCGGCGATCTGGGCCACCGTGACGTTGTCGTAGCCGCGCTCGAGGAAGAGCTTCAGCGCCGCATCGGCCAGCGCCTGTCGGGTCTGGGCCTTCTTTCGTTCGCGCCGGCCGATCGTGTTCGTGGTCATGTCCGCCACTCTACTCAGAGTTCATACTGATGCTAAAATCATAGTGACTTTGAAAATAGACTCGTTTTAGATATGCTGATCGTGCTCGGCCGACAGCGATCGGGCGTTGCCATCAGCCGATACTCGAGGAGGCCTCGCCATGACCGCGACGACAACGCCGGGCTCGGCCAGCGTGAGCACCTCGGCCCGCCTGATGTGGGCGATTCTGGGATTGGTGCTGCTCGCCGACGCCCTCGACATGATCGATTCGACCGTCACGAACATCGCCGCGCCTACCATCGCTCACGAGCTACACGGCGGGCCGGGTCTGATCAAGTGGTTGGGGACGGCCTACATGCTCGCCATGGGTGTGCTGCTCGTGGTCGGCGGCCGGCTGGGTGACAAGTTCGGCCAGCGCCGGCTCTTCTTGATCGGGATGACCGGATTCACCCTGGCCTCGGCCGCGGCCGGGCTCTCACCCGACCCAGCGCTACTGATCGCGGCTCGAGTTGCCCAGGGCGCCTTCGGTGCTCTGCTCATTCCGCAAGGCATGGCAATCATGACCAAGTCGTTCTCCCGCGACATGCTCAGCAAGGCATTCGGGTTGTTCGGCCCGCTGCTCGGGATTGCAACGGTCGGCGGGCCGATCCTGGCCGGCTTCGTCATCAGCGCCGACTGGTTCGGACTGTCCTGGCGACCGATCTTCCTGCTCAACGTCTTCCTCGGTGCAATCGGTCTCGTACTGGCCGTGAAGATCCTTCCGTCCGATGACGGTGACCGGTCCACCGTCGTCGACGGCTGGGGTTCCGGCTTGCTCGCCGCGACAATGTTCGGCCTGCTGTACGGGCTGATCGAGGGCTCCACCAACGGTTGGACCGCCATCCCTATCGCGTCGATCCTCGCCGGCGTGCTCTTCTTCGCCGCATTCGCCTACCGCCAGGTCACCGCGACCGACCCGCTGATCAAGCCGTCGCTGCTACGCAACCGGGGGTTCAGCTCCGGGCTGGTCGTCGGCCTGGCCGTCTTCGCCGCCACGACCGGGCTGCTCTACGTACTGTCCCTGTTCATGCAGGAAGGCCTGCACGCAAGCCCACGCAGCGCCTCGGTCGCCCTGCTCCCGCTGACCCTGGGCATCATCGTCTCCGCAGGCGCCGCCATGGGCGGGCTGGTCGCCAAACTCGGCCGCACGCTGATCGTCATCGGACTCGTCATCGTGCTCCTGGGCTGCGGCTGGGTCCTCGCCCTGGTCGCGCACTCCGGCACCGATCTAGGTCTGTGGACCCTGGCGCCCGCGTTGTTCGTGATCGGTCTGGGATTGGGCTGCTGCTACAGCACGATCTTCGACGTCGCGCTCGGCGACATCAACCCCGACGAAGCCGGCAGCGCCAGCGGTTCACTCAGCTCGATCCAGCAGCTCGCGGCCGGGATCGGATCGGCCGCAGTGACCTCCGTGTTCTTCCAAGCCGCGACCTCTGGGCTGGCTCACGCCATGAAAGTGACCCTCATCGTCGTCCTGGTCGTCACCGCGCTCAGCCTGCCGGTCGTCGCGCTCATGCCCCGCAAGGCACCGCAAGAACCGCAGCACTGAACCCCCGAAACGCAGGTCCGGCTGTCGCCGATGTCTTGAGACATCACAGCGTGCCCCCGGCAGGATTCGAACCTGCGACGCCCGGCTTAGGAGTCCGGCGCTCTATCCCCTGAGCTACGAGGGCAAATCCAGGTCAGCATGCCATGTGGGCGATGGCCGGCGGATAGCGTGGGTGGATGCGGATAGATCTTTCCGGCCGGACGGCGCTGGTCACCGGGTCCTCGCAGGGGATCGGCCTGGCGATCGCGAAGGGGCTGGCCGAGGCCGGAGCTCGGGTGATCCTGACCGGTCGCGATCAGGGCAAGCTCGACGCGGCCGCGACGGCGATTCGCGGAGACGTCGTGACGGTCGCCGCCGACATCACGCAGGACGAGGGCACGAGCACGCTCACACGGGCGGCGCCCGGCGTCGACGTCCTGATCAACAACCTGGGCATCTACGGCGCGCGTCCGGCCCTGGAGATCACTGACGACGAGTGGCGACGCTATTTCGAGACGAACGTGCTCACGGCGGTGCGGCTGATCCGGCACTACCTGCCCGGCATGGTCGAGCGGGGTTGGGGGCGGGTGCAGAACATCGCCAGCGACTCGGCGATCGCGACGCCCGGCGAGATGATCCACTACGGGATGAGCAAGACGGCGCTGCTCGCGGTGTCCCGTGGCTTCGCCAAGGAGGCGGCCGGAAGCGGAGTGACGGTCAACAGTGTCATCGCCGGGCCGACGCACACCGGCGGTGTCGAGGACTTCGTCTATCAGCTCGTGCCGCGCGAGCTGCCGTGGGACGAGGCGCAGCGGCAGTTCATGCGCGAGCACCGTCCCCAATCGCTGCTGCAGCGGCTCATCGAGCCCGAGGAGATCGCGAACATGGTGGTCTATCTCAGCTCGCCGCAGGCCTCGGCGACCACGGGCGGCGCGTTGCGCGTCGACGGCGGCTACGTCGACTCGATCTTGCCGTAGGCATGGTCGAGGGGGCGGCCGTTGAGGTGCCGCCCCCTCTGGTGCTACCGGGTCCCGAGCCGGTGATCTCGTGCCAGCCGTGGACGCATCTGTCGACGCGGCCGCGGCGCCTCGCCGGCTCGGGCCCCGGCGGCGTCTAGGTGAGGTTCAGCGCTGTGTCGTCGATGACGAACGATGTTTGCAGTGAGCTGTCCTCGGTGCCGGTGAAGGTGAAGGTCACCGTCTGGCCGGCGAAGGAGGACACGTCGAAGGACTTCGCGCTGTACCCGGTTGCGTGGTTGAGGTTGGAGTAGGTGGCCAGCGTGCTGGATCCGGCCTTGACGGTGAGCTTGTCGTAGGCGGTGCTGGTGGTCGACTCGCTCGTGTCGATGTGCAGGTAGAACGCGAGGGTGGCGTGACAGCCGCTGGGGATGGCAACCGATTGGCTCAGCGTGTCGGTGTGTGTGGTGGCGTAGCCGTTGAGCCAGGCTTTCCAGCTACCGCTGTGCGCCGCCTCGCCGGAGGCGTTGTCGATCACCCCGGCGGTGGCCGACCACGGTGTGGCGGTGCCGGTCTCGAAGCCGGGGTTGCCCAGCTTCTGCCCCGAACAGCTACCACTACCGGTCGGGTTGATCGTCCAGGAGAACTGGGCGCTACCCGTGGCGTTGGTCGAGTCCGTCGCCGTCGCGGTGACGGTGTATGACGTCGCGGTGCTCGGCGCCCCCGAGATCAACCCGGACGAGCTGATCGACAGGCCGGCCGGCAGCCCGGTCGCCGACCACGTGTACGGCGCGGTGCCACCACTGGCCGACAGTTGCAGGCTGACCGCCGTGCCCACCGTGCCGGTCTGGCTGCCCGGGTTGGTCACCGTGACGCCGGTGGAACCGCCGCCGGAGGTGAACGCCGCGGTGCCGTTCGGCGTGCCGAGCCCGGTCGGGCCGTCCCAGCCGGCGGTGCCGGTGCACAGGACGCTCGGCGAGCACGAGCCGTTCGAGCCACTCGTGACGTCGAACAGGTTGGCGGTGTGCGAGTACGGGTAGGAGTTCGGTCGATCGCTCGTGCCCGGCGTTCCCGCGAGCGCGTACACGGACGCGATCAGCGGGGCCGACAGGCTGGTGCCGCCGTAGACGTTCCAACCCTGAGTCTCGCCCACACCGACGTACGTGTTGTAGATGGCCAGGCCCGTGTTCGGGTCGGCGACTGCGGAGACGTCGGTGTCCGCGCGCTTGGTGCACGCGCTGATGCCGCTCTGGAACGACGGCTTGGTGACGTCCGACGAGCAACCGCTGCCAGCGCCGTTCCATACCGACTCGGTCCAACCACGCGAATTGGACGACGTGTTGAGCGACGTACCACCGACCGACACCACGTACTGCGACGTCGACGGGTAGATCACCCCGGCCGAGTACCCGCTGTCACCGCTGGATGCGGTGTAGACGACGCCGGTGTGGTTGAAGTACTGCGAGTCGTAGCTGGCCTCGGTGCCACCCTCGCCACCGCCCCAGCTCATCGAGATGAACTTGGCGCCCAGGTTGCGCGCGGCGTCGACGGCGGTGAACAGGTTGTCCGACGCGTCGTTGGCCTCGACGAGCAGGATGTGGCAGGCCGGGCAGGCCGAGGAGACGGCGTCCAGGTCGAGGGTGATCTCGCCGGCCCAGCCGGTGTCGCCGGTCGGCAGCGGGCTGGTCGCCCCGTTCTGGTTGACCTTCTTGAAGCAGCCGTTAGCCGTGGTGCAGGCCGAGAGGCCGTACTGCGAGCGGTAGACGCCGAGGTCGGCCTCGGCGTTCGGGTCGTCGTACGCATCGACGATGGCCACCGTCGGAGCGCCGCTCGCCGCCGGCAGCTTGTACGCCGACTGGATCTGGGATGGGCCGTACCCGGCCGGTACGGCATCGGGCGTGAGCACGTTCGGCTCGCTGATGTTCGTGCGCTTGAGGGCGAAGCAGGTGAACTGACCCTTGGCGACCTGCTGGCTACAGCTGTGCACGAAGGTCGGGGTCTGGGCGCCGGCTGAGGTTGTCAGCGCGGACGCGGATAGCGCGACGGCTGCGATCGCCGCGCCACCGGCGAGGATGGCTAATCCTCGGGACGGGAACTTCACTGGTACCTCCTGGGGGTGAGGTCGGCCCACGGGTGTGTGGTCCGCGCGTGAGGTTAGGGGTAAAGGTCCTGTGAATTGCCCGAATTGTTCGTAGCGCATCTGGCTACTTCCGGACTCGCACTAAGCTGTCCGTAAATGGCTGTAATCGCACTGTGCTGCGGCTGTTTCGGAGCGCGCTCACATCACTGCAGGCGGTAGCTGCGCGCTTGTGCGTGGAACCGGTCCAGTCGCCGCACATTTCTGCGTCGCGTGCGTCGGCCCGCCGCCGGTCCGCCTAACGGACCGCTGGACATGTCAGTTCTAAAACACAGCGAGCACGCTACGGGCACGATCGTGGCCGCCAGGGTTACTGGCAGCGAAATCGTGCGTGAATCCAGCCGATTCATTCCGATAACCGTCGTCCGCATGGGGAGGATCTGCCCTCATACCGGTGGGTAGTTATGTCAGCGGTCTGGCAGCATGATCTTTGTGGACGGGCGGCGGGACGGGGTACTGGTCAAGCCGGCCGTCGCGCTGCTTGGGCGTAATGCCGAGATAACGCTGATCGAGCAGTTGATCGGGGATCAGCGGGATCATCCCCGGGGCATCGTGCTCGAGGGCGAAGCCGGCATCGGCAAGACGGTGTTGTGGAGCGCCGGCGTCGAGCTCGCGTCGGCCAGCGGGCTCACCGTGCTCACCACCCGAGGCTGCCAACCCGACACAAACGTCTCTTTCGCCGCGCTGACCGACCTGCTGGTGCCGGTCGTCGACACCATGCTCGACCAGCTCCCCGAGCCGCAGCAGGTGGCGCTCGAGGTCGCGCTCGGACGCCGCGCGCCGGGGGCCGTGCAGGCCCACGCCGGGGCCCGGGAGATCGGTGCGGCGGTGCTGAGCGTGCTGCGGCGGCTGGCGGCCGCCGGGCCGACCCTGGTGGCGATCGACGACGTGCCGTGGCTGGATCGCGCGAGCCTCGACGCGCTGCACTTCGCCCTGCGGCGCCTCGACGGCGATCCGCTACGCCTACTCGTGTCGCGGCGCACCGTCGGGGCGGTCGAAGACGGCGCTCCGTCCCTGCCGCAGCTGCTCGCTGCCGACGCGCTCGACATCGTGCGGCTGGGACCGGTCGATGCGTCGGTCATCGACCAGATGCTCGCCGAACGCCTCGGACTCCGGCTGCCGCAACGGGTTCTGCAGCGGCTCGTGCAGCAGACGGGCGGCAACCCGCTGTGGGCGCTCGAGGTGGCCAACGTCCTGCGCGGAACACAAGGCGTCGTGTCTGCCATGCCTGTCCCGCAATCGTTGTCCTCGCTCGTGTCGCGCCGCCTCTCCGGCCTCGGGGAGGCGGCGCGCGAGGCGCTGCTCGTCGCGTCCGCGATGCCGCAACCGACGCTGTCGCTCACCTCGGCGGCGCTCGTGTCCGCGGTGTCTGATCCGAACGGCGCCATCGACGAGGCGGTGCGGGCCGGCGTTGTCGTCGAGTCGGCCGGACGCCTGCTGCCCGCGCATCCGCTGCTCGGATCGGCGGTGCTCGACGCGTTGCCGTCGACGCGCCGCACGGCGTTGCACCGGCGGCTGGCGGCGGTGGTCCTCGACCCCGAACAGCACGCCCGGCACCTTGCCCTCGCGGCTGGTGACGAACCCGACCGCGAGCTGGCCGACGCGCTGGACGCCGGTGCGAACGCCGCCCGCGCTCGGGGGGCCACCTACGCCGCGGCTGAGCTCGTCGAGCGATCCATCCGGCTCACGCCGCTCGATGCCGCCGACGATCTCGTGCACCGTCATGTGGTAGCCGCGGAGCTGTTCTTGCAGGTGGGCGACATGGACCGCAGCCGCGTCCACGCCACGGCCGCGCGGGGTGGCGATCCGGCGACCGATCGGCGCGCGTTGCAACTTCTCGTCGAGACGACGTATTGGGTGTACGGACGCCGCGCGGCGCAGGAACTCATCGCCCCGATGGTCGACGATCCGAGTTCTGACCAGCATCTGCGCGCGGTCGCGCTCGCGCTTGCGGCTGACGTCGGCGACACGCACGGCACGCCGCGCGGGGTGCTGGCCGAACGTGCGCTCGACCTGTTCGATCAGGTCGGCGACGGTGCCGACGCCTCGGCCATGGCGACCGCGTTGCGCTACCTGGCGCTGGTGCGACTCGACGGCGGCGAGGGGATTCCCCTCGACCTGGTGAAGCGCATCGAAGCGCTGCAGCAGAACCTGCCGTGGATCCCGAGCGTCGACCGCATGAGCGTGTTGATCGCCTACTGGGGTAAGGCAGTCGAGGACCTCGACGGCTCGCGGACCGGGCTGCAAGCAGCCATTGCCGATGCCCGTGACGAGGGCGAGGACTCCGTGCTGCCCGCGCTGTTGGCCCACCTGGCGCTCACCGAGTGCTGGGCCGGTCGCTACGCCGCGGGGCAGCGTGCCGTGGAGCTCGCGATGCGCAACGCGAACGACACGGGCATGGCACCGGTCGTCCTGCACGTGGCGCAGGCGCTGCTCTACATCCTGACCGGTCAGGTCGAGGTCGGGCGCTCGCTGATCGCCGCGCGGATGCCCAGCGACGGCAGCAGCGTCGATGCGCAGCGCACCGTCGTCTACGAGCACGTGCTGGGATTCGCAGCCTTGCTGCAGGGTGATGACGACGAGGCGGCGAGTCGGCTGTGGACTGCGTATCAGCAGGCTCGGGCCGCCGGTATCCACGACCCCGGACGTCGTCAACGGCTGGAGGGCGATCTCGGACAGGCGCTCGTCAATACAGGACGGCTGGACGATGCCCGGGCGCTCGCGGCTGAGTTGCAAGTGTTCGCCGAGCGCACCGAGCGTCCCACGCTGCTCGGCGTGGCCGCGCGGATCGACGGGCTGGTCCACGCGGCCGATGGCGATCTGGACGCCGCGACGACCGCGCTGCGCCGGGCCGTCTCCTGCCACGAACGCTCGCCGATGCCGCTCGAGCTCGGCCGTAGCCTGCTCGCGCTCGGCCAGGTGCTGCGGGCGCGCAAGCAGAGCGCAGCGGCGCGCCGCGCGCTGCAGGACGCGCTCAAGTGCTTCACCGAGCTGGGTGCTGTGCCGTTCGTCCGGCTCGCCCAGGCCGAACTGGACCGGGCGCAGCGCACCCGCACCCGCGGAGCGCTCACCGCATCCGAGCGACAGGTCGCTGACCTGGTCGCGGCCGGCCTCGCCAACCGCGAAGTGGCGGCCGCGCTGTTCACCAGCGTGCGCACCGTCGAGGGCCATCTCGCCGCGGTGTATCGCAAGCTGGGTGTCCGCTCGCGCACCGAGCTGGCCAAGCGCGCCGGCGCGGTCGGTGGCTTGGAGGCGGCCGAGTGAACGTGCGTCCGCGCGCCGGCGGCGAGGTATTCGGACGCGAGCGAGAGCTCGCGGCCGTTGACGCGCTGCTGGCCGACCCGGGGCCGGGACCGCACGCATTGATCCTGGAGGGCGAGGCCGGCATCGGGAAGTCGACCGTGTGGAACGCGGGCACGGCGGCGGCGCGTGAACGGGGCTGGACGGTGCTGTCGGCTCGGGGCAGCCTGTCCGAGACCGGGCTGTCCTTCGCCGGCCTCACCGACATGCTCGATCCGGTCGTCGACGGCGTCCTGGCCGACCTGCCCGAGCCTCAGCGGATTGCGCTCGAGGTCGCGCTGGTCCGGCGGTTGCCGGGCGAGGTCGAGGTCGGGCCGCGGGAGGTGGGAACCGCGCTGCTCGCCGTGTTGCGACGGCTCAGCGGCACCGCCAATGTGCTGCTCGCACTTGATGACCTGCCCTGGATCGACCGGGCGACGGTGGACGCGATCCGGTTCGCGCTGCGCCGGATGCAGGTCGAGCCGGTGCGCCTGCTCGCCTCGCGGCGCACGCCCGGAGGCGTCGGCGCGCAGGACGACACGACCGGCGCCGCCGACGTGCTCGCGCCGGAGGCCATGAACGTCTTGCACATCGGTCCGGTCGACGCGTCCATCCTGGACCGGATGCTCAGCGACCGGCTGCGGCTGCGGTTGCCGTCGCGGATCCTCGGGCAGGTGGTCGAGCAGACCGGCGGCAACCCGTTCTGGGCGCTCGAGGTCGGGGCCACCCTGGCGGCGGCCAGCTCGGTCAGCGGCGGCGTGCCGATCCCGGAATCGCTCTCGACGCTGGTGGCCCAGCGTCTGTCCGGCATGCCCCCCGGCGCTCACGAAGCGCTCCTCGTCGTCTCCGCCCTGGCCCATCCGACCCAGGCGCTCGCCGGCGCCGCGCTGGAATCCGCCGTCGACGATCCGAGCGTCGCACTCGCCCTCGCGGTGGACGAGGGCGCCATCGTCGAGTCCGAGGGACGGCTGCTCCCGGCCCACCCACTGCTCGGCTCGGCGGCGCTCGACGGGTTGCCGCCGGTGGCCCGCACCGCCCTGCACCAGCGACTCGCCGGGGTGGTGACCGACCCCGAGCAGCGTGCCCGGCACCTCGTCCTGGCCGCCGGCGAGCCGCCCGACGCCGACCTCGCGGAGGTAATCGACGCCGGCGCCCGCGTCGCCCGCTCCCGCGGTGCGACCTACGCGAGCCTCGAGCTGGCCGAGCTGGCGGTGCGATTCACGCCGGCCGACGAGCAGGCGAAGCTCTCCCTGCGCCGGGTCGAGGCCGCCGAGCTGCACTACATGGCCGGCGATTGGGAACGCGTCCTCGAGCTCGCGGAAGCCGTCTGGTCGGGTCCAGATCCTGGGCGTGACGTGCAGCGCCGCATCCTCGGACTCCTCGTGCACGCGCTGCTCTACATACGGGGCCAGGCCGCCGCGCAGCGCACGGCCGACGAGGCCGTCCTGCGCTCGGGCAACGATCCGCTGTTGCGCTCGATCGCACTCGCCTGGGCGTCGGAGGTGCATACCGTCCCGAAGACGGTGCTCGACTACGCGCAGCAGGCGATCCTGCTGTGCGAGCAGCTCGGCGACGCTGCCGATCAGGGCGCGCTGGCTCGGGCGCTGCTGAGCCTGGCCGAGATGGAACTGTTCCTCGGCAACGGCTATGACCGCGAGCTGGCCATGCGGGCCGCCCGCGCCCAGGCCAAGGCCGGGTGGATCCCGTTCGTCGAACGGGCTGAGGTGCTTCTGGGGTTCAGTGCCAAGTACGCCGATGACCTGGACACCTCCCGCGACGCGTTGACCAGCATGCTCGCGGTCGCGCACGAGGAAGCCGAGCTGTCCTCGGTTCCGGTGCTGCTCGGCCACCTTGCGATCACCGAGGTGTGGGCCGCACGCTACGACGAGGCCCGCAAGCACCTGGCGGCCGTCGATGAGGCCAAGCGCGAGACCGGCCCTGGCATCGGCGAGCCCGCGTCGCTCATCTGTGCGCGGGCCATCGTCCTGATCATGGACGACGACCTCGACGGCGCGCACTCCCTCCTCACCAAGGCCGGCGAGCAGGGCCCGCGAATCGCGGTCAAGCAGGCGGCCATCAACGCCATCCTGGGCCTGATCGCCTTGCTACGGGGCGAGGACGAGGAGGCGGTCGCCCTGCTGACCGGCGTCCTGGTCACCAGCCGGGCTGAGCACTTGTTCGAGCCCGGGGTGCGCCAGCGTCCAGAGGGCAACCTCGGCCAGGCGCTGGTCAACACCGGGCGGTTGGACGAGGCGCTCGCGCTGGCCGATGAGCTTCGTGAGCTCGGACGGCGCGGCGATCGCCCGAACCTCACCGGCATCGCGCGACGCATCGACGGGCTGGTACTGGCCGCCCGCGGAGATCTCGACGGCGCCGTGGAGGCGCTGACCGACGCGGTGCGCGACCACGAACACGCGCCGCTGCCGATCGAGTACGGGCGCAGCCTGCTCGCCCTCGGGCAGGTGCTGCGCCGGCGCCGCGCGCGCTCGGAGGCCCAGCGGGCCTTGCGGGACTCCCTGGACTCGTTCACCTCGCTCGGCGCCGCGCCGTTCGCCCGCGCGGCCGAGGCCGAACTGGGACGCGCCCAGTCGGCGCGGTCGGCGACGGCACTGACCACGTCCGAGCGACAGGTCGCCGAGCTCGTCGCGAGCGGCATGACCAACCGTGAGGTCGCCGCGCGCCTGTTCGCCAGCGTCCGCACCGTCGAGGGCCACCTCGCCGCCGTGTACCGCAAGCTCGGTATTCGGTCCCGTACCGAGCTGGCGGCGCGCTTCGCCGGTGACCTGGACGGATCCGGCTAGGAGTTGCAGAGGGTAATCGGTTCGCGACGCGGTAGGGACGCGGGCCGTCGGTTCGCGTAGCGGACCATTGTGATCTAGGTGCTTTCACGGGTTCGCCCGAATCAGCCCGTCCGTAGCGTCGTTGTCGAGCCGCCAAGTCGCGTGTGATTCCAGGACCGTCACGCGCGGTCCGGCGGACTACGACACCGACAACCAAGGGGTAGACGACAATGTTTCGGCAACGACTAGCCGCGCTCGCGATCATGGCGGCCGTACCGTTTGTGCTGCTGGCCTGCTCATCCGACTCGAAGGACGGCGGGCTCACGGCGCCGACCAACACCTCGAAGGTGAGCAGCGCGCCGGCGACCGATGACACTGGTGACACCGACAGCCCGACCGACGGCGACACCGGTACGGCGACGGGCGACGAGACGACCGGCGCGGCGACCGGTGATGCCGCCTCGTTCTGCAAGCTCATCCACTACCCGGACTACCTGGTGGGCGAAGAGGACGGCCAGGATCTGAGCGTCGATCAGCTCACGGCCAAGCTGCAGGAGGTCCGCGATGGGGCACCTGCGGACCTGAAGGCTGATGTCAACCTGATCGCCGACGTTGACATCGCCATCAAGAAGGACACCACCGATGATCCGGAAGTCGCGAAGAAGATGATGTCCGAGGACTTCCGGAACGCCAACACCCACTACGGCGAGTGGAAGAAGACGAACTGCGGCGACGTCTGACCCGCTCAACCGGTTGGCCGGATGGACGCCCGCGGGCCGTTCGGCCGGCCGACAACTAACCTCGGGGTATGGAGCTGACGCACGTCGACGCGAGCGGTGCCGCCCGGATGGTCGATGTCTCGGCCAAGGACGTCACCGCGCGCGAGGCGGTCGCGGCCGGCCGATTCACGACCACGCCTGAGGTGATCGGCCTGCTGCGGCGCGACGGCTTGCCCAAGGGGGACGCGCTGGCCGTCGCCCGCATCGCCGGTATCGCCGGGGCCAAACGCACCCCCGATCTCGTGCCGCTGTGCCACCCGGTCGCCCTGCACGCCGTCACCGTCGACCTGCAACTGACCGACAACACCGTCGACATCATCGCGACGACCCGCACGGCCGACCGGACCGGCGTCGAGATGGAGGCGCTCACGGCCGTGGTCGCTGCCGGGCTGGCGCTCTACGACATGGTCAAGGCCGTCGATCGTTCGGCGGTGCTCGGCGACGTGCGGCTGCTGGCGAAATCCGGTGGCCGCAGCGGGCAATGGCGACGGGCCGAATGAGCGTCTCCGCGGCGGTGATCACGTGCTCGAACCGTTCGGCTGCCGGTGAGCGGGCCGATGATTCCGGCGATCTGCTCGCGTCCCTGTTGCCCCAGGCCGGGTGCGAGGTCACATCGCGGGTCGTCGTGCCCGACGACGTCGAGGCGATCCGTGCCGCCGTCCGGTCCGCCGTCGATGGCGGCGCTCGGGTGGTGATCACCACCGGCGGCACCGGCCTGGCCCCGACCGACGTCACGCCCGAGGCGGTGCGCGCCCTGCTCGACCGGGAGGTGCCTGGGGTCGCCGAGGCGTTGCGCCTGGCCGCCCGGGATCGGGTGCCGACCTCGGTGCTCTCGCGCGGTGTAGCCGGTACCGTCGGCGGGACGTTCGTGGTCACGCTGCCTGGTTCGCCCGGCGGCGTCCGCGACGGCATGGCTGTGCTGACGCCGCTGCTGGGCCACGTGGTCGACCAGCTCGCCGGCGGCGACCACCGCGCAGGAGGCGGCATATGAGCGGGGAGTACCTGTGATCGCGTTCGAGCACGTTCTCGCCAGCGTCTCGGCGTCCCCCCTGGACGTCTCGGCCCACGAGCAGGCGGTCACGCGGAGTGCCGCCGGCGCGCACGTGGTCTTCTGCGGCGTCGTACGCGACACCGATCACGGGCGCCGCGTCGTCGAACTCGAATACGAGGCCCACCCGGGTGCCGAGAAGGTCCTGCGAGACATTGCGACGCAGTTCGCCGAGTTGCCGTCGGTCGACGGGCTCGCGGTCAGCCACCGGGTCGGCCGCCTCGTGGTCGGGGACGTCGCGCTCGTCGCAGCGATTAGCTCGATGCACCGTAGGGAGGCGTTCGACGTGTGTGCCCGTCTCGTCGACGAGGTCAAGCGCAGCCTGCCGGTGTGGAAGCGTCAGGTCTTCGAGGACGGCACCGACGAGTGGGTCAACTGCCCCTGAGAGCCCCGATTGTGGTGGGTTCGCCCGCGCAGCGCGGGCAAACCCACCACGATTCGATCCGGTCAGCCGCCGGCGAACGGTGGCAGGACGTCGATGGTCGCGGCCGGTGGTAGCGGCAGATCATCCGCTACCGCCAGCCCATCGACGAGGAAGGTTGACGCTGCCACGACGTCCGCGAGGCCGGGTCTGGCGGCCAGCTCGCCGCGCAGCGCGGCCAGGGTGGGCGCCTGTGTCGGCTCTTCGGCATGGCCGGCCGCTCGGCGGGCCCCGGCCCAGAAGCGGATCGTGGCAGCGATGGCTCAGTTCTCCTCGGCGGTGCCCGGCTTCTGGGTAGATCCGGTGGTTGCGGCCTTCCGGGCCGATCCGGTTGCCTTCCGCGCCGATCCGGCCGGCTTCGGGTCGGCAGCGCCGGCCTGATCGGGGCCGCCGGAGCTGCCGTTGGTTCCGTCGTGGCCGCGATCGAGCAGGTGCTCGATCGTGGTGCTCACCTTCTTGATGCGATCTGAATACTTGCCGTGCGTGAGGTGATCGAGCCGGTCAGCCGTCGTCTCGACGCCGTGCGCGGCAATGGGTCCGGCCTTGTGCGCGAGCTCCGTTGCCCGCTCCCGGGCCTGACCCGCGATCGGCGCGGCCCGACTCACGACCTCGCCGGCCACCTGGGTCGCTTTCTCCTTCGCTTGCCCACCGAGCCGGACGGCCTTGCTCGCCAACTCCCCGGTCTTCTCGGTGATCTTCTCTTGATTCACCATGACGTTGCCTCCTATCGGCTACTCGAATTTGCCGACCAGCCACGTCTATCCAAGCATTCCGACGACAATGGTGACGTGAACGTACCTCGCGCCGAAACGCCCGGCACACATGACGGTGCCGGCGAGGATGAGCCGGAGCCGCCGGTACTGCCCGATCGGCCGACCGATGAGCACGACGAGGCCTGGGGCGAATCCGATCGGCGCGGTGAACGCGACCGGGATTGGTACGAGCGCGAGCGCCCGCCCCATCACGAGTGACGGGCGCCGCGTGGTTGTGTCCTAGCCGACGGGACGATCGCCCTGCTGGGTGCGCAGCAACTCGCGGATCTCGATCAGGATGTCGACGTCGGTGGGCGGCGTCGCCTGCTCACCCCGGCGCTCCCGCATCTTCTGGTTGGGCACGACCAGGATGAAGTAGATGACGGCCGCGGTGAGGCCGAAGACGATGAGCGCGTTGATCAGCGTGGAGATGTCGATGAACGTCTTCTCCTTCAGCCGTCCGCCGCGCAGCGAGAAGCCCCAGCCATTGACGCCGGAGCCCGGGAAGGCGTTGATGATCGGCTTGACGATCGCGCCCACGAACGTGTTGACCACCGTGGCGAACGCGGTGGCGATGACGAACGCGACGGCTAGGTCGACGATGTTGCCGCGGAACACGAAGTCCTTGAAACCCTTGAGCATTCCTGCCCCCTACCGGAGTTTCATTGCGTGACGCCCTGTCACCCGGCCAGATGTTAGGGGGGATCGCGCACCGCCGCGACCACAGTGCGCCCCGACACGGCGGCAATCTTCAGCGACGTCGCCCGGTCGACGGCGACCACGATGTCCAGGATGCCGGAGTCGCTGTCCGCCGCGGACGGCGTCGTGACCGCAAGCACCCGCGCACTCTCGGCCAGCACATGGGCCGCCGGTGACGCCGTGGCCGCGGTATCCGGAGGATCGCTCACCAAGAGGTCGACCGAATCGCCGGCCCGCACCAGGCCGGCGCCGGCGCCACTGACTTGCACCGGCACGGCGCGCAGGTCACGGGCCAGGCCGGTCGTCAGGCCCGCACCGATCAGCCGGGCGGCGGTGAACGCCTCGCCGGCCCGTACCGCCCCGGCAACGCGGCGCCCCACCGCGTCGGGGGACCGCGTCAGTGCTCCGGTCGGGCGGAGCGCGTCGGGCCAGGATCGCAGCC
>Ga0137412_10000988_pt1 | contig 21352 bp, 24 predicted proteins | sample CZODoug2_1_16fun_FD_122160 | JGI IMG/M metagenome (GOLD analysis project Ga0137412, IMG submission 122160) | Vadose zone soil fungal communities from Angelo Coast Range Reserve, California, USA - CZODoug2_1_16fungal (Hybrid Assembly) | ecosystem: Environmental > Terrestrial > Soil > Vadose zone... | reverse complement strand
CGGCACGCCTACTGGGACGTCCAGCGCGGCTGATATGGGCGACTGGGCCGCGGACGACGCTGATGTGCTGACGCTGCCGAGCGGACGTCGGGTGCGTGGCCGTGGGCTCCGACGCGGCGAGCCGAGCGGCCCGTCGCCCGAGTTCGGGCTGTACCTGCTGGGCCGCGATCCCGGGCCGATGCCGTGGCCGGCGCGATGGCTGCGGTGGCCCGACTTCTGGCTGCCGTCCGACCGCGACGCGTTTCGGGCCGCACTGGGGGATGCATGGCGACGCTCGGTCGACGAGCGGGTCGAGATCGCATGCAGCGGTGGACGCGGGCGGACCGGAACGGCCCTGGCCTGCCTCGCGATTCTCGACGGGGTGCCGGCTGGCGAGGCGGTGGCCTTCGTCCGGGCGACGTACGACTCGCGGGCGGTCGAGACCCCGTGGCAGCGCCGGTTCGTGCGCCGGTTCCAGGCGCGCCCTTGATCATCTCTGGTCCAGGGACCACCCGTGGTCCATTCGTCCGAGATCATCAAGCTCCAGACGGCTCGGGCGGGCGGATTTGGCCGGGACGCCGCCGCGCCGGTATCGTTGCGGGCTGGACGCGCTTCTGGCGGGTCCACCGGCCATGTCCCGGGGTCACCGACCGCGGGAGCGACGCGTAGGGCGTCGTGAAGACCGATTAGAGAGAGCTCATGCCTACCTACAACCCGAAGCCCGGCGAGGTTACTCGTGCGTGGCACGTCATCGACGCGAACGACATCGTGCTCGGCCGCCTCGCCAGCCACGCGGCCAAGCTGCTGCGCGGCAAGCACAAGCCGCAGTTCGCCCTGCACGTCGACACCGGCGACTTCGTCGTCGTCATCAACGCCGAGAAGGTCGCCCTCACCGGCAACAAGCGTGACGAGTACCGCTACCGCCACTCCGGCTACCCGGGTGGTCTGCACCGGCGCACGGTCGGCGAGCTGCTCGAGCGGCGCCCCGAGCGGGTGATCGAGCTGGCCGTCCGCGGCATGCTGCCGAAGAACACCCTGGGACGTGCGCAGCTCAAGAAGCTCAAGGTGTACGCCGGCCCCGAGCATCCGCACGGCGCCCAGAAGCCACAGCCCTTCGAGATCAAGCAGGTCAGCCAGTGACAACCCCCGCCCCGATCGTCGGCCGCCGCAAGGAGGCCATCGTCCGCGTCCGGCTGGTGCCGGGCACGGGCGACTTCAAGCTCAACGGACGCACCCTCGCGTCGTACTTCCCGAACAAGGTGCACCAGCAGCTCATCCGCGAACCGTTCGTCACCCTGGAGAAGGACGGCCAGTTCGACGTCATCGCCTCGCTTCGTGGTGGCGGCGTCACCGGGCAGGCCGGCGCGCTGCGCCTGGCGATCGCCCGGGCGCTGATCTTCCTCGAGCCCGACGACCGTCCCGCGTTGAAGAAGGCCGGCTTCCTGACCCGCGACCCGCGCGTCAAGGAGCGCAAGAAGTACGGCCTGAAGAAGGCTCGCAAGGCTCCGCAGTACTCGAAGCGGTAACCCGCTTCCCGTGGGGCGCTACTTCGGTACGGATGGTGTTCGCGGCCTCGCGAACGGGGATATCACGCCAGAGCTCGTCCTGGCTATCGCCAGCGCGGCGGCGCGGGTGCTGGTGTCTCACGATGGGTCGCATCGCCCGGTCGCCGTAGTGGGCCGCGATCCGCGGGCTTCGGGCGAGATGCTCGAGGCCGCGGTGATCGCCGGGCTCACCTCGGCCGGGGCAGATGTGACGCGGGTGGGTGTGCTGCCGACTCCGGCCATCGCCTACCTGACGGGTGCATACGCGGCCGACCTGGGCGTGATGCTCTCGGCCAGTCACAACCCGATGCCCGACAACGGCCCGAAGTTGTTCGCGCGCGGCGGCGTGAAACTGCCCGACGACATCGAAACCGAGATCGAAGCCGAGGTCGACCGAGGCTGGACGGTAGCGCGTCCCACCGGCGCCGCTATCGGACGCGTGCACGATGCCGAGGACGCGGCCGAGCGCTACATGGCCCACTTGCTCGCCGCGGTGCCGACCCGCCTCGACGGCGTCCGCGTCGTGGTCGACTGCGCGCACGGGGCCGCGTCGGCCGTCGCGCCCGAGACCTACCGGCGGGCCGGCGCGACCGTGATCGCGGTCGCCGCCGAGCCCGACGGCATCAACATCAACGACGGCGTCGGGTCGACGCACATCGAGTCGCTGGCCAAGCTGGTCGTCGCCGAAGGTGCCGCCCTCGGCATCGCTCACGACGGCGACGCCGACCGCTGCCTGGCCGTCGACGCCGACGGCGACATCATCGACGGCGACCAGATCCTGGGCCTCGGTGCCTTGGCACTGCGCGCCTCGGGACAGCTGCGCGACGACACGATCGTGGCCACCGTCATGAGCAACCTGGGCCTGCATCACGGCATGCGCGACGCCGGCATCTCCGTGGTGACCACGGCTGTGGGCGACCGGTACGTCCTGGAAGAGCTGCGCGCCCGGCAGCTTTCCCTGGGCGGCGAGCAGAGCGGGCACGTCATCTTCACCGACGCGGCCACCACCGGCGACGGCCTGCTCACCGCCCTGAACGTCATGGCCTACATGGCCTCGTCCGGCAAGTCGCTGGCCGAGTTGGCCGCGGTGGTACGGCGGTTGCCGCAGGTGCTCGTCAACGTGCGAGTGGCCGACCGGGGGCGGGCCTGCGAGTCCCCGGCCGTCACGGCTGCCGTGGCGCAGGCCAGCGCCGAGCTCGGCGACGACGGCCGGATCCTGCTGCGTCCGTCGGGCACCGAGCAACTGGTGCGAGTCATGGTCGAGGCGGCGACGTACCAGCACGCCGACGAGATCGCCCACCGGGTCGCCGACATAGTCGCCGCGAGCTGATGTCTCGGCTGAGAGGGGCGTGAGGCGGTTTAGGGTTCGCACAGCTTCGCTCGGGACACTGTCTCGGTAATGAGTTCTGCTGTAACGCCGTCCCCGGACGAGAGCGGGACTCCCCGGACCAGACCGGAACTATCGGTCACCCAGATCGTCGCCAGCACGCTCGCTGCGGTCACCGCGACCATCGCGGCCTCCTACTTCGGCGTCAGCGGCACGGTGATCGGCGCGGCGCTGGCCAGCGTGGTCACCGTCGTTGGCAACGCCCTGTACAGCCACTCCATCCGCCGGACCCGCGAACGCGTGTTGAACGTCGTACCGATCCGCCCGGATGCGTTTCGGCGACCGCCCGCTCGAATGGCGCCCGCGACGGGCACTCTGGCCACTGCGGCTGATCCGGTCCTGGCGCGCCGTCCGTTCACGTGGCGAAAGGCCGCTGTGGCCGCGGCCGGCCTGTTCCTGATCGTCGCCGGCATCGTCACGAGCATCGAGCTCGCCGCTGGACGACCCCTGACCAAGGTCATCCACGACCAATCGGGCAGCGGCACCAGCCTGTTCGGCGGCAGCACCAAGAAGTCATCGCCGACGCCGACGCCGACGACCTCCGCCCCGACGACGTCGACACCAACGGCGCACCCCTCGACCCACCCGGGTAGCACGGGGCCGACGTCGAGCCCGCTCACGTCGACCCCGACGTCGGCCACGCCAACCCCGACGCCGACCACCACGACGCCGACGTCACCGACCCCGACCGCCCCGTCCACTCCGACCTTTACCCCGACGACCGGTCAACCGACGCCTTAGCCCCGCACCGTCCTTGATCAAGAGGGAGAAGTGGTCGCCAGAGCAGCCACTTCTCCCTCTTGATCAAGGAGCTGGGGATCAAGGAGATCGCGGATCGACGGGCGCGAGGAGTTGGGAGATCGGCGGGCGGTCAGGCGACGGCGTAGTGCGCGACGGCGTCCTCGGAGATCGACACGGTCAGCCAGCCCCGCAGCACGAGGACGTCCAGGTGAGCCATCGTCTCGGACGTGGCCAGCGTCTGGTTGAGCAGGTCCAGCTCGTCGAAGTGGCGCTGGCGCCGCGTCCAGTGCAACACCTGGGCCACCTCGTACGCCGTACCGGCGCCCTGCTCGACGGCCTTGGCGGTCTGGGTGAGGCGCTCCTCGTGGTGGTCGAGCAGCTCGTCGACCCGGGCGTGCACGCTCGGCGACTCCGGTCCGTGGGCCGGCAGCAGGCGAGCGTCCGGCAGCGACCGGACGAGCCGCAGCGAGTCGAGGTAGTCGCGCAGCGGGTACTCGGCGCGCGGCACCTCGAAGCCGATCGAGGGCGTGATGTGCGGCAGTACGTGGTCGCCGGCGAACAGGGCTCCGGCGTTGTCGTCGTAGAACACGACATGGCCCTGGGTGTGCCCCGGCGTGGCGATCACCCGCAGCGAACGAGTGCGCAGGGGCAGCTGCGTGCCCGTCTGCAGCCACGTGTCAGGGAGTTCGAAGTTAGTGCCGTCCTCCGGCATCGGACGCGGTTCGATGCGGGCCAGCAGGGCGGCCGCACCGGCCCGGACCAGCGGCTGGCCGCTGACCCGTTGCCCGGTGCGGATGGCCTCCTGGACGGCCAGCAGACCCGGGCGCTCACCCTCACCGAGCGCCACCTGCGTTCCGTGGGTGCGCCGGATGGCGACCGCCTGCGTGTAGTGGTCGCGATGCACGTGCGTGACGAGGAACTCGCGGATGTCGGCGAACCCGTAGCCGATGCCGTCCAAGCTCTTGGCCAGTAGCTCCTCGCTCTCGCGCAGGGCCCAGCCGCTGTCGACCAGCACCACCTGGTCGCCGTCGGCGATCGCGTACACGTTGACCGCCCGCAACCCGTCGAACGGCAGGGGCAACGGGATGCGGTAGACCCCGTCGCCCACCTCGTGCGCCCCGGGCTCGATCCAGGCACTGCGTGGGTCAGTCATTCATCCCGTCTACCACACGGTGACCGTTACGGGAGCGATTCGTGGCGAAGCCAACGCGGGCCGAACTCCCGTACTCTGCTCGGCATGAGTGAGCATCGCAGCGAGCGCCAGCGAGCGAGGAGCGGAGCGAATGCGGCGATGAGCGCTTGCGCGAAGAGCGAGCTCAAATAGTGTGCGGCATCGTGGGGTACGTCGGACCTAGGCAGGCGCTCGACGTCGTGGTCGAGGGGCTGCGCCGCCTCGAATACCGGGGCTACGACTCGGCCGGCGTCGCCGTAGTCGGTGACGGCCTGCAGACCGCCAAGAAGGCCGGCCGCATCGAGAACCTCGACAAGGAGCTGGCCGGGCGCACCATCACCGGGACGACCGGTATCGGCCACACCCGCTGGGCCACCCACGGCGCCCCGAACGACCGCAACGCGCACCCGCATCTGGACGCGGCCGAGCGCATCGCGGTGATCCACAACGGCATCATCGAGAACTTCGCCGAACTGCGCTCGGAATTGGAAGCCACCGGCGTCGAGTTCGCCAGCGACACCGACACCGAGGTGGTCGCGCACCTGATCGCCCAGTACCGCGGCGACGGTGTCGCCTTGGCCGATGCCTTGCGCGCCACCTGCCGCCGCCTCGACGGTGCGTTCACCCTGGTCGTCGTCGACCGCCGCGATCCGGATGTCGTGGTGGCCGCGCGGCGCAACTCGCCCCTGGTGCTCGGCGTCGGCGACGGCGAGACGTTCCTGGGCAGCGACGTCGCCGCGTTCATCGCGTACACGCGCAACGCCGTCGAACTCGGTCAGGACCAGGTCGTCGAGATCCGCCGGGACGGCTACACCATCACCGACTTCGATGGTGCCCCCGTCGACGGCAAGCATTTCCACATCGACTGGGACCTCGCCGCCGCCGAAAAGGGCGGCTTCGACTACTTCATGCTGAAGGAGATCCAGGAGCAGCCGACCGCCGTCGCCAACACCCTGCGAGGCCACCTCGTCGACGGGCAGGTCGTGCTGGACGAGCAGCGCATCGACAAGCAGGAACTACGCGACGTCGACAAGGTGTTCGTCGTCGCCTGCGGCACGGCCTACCACTCCGGGCTGATCGCCAAGTACGCCATCGAGCACTGGACGCGGGTGCCGGTCGAGGTCGAGATGGCCTCGGAGTTCCGGTATCGCGACCCGGTGCTCGACCGCCAGACGCTCGTCGTCGCGATCAGCCAGTCCGGCGAGACCGCCGACACGCTCGAGGCGGTTCGCCACGCCCGGGCGCAGAAGGCGCGGGTGCTCGCGATCTGCAACACGAACGGCGCGCAGATCCCGCGGGAGTCCGACGGCGTGCTCTACACGCACGCCGGCCCCGAGATCGGGGTCGCCGCGACCAAGACGTTCACCGCGCAGGTCGCCGCCGTCGAGCTGGTGGGCCTGGCCCTGGCGCAGGCGCGCGGCACCAAGTACGGCGACGAGGTCGCCCGCGAGTTCGAGAACCTGGCCGCCATCCCCGAGCTGATGGCCCAGACGCTGGCCGTCGTCGAGCCGGTCCGCGCGCTGGCTCGCGAGATCGCCGCGTCCAAGACGGTGCTGTTCCTCGGCCGGCACGTGGGCTACCCGGTGGCGTTGGAGGGGGCGCTCAAGCTCAAGGAGCTCGCCTACATGCACGCCGAGGGGTTCCCGGCCGGCGAGCTCAAGCACGGCCCGATCGCCCTGATCGAGGACGGCCTGCCGGTGGTGGTGGTCATGCCGTCGCCGAGCGGGCGCCCGGTGCTGCACCAGAAGATGCTGTCCAACATCGCCGAGATCGCTGCCCGTGGCGCGCGCACGATCGTGATCGCCGAGGAGGGCGACCTGGCGGTGCGCCGCTACGCCGCGCACCTGGTCGAGGTGCCCGCGGTGCCGACCCTCCTGTCGCCGTTCGTGGCGACGATCCCGCTGCAGGTGCTCGCCGCCGAGATCGCGCAGGCGCGCGGCTACGACGTCGACAAGCCCCGCAACCTGGCCAAGTCCGTCACGGTGGAGTAAAGCGAACGGATCGCGCTGCAGGAATCGATGAGCTGCCGGTCGTACGCGCGGCTGCGGTCCGATCCTGGTCACCAGGTGGCCGCCCAACGCTATTGGCTGGCGGCGGGTTGGTCGCCGACCAGCGTGTCCACGTCCAGGATGATCACGTGCGGGGTGGACGGGTCGAGCAGTACCGGCACCTGCGCGCCGGCCACCGCCTTGGCCTTGGCGGTGGCGTTGCCGAACTTGATCCGCACGACCCCGGGGAACGGGGCCCGGCCCGGCGGGCGCACCTCGACGTCCAACCGCGTCGTGGGAATGCGGACGAGGGTGTCGGCGGACTCCTCGTCGACGGCCGAGAGCACCGTCGCGGTCACGGCGTGCCCGCGCAGCTCGTCCGGGTCGCCGCCCGGGATGGTCCGGTTGAGCATCCCGCCGAAGATGGCGGTGCCCAGGCCCGGCGTGCTGAGCGCCGCCTTCGCCTTGCGGAAGAAGCCGGGTTTGTCACCCAGTTGCTTGACGCGTTCGCCCACTTGCGTCATCAGCTGCATGTGGCGGCCGGCCTCGGAGTTCGGATCTGACTGCTCCCAGGCGACGACGACCAGATCGGGCTTAGCCTTGTCCCGGAGGACGATCAGTCGCTGCCCGGGCTGCAGCACGAAGCTCTGCGGCATGTAGGTGCTGAACGTGACCGGATGCGGCGGCGCGGCCCGATTCTCCATCAATTGCAGGTTGCCGCTGATCACGACCGAGCCCCCAGAACCACCGGCCGACTCGTGCCACTCGGTGACCTCGAGCATCCCCGGCTCCGGATCGGTCATCCCCTGCGTGGGGTCGCCGGCGAACTCCATCAGGCGTCCGACGGCGGGGCGGTGGGCGGGGCCGTGGGCGTGCCGCAGCTCATGCAGAACCGTGCGCCGGGGGCGAGCTCGGTCTGGCAGTTCGCGCACTGCGCCGGCGCGGGGGGCGCGGTGGCCTGCCCGCACGACATGCAGAACTTGGCGCCGGCCGGGTTGGCCGTGCCGCACTGCGCGCATGCGACGGAGTCAGCTGTGGGGGCCGGAGCGGTCGGGGCCGGCGCAGCAGCGGCCGGAGGCGGTCCGACGTACCCGCTCGGCGTAGGCCCGCCGGCGAATCCGGCCGCGGGCGGTGGCACCGGCGCCGCGGGCTGGCCGGCGTTCATCCCGGCGGCGCCGAGGCCCGCTGCGAGGAACGCCCCGCCGACGGCCGCGCCGCCCTGGGACATGCCCTCGCCAGCACCGAGGGCCATCGCGCCGGCCGCGTACTGGCTGAACCCACCGGCCAGGCGCGAGTACGACGTGTCCTTGGCGAGGGTCTTGATCCGCTCGGAGTCCTCGGGGGCGAGGTTGATGTCGAAGTTGCCCATCTTGGTCAGCGCCACGCCGTACATGGCCAGCTGCTCGTTCGCCGCCGCGATCAGCACCGGCTCGAGCTCGGGCGTGTACACCGACAGGCCCAGGATCGGCCAGCCATTGCGGACGATCTGCGTGGTCACCGTCGTCCGCATGACCTTCAGCAGCTGGTCGCTGACCCAGTCGCCGATCACCGCGTTGTCCTCGACGTTCATCGTGCCGAGCAGGTTGGTGATCAGCTGCTGCGGATCGGTGACGCGCACGGCGTAGTCGCCGAACGTCCGCAACGTGACGATCAGGCCGGTCTGCGGGTCCTGCACGTCGTCGATGCGCCCGCCGAACTGGAACCCGGGGAACTCGCGGGTGGCCACGAAGTACAGCTCGGCGCGGTACGCGTTGCCGCCGGTGGCGATGTCGATCAGGACGCCCAGGCCCGGGATCTCGTCGGCGTCGATCTTGTGCCGGCCCGGGCCCAGGGTCTGCACGACCTGCCCGGTCTTGACGAACAGCGCCAGCTCGTCGGCGTTGACGATGGCCCGCGTCGTCTTGCGGATGCTGTGGTCGGGCCACTTGTACACGATCTGATGCTTGTGCTTGTCCGGGACGGCGATGAACTCGCGGCTGAGCAACACCATGCCGGGCACGCTACTTGCTCGATCCTGCGCACAGACCGCCCGAACGCGCGCCCTTTTGGGCGGAACTCCGGCCGTCCCTGCTTGTTAGCGTCGAGCGTCCGCCGCGAAGCCGTGGCGCAGTAGGAGGGGTCTCCCGGTATGGATCGCATCGAGTGCCAGTGGTGCCAAGGCCACAGCCCGGCCGACAGCACCAGCTGCCAGATCTGCGGCGCGCCGCTGGACGTCCGCGACCGGATCAGCGACTCCGGATGGCGCGAGGCGCCGCGCCTGCGCGACATGACCGAGTTCCGGTTCTCGAACAGCACCTGCCAGGTCGAGGGCGAGCTCGTACCGGTCGCCGAGGTGACGCTCGGGGCCGGAGATTCGGTGTACTTCGAGCACCACGCGATGCTGTGGAAGGACACCCAGACGTCGCTGACCGCCGTCAACGCCGGCGGCGGGCTCAAGCGGATGATCGGCGGGATGCCGCTCATGATGACCAAGGCGTCCGGCGTTGGACGGGTGGCCTTCTCGCGGGATCAAACCGGCGAGCTGGTCGTGCTGCCGATGCACCCGGGTATGGAGATCGATGCCCGGGAGCACGCGTTCCTGGTGTCCTCGCACACGATCGCGTACTCGTTCGAGCGGATCAAGGGTCTGGCCAACATCCTGCACGGCGGCAACGGCATGTACCTCGACCGGTTCGTGACGACCGGGGATCCCGGGCTGCTGATCCTGCACGGCTACGGCAACGTGTTCCAGCGGATGCTCAAGGAGGGCGAGACGATCGTGGTCGAGCCCGGTGGCTTCCTCTACAAGGACGCGTCGGTGCGCATGAACGCGATCAAGCTGCCGATCGACGGGCGCCGGGATCCCTACGTCGCCGAGATGGTCGGGCCGGGGCGGGTCGGCATCCAGTCGATGTACGTCCACCACCACACCGGCGACGGCGACAACGCCGGTCTCATCGGACGGGTGCTCAGCTAGCCGTGACCGCCCTCGCCTCCTACACCTGCCGGTACTGCCGGCTGCCCGGTGATTCCTCCGGCGTGAGCTGCCCGAACTGCGGCGCGCCGATCGACGCGCGGGCCATCGTCAGCCGCACCGGATGGGTGCAGCAGCCACCCATCGCCGACATGGCGCGCATCCAGTTCGGCCGCTCGCGATTGCAGATCGAGGGCACCCAGGTGCCGGTGGCCGACTTCGATCTGAGCGACCCGGACTGGATCTTCTTCGGCCAGCACACGCTGCTGTGGGCCGATGCGTCGGCGAAGCTGACGGCGTTCCAGACGCCCGACAACTGGTCGGGTTCGGTCTCGGGCCTGTCCACGGCGATGATGCGGGGCGCCGGACCGGGCCACGTCGCCCTCTCCGACACCCACGCGGGCGAGATCATCGCGCTGCCGTTGCAGCCCGCGCAGCGCATCTGGGTCCGCGAAGGCCGGTTCCTCGCCGGGACTGGCGCGGTGGGATACGACACTCACAACAACCGGCTGTTCATCGAGACCCAGGAGCCGGCGCAGAATGGGGAAACTCCTGCTCAGGAGAAGCACTACCCCCTCGGCCAGTACGGCGACCTGTTCGGGGCGGCGACCACGCCGGGCCTGGTGCTGCTGCACGCGCCGGGCAACACGTTCATCCGCGACCTCGCCCAGAACGAGACGATCCTGGTGCAGCCCAGCGCCCTGCTCTACCGCGACCTGACCGTGCACGTGCGGCTGTTCCTCGAGTACCCGACGACCAACGACTTCCGGTGGCGGCACAAGCACGAGCAGCGCACGGTGTGGATGCAGGCGCGCGGACCGGGCCGGGTGGCCGTCCAGTCGATCTTCACCAGGCCCGAATCGGCCGATCGCATCGTCGACTACTCCTACGGCACGACCATCCAGCGCTGGTAGCTCAGCTCGGGATCAGGTGGCGGACGCCGAAGCGGGCGAAGTCGCGGTCGAACGTCACGACCTCGGCGCCGTGTTCGAGCGCGAGCGCCACAATGTGCGCGTCGTTCGTGAGGTTGCCTGCCGTACCGATCTGTTTCAGTAGCCCGCTCCAGATCGTGAAGTGTCGCGGAGTGGGAGCGACGATGGTCGCGGGTTCAGCGCCGAGCCAAGCCTCGACGTGCTCGAGCGCCTCGTCGACGGGCAGCGGGGTGTCGAAGATCCGTGGATGCGTGGAGATCCGGACGAAGGCGACGAGCACGATCCACGAAAACGCAACCGCTTCGGCTCCGCTAAGGGCGTCATCTAACCATCGGTGAGCTACGGCCTGATCGAGGCTTCGACGGTTGACGGCATTGAGCAAGACGTTGGCATCGATCAGCTTCACTTGCCGAGCCGCATCTTGCGGATGATCTCCTCATCCTCCAGATCGCCCGCGAGGCGCAACGCGTGCGTGATGTCGACCTTCGGGACCCCCATGTCGTGGGTCTTCGTCCGGAATTGCTTGCGCTGTGCCCCCCCGGTCAAGGCCTCGCGCAGGGCCGCGTTGAGGGCCTGCTTGAAGGTCAGGCCACGCTCGCTCATCCTGTTCTTGAGGAGCGTTTCCACATCTGGATCGAGCGTCACTGTCGTGCGCATGACCGCATCATAGCATCAACGTTGGTGATGGCCTGATGCATCATGCTGCCCGGGCGCCCCTTGCTCCCGTAGGCTCGCGATGTGGACAGCCAGTCGGTGGACCTGCTCATCGTCGGTGCCGGGCCGGTCGGCCTGTTCGGGGCGTACTACGCGGGCGTGCGCACGATGAAGACCGCCGTGCTCGACTCGCTGGAGGAGCCGGGCGGGCAGATCACCGCGATGTATCCGGAGAAGGCCATCTTCGACGTGGCCGGTTTTCCGGCGATCCGGGGCCGCGAGCTGGTCGACCAGCTGGTCGCGCAGGCGGCGCCGTTCGACCCCCTCTACGTGCTGGGTCACCAGGCGGTCGGCCTGGAGCGTGACAGCTCCGGGCCGGGGACGTTCGCGGTCACCACCTCGGAAGGCGTGCGGATCGAGACGCGGGCCATCGTGATCACCGGGGGCATCGGTACGTTCACGCCCCGGCCCCTGCCGACGGGCCAGGAGTTCGTCGGCCGCGGTGTCGTCCACTTCGTCCCGGATCCCTCGGTCTACAAGGACCTGAACGTCGTCGTCGTGGGCGGCGGTGACTCCGCACTCGACTGGGCGCTGATGCTCGAGCCGATCGCGGCCTCGGTGACGTTGGTGCACCGGCGCGCGCAGTTCCGGGCCCACCCGCACTCGGTGGAACTGGTCAAGGCCTCGACCGTGCAGATCGTCACCGATGCCCAGATCAGTGGCCTGCTCGGCAGCCCGGCGCTGTTCGAGGCGCAGGTCAGCGTCAACGGCGACGTGCAGTCGCTGCCGTGCGACAAGCTCGTCGCCGCGCTGGGCTTCACCGCGAACCTCGGCCCGCTGCTCGAATGGGGCATCGAGATCGTCGGACGCCGCCACATCAAGGTCGACACCAAGGGCGCGACGACCGTGCCGGGCGTGTACGCGGCGGGCGACATCGTCGACTACGAAGGCAAGGTGCGCCTCATCGCGACCGGGTTCGGTGAGGTCGCCACGGCCGTCAACAACGCGGCCGCGTACCTCAACCCGGACGTGTCCGCCTTCCCAGGCCACCTCTCCGACTACGCGCCGCCCGGCGCCGCCGGCTCGCCCACCGCATGATCGTTGGCGTCGGCATCGACGTGGTTCCGGTCGAGCGTTTCGCGCGGGCGTTGCTGCGTACTCCGGCCCTCGCCGAGCGTCTGTTCACGCCGGACGAGCAGCTGACCGACACGGGCGGGCGGCGCACCGCCGAGTCGCTCGCGGCCCGGTTCGCCGCCAAGGAAGCGCTGGCCAAGTCGCTCGGCGCGCCGGGCGGCATGCTCTGGACCGACGCCGAGGTGATCACCGACGCGTACGGCCGCCCCCACCTGGAGGTTCGCGGGACAGTGGCCGCGCGGGCGAAGGAGCTCGGCGTGACGCACTGGCACGTCTCGCTCTCGCACGACGGCGGGATAGCGTCGGCCACCGTGATCGCGGAAGGTTGAGCGAGAAGGGAGCCTGATCGTGCGTGGTGTCTGGCCGGTGGACGACGTCCGGGCGGCCGAGACGGCCCTGATGGCCCGGCTGCCGAACGGCGCCCTGATGCAGCGCGCCGCGACGGGACTTGCCGTCCACTGTGGACAGATCCTCGGACGGGTGTACGGCGCCTCGGTGGTGCTGCTCGTGGGCAGCGGCTCGAACGGTGGTGACGCGCTGTACGCCGGCGCATGGTTGGCGCGGCGCGGGGCTTGGGTCAGCGCTGTCCTGATCGATCCCGAGCGCGCGCACGCAGCGGGGTTGGCGGCGCTGCGGGCGGCCGGTGGGCGGGCCGTGTCGGCCAAGGACGGTCCGGCCGTGATCGACGGCGCCGACCTGGTCGTCGACGGCATCCTCGGTATCGGCGGACGGGGCGGGCTACGCGGCGACGCCGTGGCGCTGGCCGAGATCGCCGAGGATCGCGTGACGGTCGCGGTCGATCTGCCCTCCGGCGTCGACGCCGACACGGGCGAGGTGGGCGAATCGGCCGTCCGGGCCGACACCACGGTGACGTTCGGCGCGCTCAAGCCCGGCCTGGTCAGCGGGGGCGGGGCGCAGCGGGCCGGCGAGGTGCGCCTGGTCGACATCGGTCTCGAACCCGAACTCGCGGCGGCGCGGACCTTCGTCCTCGAGCAGCACGACGTGGCCGCCCTGCTGCCCGTGCCGGGCGCGAGCGACGACAAGTACACCCGGGGCGTCGTCGGCGTGGTGGCCGGATCGCCCGCCTACGAGGGCGCCGGCGTGCTCGCCACCGGGGCGGCCGTGCACGGCGGGGCCGGCATGGTGCGTTACCTCGGCCGGGCGCCGGGCGTCGTGCGGGCGCGCTACCCCGATGTCGTCGTCCACGAGGACACCCGCCCGCACGAGGTGCGCGTCCAGGCCTGGGTGGTCGGACCGGGGCTCGGCACCGATGACGCGGCGATGGCCCTGCTGACCGATGCGCTGCGCACCGACCGGCCGGTGATCGTCGACGCCGACGGCATCACGCTCGTGGCCCGCTCGCCGGAGATCGTCCGGGGACGCTCGGCGCCCACGGTGCTCACCCCGCACGATCGCGAGTTCGCCCGGCTGGCCGGCGACGTAGGCCCTGACCGCATCGGCGCCGCGCGCCGGGCCGCGGACGACCTGGGCGCCACCGTGCTGCTGAAGGGCAACGCGACGGTCGTGGCCGAACCGCACGGCCGAGCGTTCGTCAACCCCACCGGCACGCCGTGGCTCGGCACCGCCGGAAGTGGCGACGTGCTCAGCGGCCTGATCGGGTCGCTGCTGGCGGGTGGCCTCGAGGCGCCGCTGGCCGCCGCGGTCGGGGCGTACGTGCACGGAGTGGCCGGTCAGATCGCCGGATCCGGCGGCCCGGCCTCGGCCACCGACGTGCTCGACTCGCTGCGGGCCGCCTGGCTCAGTATCGAGGGCTGAGCGCCCGCAGCCGGTCGCTGGCCGCAACCGCGACGACCACGACGGTGGCGACGATGGCGAGGGTCAGCGCCGAGACGTGCGGCACGGCGATCGCGAGCAGGGCCAGCAGCGCGATCGCGGCCAGTCGCGTCCACGGCACGACCTGCCAGACGATCGCCTTGAACCCGGCGTGGCCGGCGAGGAAGAGGGCCGCGCCGCCGAGCACCATCCACGCCGTGGCCGTCTCGGCGTGCACACTCGGGTGCTCGAACACCAGCTCGTCGGCCGCCGCCGCCACGATGATCCCGCCGACCATGATCAGGTGCATCCAGTGATACGCGCTGCGGCCCAGGCGCCCCGGGTCGTCGGACTCGGCGATCATGCGGGCGCCGTCCGTCGCGCTGCGGTCGAAGTACACCCACCACAACGCGACGCTGCCGACGAGCGCGGTGACGAAGGCGGCGACGTCCTGGCCGTGGATCGGGTGCTGGTCCGACAGCGCCTGGCCGGTCACGACGATCGACTCGCCGAGCGCGATGATCACGAAGAGCTGGCAACGTTCGGCGAAGTGGCCGCCCTCGATCGTCCACTCGTCGGTGCGTGACCGGCCCAGGCCAGGGGTGAAGTAGCCGACCGCGCCGCCGGCGAGGTCGACGGTGATGCCGAGCAGCCACAGCAGCTCGCGGGCGTGGCCGTCGACGAACGCGCCGGCGAGGTAGAACGCGCCGCTGACGACCAGCCACACGACGATCCGCTCGAAGTTGCGCCGCAGCGGGCCGTAGGGCGTCACGAGCACGATGTAGGCGGTGCGCACGACCTGCATGGCGACCAGCGCGGCGGCGACCATCAGGCCGCGGCCCTCGAAGGCGTCGGGCAGGCCGACCGACATGACCAGGCTGGCCAGCATCTGCGCGAGCAGCATCGCCCGGATCGGCAGCCGCTCGGGATCGAACCAGTTCGTGACCCAGGTGGTGTACGCCCAGGCGAGCCACACCATGACGAGGAGCAGCAGGGTCTGCAGTGCCCCCTCGACGGTCGGCCGCTCGATCAGGTGGTGGGACAGCTGGGTGATCGCGAACACGTACACCAGGTCGAAGAACAGCTCGACGTTCGTCACCCGCTGCACGCCCGCGCGGTCACGCAACAGGCTCGTCATGGCCGCATTCCTACACGGTTTTGGTCGCCCAGCCGGCTATTTGACGCCGGGTGACCAAAACCGGTCTGGGACACTGATCACGTGTTGCGCACCGAGGCCGTCGTCGACCTGGCCGCCATCCGCGGCAACGTCGCGACGCTGGACGCCGGGACGCCCGCCGAGGTCATGGCGGTCGTCAAGGCCGACGCGTACGGACACGGGTCGGTGCCGGCAGCACGGGCGGCGCTGGCCGGGGGAGCCACCTGGCTCGGCGTGGCCTTCGTCGACGAGGCGCTGACCCTGCGCGTCGCCGGCATCACCGCTCCGGTCCTGGCCTGGCTGTGGACGCCGGACGAGACCGGCGCCGTAGCGGCCGCGGTGGGCGCCGACGTCGACCTGAGCGTCAGCGGCCGGTGGGCGCTCGACGTGGTTCGCGCCGTGGCCGGCGAGCTCGGTCGGACCGCGCGCATCCACCTCAAGATTGACACCGGCCTCTCCCGCGGCGGCAGCTACCGCCGCGACTGGCCCGATCTCGTCGAGGCCGCCGCCAAGGCACACGCCGCCGGAGAAGTCGAGGTCATCGGCATCTGGAGCCATCTCGCCTACGCCGATGAGCTCGGCCATCCGACCGTCGCCCGGCAGGTGAGCGCCTTCCAGGACGCGCTCGAGGTGGCCACCACCGCCGGCATCACCCCGCAGGTGCGCCACCTCGCGAACTCGGCGGCGACGCTCACCGTGCCCGAGACGCACTTCGACCTGGTGCGTCCGGGCATCGCCGTGTATGGGTTGACTCCCGTGCCCGGCGACTACGGACTCACGCCGGCGATGACCCTGCGCGCGCAGGTGGCACTCGCCAAGCGCGTCCGGGCCGGTGAGGGCGTGTCCTACGGGCACACGTACACGACCGAGCGCGAGACGACGTTGGCGCTGGTGCCGCTCGGGTACGCCGACGGCATCCCGCGCGCGGCCTCGAACGTCGCCCCGGTAGCGATCAACGGGCGGCAGTACCGGATCAGCGGCCGGGTCAGCATGGACCAGATCGTGATCGACGTCGGCGACGATGCGGTAGCTGCCGGCGACACGGCCGTGCTGTTCGGGCCCGGACGTGACGGAGAACCCACCGCGCAGGACTGGGCGGACGCGCTCGACACGATCCACTATGAGATCGTGACCCGCATCGGGCCGCGCGTCGCTCGCGTCTACCTGGGAGCGCCCACGTGAGGAAGCGCACCGGCATCATCGGCGGCGTGGTCGGCGGGGCCGCCGCCGCCACGGCCGTGGCCGCCGTCGTCGTCGAGCGGCGGGCCTCGGCCCGTCGACACAAGCGGGGCGAGACTCCGTTTCAGGACCTGCCGTTCGATCGACACGGCACGGTCGTGACCGACGACGGCGCCGGCCTGTACTACGAGGAGGTCGGCCCCGCGGACGCACCGCTGACCGTCGTCTTCGTGCACGGCTACACGCTGAACCTGAGGTCGTTCTACTTCCAGCGGCAGGGCTTGCGTGAACAGTTCGGCGACGCCGTCCGGATGATCTTCTACGACCAGCGCAGCCACGGACGCTCCGAGCACGGCGATCCGAAACGGTCCACGATCGACCAGCTCGGGCAGGACCTCAACACGGTGCTCGACACGCTGGTGCCGTCCGGACCGATTGTGCTGATCGGCCATTCGATGGGCGGCATGACCGTCTTGGCCCTCGCCGACAGCAGTCCCGAGCTGTTCGAGCTCCCGCCGGGACGCCGGGGCGGGCCGCGGGTGGCCGGTGTCGCGCTGCTGGCGACGTCGGCGGGCAACATGGCGGCGGTCACCCTGGGGCTGCCGGCCTTGCTGGCCAAGATCAAGGGACCGCTGGTGCCGCTCTTGCTGCGCGGGGCCCGGCGGCAGGCGAACCTGGTCGAGCGCGGCCGCGCGATCGGCACCGACATCGCCTGGATGATCACCCGCCGGGTCAGCTTCGGCAGCAAGGAGGTCCCGGCGGCCACCGTCGAGTACCTGACCACGATGATCGCGTCCACCCGCATCGAGGTGATCGCCGACTTCTACCCGGCGCTCATGTCGCACGACAAGCTGGCCGCGCTGCCGGTGCTGTCCGACACGCGAGTGGTGATCATCTGCGGTGACCGCGACACCCTCACCCCGCTCGACCACAGCAAGGCGATGGCCGAGGAGCTGCCCAAGGCCGAACTCGTCGTCGTCCCGCAGGCCGGCCACGTCGCGCTGATGGAATACCCCGACATCGTCAACGAGGCCGTGGGCCGGCTGGTCGAGTCGGCGCTCGACGAGGGTGGTCGCCGGCGCAAGTGGTGGCGGGCCGGGTGACCCTGCCACTACGACTGTCCACTGTGGACGACACGCGCGCGTTCGGAGCGAAGCTGGCCGCCGTCCTGCGGGCGGGCGATCTGGTCGTGCTCGCCGGACCGCTCGGCGCGGGCAAGACCGCGCTGGTGCAGGGCATCGGCTCGGGTCTCGGCGTGCGCGGCCCGGTAGTCTCGCCCACCTTCGTCATCGCCCGGGTGCACCGGGGCGGACGATTGCCGCTCGTCCATGTCGACGCCTACCGGCTGCACTCTCTCGACGAGGTGGACGACCTGGATCTCGACGTGGACGCGTCGGACTCGGTGACGGTGGTCGAATGGGGAAGCGGCCTCGTCGAGCAACTCGCCGACGCCCGCCTCGAGATCCGGCTGTCACGCTCACCCGATTCGGACGAGCGCACCCTGGAGCTCGTGCCGCGCGGTGGCGACTGGCCCGACCGGGTCGCCGGCCTGGCCTAGCCGGTCGGTACCGCATACGGGCCCGGTGCGGTGAATACCGCGCCTCGAGGTCGACCAGGGGAGGGCAACCGTCATCGGAACGCACCGCACATTGCGGTAATGACCGCCGTCGGTGGTCGGCCGGCCGGCCGCGATCAGTAGGCTGAATACCCGTGCTCGTCCTTGCCATCGACACCTCGTCCGCCGCGGTCACGTCCGCGCTCGTGGCGGTCGACGATGCCGTGCGGACGGTCGCCCAGCGGGCCACGATCGACGCGCGTGGCCACGGTGAGCTGCTCGCGCCGTCCATCGCCGCGTGCCTGGCCGACGCGGGCGCGAAGCCGGGCGAGCTCGACGCAATCGTGGCGGGCCTGGGTCCGGGGCCGTTCACCGGCTTGCGGGTCGGGCTGGTGACGGCCGCCTCGATGTCCGACGCGCTCGGCATCCCGGCTTACGGCGTCTGTTCGTTGGATGCGATCGCCGGCGCTCTCGACGTCGCGTCGTTGCTGGTGGCTACCGATGCCCGGCGGCGCGAGGTGTTCTGGGCGCGCTACGTCGACGGAGCGCGGGTCACCGGTCCGGAGGTCGCCCGTCCGGACGCAGTGTCCACAGTGGACAGTGTGGCGATGGCCGGCGCCGGCGCACGACTGTACGCCGGCGTACTGGGGCTGCCCCTGCTCGACGCCGACTACCCGGACCCGGCGGCGCTGGTGCGCGTTGCCGCCGACCGCGTCCGCGCGCGGGCGCCGCAAGAGGCGCTCACCCCGCTCTACCTGCGCCGTCCGGACGCCGTCGAACCGGGCCACGCCAAGGCGGTGACGCCGCGATGATGGTGGTCGACGTCGTTCCCATGACCACAACGCACATCGACGCGCTCATGCCCTACGAGCAGGAGATGTTCGGACCCGAGGCGTGGACGGCCGAGGGGTACCGCTACGAGCTCGCCGACAAGCGATACCGCCACTACCTGGCCGCCGTGGACGAGAACCAGTCCTTGCTCGGCTGGGCGGGTGTGCGGATCGTCGCCGACTCGGCCGAGATCCTGACCGTGGGCGTCGTTCCGGCGGCACGGCGGCACGGGATCGGGGCCCGGTTGCTGGCGATGCTGCTCGACGAGGCCCTGCGGCGGGGTGCGGTCGAGGCCTTCCTGGAGGTGCGGGACGACAACGTCGGCGCGCAGCGGCTGTACGAGCGAGCCCGGTTCGTCCGGGTGGGCGTCCGGCGCGGGTACTACGACGGCGGCCGGACCGACGCGGTGGTGATGCGCCGTGCCCTCTGAGCCGCTGGTGCTGGGCATCGAGACGTCGTGTGACGAGACGGGGGTGGGCATCGTCCGGGGCACCACGCTGCTCGCCGACGCCATAGCCAGCAGCGTCGACGAGCATGCCCGCTTCGGCGGCGTCGTCCCCGAGGTGGCCAGCCGGGCGCACCTGCAGGCGATGGTCCCGACGCTGCGACGGGCCTGCGCCGACGCCGGTGTCACGCCGCACGACCTCGACGCGATCGCCGTCACCGCGGGCCCCGGGCTGGCCGGGGCGCTGCTCGTCGGCGTCGCCGCGGCCAAGGCGTACGCGCTGGCGCTCGACAAGCCGCTCTACGGCGTCAACCACCTGTCCTCGCACGTCGCGGTGGACCTGCTCGAGAACGGCCCCCTCGACGAGCCCTGCGTGGCGCTGCTCGTGTCCGGTGGGCACTCGTCGCTGCTCTTCGTCCCCCGCGTCGGCGGTGAGGACGTCACCGAGCTCGGCGCCACCGTCGACGACGCCGCCGGCGAGGCGTACGACAAGGTGGCCCGGCTGCTGGGCCTGCCGTTCCCGGGCGGCCCGCCGCTCGATCGGCTGGCCCGCGAGGGCGACCCGAACGCGATCGCGTTCCCGCGGGCCATGAGCGAGGTCCCGTACGCGTTCTCCTTCGCCGGGCTGAAGACCGCGGTGGCGCGGTGGGTCGAGGCACGGGAGCGGGCCGGTGAGAAGGTGCCGGTAGCCGACGTGGCCGCGAGCTTTCAGGAGGCCGTGGCCGACGTGCTGACCGCCAAGGCGGTGCGCGCGGCCCGGGACCAGGGTGTCGGCCACGTGCTGATCGGCGGCGGCGTGGCGGCGAATTCGCGCCTGCGGGCGCTGGCCGCGGAACGCTGCCAGGCCGCCGGGCTGCGGATGCGGGTGCCTCGGCCGGGGTTGTGCACCGACAACGGCGCGATGGTGGCCGCTCTCGGGGCGCAACTGGTCGCCCACGGCGCCTCGCCGTCCGCGCTGAACCTGCCGGCCGACTCGGCACTGCCGGTCACCGAGGTGCTCGTGTGACCACGGTCATGTGGGAAGCCCGGGCCGCTGAGGGGCGGATCGACGAGCTCGTCGGATACGTCCAGGCCCAGGCGGCGCCCGAGGCACAGATCTATCGGGGCGCCGACGGGCCACCCCGGGTCGTGGTCATCGACCCCACCGGGGCGGGCATATCGGATGTACCGCCCGAACTGGTCGCGCGCCCTCCGCATCAGTGGGCGTTCGACCCGGTTTAGCGTGCAACCGTTCGCCGCCGGGAGGTGTCAACATCTCCGTGACCCTCCTCCTCGGTGCGCCCAGCGGCATGCCTGGCGCAACGACCGGCATCGCGCCGCCGCGGCGGCGCGACCGGGGGGCGACGCGCGACGCGTCCGCACAGCATGCGATCGTGGAGATCAGCCAGGGGCTGGACCGCGACGCACGTGCGCAGGCGCGGGAGGGGTGTATGGAGAACGACGCTCTGTTCGCGCAGTTCGTGCGCGAACAGACCGCGACGTTGCTCCGATCGGCCTATTTGCTGACCGGCAGCTCGGCCGCCGCCGAGGATCTCGTGCAGGAGACGTTCCTCCGGCTGTTTCCGAAATGGGATCGGGTTCTGGCCGCCGACGTCCCGATCGCCTACGTGCGTCGCTCGCTGGTCAACGGCTTCCTCAACCAGCGGCGCAAGCCCTCGAGCCGCGAACTGATCATCGACGAGCTGCCCGAGCGGGTGGACGGGCGTGACATCGGCGCCGACGTCACCAACCGGGATCTGGTCTGGCGGCTGCTCACCGGCCTGCCCGACCGCCAGCGGGCCGCGCTGGTGATGCGGTTCTTCGAGGACCTGGCCGATGACGACATCGCCCGGTACCTGGGCTGCCGCCTCGGCACGGTACGTAGCCTGATCAGTCGCGGGCTCGCGGCGTTACGCGAGCAGACCCTGCGCGAGAGCGCACTCGACCCGGC
>Ga0137412_10000987_pt1 | contig 21353 bp, 20 predicted proteins | sample CZODoug2_1_16fun_FD_122160 | JGI IMG/M metagenome (GOLD analysis project Ga0137412, IMG submission 122160) | Vadose zone soil fungal communities from Angelo Coast Range Reserve, California, USA - CZODoug2_1_16fungal (Hybrid Assembly) | ecosystem: Environmental > Terrestrial > Soil > Vadose zone... | reverse complement strand
CTACAGACACAGCCGGCTGCGCGGCACGGAACCGGATGCGGCGCACGCCGCGCCGGCCAAAGCGGTTCCGTAAGGGGGCAGGCTCCCAGCTAGGCGCGCAGAGCTTCTGGAGTGAGCGGACCGAGAGCCTCGACCATGGCCTCATATACCTTGGGATTGCCGGCGATGATGTTCGGACCCAAGGCATAGTCGGCGCCGGTGGGCGTGCCGACGCGGCCGCCGGCCTCTTGAATGAGCAGCACACCCGCGGCGGTGTCCCAAGGCTTAAGGCCGAACTCCCAGAAACCGTCGATTCGGCCGGCGGCCACGTACGCAAGATCCAGCGAAGCGGCGCCAGGACGGCGTACGCCGGCGGCGGTTCCCATGATCACCTTGAGCATGGCGAGATAATCATCGATATGGGCGGCCTCCATGCGGTAGGGAAAGCCGGTGCCGATCAGCGACCCTTCCAGGCCGCGCTGCGGGCTGACGCGAATCTTCTTACCCTCGAGTTGGGCGCCGTCGCCGCGCGATGCCGTGAAGAATTCCTGCCGCATGGGATCGTAGACCACCGCGTGCTCCAAGCGTCCCTTGTGCTCGACCGCGATCGAAACTGCAAAGGTCGGGAAGCCATGCAGAAAATTAGTCGTGCCGTCGAGCGGATCGATGATCCACACGAATTCATTGTCGCCGCTGCGGCCGGATTCCTCGCCGAGAACGGCGTGCTGCGGATGGCTGCGGCGGATCGTGGCAATGATGTCCGCTTCGGCTTTGCGGTCGATGTCGGTGACGAAATCGTTGCGGCCTTTGGTATCGATTTTGATCGAATCGAGACGCGACAGGCTGCGCACGATCAAATCACCGGCGCGCCGGGCGGCGCGCACGGCGATATTGAGCAGTGGTTGCATAGGGTGGCGCTAGAATAACAGACCATGACCGCCGTCGTTCGCATCGTCCTGATAGACCCCAGCCATCCGGGCAATATCGGCTCGGTCGCGCGCGCCATGAAGAATATGGCGATCACCGATTTGGTTCTGGTGCGGCCCCGCTCCTTTCCTCACGCGGAATCGAATGCGCTGGCTGCCGGGGCCGACGATATTCTCGCGAATGCGCGCATCGTATCGACGGTATCCGAAGCGGTCGCCGACTGCGGCTTCATCGCGGGAACGACTTCGCGGCCGCGCTCGTATTATTGGGAATTCACGACGCCGCGCGATGTGGCGGGGCGAATCGTCGCCTTGCCGGAAGAGAATCGCGCGGCATTATTGTTCGGCTCGGAGCGCTATGGCCTGAGCACCGATGACCTGCAGTATTGCAACGTGTTGGTCCGCATACCGGCAAACCCCGACTATTGCTCGCTCAATCTCGCAATGTCGGTCCAGCTTTTGAGCTATGAAATCTTCATGGCGCGCGAGCAGCCGCGATCCGAAGTTCAAATGGAGTTGCCGCTCGCGCCGGCCGGCGATGTCGAACACTTTTACGAGCACCTCAATCAGGTTTTGAACGAAATCGATTTTGAGGATCGCACCGGGCATTTGATGGAGCGATTGCGGCGGCTGTTCAATCGCGCGCAGCTGGACCGCAATGAACTCAACATCATGCGCGGCATCTTGAGCGCCGTGCAGGGACGGCGCGGACAGTCCTCGCGACGGCCTCCATGACGGCGTCCATGACGAACCAAGGGACCGCGGCGCACGGACGCCGTACAGCCCCCGTCTACCTCGACTATGCGGCCACCACACCGGTCGATCCGCGCGTGGCGGCGGCCATGGCCGAGTGCCTCACGCAGGAGGGCGCCTTCGGTAATCCGGGATCTGCGAGCCATGACTATGGCGATGCGGCGAATGCCTTGGTCGAGGCGGCGCGGCGCGAAGTGGCTGCCGCCGTGGGCGCCGAGCCAGAGGACATCATTTGGACCTCGGGAGCCACCGAGGCCAACAACCTCGCCCTGTTCGGAATCGCCGCTTATTACCGCGACACCGGACGGCACATCGTCACCGTGCGCACCGAGCACAAGGCGGTGCTCGATCCCTGCCGTGAACTGGAACGTCGAGGGTGGCGCGTGACCTACCTGGTGCCGGATCGCGGCGGCGTACTGGACCCCGCGGAGGTCGCGGCGGCGCTGCAGCCGGACACCACCCTGGTCTCGGTCATGCACGTCAACAACGAAATCGGCGTCATTCAGGACATCGCCGCGATCGCGGCCGTGTGCGCCGCCCACGGCACGGTTCGGCTGCATGTGGATGCGGCACAGAGCGTCGGCAAATGTGAGGTGGAGTTTGACCGCCTAGGGGTCGACTTGATGTCGTTGTCGGCGCACAAAGCCTATGGGCCCAAGGGAGTTGGCGCTCTCGTGGTGTCGCGCAAGCGCGGGGTGCAGTTGCGGGCGCTGCAATTCGGCGGGGGTCAGGAGCGGAACCTACGCTCGGGCACGATAGCGACCCACCAGGTGGTGGGGATGGGGACGGCATTCGCGTTGGCCGCAGCCACACGGGAGCCGGAGGCCTTGCGCATCGCGCTGCTGCGAGATCGATTGTGGCGTGGTCTCGATGCATTGGGCGGCGCGCTGCGCAACGGGGACGCCGCGCACTCTGTGGCACACCTGCTCAACGTATCATTCGAGGATGTTGAAGGAGAGAGTCTGCTCGCCGCCGTGCGCTCCTCCATTGCCGTCTCGACCGGCTCGGCGTGTACGTCGGCGACTCAGGAGCCGTCCTATGTGCTGCGTGCCTTGGGTCGTGATGAGCGCCTCGCCGAAAGCAGCTTGAGGTTCAGCCTGGGCCGCTTTTCGACTGAAGCGGATGTCGAAGCGGCGGTCGCAGCGGTCCTGCGGGCGGTGACGCGTCTGCGCCGCATTGCCGGGGACCCGCAGGCTCGTGGCGGCCATGAATTACAATAATTTAACGACGCGTCACTTCGAGGGCGCGCTCGCCGCCGGCGTTCTGACGGGCCGTGGGGTGCGCCGCGGTGCGGCGGGCGGACGGTCGCAGGGCACCTGGGTGCAGTTCGATATGCGAATTGATTCGAGCAAGCCGGTCCAGACACTGGAAGCGGTGCGATTCCTGGCCTTCGCGTGCCCGCATGTCATCGCGGTATCGGATTGGATCGCGCAAACGGCCCTAGGGAGGGAAGCCAAGCCGGTCTTGCCGGAGAGCGTTCAGTCGCTGCGCGAACGCTTTGATGTGCCGATCGAGAAGCTGGGCCGGCTTCTGATCGTCGAAGATGCCTGGATAGCGGCGGTATCGTCCCCATATCGCCCGTAACGGCGGTTTTCCTCGAGGCGAGACCGGCCTGCCGGGTGACGCGGGGGCATAAGGAAATGCAAAAATGTGAGCTGCGGTTCCGTGCGCGGACCGTGTATGCATGTTATGTATAGCGCTACGGGGTATCCCCGTGACTAGAGGGCAGTGCGGTATGGCGATACTGTTGACCGAGTCGGCGGCTGATCGGGTTCGTACGCATTTGGAAAAGCGCGGCGCGGGCATCGGTCTGCGCGTCGGCATCAAGAAAACCGGATGTTCCGGATTCGCGTACATCGTCAATTACGCGGACGAAATTCATCCCGAAGATGCCGTTTTCGAGGCGCGCGGCGTCAAAGTCGTGGTCGATTCCACCAGCCTGCCGCTGATCGACGGAACCGTGGTGGATTTCGTCAAGCAGGGCTTGAACGAAGCCTTCAAGTTCCAGAACCCCAAGGCCAAGGGCGAATGCGGCTGCGGCGAGAGCTTCAACGTTTAGTAAGATATAGGCGCTGTCGCCGGACTTAACGGGGTCGGGACGACCCCGAACAAGGGTCGGGCCGCCGCGGCCCGGTAGGCTCGGCGCGAAGCGCCTAAAAACAGCCGGTTTTTCCAAGCAATACAGGGACTTCGGCTGTCATCCTGATTGCTTGGGCGCTTCCGCTCCAGTACACTTCGCGGTCTTTGTCAGCCCCTTTTGGGGCGGATACCCCAGCAAAGCACCCGAGGTTGTCATGCCAATTGAGCGCACTCTTTCCATCGTCAAGCCCGACGGCGTGGGCCGCAATCTGATCGGCGAAGTCTATCGTCGCTTCGAGCAGGCGGGCTTGCGTGTGATCGCGGCTCGAATGATGCGATTGTCGCAGGGCGAAGCCGAGGGCTTTTACGCCGTGCATCGCGAGCGGCCGTTCTTCAAGGATTTGGTGAAGTTCATGACGTCGGGTCCGGTGATGGTGCAGGTGCTCGAGGGCGAGGGCGCCATTGCAAAGAACCGCGAGGTCATGGGCGCCACCGATCCGAAGAAAGCGGACAAGGGCACGATCCGTGCCGACCTTGCCACCAGCATCGATGAGAACATCGTTCATGGTTCGGATGCGCCCGATACGGCGGCCCGCGAGATTTCCTACTTCTTCCGCGAAATTGAGGTCTGCCCGCGTACGCGCTAGCGTAGGCGCCGCAAGATCAGTCAGGAACCGCAAACGTGGCCGACGAACGCGTGAATCTTCTCGGCTTGCCCCGCTCCGAACTCGAGGCGTTCGTCGCCGAACGTCTGGGCGCTAAGCCGTTTCGCGCGCGGCAGCTGATGAAGTGGATTTATCGGCGCGGTGCCTCGGATTTCTCTGCGATGAGCGATCTCAAGCAGGATTTTCGCGCGCAGCTGGCCGAGGTGGCCAAGATTTCGGTACCGGAAATCGTTACGGAGCAAAGATCCTCGGATGGAACTCGCAAGTGGATGCTGCGCATGGACGAGGTGCAGGGCATCGAGACGGTTTACATTCCGGAACCCGACCGCGGTACCTTGTGCATCTCCAGCCAGGTGGGCTGTGCGATGGATTGTTCGTTTTGCGCGACCGCCCAGCAGGGATTCAACCGCAACTTGACCGTCGCGGAAATCGTTGGTCAGGTGTGGCTGGCGCACCGAGAACTCGAAGCGAGCGCCGGCCCCGCCGAAGAAGGCGCCAAGGGCAGGGCCGCCGGGAGAACCATCACCAACATCGTGTTCATGGGGATGGGCGAGCCGCTCGCCAACTATCGCAATGTGGTGCCGGCCATGCGGGTCTTCATGGACGATTTGGGCTACGACTTGTCGCGTCGGCGCGTGACCTTGAGCACTTCGGGACTGGTGCCGCAGATCTACAAACTCGCGGAAGAATGCAACGTCGCACTCGCCGTCTCCCTGCACGCTCCGAACGATGCGCTGCGGAACGAACTCGTACCCATCAACCGCAAACATCCCATCGACGAGTTGCTCGCCGCATGCTGGCATTACCTCGACAAGCAAAACGGCCGCAGCGTCACATTCGAGTACGTCATGCTCGACGGCATCAACGATAGCCCGACGCACGCGAAGGCGTTGGCGCGGCTATTGCGCGGCAGACCCGCGAAGCTGAATCTCATCCCGTTCAATGTGTTTCCCGGCACGCGCTACCGGCGCTCGCCAGCGGCGGTGATTCTGCGGTTCCGCGACATTCTCAACGACCACGGCGTCATCGCGACGATTCGGCGGACGCGGGGCGACGACATCGATGCCGCTTGCGGTCAACTGGCGGGGCAGGTAACCGACCGCACCTTGGTGCGCTTGGGGACTCGACTCACTACCGTTGCGCGCTCTGCGGCGGAGGTCCGATGAGGATCAGTGGTTTGCTGGCGTTGGTCGCGGCGCTGTCCTTGAGCTTGTCGGCGTGCATGAGATCAGGCTTGGCGCCGGGTAAGACCGGCGAACAGGCGGCGAGCATCAACATGCAGCTGGCGATCGAGTACATGAAGCTCGGCAAACTGGGATCGTCGCGCGACTTCATCGAGCGCGCACTGAAACAGGATCCCGACAACGCGAACGTGCAGCTGACCGCCGGCCTGGTGTTCGAACGGCTCAACGAAATGCCCAAGGCGGAGAAGGCGTATGCGGCCGCGGCGCGTCTCGGCACGCGCGATCCCAATATCCAGAATAACTATGCGGGATTTCTCTGCCGCACCGGCAAGGCTGCCGCCGGCGAAAAACTGTTCGGCGAGGTTGCGCGCAACCCCGTGTATCAGACCCCCGAGGTGGCGCTCGTCAACGCCGGCGTTTGCGTGCGCAGCATCGGCGATGTGCTCGACGCCGAGCGCTATTTCAATCGCGCCTTGGCGATTCGGCCCAACATGCCCGAAGCCATGCTGCAGTTGGGCAACTTGGCGATCGACCGGGGTGACGGCGCCCAGGCGCTCGATGTCGTGCAACGCTATCTCGCTGTCAATCCCCCGGCCCCGGAAGTGTTGTGGCTGGGATTCCGCGCGCAACGGAAACTGGGTGATGCCACCGCGGCGGCCGGGTTCGCGCGGCGCGTGCAGACCGAGTTCCCCAATTCTGAACAGGCCCAGTTGATGCGATCCGGCACCGACCGATGAGCGAGATCCCGGAAACGCTCGGACAGCGACTGAAGGCGGAACGGGAGCGCAAGGGAATGACCGCGCAAAAGGCCGCGGACGAATTGCATCTCGATGGATGGGTCATCGATGCGCTCGAGAGCGGCGATTACGTGCGGATCGGCCCGTCGGTATACGGCAAGGGGCATTTGAAGCGGTACGCGGGACTTCTCGGGCTGCCGGCAGCAGAAATACTGGAAGCATACGACTCTCGATCGGCGGCAGCGGCTCCGGTGCAGCCCACCCTGCGAATGCGGACTTCAGCGTCGCCAGGCCGCAAGTTACCATGGGCGCCCATCGCCGGCTTTGGCGTGGCTTTGGCCATAGGAGTCGTTGTTTGGTGGAAGCCCTGGCATCCGCGCACGATTGCCGTGCCGGCGGCGAGGTCCGCGACCGCAGAAAGCGCCGCGAGCGGTGAAACTGCCGCGAGCGCTCAACGTGGCGCCGGCGCTGAGGGTGCCGCCGGCGCTGAGCATGCCGCGTCCGGCGCTGACGTAGGCGCTCAGCCTGCAGCGGCCACTGGCGAAAGAGCCGCTGCTGATCGCGTGGTCGAGGGGCGCGCGCAAGCCGTGAGCGTCGCATCGCCGGCAGCGGCGATTGCCCAGAACGACGCCGAATCCACCGCCGGACTAGGCCGGGCAAGGCTGCGCCTGAGCTTTTCGGCAGACTCATGGGTCGACGTGCATGATGCGATGGGCCGGCGCCTGTTCGCTGGCTTTGGCCGCGCCAATAGCGTCAGAAGCATCGCCGGCGCCGCTCCTTTGAATGTGTACCTGCGGTCCGCGAGCGGCGTGCAACTCGAGGTCAACAACCACGTGGTCGCCATCGGGCCGCAATTCTTGGCCGGCAACGTTGCGCGCTTTGAAGCGGGTGCCGACGGTGTGCTGCGTGCCGTGGCGCGCGCCTCTTCGGCGGGCAATCCGCATCCCCGCGGCTGATCGGAGGGACTCTTGGGTAAGATTATCGAACCCCTTCGCGGCGTTCACGATGTGTTGCCGGAACAAGCCGCAGCGTGGCAGCACTTGGAGCGCATCACTCGGGAAGTCTTCGCCGCCTATGGCTACGAAGAATTTCGAGTGCCCATCATCGAACAAACTCAGTTGTTCAAGCGCTCGATCGGCGATTTCACCGATATCGTCGAAAAGGAAATGTTCAGCTTCGTCGACCAGGGCGAAGATCACATTACGCTGCGTCCCGAAGCCACCGCCGGCATTGTGCGCGCCGTGATTTCCAACGGGATGGTGCGAGAGAACCGGCTGCGTGTCTGGTGCATGGGGCCCATGTTCCGGCGCGAGCGCCCGCAGGCGGGGCGTTATCGCCAGTTTCATCAAATCGACGCGGAGGCGTTCGGCTTCGCAGGGCCGGACATCGATGCGGAAATGATTCTGTTGTCAGCGCGGCTCCTGCGGCGCTTGGGTTTGACCCGCCTGAAGCTGCTGGTGAACTCGCTGGGGACGCCCGCGTCGCGCGCCGCCTATCGCGACCAGCTCACGGCCTATTTCGGCGCACACGAGGCCCTTCTGGATGAGGACAGCAAGCGGCGCTTGCACGGCAATCCGCTGCGTATTCTCGACAGCAAGAACCCGGACATGCAGCGCATCGTCGCCGGTGCGCCGCTGGTGCTCGAGTCGTTGGACGCGGAATCGGCCGAACACTTCGGGACTTTGTGCGCGCACCTTAAGAGCGCGGGCATCGAGTATCATGTCGAGCCGCATTTGGTACGCGGACTCGATTACTACACGCGGACGGTGTTCGAGTGGACCACGGATGCGTTGGGTTCGCAAAGCACGGTATGCGCCGGCGGCCGATACGACGGCTTAGTCGAGCAATTGGGCGGCGCCAGCACGCCCGGCATAGGCTGGGCGATGGGCCAAGAGCGGATCGTGATGCTTCTGGAGAAACAGGGCCTGGGTTTCGTACGCGACCGACCGCAGGTTTATCTGGTGCTGGCCGGCGAGCGGACGGAGATTCCGGGTTTCAACTTGGCGGAGCGGCTGCGGGACGCCTGGCCCGCCTTGAAATTGCAAATCAATCTCGGCGGCGGGAGTTTCAAGACGCAATTCAAGCGTGCGGACAAGAGCGGTGCACAGTTTGCGATTGTTTTGGGCGACGACGAGGTGGCTCGTGGGGTGGTGGCTCTGAAGGACTTGCGCCGGGAAGTGGCGCAGGAGGAATGCGCCATCGAGCGAATCAATGAACGCCTGGGGGCCTTATTGGGTCTCAAGGCAGGGATAGCGGAGTAGTCAGTCATGGCTGAAGATTATTTGACAGACGATGAGCAACTGGAGCACGTCAAGCGCGTCGTTGCCGAGAACTGGGTATGGGTCGTCGCCGGCGTCGCTTTGGGCGCGGCGCTCATTTTCGGCTATCGTTACTACGACAGCTACCGGAATGACCGCGCCTTGCGCGCCGCCGCCCAATTCGGCGACATGACCTCGGCCCTCGAGCGCGACGATCGCAAGAAGTCGCGACAGGTCGCGGACGGCCTCATCAAGGATTTTCCGACCTCGCCCTATGCGGATCAGGCGCAGTTGGTGATCGCGCGGCTCTACGTCGACGACGGACAGCTCGCCAGCGCCATCGCGCCCCTGACCCAGGTCATGAACAATTCAAAGGACAGTGAACTCAAACGCATCGCGCGGCTGCGCTTGGCGCGGGTATTGATCGATCAGGGCAAACCGGACGATGCGATCAAGGCGCTGGCGCAGGACAGCTGGGGAGCGTTTGTCGCGCGCGCGCACGAGGTGCGGGGCGATGCGTTCTACGCGAACAAGGACGTCAAGAGCGCGCTGACCGAATATAGGGCGGCGCAGAACGGCGGCGATGCGAGCAGCGTCAATTCCGCCTTGCTCCAATTGAAAATAGCGGACCTGGGCACTCCCCCGGCCGACCTGTCGAACAAGGCTAAACCCTGATGCGTGTATTGCTTCCCTTAGGTATTGCGGCTCTTTTGATCGCAGCAGGCTGCTCCAAGGATAAGGACGTCGAACCCCCGGCGGCACTGGTCAAATTTCCCACCACTCTGCCGGTGAAAAAGCTGTGGGGCGACAACGTGGGAGGCGGCAAGAAACAGGTCAAATTACGCTTGGGCCTAGGTCCGGCGCTCGACAACGGCGTCGTGTTCGCGGCGTCGCATAAGGGCGAGGTGCTGGCGGTGGCTGTGGATACCGGCAAGCAACTATGGGTCAAAAAGTTGAAGCTGCCGCTGTCGGCGGGCCCGGGCGCCGGCTCCGGAATCGTCGTGCTGGGTTCCAGCAAGGGCATGGTCATTGCGCTTGACGCCGCGAACGGCAAAGAGCGCTGGCGCTCGCATGTGAATTCGGAGTTGTTGTCGGCGCCGGCCATCGGCGAGAAAGTGGTGGTTCTGCGCTCCGTCGACGGCCGATTGCATGGGTTGGATTCCGGAAGCGGCAAGGAACTGTGGCAGGTCGAACAGCAAGTGCCGCGTTTGAGCTTGCGCGGCACGGGAATTCCCACCATCGCCAAGGAAGTGGCGATCAGCGGGTTCGACAACGGCAAAGTGATGGCGGTGTCGCTCGCCACCGGCGACACGGTGTGGGATACGGCGCTCGCCTCGCCGCATGGCCGAACGGAACTCGACCGGTTGGTCGATATCGACTCGGCCGTGCGCGTGGTCGGCGACAATGTCTACGCGACGGGATTCCAGGGCCGCACCGCCATGCTGGCGCTCGATTCCGGTCAGATCTGGTGGGCACACGACATGTCGAGCTATCGCGGCTTGGCGGTCGACGCGGATAATTTGTTCGTGACGCAGTCCGACGGTGCCGTGGTCGCCATGCGCGAGCGCGACGGCTCGGAAATCTGGCGCAATGAGGATTTGAAGCGCCGTGGCTTGAGCGCGCCGGTCGAGACCACCACGGCGGTGGCCCTCGCGGACTACCAGGGCTATGTGCATTGGCTGGACAAGAAAACCGGCTACCTCGTCGCGCGTCTCCGCGTCTCCAAGTTTCGCGTCAGCAACCCGCTGGTGGCGGTGGACGACACGGTGATCGTATTGGACGATGGCGGCAAGATGGCGGCGTTCCGCGCCAATCCGGGAGCTGCCAAAGAGCCGGTTGCCGCTCCCCCGCCCAAGCCGACCAAGGCGGCCAAAAAGGCAGCGAAAGCGGCGGCGAAAGAAGCGGACAAAGCGGCGGCCAAGGCGGCCAAGGCTGACAAGGCTGCCGCGAAGCGGGCACCACCGCCAACACCGGCAGCGCCAGCACCGGTACCGCCAGCACCAGCACCGGTACCGCCAGCACCAGAGCCGGCGCCGCCAGCGCCAGCGCCGCCAGCGCCAGAACCGGCACCGCCGCCGCCCACGAATCCTTAGGAGCCTAGTCACAACGTGCTGCCCGTCGTCGCACTGATCGGTCGACCGAATGTGGGCAAATCGACCTTGTTCAACGCGATGACGGGCACGCGGGACGCACTGGTCGCGGATTTACCCGGGCTGACGCGCGATCGGCAATACGGCTTCGCTCGGCGGACCGAGGTCCCCTGCATCGTCGTCGACACCGGCGGCCTCGTGGAAAATGCCGACGTCATCGAAAGTCTGATGATCGCGCAAACCGAGCGCGCCATTGCCGAGGCCGATCGAATAATCGTGCTGGTGGACGGCCGTGCTGGAGTAACGCCGCAGGATCAGTTCGTGGCGCAGCTCGCACGCCGCAGCGGCAAGCCGGTGCTGCTGACGGTCAACAAGACCGAAGGCTTCGATCCCGACGTCGCCGTTGCCGATTTTCATCAGCTCGGTCTGGGCGAACCTCACCCGATCGCCGCGGCGCATGACCAGGGGGTGATCTCCCTGCTCGAGGCGGCGCTGGCGGGATTGACGCCGGACCCGCAGGACGGCCCGGAAATGACGGGAATCAAGGTCGCCGTGATCGGGCGTCCGAATGTCGGCAAGAGCACGTTGATCAACCGCTTGCTCGGTGAGAATCGCATGGTGGCCTTCGATCAACCGGGAACCACGCGCGACGCGGTATTGGTGCCGTTCGAGCGCGATGGCGAGCGCTACACGCTGATCGATACGGCCGGGGTCCGGCGCCGCGCGCGGGTGGAAGAGGCGGTCGAAAAATTTAGCGTAATCAAGACGCTGCAGGCGATCGAGACCGCCCATGTGGTGGTCGTGGTAATGGACGCGCACGACAACGTCGCGGAGCAGGACGCGAGCCTATTGGGCACGGTGATCGAGCAGGGTCGAGCGCTGGTGCTCGCCGTCAACAAATGGGACAACATACCCACCGAACAGCGTGATTTGATCCGTCAACAAGTCGAACAACGGTTGGAGTTTGCATCGTTCGCACCGCTGCATTTCATCTCGGCGCGACACGGCAGTGGTGTGGGCGAACTGTTCGCGGCAGTACGCAAGGTCTATGCCGCCGCCACCCGCGACATGGCAACGCCGGAATTGACTCGGGTGCTGGAAGCGGCCATCGAAAGCCATCAGCCGCCGCTGGTGAGCGGGCGCCGCATCAAGCTGCGCTATGCTCATCAGGGCGGCCAAAATCCGCCCGTCATCGTCATCCATGGCAATCAAACGGATCACGTGCCCGATGCCTATCGGCGGTACCTGGTCAACGTGTATCGCAAGGCATTCGATCTGATGGGGACGCCCGTGCGCGTCATTTTCCGGGGCGAGGAAAATCCCTTTGCGGGTAAGCGTAATCCCTTGACGCCCCGCCAAGTCCGCAAGCGCAAACGGCTCATCCAACGCAACAAGCGCTGAGCGGAGTTTTGCTAGACTAGGCGAACAGTCGCACCGGCTGCGGGTGGGGATATCCTGTGCTGCGATTCTTGAAGACCAAAACCTTTCGCATTCTCAGCATAGCCGCGGTGCTCATCGGCGTGTACGCGATAGCGGGATTCGTAGTCGCGCCGAAATTGATTCGCTCCGCTCTGCTCAAGGACATCCCCGAGAGTATCGGCGTCAAGCCGGCCGTGGGCGAGATCCGCGTCAACCCATTCCTTTTCCAAGTCACCGTCAACAAGTTCTCGCTGGCGGGATCGGGCGGCGAGATCTTGCTCGGATTCGAGCGACTGTTCATAGATTTCGAGCTATCCTCGATATGGCACCGCGCCTTTTCATTCGTCAACATCGACATTGCCTCGCCCTACGTCAGCGCGAGGGTGGGGCAGGACGGCTCGCTGAACCTTCTTCAGCTGCGGCCGAAATCGACGCCCAGGCCACCCGCAGAAAAGAGCGCACCGCTGCCGGCGCTTCGCATCGGGTCGTTCAAGATGTCGCAAGGGTCGGTGGCTTACGAGGACCGCAGCCGGCCGGAGGTTTTCGCCGCGCGGCTCGAGCCCATTAATTTCGAATTGCGCGAGTTCACGACCGGGGCCGAGGGCGGGAAATTTACCTTTACGGGTTCCTCGAAGCTCGGCGAGCGGATCGAGTGGCACGGGCACCTGTCCGTGCAGCCGATCGAATCGGACGGAGAGTTTCGGGTGGACGGGCTGCTGGTCAACACGCTGTGGGAATACCTGCAGGATCGCCTGAATTTCATGACTCACTCCGGCACCATCGATTTGGCTGCCACGTACAAATTTTCGGCGGGCAACGGCCCTGGCCCTACCAGCAGTGGACCCGCCGGTAGCGGCCCTGCGAATGCCGGTCCCGCGGTGAGCCCCCCTGCGCCTGGGCGCCCCGCCAGCTTACAAGTCGATTTATCGAAGGTGGCGCTGCACGATTTGACCGTTCGGCCCAGAGACTCAGAGTTGGATTGGATTACGGTTCCCGCACTGACCGTGACGGGGACCACGGTCGACCTTGCCAAGCGCCGGGCGCATGTCGATCTGGTCGCTCTGACGGGTACCAAATTGGTGACGTGGCTGGAACCCGATGGCTCCTTGAACCTCATGAGTCTGGCGGCCGCACCACCGCACGCCGCGGCGCCTGCCGAAGCGGCCGCCCCGGCCGCCACCGCCACGCTGACCGCTGCGCCGGGTGTCGTGCCAACCGCACCCGGGCCCGCTCAGGCGCCCGCCGAGGCGAGTCCACCGTGGCAGTTCGATGTGCTCAAGATAGATGTGCGCGATGCCAGCATATCGGCCGAGGATCGCGCGACACGTCCGGCGGCGAAGGTCGTACTGGCGCCCTTCGCCTTGCAGGTGACGGGGGCGAGCCAGGATTTGAGCAGGCCCGTCAACGTGACGCTCGATACGCGCGTCAATGAAAAGGGCTCGCTGACGGTGAATGGCGAGGTGTCGCCGCAGCCTATGATTGCCGACCTGAGCCTGAAGTTCGGGGGCGTCGAATTGGAGGCGATTCAACCCTACATCGCGCAGCACAGTTCCATGACACTGGTCGGCGGCGCGCTCGGCGGCGAGGCGAAGTTGCATTACGGCGCACAGAAGAACATGAGCGCCGTGCAACTATCGGGGAATATCAACGTCGAGAAGCTGCACACCGTCGACAATGCGCTGCACGAGGATTTCATCAACTGGGACCGCTTAGATATTTTTGGATTGAACTACAGCCACAGTCCGGATCGCCTCGATATCGAGCGGATCGTGGCGCGCAAGCCGTACGCGAGGGTCATCATCGAGTCGGACGAGAGCATGAATGTAAAGCGGGTGTTGGCGACGCCCGGCGCCGTTCCCACCGGACCCGCGGCGGCACAATCGGTTGCGTCGCAATCGGCGCCGGCGACGTCTAAAAAGCGCGGGCCTGCGGCACCCCCCACCGCTACGGCCGGCCCGGCAACGCAGACCATGCCGATGTCGGTCAAGAAAATCGTCGTGCAGTCAGGACAGGCGAATTTCACGGACCTGTCCGTGAAGCCGAATTTCTCATCGGGAATACAAGCACTCGAGGGAACGGTGCTTGGGCTTTCATCCAAGCCGAAGTCGCGGGCGAAAGTGGATCTGCACGGTTCTGTGGACGCGTATTCGCCGGTATCGATCAGCGGCGAACTCAATGTGCTGGGTCCGCAGCTCTACACCGACATCGCGATGAGTTTCCGCAATATGGATCTCGCGATTTTCAATCCATACTCGGGCAAATTCGCCGGCTACAATATTTCGAAGGGCAAGCTCACCACCGAGCTTCGCTACAAGGTCGACGGACGCAAGCTCGATGCCCACCATCACATCGTGGTCGAACAGCTCGAGTTCGGCGACAAGACTGAAAGTAAGGATGCGGTATCGTTGCCCGTCAAACTGGCCGTGGCTCTCCTCAAAGACCGGAACGGAGTCATCGATTTGGACCTTCCGGTGACCGGGTCACTCGATGACCCGCAATTCCGCCTGGCTCCCATCATCTGGAAGGTGTTCGTCAACATTCTGGTGAAGGCGGTAACTGCGCCGTTCGCCCTCCTGGGCTCTTTGTTCGGCGGCGGGCCGGATATTCAATTCATCGAATTCCAACCTGGGGTGAGCACATTGGATGCTCCCGCCGCGGACAAGGCCAAGTCGGTGGCCAAGGGGCTCATCGAGCGGCCGCAGCTGAAGATTGAAGTGCCGATTGCCGTGGTGCCCGACCTCGATCGCCCCGCACTCGTGGCCGCGCAATTCAACGCCGAGGTGAGCGCCGCACAAACTAGCAAGGGCAGCGCGAAACAAACCGCTGCCGCAACAGGTGGAACTTCCTTCGACCAACTCGACCCCGCGACCCAACTCGAATTGCTGACCCGGCTCTACGTCAAGGACATCGGAGCCCAGCCGAAGTTTCCAGATGCCGTAACCAGCCTCAAGTCGAAGCCCGAAATCACCGCGGCCAAGATCGACTTCCTGGGCAAAGCCGTCCGCGAGCACATCCAAGTCGGGGAGAACGAACTGACGACCCTCGGCCAGCAACGCGCTCTGGCACTGCAGAAAGCGTTGCTGGCGGACCCGCAGGTGGCCGCGGAACGCGTCTTCCTGGCGGCGAACGGCAAGGCAACATCCAAGGATGGTCTGGTGCGGCTGGAATTGTCGCTTCAATGAGCGTGCTGTGCCGCCGCTGCTCGGCCGGCACGATCTCCATGAAGTGCTGCAGGAGCGTAATAAAACCAACACACTGCTGCGCGAGAGTATCGCGAGTTGCAGGCGGAAGCGATCCGTGAAAAGCGCGCGCATCATCAAGGCGGAAGCGGAGTAGGAGGCTTCGGTTAAATTATCCGCGGCCGCCGCGCAGATCACGCGAACGCATTCCATATCCGACTGTCCATGCGTCTACACGGGTTTGACCGCGAACGAATTTTCGCGCGTCGATTACGCCGTCCCTTATTTTGATTGGAACCGGAGGATCTGATGTTCGCGAACAACGATATATCCGAGAGGCCGAGACTCACCGCGTCCGGTGTGTTGCCGATGCGCCGTCCCACGGAGTATTCGGGCTTGAGATTGATAGATCCGGCGCTGCACGGGATGACCGACTTCATGCATAAATTTCCGATCAGTGTCGCCCCAGAGCGGCCGATCGATGAGGCGTTGGCGGACATGGTGCGATTCGGCGTGCGTGCACTGCTGGTCATCAGCGGCGAAAACGTAGTCGGTCTCATCACTTCTTACGACATCGAGGGTGCGCGTCCGTTGAATTTTTCACGGCGATCGAACATCACGCGCCGTGAATACATTCGCGTCGGCGACATCATGACCGAATGGGAAGACCTGCCAACCGTGGACTGGTCGACCATGCAGTCGGCGCGCGTTGCGGATCTTCTCGAGATTTTCCACGGCGTCGGTTTGATGCATCTGCTCGTGGTCGAAGGTGAACACAGCGGAGCGACAATCGTACGCGGCCTCGTTTCTCGCGCGAGAATTGAAAGCCGGCTGAACGGGACGGACAGCACGCCGTACCATGTACCTGTCTTCCAACGAGTTCATGACAAGGGAGAATGACGGTGCGGAGCGTGATGCTGCCGATTTGATGCCTGGTCGTCTCACTCGTCGAAACCACGGCGCCCGGCAAGAAATCGAAGGCCAAAAAGCCGGGCAAGGCGGCCGCCGCCGCCACGTCCGCGACCACGAGTGCCGCCGCGTCGGCCGCCGCCACACCGCGGCTGCCCGGCCTGAGCAGCCGAACTCTCAGGCAGGCTCCTTGCGTCTGCAACCGGCGACGGTGCTCATTGCAAGACTGTTACATTGCTGCATTTCGTGAACCACGTCGCACTCGACAACTGATTATGCCAGGTACGCTGCCACTCCCTGTCCGGCGCCTTCGACCCCTTGGAGAAACCTCATGAGCAATCCGTACAACAGCGCAACTGACCGCGCTTCCGTTCTCGGCCCGACGCTGTACTTCAAAGGCGACTTGTCCGCAGATGAAGATCTCCTGATACAGGGACGAGTCGAGGGATCCATCACGCATACGCAACGCTTGACCGTGGGAGCTCAAGGCACCGTCAAAGCCAACATACGCGCCCAGCTCATCATCGTCGAAGGTACCGTTGACGGCGACTTGCAGGCGGAGAAGTCGGTGTTCGTGAAAGAGACCGCCAAGGTGCGCGGCAATATTTTCGCACCCTCGGTCAGCATCCTCGAAGGCGCCTGTTTCAGCGGCAACATCGATATGGACGGCAAGAAAACCGGCCAGTCATCGATCAAACAGGATGCCGCCCAATCTCGCCCTGTAAAACCTGTCACGAGCGCAGCTTGACAATGGCCTGGTTCAAAAAAACCGACGATGGAGAAGAGCACATGGTGAATGCCAATTCGACCGGCCGGCCGGAACCGATCACCCGTCCCGAGCCGCGCGAGTCTCGCGTCGAACCGCGGACGCCGACGCAGCGGGCGATCGAGCCGAAAGCCCCTGAAGCGCCACGCTCGGTCGAAGTACGGGCACCGGAAGCCCGCGTACCGGACGCCGCGCCGCGCGCCTCCGTGCTGGGACCGACCTTGCGCTTCCGCGGTGAGCTTTCGGCGCAGGAGGACCTCATCGTCCAGGGCAGCGTCGAGGGGTCCATCACGCATACTCAAAGCCTCACGATCGGCAGCGACGGCTCGATGAAGGGTGACATCCGCGCACGCGTCATCATCATCGACGGCAAAGTCGAGGGCGATCTATACGCCACCGAATCCGTGAGTATCCGCGCCACGGCGAAGGTCAAGGGCAATGTGTTTGCGCCGCGCGTGGGCATCCATGACGGCGCATTTTTCCAGGGTCAGATCGACATGCAGCCATCGGGTGCCGCGGTTCAAGAGCACAGCGCGCGCCTGCGCCAGGCCGCGACGGCCACGCAATCCTTGGAGGGCGTAGCCGTCGATCACATGCTGAGCGGAACTTGATAGGCGCTTCGCGAGCGTTTGGAAATGGAGCTAGCGGACGAATAATTCCGGGTCGACCCAGGCCCGATTGAGCGAAAGACCCCAATGCAAATGGGGTCCGGTGGCACGTCCCGTCATGCCGACCGCGCCGATGCGCGTTCCGGCGGCGAGGCGCTGTCCCGGCTTCACGTCGATGGCGGACAAATGGCAGTACATGCTGATGAGTCCGCGTCCGTGATCGACGAAGACCGTATTGCCGTTGAAAAAATACTCGCCGGTATCGACGACCGTGCCGGCAACCGGTACCAGCACCGGCGTGCCTGCCGGTGCGGCAATGTCCATGCCGGAATGCGGGTTGCGCGATTCGCCATTGAATATACGGCGCATTCCGAACGAACTGCTGCGCGGACCCGGTACCGGTTGGCGCAGATCCAAGGATTCGGGCGGCGGCTCCGAGAACTGCCCGAGAGCACGCTCGATGCGTACGCGTTCGCCGGCTACCCGCGCGAGGTCTGCCTTGGATAGATTGACCTGGCGCGGCGCGACCTTGAGAGATTGACTGGCGTATTGTTTGCTGCCGACGCTGAACGCGATGCTCTGCGGGCCTGCGGCGCTGCGCACCGTTACCAGCTGTTCTCCGAGCGGCGCGGACAACGGAATTCCTATCACGGCCACCCAGGTCGAGCCGTCCTTGATGACGAGCGCACGGTGGCCGTCGGTATCGACGTAGGGTACCGCGGTACCGGCGGCGTCGAACCGAATGAGCTTGACGCCGCCAGGCACGGCGTTTTCATGCGGCAGATCGAAACTCAGCGCGGGCGTGGGGCCGAAGGCGAGCGCGACACTCGCACCTAGGAGCGCGAGTGCGGCACGGGCGCAGCGGTTCAAGATGCTCCTTCGACTTTGGCGCGAAGCCGACCAACGCCAAGCCTGGCCTCAATGATCGTGCCCGGCTTTGCATCGGCGGCGTCACGCAAAATAGCCCCGGACTCCGTGCTGACGATGGCGTAGCCACGATCGAGCGTCGCGAGCGGACTGACGGCATTCAACGTGCGCACCAATGGCAGCAACCTCTCGCGGCTGCGCCGGAGCTGCGACAATTCTGCGGCTTGCAGCCGAGCGAACAGCGCCGCGTGACGCGCCGCCGTGTGGCGAACGTGCCCGACGGGGCTTGCCTGCCACAGTCGGCTTTGAGCGTGCGAAAGCGCCGCGCGCCGCGCACTCTCGATGTGCCGCCAAGCCCGATCCAAGCGCTGCTGCAGATTCTCCAAGCGCAACGATTGCCGCGTCAGGCGAGTCGCCGGACTCACCAGCGCCGCGCGCCCGGTCAACCAACGCAATCGCTCGCGAGCCCCTTGAAGCTGACGGCGCAGTGTGCGGGACAGGCGTTGTTCCAGTTCATCCAAGCGCTGCGCCTGCTGCCCCAACTTCGCGGCGGGACTCACCAATGCCGAGCGTCCGGTCAACCAGCGCAGCCGTTCACGGTGCTCCTCGAGCCGACGCCGCATGCAGCGTTGCAGGCGTATGCCCAAGCGCATGAACGCGGCGAACCACTCCTCGGCATCGGGAACCGCCAGTTCCGCCGCAGCAGACGGCGTGGGCGCGCGCATATCCGCGGCAAAGTCGGCGATAGTGAAGTCAATTTCGTGTCCGATACCGGTGATGACCGGGATCGGCGAGGCGACGATGGCGCGCGCCAAGCGTTCGTCGTTGAACGCCCACAGATCCTCCAGAGACCCGCCCCCGCGGGCCAGGATCAGCACGTCGCACTCGGCGCGCCTGCCCGCTAGGGCGAGCGCCGCAATGATATCCGCGGCCGCCTGCGCGCCCTGGACGGGGACCGGATAAATCAGCACGGCGACTGCGGGAAAACGCCGCGCCAGCACGTGCAGGATGTCGCGCACCGCGGCGCCGGTGGGCGAGGTGATGATGCCGATGCGGGCGGGAAGGCTCGGCAATGGGCGTTTTCGATCGGCGGAGAAGAGGCCCTCGGCCGCGAGTTTGGCGCTCAATTCCTCGAACTGCCGCTTCAGCGTGCCGAGTCCGGCATCTTCCATGTGATCGATGATGAGTTGGAACTCGCCGCGCGGCTCGTACAAGCCGATACGGGCGCGCACCAATACCTTTTGACCGTCTTTCGCGTTGAACGCGCACAACATATTCCGCTGGCGGAACATGGCGCAGCGCACCTGCGCGCCGGCGTCCTTCAGCGAGAAATACCAGTGTCCCGAACTCGGTCTGGCGAAATTCGAGATCTCCGCTTCGAGCCATAAAGTGCCAAAACCGCGCTCCAGCAGTACTCGAACCTCGCGATTGAGGCGCGAAACCGTGTAAATGTCCCGGTCGGGACGGACGGCGGGGACAGCGAGATCGGCTGGATCCATGTGCAAATGATACTGCGGTTTACCGCAGAGTACGCGCAAGGTACAATGCGCCGCCTCTTAAACGAACCTGTGAACGCGACCCTATGCGTATTCTAGAAGAGGCACTCACCTTCGACGACGTTTTGCTCGTCCCGGCGTACTCCGAAGTCCTGCCGCGCGAAGTCTCGCTCGCAAGCCAGTTGACCCGTGAAATTCGCGTCAATTTGCCGGTAATCTCCGCCGCCATGGACACCGTCACGGAAGCCCGTCTCGCCATCACCATCGCCCAAGAAGGCGGCATCGGCATCATTCACAAGAACATGTCGATCGACCATCAGGCAAGGCAGGTCGACCGCGTCAAGAAATTCGAGAGCGGGGTCATCAGCGACCCCATCACCGTCAAGCCGGACATGACCATCCGCGAAGTGATCGAACTGACCCGCGCGAAAAACATTTCCGGTGTGCCGGTGGTGCTCGGCACCAAAGTCGTCGGCATCGTCACCCATCGCGATTTGCGCTTTGAAACGAAGCTGAACGCTCCGGTGTCTTCGGTGATGACGCCCAAGGATCGCTTGATCACCGTCCGCGAGAATGCGCCCAAGGAGGAAGTGCTGGCGCTGCTGCACAAGCATCGCATCGAGAAAGTGCTGGTGGTCGCGAATGATCATGAGCTGAAAGGCATGATCACCGTCAAGGATTTTCAGAAGGCGACCGAGTTTCCCAACGCATGTAAAGACGACGTCGGCAGCCTTCGGGTCGGCGCCGCGGTGGGCACGACACCGGATACCCTGGACCGGGTCGCCGCCTTGCGCGAGGCGGGAGTCGATGTGGTGGTGGTCGATACCTCCCACGGGCATTCGCGCGGCGTGTTGGAGATGGTCGCCAAGATCAAGAAAAGATATCCCGATATGCAAGTCATCGGCGGCAATATCGTGACCGCCGAAGCTGCGCTGGACCTGGTCAAGTACGGCGCGGACGGCGTCAAAGTGGGAATAGGGCCGGGGTCAATCTGTACCACACGCGTGGTTGCGGGGGTCGGCGTACCCCAAATCAGCGCGATTTCCCGGGTCGCCAAGGCGCTCGAGGGTTCCGGCGTCCCGGTCATCGGCGACGGCGGCATTCGCTACTCCGGCGACGTCGCCAAGGCGCTGGCGGCCGGCGCGCATTGCGTGATGATCGGCGGCATGTTCGCAGGTACCGAAGAGTCGCCGGGCGAGGTCGAGCTGTACCAGGGCGGCTCATACAAGGCGTATCGCGGCATGGGGTCCTTAGGTGCGATGGCGCAAGCGCATGGGTCCAGCGACCGGTATTTTCAGGATACGACCACGGAACTCGAGAAGCTGGTGCCCGAGGGCATCGAGGGCCGCGTCCCCTACAAAGGCAGCTTGGTGGCGATACTGCATCAGCTGTCCGGCGGTTTGCGAGCCGCCATGGGATATACGGGCAGCAGCAGCGT
>Ga0137412_10000986_pt1 | contig 21358 bp, 13 predicted proteins | sample CZODoug2_1_16fun_FD_122160 | JGI IMG/M metagenome (GOLD analysis project Ga0137412, IMG submission 122160) | Vadose zone soil fungal communities from Angelo Coast Range Reserve, California, USA - CZODoug2_1_16fungal (Hybrid Assembly) | ecosystem: Environmental > Terrestrial > Soil > Vadose zone... | reverse complement strand
AGCGGGTCGTGCGGCGGCAGTACTGACAGTGGCGGGACCGGCGACAAGACACGGCGCGAATGCGGTCCAGCAGAAATTCAGTTCGAATGAAACCGAGGCAGCGAAGACCAGTGGTGAGCACGTTAAGGCGCCGACGATCGTGATTGGATTTGTGGGCGGATTCGTCAGGCGCAACAATGCCGTCCATAGCCCAGTGCAGATCGCGCTGCGACTTCGCAGTGCTCATCTTTCGGGCGTGCATGTGGAAGTGTTCGAAAATCGCCGCCGACAAGATGCCTATCGAAAAATTTTGCAGCTTCTCGATACCGCACATACGGGGATGCTTTCCGCGGCAGAGAAACGCGGTGCGCGCATCATCATTTACGGAATGAGCTGGGGTGGATCGGAAACGCTGGCATTGGCGCGTGAACTAAAGACACAGAAAATCCCTGTGCTGCTAACCATACAAGTAGACAGCGTCGCCAAGCCGGGACAGAACGATGAAGTCATTCCCGCGAATGTGGCCGAGGCGGCGAATTTTTATCAAACCAACGGGCTGCTGCATGGGCGTCCGCAGATTCGAGCGGAAGAGCAGGGGCGCACGCGAATTCTGGGCAACTTTCGCTACGACTACGAGGCAAATTCTCTGCGATGCCAAGGGTACCCCTGGTACGATCGCGTATTCACAAAATATCACACGGAAATTGAATGCGACCCGGCGGTCTGGAATCGCGTCGAGCAGATGATTCGCGAGAAGCTGCCGCCGGTGCAGGACAAGGAGGCTCGGTCAGGGAAGGCGGAATAGTGCCGCGTAAACCGCAGGAAAACCTGGAAGAACCCCCAAAAAACCAAAAACGCAGGAGAGATTCCTCGCTGCGCGGACTCCGCTCGGCATGACGGCGGGGAGAGGATTCATTGCGTGCCGTGGACAAACGGAGCGGCACCGCGACTGCTTGCTCCGGGAGCAAAATTGTTGGCCAGTGTGACAGAATTTCTCTCAGAGGCACGCTGCAGGTTTGCCCAATCCTGTTTGAACTCCAGCATTGTTTCGCGGCCATGTTGTGGACTCTTCAAGATATGGCTGCTACGGGTCAAGAGCAATTCGTAAGACAGACCTGCATCGGAACGCTGAGCCAGAATGTTATTGGCGCTCAGACCAAGTCTTGCGGATTTTCCATTTAGTGAAATTTCCGTCCAAGCAGCGCCGTTTTGGTCCAAGAACGGTGTTCCGGAACGGTCGATATACTTGAAGAAACGATTCAGCTCATGGCGTTCGTCGCCGGAGTCATGATCGGCGAGAATGGATCCAAAGGACTTACGGAGGCCTTTCCATTGTGCGTCCGTGCCGACGATTTGCATTTGCGCGTCCGAGGAAGAAGAATCCGCCGGTGACGGGAATTGAGCAGCGGGGTGCTGCTCGAATTCGGCTTCCGGTCTGAATCGCCCGGTCACGATATAGGATGCAGTCACGACGGGCACTGTGTAGTAGGAGATAAGCGCCATCGGAACCAGCAGTTTTCCGGAATGCAATAACTGCTCAGTTCCACAGCGAACTTCGCGGCTGCGCTTGGTGGTTCCGGGAACCTGAGCAAAATGCATCACACGAAACTGCGATTCTGGGTGATGAAGAGCGTAGCGCGTAAAGCTGCGGGCGACCGCTTTCGGGCTGGTCATACCAAAGTCGTTGAGGTAATCGGTTCTCGCCGCGTGCGCGAAATAGGTATTGACCACGCGTTTGGTGAAATCGGCGCAATTACGCGTGACTCCGTTGAAATGGTTTTTGTTCGCCGAGTCATTGAATTCGGCGATGAGTTGCTGGTCCTGCTCCATGGTCGTGTCGACCGCAAAAATGTAAACGCCGCGGATCAGGGTAGCCGCCACCATTTCTCGCCATTCGGCTTTTTTGCTTGTCATGCAGGGGGTACCGGCACAATATTGCTTCAGATATTTTTCCCGGTAACGTTCTTCCAGCAGATGCTTGATTTTGTACGAATCGAAGAGAGGACTATTGCCGGGGTCTTCGACTCCATAGAGGTAAATATTGAGCGGCACGATGTTCCATTCGAACTGCTGATCCTCGCCGATGTTAAGGTAGTTGCTCATAACGGAACCATGCTCGCCCGGCCCGCAGAGCCGCAATCTCACCGGCGATTCGGGGCAAATGCGGGAGAAATAGATCGCGCTGTGACCTGTGCTGCTTATTCTGTCGACATCCTCATCTAGCGATTCATTCAGTACGACGCCCACATCGGCGGATGCGCCAGCACAGGTGAAGCTCACCAGCCAAAGAGCGAGTTGAACTTTCGCCACGCAGAGTGCCCATCGAAGCCACAGGAGCCGCGGCGCAAAGTTGCCCGGAACGGAGCTCAAACGAAGCAATGTCGATCCCTCATGGTTACGTAAATTAGAACCTGGCTGGGTGCCATCTGATGTGATGCGCGGCCAAATGGCAGCGATCGTTCCGCCGCTAATTTAACCCGGCGGTCGCGCAAAAGTTGCAGTGCTTAGCGAAGTGGGTGGCTTGACCGGGTGAGGAAGGGCGGCTAGTATTTGCGGGCGATGAGCGAAGCGAATTCCCCAGTAGGCCAGACGTTTTCCCAGTACAAAGTGCTGCGCAAGATTGGAAGCGGCGGCATGGGTGTGGTGTATGAGGCGGAGGATTCGCGGCTGGGGCGCAAAGTCGCGGTGAAGTTTTTGCCGGCGGAGATGGCCAGCGATACGCAACTGCTGGAGCGGTTTCAGCGGGAAGCGCGCGCCGCGTCGGCGCTCAATCATCCCAACATTTGCACGATTCATGCGATTGAGCAGCACGAACGGCAGCATTTTATTGTAATGGAGCTGTTGGAGGGCCAGACGCTTTCGCAGCGTATGGGAGCGCAAACCTTCGATCTGGAAAAATTGCTGCCGCTGGCGATTCAAATTGCCGATGCGCTGGAATCGGCGCACGCCAAAGGAATTGTTCATCGCGACATCAAGCCAGCAAATATTTTTCTTACCGAACGCGGGCAGGTGAAGATTCTGGATTTTGGTTTGGCGAAAGTCGAGAAGCTGAGCAACATAGCGGATAGCACATCGTTCGCGTTTGACGACACCAGCGCGGAAACCAACGCTTTGACATCGCCGGGCTCGGCGATCGGGACAATTATGTATATGTCCCCGGAACAGGCGCGTGGCGGGCTGGTAGACGCGCGGACGGATTTATTTTCGCTAGGCACAGTATTGTACCAGATGGCAACGGGAAACTTGCCGTTTAAGGGTGACACGTCGGCAGTAATTTTCGATGCGATCTTGAATCGGGAGCCATTGCCCGTGGACGTGGTGAATTCCGGATTGCCGCGCGAATTCGGACGATTGATCGAAAAAACTTTGGAAAAGGACCGCAATCTGCGCTGCCAGTCGGCGACGGAACTGAAAACAGACTTGATCCGTCTGAAAAGGGACCTGGAGTCTGGCAAGAAAGCGGTAGCAGCAGCGACGTCGACAGATTCGAAGGCGGGAACGTCCAAGAGCGTAACAAAATCGCTGGCCGTTTTATATTTCGAGAATTTGAGTGGCGTGAAGGAAGACGAATATCTGCGCGACGGAATTACCGAAGACATCATCACCGAGCTCTGCAAAATCCGCGGGCTGAATACTTTTTCGCGGCCCACGGTGCTGGCGTTTCGCGACAAATCAGTCACGCCGGTGCAGATTGGGCAGCAGTTGAAAGCGGCATATGTGTTGACAGGCAGCCTAAGGCGGTCAGGCAATCGGCTGCGAATCAACACCCAATTGGTGGACACGCAGACGGACTTTCCGCTGTGGTCGGAACGCTACGACCGCGAGATGAAGGATGTCTTTGAGGTACAGGACGAAATTGCGCGCAAAATTGCCGAAGCACTACGTGTGACGCTTTCGCCGCAAGAACTGGAAGCGCTGGCGATCAAGCCAACGGAAAATCTACAGGCCTATGACCTTTATTTGCGTGGCAAGCGCTACGCGCGGAGACAAACGCGACAGGATTTAGAATTCGCGCTGCAAATGTTCGAAAACGCGGTGACGCTGGATCCGAGTTTTGCTCTGGCGTATGCAGCGTGCGCGAACGCTTGCGCGATGTTCTATTGCAATTACAGCCGCGACGAAATTTGGGTGGAGCGCGCGAGGAACGCGTCGGGTCATGCGGTCAACCTGCGATGGGATTTGCCCGAAGTGCAGGTCAGCCAGGCGTGGGTCTTGTACGCGACGGAGCTGCACGACGAAGCGGTGCGGATGGTGCAGAAGGCCATCGAGCGCAGAAAAGACTGCGAGGGTGCGTACTATTTGTTGTGCCGGGCGCTATTTTCGGCCGGGCGTTATCAAGAAGTGGCGGAAATAGTGGAAACAGCGCTGGACGCGAGCGGCGAGGACTACAACGTGTACGTCCCGATCATGAACTCGCTCGGTGCGATTGGGAAAGAAGAGGTGCGGCGCAACATACAGTTAAGGCGAGTGGCTGCATTGGAAAACCATTTGAAACAGGTTCCAGAGGATGCACGAGCACGCATCCTGCTTGCGGGCGACTACGCGGAGCTAAACCGAGTGGAAGATGCGATGCGCGAAACCAATCTGGCAATGACGCTGCGAGCGAACGAAGCGTCGATTCTTTACAATGCTGCTTGCAACTATTGTCTGCTGAAGAGGAAACCGGAAGCACTAGAAGCGTTGACGAAAGCGTGGCAGGCGGGATTCAAGGATTCGGTTTGGGCTAGGCGCGATCCGGACCTGGCGTTTATCCATGGCGATCCGGAATTCGAAAAGCTGTATCCGGAAAAGCGCCAGGACGGAAAAGCTTCACAGACAAACTGAAGATGGAATTCAGCAGATTCCGGGATGCACGAGCGCTGTTGTCGCGCTATCTGCCGAAAACGCGGCTGGTGCGCGCCGCCTCGCTGGAAAGCAATCCCCCACGACAAGTATTTCTGAAGCTAGAAAACGAATTGCCAACGAGCTCGTTCAAAGTACGCGGCGCAATTTACGCTTTGAGCCTGCGTGAACAGGCACAGGGTATGCGTGAAGTCGTGGCGTCCAGCACGGGAAACCACGGGGCAGCAGTAGCTTACGCGGCAAAATTGTTGGGCTGGCGAGCGCGGATTTTTCTTCCCGAGAAAAACAATCCGATCAAGAGAAATAATATCGCGCGACTAGGCGCGGCTATCGAAGAAAGAGGAACGATCGATCTGGCGGGCGCGTTCAGAGCGGCTTCGGAGTATGCGCAGAAGTCGGGAGCATATTTTCTAAATGACGCAACGGACCGCGATCTGCCGGCGGGCCCAGGAACCATTGCGTGCGAGATATTCGAACAACAGCCGAATGTGGACGTGATTTACGTGCCGATGGGAGATACGGCTTTGATTCGCGGTGTGGCGGACGCCGCGAAACAAATTTCCGCGGAAGTGAAAATTATTGGTGTGCAGAGCGAACGCGCTCCATCTTACTTCTTGTCGTGGAGAGAAGGATGCGTTATCGAGACGGAGACGTGCGACACGATAGCGGACGGGCTGGCGACGCGAACGCCGGAGGAGGCGAATGTCGCGGCGATTCGCGAGCTTGTGGACGAGATGGTGCTGGTAAGCGAAGAAGAAATGTTGCAAGCCATCGGGCGGTTGTTGATTGACGAACACGTGGTGGCTGAACCGGCTGGAGCAGCAGCGACTGCCGCGTTCCTGAAATCGCAAGACCACGGAGGGTCAAGTGTGGCGCTGCTGGTCACGGGAGCAAATATTTCTCGCGAAACACTGGAACAAGTGACGGCCATTTAGCGAGTAAATGTAGCTTGACAGTGTGCGCTAGCGGACATAGGCTGAACCCACTTTCTTGCCTCTGCAGGCGTTTTCCAAAGAGATCAGGCCAAGCATTCGGTGCAGATAGTAGAAGCCGAAAATTTCTGTTTGAAGGAGACGGATCATGTTTAAGCAAGCGATTTTGGCGGCGGGATTAGTCCTGCTGGCGTGTACGGTTGGTGGGCCAACGATAAACGGAGGAGCTGCTGGTGCGCAAACCTCGCCGGCGGAAAAGGCTCCGGTGTATACCTACGTTTCGGAGTGGACAGTGCCACGCGCGATGTGGGCTGACTACAAAAAAGAAGACGAAGCCGATGTGGACGCCATGAAAAAAGGCGTCGGCGATGGGACGCTGATCTCGTTCGGGACATTTGCAGTGTTGAACCATCAGGAAGGCGAGCCGACGCATGGTTCGTGGTTTTCAGCGACGTCGATGGCGAACCTGATGAAATTCCTGGAAGGGCTGCGCAATGCGCCTGGAGCGACGGCTCCGGTGTTGGCGGCGTCCAAACACTGGGACTACATCGTGAGCAGTACGATTCACAATGGTCACTCGGGTACATTCACGAACGGCTATCTACGCGTGGCGCGTTGGCCGGCGAAAGCGGGCTCCGACGATCCGGACGGAAAGATCGTTAAATCCACGATGGTCGCACTCCTCGAAAAACTTTTCGCGGACGGAGCGCTGCACAGTTACAACATCGATCAAGAAACGATTCATTCGGAAGACCCGGGTACGATGTTCGTGGTTTTTGTGGCAAACGGGGCGGAAGGATTGGACAAGTTCAACGCGGCAGTCGATGACATGCGGAAAAACAATCCGGCAGCATCGGCGGCCTACGGTACTTTGATCGACGCGCACGGCCATCGCGACACGCTGGCTCGTGTTACTACCATGACGAACAAGTAGTTTCGCAAAGCCCTTCCCTGGGGAATGAAGCAGCGGCGCTGGGGAAGGGCCTTCTTTTGCTGCCTTCACTGCGGGAATGACTTCGCAACTATTCAGATTTCATCTCACGCGGAAATCAAAAAATTATCTGTTGGATGTAGCGGAAAGATCCTTGGCGGTTTCGGCGAGCTTGAGGATGAGTACTTGTCCGTTCGAATGGAAGGAACCGCCGGTCGCGGTGTTTGCTTCCTGCATGGGATTGCGCGGAAGAAAGTGGAAAACCTGCGTGACCAGGCCGGTGCCGCAGAGAGTTTTCTCCACGTAGTCGCGCTCCAGATCAATGTCCGGATCGATTTTGTGGGTGAGGCCGTTGTTGCGTTCGTCGCGTTCGAACCCAATATCGTGAGTCGCTGCGCCGACCCACAGCGTTTCGCCGTTGACTGTGAAAGCTCCTTTCCAAATGCGCAGGTGATTGCGGGACCTGACCACATCGATAGGCTCGGCATGAGCCCAGCCATAATCCTGCGAACGCCCGAACAGATAGAGGGGGCTCATGGGCATGGTGAGATAAGATTCCTTCGAAAGGCTGCTGATCAGTCCGTGGAGAATAGTGTTCTGTACGTCTGAATCGACTTTCACCCAGCCGGCGGCGGTGAAAACATTTTGCATCGCGGTTTCCGAGCCGAGGATCAGAAAATTCACCATGTCGCCAGGATTGCCGGCTTTGTCAGCGATACGGCGGGGAATTTGTTCAAAGAGGGAATCGTCAACGCCGGGCACAGCAGTTACGGATTTTGCGATAGTGAAAGTTGCTGGGGAATTCTTGTCGGCTGCGATGATCTCGATGCGGACGTTGTAGGACCCGTCGCCGGTATCGCTCTTCGATTGGTTAATGGCGATGCCGAGGCGGCCGCCGACGGGAATGGCTACGTCATGAGATGCGCCAAGCAAGAAAGGTTGTGCCACGTCCGCATCACCGACGCGGCCGATGAGTGCGCCGCGTCCGGCAGCATTGAAAGGAAGAATGCGGAGAAGATCTTTGAATCCGCGCGGCAGGCCGTCTGGACCGTTATCTTCTTTGGCGTTGGCGTAGCGCATGGTTCCTTTCGCGGTGGCGACAACATGTTCGCCGGATGCCACATCAATGCCAGTGTCGATCCAATCGGAATCGCCCTTGAGCGTAAAATTCTTGGAGATGCGCTTTTCTGGGCCGGCCGCGGAAGCCGCAGCCGTGACGGGCTGATTGCTGCGCGCGGTTTGCGGGCCGGCTAGTTGCTGATTTGGCAGCGTGTCGGTCTGCGATTGCGCATACGGCGAAGAGCAAGGAACCAGCAGCGCAGCGATAAGAATGATCGCCGCGTTGAGCCGCGAACGAACGTTTTGCATACGTCGAGCCATCCTGCAGCAAATAGTGAGCATCATCACTTTAAGCAGATGCGCCATTGCGTTTCAAGAGTTGCAGAGAAGTGGCTGGGTTGCGCGGAGCAAGGCGATTTCTTGACTGGGCTGTGAGGCGCTTGTAGATTGAAATGCTGCCGGTGGGCTAAATATTTGCACAGGGATTAGCAGCGAACGAAACTAAGAACTGAAGAACTGACAAAGCAAGCAGGAGCGAATTTGGCGACCAACGCATGAAAAAACTTTTGTCCATACCAGTCATCATTTCCTTGAGCCTAATGCTTATGTTTTCGGTTGGCGCTCGCGGCCAGCAACAAACTGTTCCGAAGTTGCAGGCCGCACCTGTCACTACCGTTACGGTCGACGGCAGCGAGGCGATGTTCACCACCATGTGCGCGCTGCTGGCTTCGGGATATGAAGCCGATGTGAGCGCGACAAACTGGGCACCGATGCGCGCGCAACTGCGCGACCGGATGCAACATCAGTCGGGACCTGCCGTGGAAGTAATGCGAAATTTTTACAAGCAACACGAACTGGCCGACCCTGGGCAGATGCTTTCGCGCTACATCTGGTTTGGGCTGATCAGCGGACCAGCGCCGAAGTTCGAACCGATCTTACGTCGCGACGAGTTGCCGCCAGAGGTGATCGCGCTCGAAGGGTTTCAGGAAATTCTTTCGAATTACTACAAGGAACAAAAAATCGGCGAGCTTTGGCGGCAGGTGCAGCCGATTTATAACCACGAAATCGAGCAGATCCATGACTCGGTGGCGCAAATCGCGTTCGTAGCCACGGGCTACTTGCGGGAGATTCTGGATCCGGCCAGCCAGCGATCGTTCACGATCGTCGTGGAACCGCTGGTGGGAAGAATCACCAACGTGCGGAATTTTGCCGACCACTATTCACTCATTGTAAGCGGCTCCGGACAAATTCCGCTGGACATGGTGCGTCACGCATTTCTGCATTTTTTGCTGGATCCTTTGCCATTGCAGTACTCGCACGTGGTGGCGGTAAAGTTGCCGCTGTTTTTGGCTGCGGCCGGCGCACCGCGCCTGGACCCGGATCTGAAGGACGATTTTCCGTCGTACTTCGCGGAGTGCACGGTGCGCGCAGTGGAGCTCAAACTAAAACGCATGTCGCCCGGAGAGCGCGAATCAGCGATGGATATAGATGACGTGGATGGCTACGTGCTGGTGCGACCGTTGTTTGCCGCGCTTACGAAATTCGAACAATCCGAGCCAGGCATGAAGCTGTATTTCCCGGACCTAGTGCGTTCGATTGACGTGACAACGGAGCAGAAGAGAGTGGCCGCTCTTAAGTTTGCACCCGGCGGAGCGAAGAGCGCAGCGATCGATGCAGAGGTCCTGGCGCGTCACAGGGCCGCGGCGCCTACTACTATTCCTAACGATGCCGAGACGATTGCAGCGCTTACAGAAGGCGAACGGCGGATTGCGGAGAAAAATCCGCGCGCTGCGGAAGCCTCGTTCCAAAAAGTACTGGTGAAGTATCCGGATCAACCGCGCGCGTGGTTTGGGCTGGGAGTCGTTGCGATGATGGAGCAAGACGGCCCGCGCGCGAAAGAAGTTTTTGGCCGTCTGACCAGCGGCGATCGCGCTGCGACCGAAGATCCGCTGGTGCTGGCGTGGTCGCATGTGCATCTGGGAACCATTTATGACATCGAAGGCCAGCCGGACCGCGCGAAATCGGAGTACCAAGCGGCGCTGGCCGTGGATGGCGCACCGGAAAAAGCCAAGCAGGCGGCTACCAAGGCCCTCGGCGCTATGGCCCGTACCAAATCTCCGGAACGCCCGTAAGTATTTGTGCCACCTGCCCCCTCCGCAGCAAAATGTGTATGATGAAATAGAAGACCAGCCAGAGAAATGTTCAATGGTTAAAAAAGGAGAAGTACCATGAGCGGCAGCAAAAAAAATGTAATGACAACCATCTTCCTGGCCGGATGTCTGACTGTCTTCGCAACGGCGTCGTTCGCGCAGAGCAGCCAAAGCGGGCAGCAAAATCAGAACCAGCCTGGGCAACAACCAAACCCCAACAAAGATCAAAAGCCGGCGGATTCCGGAAGCACGCTTGAGATTCCCACCAATCAACCGCCCGTGAATGCGGAAGAGGACGCGGCCGCGAAGGCCTTTCAGGCGATGCCCAATAGCGACCACCCCAAGAAAATTGCGGCCGGCGAAGATTTTTTGAAGAAATATCCGGACAGCCGATATCGCCCAGTCGTTTATTCCGCTCTGGTTTTTGAATATATCCAGACGAATAACTCGGACAAGGCTTTTGAAATTGGCGATAAAGAAGTCGCGTTGAAACCGGACGATGCGCAAACCATGGCGGTTCTGAGCCAGACGCTGACGCGCGCGATAACCGCGAACACGCCGGAGCTCGAAAAGCGCCTGGCGAAAGCCGAGACCTATGCCAAGCGCGCGATTGAAATTACTCCAACGCTGCCGAAACCGGAAGGCATGCCCGATCAGAACTTCGTGGCGGCGAAAAATGAAACGTTGACGATGGCCCACAGCGGTCTTGGATTGGTCTATCTCCGGCGCGGCAAATTTAGCGATGCCATACCGGAGCTCGAACAATCCGTGAAAATTGACCCCAATCCTGCGCCCGATCCAGTGAATTTGTATCTACTTGGGATGGCGAATGTGAAGGCTTCACACTTCGACGAAGCCGCCATAGCGTTCAACAAATGCGCGGCGCTGGCCAGCTCGTTGCAGGACACTTGCAAGACTGGCGCGGAAGAGGCGAAAAAGCAGGGAGCGACACAGCTGAGTGCGCCAAAGTAAAATTTGTCCGCACCCAACAACAGGCACGCATGACGCATAGCGAAGACGATCAGCTACAGGAGCGATTGGGTTACCGCTTTCGAGAGCCCGGTCTACTCGTTACGGCGCTCACGCACAGTTCCGCGATTCCAGAGTTGCGCGCGGAAATAGAAACCGCAGGCGGCGATTCGCAAGAGATACGCGACAACGAGCGACTGGAATTTTTGGGCGATGCTGTACTCGACCTTCTGGCCAGCGAGTATCTGGTCAGCAAATTTCCCGACTGGAGCGAGGGTCAATTGTCGCGCAGCCGGGCGTACTTGGTGAATGCGCAAGCCCTGGTGGAAGCGGCTCGGCGTTTGGGAATCGGCGAATTTTTGCGGCTGGGCCGAGGAGAAGAAAAAACTGGCGGCCGCGAAAAGAGCGCAATCATAGCGGACGCACTGGAAGCAATTGTTGGCGCAGTATTTTTGGACTCAGGCATTGAGTCTGCCCGAGATTTTCTTCGCCGCCTGCTGTTCGAATTTGCTTTGGAAGGCGGCGGACAGCACATGGCGGATTCCGATCGCAAGTCCGCCCTGCAGGAATTTTTGCAGGGGCGTGGGCGTCCTCCGGCTGAGTATCGTCTGGCGCGAGAGGAAGGGCCCGATCACCAAAAACAGTTTCACATTGAAGTGTGGTCGCTCGGTGAATGTCTGGCCAGCGGCGAAGGAAGCACGAAAAAAGAGGCGGAGCAAAAAGCCGCACGCGCGGCGCTGGAGCGGCTGGAACACGTGGTCACGCGAGATTAATCCTGCATGACGGAACAGCCCACAGCAGCACCGACGCCCACGCACCACTCTGGTCGCGAGTCCACCACGATTTCCGAATATTTGGAATCGCTTCTGGTCACTGTGATTCTCGCCCTGTTTGGGACTTCGTTTGTCGTGCAAGCCTTCAAGATCCCTTCGCCATCGATGGAGAAGACTTTGCTGGTCGGCGACCATCTTCTGGTGAATAAGTTTGTTTTCGGCGGCACCGGCTCCTGGTACGAGAAATTTCTTCCGTATCGCAAGCTGAAGCGCGGTGACATCATCGTTTTCAAATTTCCGTACGCGGATCATCAGCATTTTGTGAAACGCGTCATCGGCCTTCCCGGCGATCATCTAAAGCTTGTGGACCAACAGGTGTACATCAACGGCAAGCCATTGAATGAGCCATACGTGGTGCATGATTCGGACGCAGATTACGACTCGTTTAACTACGCATTTCCGCCCGTGGGAAATCAGCTTTACAGCTCTCATGCTGAGCCGGAATGGGCCCATGACCTTCGGAAATATGTGCGGGGGGACGAACTTGTCGTTCCACCCGACCGGTATTTCGCGATGGGCGACAATCGCGATCACAGTCTTGATAGCCGCTACTGGGGCTTTGTGGATCGCAGCGCGATCATGGGCCGGCCCTTTTTGATCTATTGGTCGGTCAACGCAACTTCCGCGGATTACGGGCTGACGACTTTCGCGCAGCGATTGCGGAGTGTGTTTGACACTTTAGCTCATCTGCCCGCGCGCACCCGCTGGAGCCGCATGCTCCATACCGTTCATTAGCCGCTAGCAGTTGGCTATCAATTTGCGCCGGACTCTGCGAAAATTTTGCGGCATCGATCGGCGCTACGTCGCATCGCTTCGTCCAAGTGAATAGAATACGCAAATGGTGGAAGCTGGGAATCGCGCTCCTGCTGGCGTCGGTCGCCATGCAGGTGAGCGTTTCATTGCTGGTTCGAACCGCACGTGTGCACGCCTTCCTCACTCGGCAATTAGAGAGTTCTTTTGGGCGCGCTGTGGATGTGCGTGTGTATTCCGCGAGCCTGTTTCCCAACCCGCAACTCGACGCGTATGGAATCACTGTCGGCGAAGACCCGGCATTCGGTCACGAGTATTTTCTGCGGGCGGACCGGCTTTCTGCCGGCTTGCGCTGGCTGGGACTGTTACGCGGGCGGTTCGAACTAGGTACGCTGAGGCTCGAGCGGCCGAGCTTGATTCTGGCGCACGCTTCCGATGGACGGTGGAATCTGGAGCGCTGGCTGCCTGCCGCTTTGGTTTCGCCGCAGACTGGAGTTGTTGTGCCGCGCGCCAGCGCGCGTGCCACGCCCGCGTACAACTTGCAAAAACTCGAAATCAGCGATGGCCGGGCAAATTTCAAAATCGGAGACGACAAGACTTCCTTCGCGTTCATGCAGGTGGAAGGCAGCGTCGAACAAACCGCGCCGGGACGCTGGCAGTTGGATTTGACGGCACAACCGTGGCGAAGTGGTGTCCCGCTACAGATCGCCGGGACCGTCAGAGTGCGCGGGGATATTGCTGGAACATCCGCGCGTTTACAGCCGGCGCACCTGCAAATGTCCTGGAAAAAAAGTTCGCTTGCAGATGTGTTTCGTTTGATCGGCGGCCGCGATTTTGGCGTTCGCGGAACGTTCGCCGCGGAAGCGACCGCGGAGAGTGGCGGTGTTGCAGCTGCCGGCGGCGCGAATGCCATGCCGGGTGACTGGTTTTTTTCCGTAAATGCGCGCGCGTCTGAAATTCACCGTTGGGATTTAACAGAGCGCAGTGACAATCCGCGCGTCGGAGTACACGCCGCCGGGCGTTGGAATCCCGGCATCGGCACACTGACCGCTGACGATCTGTTGATTGAAAGTCCGCGTTCAAACATGCGGGGAATCGTATCGCTTAAAAGCGTCGCCGGATCCAGTGTGGACCTGCGCGTGGATTCAGCCGGCATTCAAGCTGCCGATATGCTGGACTGGTATCGCGCCTTTCGGCCTGGCGTCTTTGAAGACATTCGTGCCGAACAATATTTCACCGGGGCCGCGACGTTTCGTGGTTGGCCGCTTTCGCTGCGCGACGCTGCTTTTTCCAGTTCCGGCGGCCGCTGGACCATTCCAGGTTTTCGCACGCCGCTCGTTTCGCGTCCGATGCGTGGCGGAATCCAGATGCGCAAAGTGGTGGTTGAGCCATTTGCACTAAGCGTTCCCGCGGGCATAAATCTTTCTACGCCCGGAAGGATCCGGCCCGTTTCCGCCCCAGCGTTAAGCGCGAGCGCGGCCGACGCAAATCTTTCATTCCTTTATGATTTGGACGCCAAAGCCGGAGACCTTCGCATCGAGGGTAAGGCCACGCAAGTACAGGATATTTTCGCGCTTGCCAACGCGTTTGGTCGAAAAATTCAAAATGGTTGGGAACTAAAAGGAAAGGCCGCCGCCGACCTACACTGGAATTGGAATTCGGACAAGTCTCCCATATGGAGCGGACGCGCAGACCTTTCACAAGCGACGCTGCAGGTTGCCGGGCTGAATCAGCCGATCGAGATCGAAGATCTGCGCGCCGAGTGGCGAAATACCGAACGAAAATTCACGCTTGGAAAAATAAGCGCTTTCGGCTCCGGCTGGACAGGTTTTGTTGCGCAGCCACGGATTCCGCCGAGCGATTTTGGCGAAACCGAAATCCTTCCGTGGACTTTTCAGTTGCAAGCGGATCACTTGGACGCCGCAGAGCTGGATCGCTGGATTGGTCCGCGAGCGCGGCCCAGTTGGCTGCAGCGTTTGCTGCCGCCCGCATTCGGCGGAGCACCCGCGCCCGAACCTCCCAGTGTGGTATTGCAGCGGATTCGCGCTTCGGGGAGCCTGCGCGTGGACGAACTGACCATTGAAAGAATTCGGCTGCAACAATTTCGCGCGCAGGCGAAACTGGATGCGTTGAAACTCAGGTTGCAGGGTGTGCAAGCGCAGTGGTGCGGTGGCGAAGTAAAAGGTGCGTTGGAAGCCGGGTTTTCCGCGAAGCCGCGATATCAAATGTCCGCTTCGTTTGAGCGGGTTGCTATCGCCCAAACACCGTGGCTCGCGCAATTGTCCAGTCGCCTTGCTGGTTTGGCTTCGGGAAGTTTCGAGTTGCGCGCCGCCGGAATTGGTCACGATGCGCTGCTGGGAAGTCTGGAAGGTAAAGGCGAAATTCGCCTCGCGAACGTGGAGTTACGCGGCTGGGACATTGCGGGTACACTCGCTCTTGGCGAATGGAAGACTGGAACTTCACACTGGGCCGCAGGTGATGGAACTTTTCATTTGAGCGATGGCGGGTTCGAGTTGAACAGTCTGCGTTTGACGTCCGCGTCCGGCGATTTGTTGCTGAAAGGCAGCGTCAGCTTTTCAGAAAACACCGATCTCACTGCGGAGAGTCGTGTCGCGGGCCGCATTGCACGGCCGCAGAATACGATTCGCTTCATGCAGATTTCTGGCCCCCTTGCTGAGCCCAAAGTTTCTTTGCAGAAGGCCACGGCGCAGCAGCCGGGAGATTAGAAGGAGAACAATGCAAATTCAGCCGCGCAGCAGTAATCGTCTTGCAGCATTGATCTTTGAGATTTGTTTGGTGCTTCTGATCGTGGCCTCGGGTACGCCGGCGCAACAATCGTTCACGCTGGAACAGGTCATGAGTGCGCCGTTTCCCGGCGATTTGACTGCGGCAAAATCGTCGCCGCGCGTCGCGTGGGTGCTGGACGAGCAGGGCAAACGCAATATTTTTGTGGCCGAGGCGCCGGACTTCAAAGCGCGCCGGCTGACCTCTTATCTTGAAGAAGATGGGCAAGAGCTTTCGTCGCTGCAGTTTTCTGCCGACGCCAACACCATCGTCTATACGCGGGGTGGAGGGAAGAATCACGCCGGACGATCGCCCAATCCGACCAGTAATCCCGCCGGAGTGGAGGAGACGGTATATCAAATTTCGTGGCGAGGTGGTGATCCACAAAAGATTGACGCCGGCCATGACGCGCGGATTTCGAAGCAGGGAATTTGTGCTTACTTGCGCGATGGCGGTCTGTGGCTGGCGCCGCTGGACGGAAAGGAAAAGCCTGTGCAGCTGGTCGTAAGCGGCACGAGTTTTGGGCAGCGCTGGTCGCCGGACGGCAATAAACTGGCTTTTGTTTCCGGAAGAGGCGATCACAGTTTCATCGGCATCTACGATGCCAATACCAAGACAGTTCGCTTCGTCGCGCCCAGTGTGGACAGGGACTCAGATGTCGAGTGGTCCCCCGACGGAAAACAAATTGCCTTCGTGCGCCAGCCAGCCGTTCCACGCGACACGCCAGAGGGCTATTTCATTGAACCGGATCGTGCGCATCCGTGGGCCATTCGAGTCGCCGACGTCGCGACCTGGAATGCAAAAGAAATTTGGCACAGCGGCAAAGAATTGCAAGACTCATTCCCTTATATGGCGGACGATACTGGCGGTGGTGCGATCGGCTGGGCCGCTGATAATCGCATGGTTTTCGCCAGCGAGCAGGACGGCTGGCAGCATCTCTACAGCGTGTCTGCGGATGGCGCCGGTGCTGCGAAGCTCCTTACTCCCGGAAATTGCGAAGTCGAACAGTGGTCGTTCGCATCGACCGCGCAAACCATTTTGTTTAATTCCAACTGCGATGATGTTGACCGGCGCCATCTGTGGAGCGTGTCCGCAGCCGGCGATGCTCCGCAACAATTGAGCAGCGGGGCGGGAATTGAATGGAGTCCGGCTGCGGTTGCCACCACTGATTCGTTTGTTTATTTGGGATCCGATGCGCTGCATGCCGCGCGCCCGTTCGTGCGACGCGTTGCGGATTCTCGCTCCACTGGGCAACCTTTTGCTGGCGAAACTTGGCCTGAAGGTTTTCCCGCCAATAGGCTGGTGACGCCAGAACAGGTGGTTTTCAAATCCGCAGACGGACTTGACATCCACGGTCAACTTTTCCTGCCAAAAGATCGAAGGCCCGGCGAAAAACGCCCCGGTATTCTATTCTTCCACGGCGGTCCGATGCGCCAGATGTTACCGGGCTGGCATTATATGTATTACTACTCGAATTCCTATGCCATGAACCAGTATCTCGCCAGCCGCGGCTACGTGGTACTTGCCGTGAACTATCGCAGTGGCATCGGCTACGGCCGCGCTTTCCGCGAAGCTCCCGGCCGTGCCGGACGCGGAGCCAGCGAATATCAGGACGTCGTCGCTGCGGGGAAATATCTGCAGTCGCGCGCCGACATAAACCCCGCGCGCATCGGCTTATGGGGCGGTAGTTATGGTGGCTTACTTACCGCGCTGGGTCTTGCGCGCAATTCCGAGCTCTTCGCCGCCGGAGTCGACCTCCACGGCGTTCACGATTGGCCCACCGACAACTGGGACGGTAAAAATATTCCGCCCGAGCTCACCAAGCTGGCCCACGACTCCTCTCCGGTCACTGCGGCCGATTCCTGGAAGTCGCCAGTGCTCTTTATTCATGGTGATGATGATCGCAACGTATATTTCGCGCAAACAGTGGATCTCGTCGCGCGGCTTCGCGCACGTAATGTACACATCGAACAGCTCATTTTTCCCGATGAAATTCACGATTTTCTCCTGCATCGTTCGTGGCTCAAGGCCTATCATGCGGCCAGCGATTTTTTTGATCGCACACTCACGATCCAACCTGCGCCTTAGAACATAGCGCTTCAGCGATGAAACTGCTTGCAGCGTGGGCGGGGCAAATTTGTCTGGCAGTGACGGTGTTTGTTGCGGCGCCCGGTGTGTTCGCGCAGCAGCGGCCTCTTAGGCGCCATTTTGTCGCGCCCGCCGGGGAGCGGTATCAAGTGACGCTGAATCTGAAAGCCGAATCGCATAGCGTCACGACGGAAACAGTTGCCGCACAAACCTACGTGACGCCGGTTGTTCACACAGCGGAAGTAAGAGTGCGCTGGAGCGCAGTTCGCAAAATATCCTCGTTGCAAAATGACGGCTCCGCTACGATTGAAGAAACTGTGACCCCAGATCCTCAGCGCTGCGAAGAAGTGGCGCAGATCTCGGATAAAACCAACACCGAATTGCAGGACTCGCTGAAAGCGTTTTGCACTTTCTGGCTGCAGACTGAAAACATGCGTTACACGGAAAACGATAGAGGCGTGCTACGCGAGGCGTCCGCAAGCGTCAGCGGAAACGCGCTTCCACCGCTTGCGGAGGCAGCTCCGCAGCTCTTATCCCTATGGCTGAAGCGCGCCGTTCGTCCCAACGTCATCCTTCCGCAGTTAGAATTGGCGACCGGTGCGACATCCCAACAATCATTTCAGCCCGCCAGCAGCTTATTGAAAAATGCTCGCGGCTCCGAAACCACCGAGTGGCTCGATTCCCAAAACGAAGTTCCAGCCGCAACGCTGCACGTCGTTCAGCAACTGTTGTGGAGCTCGGCGGGACTCGCAACTCCAGGCGCCGAGAAAACTTTATCGCCCACGCAAAAAGAGGAAGCGTTCTTCGCGGATTCGCTTTCCACCCTGTCGCTTCAGGACGGCAGCCTGCTCCGCGCCAATCGAAGCGCCTCTCGCACCACTACTCGCCACGTCGATCCCGTGCCTGGCTTGCCGCAACCTCCGGATTTCTCTTCGAAGCTTACGCTCACAGTTACCATCGAGCGATTGCCGTGAGCAGGGTTTGCATCCTGGTGCGAGTATTTCTGCTGATTGCGTTCCTCGCTACCGGCGCTCCGCATTCATTTTCAAAACGCCTGCGACTCGCTCCACGTTTCCACGCCGGCCAGATTCTTTTCTATCGCATCGATTTCAACAGTTCCCGCAACATGAAAACCGCAGGCCCCGTTAGCTCTCCTCAGTTGCCGCCTTCTTCGCCGATCGCAGCAACCGGCCTCCTGCAAGTGGAAATCTTGAGTGCCGGGCCAGCTGACCTGCATATCAAGACTTACTATTCCGAGCGCAATCCCCCGGCTGTCTCTTCGCAGTCGCAAAATTCGCAAACCCACGATTCCTCAACATCCGACAAAATGGTGGAAGTCTCTATCGCGGCTGACGGCACCGCCTCACAAATAATGGGAATCGACCGGCTTTCCCCAGCGCAACAATTCGCATGGAACGACTGGCTGGGGCGATTTACTTCTTCCATGACCTTTCCAAAAGCGGGTGTTCGCGCCGGCCAAAAATGGGAAACCTCCGAACCAGAAACCGATCCCTCGCCGATTGCTGCACTATCTTGGAGGAAAAAATATCAATACGTTCGCGATGAGCCCTGCCTGTCCGATCAACACTCACAAAGAGCGAACCAGGAAACTTCTTTGCTGAATGCAAAAGTATGCGCCGTGATTCTTATCCGATCGGTCCTGCGTCAGAAATCTTCGCCCAAGAATTCCACTCCAGATGACTATAAGCTGCGCAACCTGAAAACTCGTGGCAGCGCAGCTGGCAAAAACGAAACTATTCTGTACTTCGACCGTTCTTCCGGGCTTCTCGTTCGTTCTACCGAAGACGCGCAGCAAGCCATGGATGTGCTGGTGGCGCTGACGGACGGTTCGAACTCGGTCCGTTATGTTCTGGACGCTAAAAGCCATTCCGACACTGTGCTTCTGCCTGATTCGCCACAATCCGCACACTGAATTTATTTGTGCAATTGTCGGTCGTTGCGCCTGTCTCAGGGCGAAAGCAAACCTTGCCACCCGCGCTATAATGAAAGTTTGCGCAGGCCTTGCTGGAGCGGCAGGAGCGACCCTTCATGACGTTCAAACTCAAGAGCACCTACCAGCCGCGTGGTGATCAGCCCGCCGCCATTGCCCAGCTTCTGCATGGCGTTGAAGCTGGCGACAAGCACCAGGTTTTGCTCGGCGTCACCGGCTCCGGCAAGACGTTCGCGATGGCTAAGGTCATTGAAGCTTCGAATCGCCCCGCGTTGGTTCTTGCGCACAACAAAACGCTGGCCGCGCAGCTCTATCACGAGTTCAAATCTTTTTTCCCTGAAAACGCCGTCGAATATTTTGTCAGCTATTACGATTTCTATCAGCCGGAGGCGTACGTACCCGCTGCCGATGTTTATATCGAAAAGGAATCCACCATCAACGACGAGCTTGACAAGCTTCGCATGAGTGCCACGCGCTCGCTGTTCGAGCGCCGCGATGTCATCATCGTTGCCTCGGTCAGTTGTATTTACGGCCTCGGCTCGCCAGAAGCCTATTACGGCATGCTGGTCATGCTGGAAAAAGGTTTTCAGACCAGCCGCGAGGCGCTGCTCCGCCGTTTTGTCGACGTTCAATACGAACGCAGCGAGGATTTGCGCCGCGGCACGTTTCGCGTTCGCGGCGACCTCCTGGAAATCTATCCCACCTACGAAGACAACGCCTACCGCATCGAAATGTGGGGCGACCAGATCGATAAACTCCACCAGATCGATCCGTTGACCGGAGAAGTTCGCCCCGGCCAGCAGAATTTGTCGCGAGTTCCCATCTACCCAAAAACCCACTACGTCATGCCGCAGGCGCAGCGCGAACGCGCCATCGTGACCATCCAGGAAGAGCTCGGCTGGTGGAAAAAAGAACTGGAAAAGCAGGGAAAATTCGTCGAGGCGCAGCGCCTTCAGCAACGCACTCTCTTCGACATCGAAATGATGCGCACCATCGGCTATTGCCATGGTATTGAAAATTATTCGCGTCACCTGAGCGGACGCCTTCCCGGAGAAGCCCCGCCAACGCTTCTCGATTATGTTCCGCAGGACTATTTGCTGTTCATCGATGAATCGCACCAGACCGTCCCCCAGGTGCGCGGCATGTATCACGGCGACCGCGCGCGCAAGGAGACGCTGGTCAATTACGGTTTTCGCATGCCCTCAGCGCTGGATAATCGCCCGCTGACTTTCGAGGAGTTCGAAAATCGCACCAATCAGATCGTTTACGTGTCGGCTACTCCCGGTCCCTATGAACTCACCAAGTCCGGCGGTGTTTTTGTCGAACAGGTAATTCGGCCGACCGGCCTGGTCGATCCAGAAATCGAAATTCGTCCGGTGAAGGGCCAAGTGGACGATCTGCTGGAGCAAATTCGCATTCGCGCCGGGAAAAACGAGCGCGTGCTGGTTACCACATTGACCAAGCGCATGGCGGAAGATCTCAGCGAATACTTCACGGAAATCGGTGTGCGCTGCCGCTATTTGCACTCCGAAATCGAAACCCTCGATCGCATCAAGATTCTGCGCGATCTACGCCGCGGCGAATACGACGTCCTCATCGGTATCAATCTTTTGCGGGAAGGCCTCGATCTGCCCGAAGTTTCGCTCGTCGCGATTCTCGACGCCGACAAGGAAGGCTTTCTGCGCAGCACCACCTCCTTGATTCAGAGCATCGGCCGCTGTGCTCGTCACGTCGAAGGCCGCGCCATTCTTTACGCTGATACGCGCACGCGCTCCATGAACGAAGCCATCGCGGAAACCAATCGCCGTCGTGAAAAACAGGTCGCCTACAACAAGGAAAACGGCATCACTCCGCAATCCATCATCAAAAGCACCGACATGGAATTGGCAAAGATCGTTGAAGCGGATTACGTTTCCATTCCACTGGATGCTGGCGAACTGGATGCCGCGGTAGCCACTGCGCGCACCGAATCAGAAGTCGCCGAACTACTTGGCAAACTCGAATCCCAGATGCGCGAAGCCGCCACGAAATTCGAATTCGAAAAAGCCGCCCAACTCCGCGACCGCATTCGCTCTATCAAAAATCAGGAC
>Ga0137412_10000277_pt2 | contig 21368 bp, 53 predicted proteins | sample CZODoug2_1_16fun_FD_122160 | JGI IMG/M metagenome (GOLD analysis project Ga0137412, IMG submission 122160) | Vadose zone soil fungal communities from Angelo Coast Range Reserve, California, USA - CZODoug2_1_16fungal (Hybrid Assembly) | ecosystem: Environmental > Terrestrial > Soil > Vadose zone... | reverse complement strand
ACGGCAATCCAGACGCGGAGTTTGTTTCGACCGCATATGCCGAACGACAGAACTTAAACATCAGAATGAAAAATCGCCGGTTCACAAGATTGACGAACGCTTTCAGCAAGAAGGCCGACAACTTAGCCTACTCAATCGCCCTGGATTTCATGCACCACAATTTCTGCCGGGTGCATCAAACGACCAAAACAACACCGGCCCGCGCCATCGGGATTGAAAAGCGAACCTGGAAGATTCAAGATATTGTGGAGTTACTGCCAGCGGCGTGCCACAAGCAACAATTTTAGAATTCAAACTGGCCCACTACCAGAATCGCCGGAGAATTCAAGGCGATTTTTGAGCCAGGCAGCTCATCCTCAAGCTCTTGAGCCCAACTGTTGTCAACGTTCATTTAAACCTCCGGATTAAGCGGAACTTCCTGAACGAACCAATCGATGTTGATTCCGTAGCCCTTTTGCTTAGAAGCATAAACCACAGCGGCGTCCTTGTCAATGAACACAGCGACCGGAAGTTGGTTGACTGAATTCCATGTATCAGCAGGACGATGGTACACCATATAAGCGTTCACTTCAAGGTCCCTTCGGGTGCGTATCGCTGAATCATACCACGAAGCCACTCAACTCCGGGCGGGTTTGCTGAGTGCACTAGACACTCAGTAGGCCACCATTCATGCTCACAGAGCCACAGTACCACAGGTCGAGTCGTGTCGTCACCACCCAAGTCATGGTCAAATGAGATTACATCGAAAGTAACTCCCATCATCTTGGACCACTCAAGCAAGTTGATGGCGTATGCGCTGCTCTTAGCCCATGTCCACGTCTCAGGGTGCCTCACGTGGTCCTTCGGGTCTCTCAGGTCATCAATCCACATGCGCACTATTCTAGCCTTTCAGACAGCCACACAGCCGGTTTTTGTACTGACTGTTGTAGCAAGCTTGCCCGTTGCCGGGCAGTAGTGCTAGTTACCCTTGCGTCGCTCAAGAAGTCCCTGAGCAAATGCCCAGCCCATAAGGCCACCGAAGATGAATCCAAACATCATTCCGACAGCGATAGGACTAGGAGTCACAGCATTCGTGACACACATTACGAGAGCAACGAATGCACCAATGAAATACATTGTCGAGAGTCGCATTTTATTCTCCATTGTAGGAAGCTTACGGAGCCTTGCGACTCCGCCATAAATCACTTACCAGAAAGGCGACGAACATTCCGCTCAACATCGTCATCAAATGCGGAAGCCATCCAACCAAAGAAGTTGAAGAGCATCAGGATACCGCAGAAGATTGCGACCATCAGGTTAAGAATGTAAACGTCCGACTTTCCATAAAAATGGATAACCGCACCGACATTGGCAAGGGCACCAATAAGATTGATGACCGTAGCCTGAGCCTTGAGTTCAGTACGACGAGACATTTTCTTTTCTCCTAGTTAGGGAAGCTTGGGTGCTGCTCTTTTCGAACAACACCCACTGTACTACAGACTTCGGAGCCAGTCAACTACTTCATTTTCGGAAACCGGCCGGAAATTCCAGACATCCACACCAACGTTCAGCATGCGTCCAGAAGCCTTCCACGCGTCATGTACGTGCCCGTGGAGCAGCGGCAGGCCATTATCCTCCGGACGCTTGTCAGCGTGCCTGTCAGGCCCGTGTGAGTCTCCAGTGTAGGGGAAGTGACTTGCCATCACCTTCTGCCCATCAATGGACAGCTCAGTGATTTCAGGCAGAATCTCATCGAATACCTTTCGGTACTCAGGCACGAACCTAATGCGCTGCTTCTCCTTTTCACCAGAGAAGATGCGGTCATGATTGCCAGGAATCAGAAACTTAATTCCATTCAGCCGACCAACAAGAGGAAGGCTTTCAGCAATCTTTCCCAGTGCGACATCACCGAAATGAATCACGGTATCGGTAGACTTTACAGTCTCATTCCACCGCTCAATCATAACCTCGTTCATCTCATCAACTGAGGTAACGGGCCTGTCGCACAGCTCGATAATTCGCTGATGACCGAAATGGGTGTCACTCGTAAAGAACAGCATTTTATTCCACTTCGTCAATTACTGCTTCGTCAACTTCTGAATACTTGTACTCGCTCTTATTGTTTACGTAATCGTTTGCCTTCTCTTCTGTCGAGAAAACCCCGCCCACATACCAATTACAACATGTACAATTTCCCTCTGTTACTACCCAAACGTTCATTGTAATCTCCTCTTAGTAGTTGAAACCTTTTTCAATCTAAGAGGATAGCTTGCCCCTTTCGGGGCAACCACTCATTGAGTGGTAAGGTCATCGCCCATTGCGGGACTTCTCAAGGTCGTGAACTCGAACAAGCTCCTTGATACCACTCTCGACCTTGGCAATACCAGAAACGTCACTGATAATACCAATGAGGATGAGACCAATACCGTACCACATGTGGTCGCTCAGTGTCGAGATTCCGTTTGCCACCATGATTCCACCAAGGAAAGTCATGAAGGAACCGAACTTAACGTCACCGTTTGTGCGAGCAGCCATTTTAACTCCTGTGTTAGTTGGAAAGCTTGGCCCTTTCGGGCCGGTAATGCTTAACCTACCATCTCGTATCTGCTCTTGTCGAGAGTACGATGAAGGTCGTTATTCAGATTGACCCAAACAGTCTTGCACTTCCATGGACCATCAACATTCGGAATCAGTACGATGCACATGTCTCGTGTGTCATCCAGACGACCACGAAACAGAATCTTGGAGACCTTGTTGCCGACCATGCCAACTTCAATGACTCGCATGCGAGACAGGCGCAAGGTCTTGGGGAGCCTGATGTTACCGTAGCGGTCCTGAAAAGCTTCCTTACGGGCATGAGCGCCGTAGTTGATTTCGATGCGCTCCTGAGGGGCTTCAAAGCCCTCCGGAAGGCCAATCTCCGTGTGGTATAGCTTCTCGTTCGTGTTCATGTGACCACCTTAGTCTGTAGGGCTAGGGTCTGTCAAGCTTGGTGGGGTCCGTTTTTCAGAACCCCACCAGGGGTCTTACTTTACTCGCCTGTAATCCGCATTGTAATACTTGTTCCAGTAGCCGTCAACTACCTTGCCCTTGTGAACACCCTTTACTGTGCTACCACTGACAGCGCTAATCATATAGCCACCGCCCGCATAAATACCAACGTGAGTATACGTTGAATACCCCTTCTTCTTGAAGAAGATAAGGTCACCAACCTGACGCTGATTTACTGTAATGTCCTTCGTCTGCTTACGACGCTGGTCATTTGCATTGTATCGCGGCCAACTCTTCCCAGCTTGCTTAAAGGAACGCCAGACCAAACCTGAACAATCATATGTATTTAGACCCGTCGTGCTCTGTCCATTCTTTGCATATCCATTTCCGATTTCGCTATGTGCGAAATTGTATGCCTTAGTCTGAATAGTAGCAGCCTCTGCATTTCCGGGAATTACAATTACAATTCCCATTGATGCAACAAGGGTTCCAATTACAGCAGTCTTCTTTATCATGTTTACTCCTATAGTAGAAAGCTTACCGCCCCATTACTGAGGCGGCAGGTTTCACCAGGGTAGCACAGATTCAGTTACTTGATTAGGGTGTGACCGGAATCACTTGACCGGGCGTGAACCCGTGGCCAGTATTCATTAGAACGACGAACCCGACCAGTTGCAACAGCACGCTCGTACAGCTTAGCATACTGCTGACCTTCTGCGGTAAGAAGCTGGTCAGGGCGAGGAGGAGTCATAATACCATCCTCATAGATAGTGAAGATAAGGAAAACATCCTTTACGGGCTTACCGATAAGGCAGATTCCCTTTCCCACAACCCGGAACTGACCCTCAAACTTCTTATTCGGATACAGCTTCTCGTTGTTCCTGAATGCGAACTCCACATCCTCTTCAGTGAAGTTCTTAGCTTCCATCTGCTTACGAGCATGAGCCGTAAGTCGCAGACTGTAACCTTCGGTGGACTCCATGTCCTTCTCCCTTCCGTTGGCACAACACTATCAAGCTTCGGGGGTCAGGTCAACCCCCTAGAGCACCTACTTATCGCAGGTTACCGTTCCGTTACTATTGGTGCGGTACTCTCCACCATGCTCCATACACACGGTAGCAAACTTCTTATCCTTGATGTTATTCTGATGCCCTGTATAGACCATCCCACCAATCATGGCAGTGAGAACTACCGTGACGAAAAAGCCAATGACGGCAATTCTAATTGTCTCGTGACGTTCCATAGTTACCCTACTATCTATGGGCATCTTAACCCCAAATCCAGTAACCGATGCCAATGCCGACTGCTACAAAAGGAAGGAAGAAGATAGCCGCGAAAACAAGGCCGAAGAATCCGACAATGCTTTCAAAAACATCTTCAACCGGGTCCTTATAACGCTTACTCATTTTATCCCCAGTTTGTGAATGCCCAGAGGGCGATTACAAATCCAACCACAGCTCCACCTATTCCAACGAAGGCGTATACTACGCCCACACAGGCAACATTAAGAAGCGTCTTCAATTTCAATCCTGTCATTGATGTACATTGCCGTATCCTTGAATTCTGGATACTTCATGATAATACCCGCCAGGAAATTGTCAAGCGAGTCAGGGCAGTAAGCTGCAAGCACAGAGGCACTAGACTTTACGTGGTCCTCATTCTGAAACTTAATTGCTGGCATGCTGCCAATGGCAAGCTTATCACAGTTGCCCTGTGCAAAAGATTCTGCTGTATCCTGACTAATGGTCCAATCGACCACATTCAATTCACTGGCATATTGCTTATACTGATGGAACTTTGGTGACTCATCGTTGCCGGAATTCACCCATAGTACGATTGCTAGGGTAGTGATTGATACTACGGCAAACGCAATCCACAACATCCATGTGTTCTTCTTCATTAGTCTCTCCTTATATACTCCCTTCTGTTAAGGTCGTTAAGAGAAGACTAACAAGCTTGGGCAGGGTTTGTCAACCCCGCCCCTGTAAAGCTTTTATCAGACAGCAACCGATTCATATGCGAGAAGAAGAATCTTCGCATCAGCATTCACCATGTAAGGAACTGAATCGCCCTCTTCATCATCTGAAAGAGTGATGGTGAAAGTGTCACCATTGTCCTCAACATCGAGAACCATTCCGGAGTGAATACCATCACTCGTCTGGAATTGAACGTAATCCTGAGGCTCAACCTGGAAGGTGCTGAGAACGTCAACGGCAACCATATCCATACCCATTTTAACTCCTGTTTCCGTGTGTCTGTGCCTAGAGTCTAGGCTAGCTTGGTGAGGCTGTCAACCCCACCACCCGGCTTTTAGGCGAGAACCTTGTCTGTCCTAGGCATCTTATCAACCTGAGACAGGATTCGCGACCCTGTACGCCCAATCACTTGAGCAATCTTTTCCGGGGCACCCATAAGCTCAATGACGATATTCTTTGGGTCTACAGCCTGTAGAATCTCAGACTCTACACCAAACACGCAAGACTGAATATCGACAAGGGAAGCATTCTTCTGGGTGGTACTGATGTGAACAATCAACGTATTCTCTATTCTCTTGCGTTAAGCCACATGCGCTCAATCTCCCTGATATCCGGGGCGATTGCGTCGTAGTCCATACCACGACGAAGGCATTCTCTCTTAAAGGCTTGAAGGATGGTTAGATTAGTTTCAAATGCTGCGGCGGGTGGGCATTCCTTTGGGTTATCAGAAACCAAAGCAGCCGGACCCATATCGACAACTGAAAACACTCCGGACTTGAGGTTTCCAATAATCTTAATCAGTGCTGATTCAGTGGTATTCTCAAGTCCGGAGCGCATTTCAATTCCTATCGAATAGGGAGTTCAAGGTTGAAGACATAGTCCGGAAACGTACTCTGCTCCGGAATGTCATCCAGAATTTCGAAGTCGCCAGTCTCGTCATCGTAATCGTAAACCTGAGGCATGTCTTTCTCCTTCATTATCGATTATGTAGTGAACATCTTCAATTGTGAGAGGATTCCGGCATAACTGCCGACTGTTACTTAGCCTCTTGCCTGATTAGACTGATAGAGGTACCGGAATCCATTGAGAGAAAGGTGTTTTTGTTATTCACCTAGCGAATGTATCCAGTGTAGCATGTCTAGACTGTCTCGGCAACCCCCGGACACCAGTACAGTTGTCGCCCTACCATCCTGCGATGCCTTGGGTGGACCTTAGAGACGTTACAGGGCCGGTTCCGGTCCTGGAGTCCATATGCATTTTTCTGGACCGTTAGAACGGCATCCAGAGCGTTGCACATGTTCACCATACCGAGCGTTGCGATACCTAGTGCAGGGTCCTTCATCTCTGTTGACATGATGGATGCTTCATTAGCTGTCTTGAACATGATATCTAGCATCTGTTCAAGGTCGAAATAGATTCTACCATCAACCACTGTAGTTCTTAGTGCCTGTGATAGGTTCGGCATATCCAATTTGTTTTACCTCCTTACAAGCTTGGTGGGGCCATTTCTGACCCCACCGTAATTCACGCGCTAAGAGCGAATTCCTTAAGCCGACCGAAAGTCTCAGTACGGAATCGGTTAGTCACCAGGTCGAAACCTGCACCAGCCGCAAGGAAGTTCTCCGTGTTAGGCTCTTCGGTCTTGGAATCCGTCCGGATTCCACGGAACCACTGGTTGTACTCAGTGAGAACCTGAAGACCCTTCCAAGCATTGTCCGGAAGATTGGTAACAGACTTAGTCGAGTCACCCCAGATGTCAAGAATGGTATCCATCTTGTCATCCCACTTCTTCTGACTTCCGCGAACATCCTCTTCCGGCTCCGGGAAGATATCCATGACAATCTTCTCGAACTGAGTCATGGTCATTTCCTTCTGGAAAAGAAGCTGCGCTTCCTTTTCGAAAACCTCATCGTAAATGGTGGCCAGTCCAAGAGCCTTCTGAGCATCCTGAAGCTTAGTCTCCATTCCCTGAGTGTGGCGAATCTTGAATTCCGCACCCGCCTCACCAAGAGCAATGTTAAGCGTGTTCTCGCAAACCACTCGGGTATTCACCATCTTGACAATCATAGTAGTGGAACCGTCGTGAGAGGAAACCAGCATGATATACCGGCGAATGGTATCAGCCGAACCAGAAGGGTCAAGGACAAGGTCATCAGTCGCAACGAGCGTGGCGAAAACCTTGGTTCCACCCTTAAGGCTACCGGCCGTTTCCCAACGACGACGACCATTGGTAAGCGTGTCAGCGAAGTCGAAAATCTCCTCATTCGAGAAGATGTTATAGCGACCACCAACTGTACCAAGAACGTCCATCTGATTCTCAACGAACGGGTTATCCCGAACAACGTGCATCGTGTCGTTCACGAAATTGAATCCGGGCATCCAATCCGAGGCATTCTCGAAACGAATGTTCCAGTCATTCATGTGAGCGAGGGTAAGCATCTCCTGAGTGGAAACCGGCTTATCGAAAACCGTTCCAAGGTGGTGCCACGCCGGAATCCGGAGAGAGGCGAAAGCAGCCATGTCCTTGTACGTCTCAACAGCAGCAGGCATTTCTTACTCCTTCGTAGGTCTTGCTTTGTTTGATGTCTTAAGACTACCAGGTCTAGGAGACTTGTGTCAAGGGCGAGGCGAGATTCCCATGTTGTTGAGAGTGTCAGCAAGAAGGATGCCGTTGCTCGGACCGCGAGAATTGTCGTTCTCGTAAACATATGCGTCAGCTTCGGCAAGAATGATTCCGATTGCGAAATCCATAAGCCTTGCACGCATCTGCTCATTGCCAGTAACAACCATGACATTAGCCATAGTAATGACATTAGTAGAGTTGCTGTCAAGAACATCAGACAGCTTATTGATAGCCGCCCGATACTTTGTGTCAATTCGGTGATTACCATTGACAAGTCGGGCAGAGGCAGGAACGTGGCTCAAAACTACTCCTTAGTTGGGGAGGTCCGTTTGACCTCCCCGTTGAAACCGACTCTACCTTACTTGACCGGACGAGTCAAGAGCAGAACCTCACCACCAAGGTACTTCGGAGCAGTGGGTCCGCTGGTGCATCCACAGAAGGCTACACCCTTAGAGCATCGACCGCAAGTCGTAACCGCCACAAGCGGCTCGGAGATGTATGCAGGGTCCTTCGGACCACGACGGATGAATGTCCATCCGGTCGTTTCGGTACGAACAGCCTCCTTAGGAACAGACTTTACCACAACCCGCCGGGTAACGGAAGGCTTGTTAGCAGCAAGGTAAGCGTTGATAAGAGCAGTGGGGAGCTTTCCCCTACGACCCTTCTCAATCATGCCAGTCTGCTCACCCCATGCACGCACAGACTTAGCGTCGTAAGCCTCTTGAGAGGGGCGAGACTCCCGAACCTGCGGAGTCCCCTTACGGACACGCGGAGCCTTGTTCTGACGCTCTTCCTTGGCCACCTCAGTGGCAGTCTTGTCAAAGACCATTCCAGAGGCCAGAGCCTTGTCACGAGCGGCCTTAGCTTCGGCAGAGAACCGGCCACGTCCAGGCTTCGCAAGACCAAGGCTGACGAGGTAGTCACGTTCGGTTGCCATTTGTTTTCTCCTTGTTTGTGTAACTGAAGCTTACATGGTCAATCGGTGTTGCGCAAGCCCTACCAGTAGTAAACCTTGTCGCCAACCGCGTAGACGAACTTTGCGCTGGTCACACGCTCGTGAGTGTCGGTGTCGATGTAGTAACCAAGCGAACCGATGAAGCGAGCGGTAGGCCAGTTACGGACTGCCAACATGTCACCGGACTTGGGAAGAATCTGAGTCTCGTTCTCCTCAACAACCTCACCGAGGATGGAGCGACCGAAGGCCACGTTCTTCATGACCACAGTACCAGTCGTGTGACCCTTGTCAACCGACTTACCGAGACGCTTGATGGAGATTCCACCAACCCGACGACCGTTCTTCGTGGCGATGGTGTTGCGGCTGATGCGGACGGAGACCTTCATTTTGTTCCTCCTGTTGTCGTTTTCGTTAGTGCGACTCTATCAGGTGGTTCTTGTCTCTGTCAACCCCCGGTTTTTCCGGGGCGTTGCTTCGATGAGTAGAACACTACGGGAGAGAGGGACGGATGTCAACCTCTTGTTTCCTCAACCGAAGTGTGGTATCACGCGCACGCGCCTTCCTATGTTAGCTTGCCCCATCAGTGGAGACTGGGGCGAAAAGGCCCTTTACGAAAGGGTCAAATATCGTGCCGAAAAGCCGACTTCCGAATGGTGATGGCCCTTTTCTTCTGAATCTTTTCTGTAAAGATTCTGTCTTCCCATTCTTCGTCATCGTCGTATTCATCCCAGTCTGGTGCTCTAATTCCAAACCAGACTGTCATGTACGTTCTAAGCTCTACGTCCATTAACGCCTCCTGAGTCCATTGTACCCCCAAGAGTTTATTCAGACCAAACTTCTAGCCATTCTTCATAAACTTCATCGGGAAAGTCGTAACTGTCTTCTCCTTCGGGAACTTCTTCGTAAATGCATTCAGCAAATTCTTCAATAATCTCCCTAGAAAATTCGGCCCGACCTTCTCCTTCTGGAGAATTCAGAGACATTACAATGGTTTCTACCAGGTCATAGAATTTTACATCACCTAGTCCAGATTCCCCATCCTCAAGAACTTCCTTGAGCAAATCCCGAGCGAAATACCATTCGGTGCCGTCCTCAGCTTCTTTGTTATAAAAGACAAAGAGGACAACGGCGGGGTCTTCATCTGTATAAACCATCTGGGCAAGCATTGCTTGTCCGCCAACTTGACAGTTGACGTTGAATTCAATCATGTTTACTCCGCAGATGCTTCGGCTGCTAGTTGCGCAGCATACCACTTCTCGACAATCTCTTCTGCCTTTTCCTTATCGCTAAAGCGAGCAAAGGCGTAGCTCTCAAGGTTATCCCAAACCATCCACTGAGTGGTGTCGTTAGGGTCCTGCTTGACTTCGTATCTCATGGTCAGATGTTACCAACCTTTCGCTAGGTTTGTCAAGCTTGCGAGGGAAACCCCCCGCAACATCGTCACTTACGACGATACTTTGTAACGAGTTCCTGATAAGCCTCAACCTCTTCCAGGTCACCATCCCAAGAAGAGCCTTCCCATGAATCATGGGTTCCAGTCATACGAAATAGCTGGTCACCGAGCTGGAATACAACATCCATGTATTCTCCGCCACCCTCATGACCACCTTCACTACCTACACCTGTGGCTACACCAAGACCATTTAGCTCAATACCCTTTGAAGAGTAGCTAAGCTCACCATAGAACTCACTCTCATAGCCATCAAAAGTTTCTTCTACAGCATCCTTTACCTGCTGAACAGTAATCATATATTACCCCTTTCGTCAGAAGCTTGCCCCTTTCGGGGCAATGAGTCAGACCTGCTCATAAGTAATAACAGTCTTTTCGACTGGCGTTACCTTTACGAGCGCTCCATCCCATTCAGAACTTTCCCATGAATCGTAATAACCAGTCTTACGGAAATACGAATCACCAATCTTTACGACCATAGCCCGACCTTCACGACCATCATCGTAATCCGTGCTGACATCAACACGTTCCACCAAACCGTGAAGCGTCTGAATTGTCAATGACGCTTCCCAAAGGTGCTCCCAGAAACTACGCTCACCGTGAATTGTGTAATGCGGGTAGCGCATGAACCACTCTTCACGAATATAGCGCTCGAATTCCTGGATATCCAAGTCTTCATTCATAGTCTAATCAACCTATCTGCATTGTCTTTGTGACGCTTTACGTAGTCTACATCAGGAGAGGCAAGGAGATGGTAGTTCTCCACAATAAACAGTGGGAACCAGCCCTTAGAAAAATCTGTGATGGTCTTCCTTAGTGCCCAACCGTAAGCAGCACCAGGACTCATCACATACCCGCTCGGAATTACCTGACGCTCCAGGGCCGTTGCGTAAACCTCTTCCCGGACAAGCTTGAGCTTGTCTTCATATGGTAGCGCGTCAAACTTACTCCTGTCTACCATTACGTCGTGACCATCCTTGAGAATAGACTCATAGAGTGGTCTATCATGGTAAGCAATTGACCTATGAATACTATCATGGTCAAAGGTACGAACCACGTTCTTATTGAAGAAATCCTCGGGACTTGCATTAAGGTTGACCCTCTTCTTACCGTACCTCTCTTCCCAGACAGGGTAGAGAATTTCGTACAGCTCAGGAATCAGGTATCCGTACCCCTTGCTCTGAAGGAACCTGATATCATACATGTGTTTCTTCCATGTATTATGTAGATACCAGAATGAGTGAGATACCTTAATGGTATATAGTTCCATTGGATTGGCAATCTCATCCCAATCATACCCGGCCAAATTTGCATGCCAGAATGTCTCTGCACCTTCAATATGCTCTTCAGAGATGTAATCCCAATCGTTTGGTTCCCGGATTTCAGGAAACCAAAACTTAAGTGCTCTTGAACCAATAAGTGTTGTCACTTACACACCTTATCATATGGAGCCTTTAGAGCTTCACCACTCAGTGTAGTACAGCCACAACGCTTACACTTGTAAATGAAGTGACCAACGACTCTACCGTTAATGGTCCAGAAATGAATGCTATTGCTTGTCATCATCTTCCTTAGGCGGGACCCTAAATTCAACCGCATATGGATAATCACTGAAATCAATATCATCAGTGAGTTCCTTCCATTCGGTCCAATCCCATTGCTTTGTAAGAGCATTCCAGAATTCTAGACTATATTGTGTCCATCGTGTCTGCATTTTACCCCTTTAAGAAAGGTCTTAAAATCGTGCCGAAAAAGCTTGCCGGGATAAACCCGGCGGTAATGCTAGGCAATACTCTCATGGAGAGCAATGAAATCTGGACGGGCCTTCTCCTTGATTTCCATCCAAACATGCTTCTGAGCAAGCTCATGCGTCCAGACAGGGTGACCAAGAACCTCTTCGAAGTATCCCTGAGCAACACCAAAGTTACCCATAGCAATACCAGTAAAGGCCGTAATAATTGCCGCCTCTCGCTCAGTCATTGCCTCGGGGTCATTGTCATCGACCTTAATGGCAAGGAAATCTGCACGTGAAGCATCCTTCATGGAGTCGTCCATAGCAAATGGGTTAAGCTTAGGGTCCTTCTCCATCAGCTCTTCCATGTAATCACGGGCATCGCCAAAGTCGCCAATACTGAAACCAGTGTAAGCAGTGATAATGGCCGCACTACGCTTACTGAGCATAACATTCTCCTTGTTAGATTACGGAAGCTTGCCCCGAAGGGCAACTGAATCACAAGGACTTCAAATCCTTGGTCTTCAACTTGAATACTACACGCTCACCACGCTGGTCATATAGATTGGACGGAGGCTTTGCAATGACACCCTCTGCATCGTAGTCCTTGTTCTGCGCAAAGGTAGACTTAAATCCACCAGCAACCAAGAGGAACACCTGCTGAGTAGACAGTACACCAAGCGAAGGTACGCTGTCAAGCCCGAAAGCCTCTGCGTTACCACGAACAGAGTCGGGAGCAAGCCACGTCTTATCGTTGACCAACATATCGAATGCTCTGAATCCTAGCTCATCAGAGTAGTTTCCACCAGACTGAATCTTTGGCCCATAAAGCTCACCATAAACAGTGAGTGTATCAAGACCGTAGCTATTCAGTGTATGCAGAACGTTGCTACGAATCTCCTGACACAAGTCATCAAGGAAATTCTCCTGGCCAATGGTGAACTGAGCATTGTCAGTACGACCAAAGTAGTCATAGCTACCGTTGAATACACGATGGAAGACAAGACGAACGTTAGTACCATCAACCTTCTCGGTTACATCCCATGCATTGATGAGAGCGTATTCCGGGCGGGTAAAGGTACCAACAAGGAGTTCAGACTTCTTCTGAGGATTGCGTTTATACAGATTATCCGTCTTAGGATACTCACGCATTACTATCTCCTATATATTAGACAGCTTGGGGCCGAAACCCCGCCAAATAATGCTAGAACTTAATCTGAGCAATCATTTGAGCAAAGCTATCGGTCCACTGCTGAAGATTACCACCAAAGGCTGTATCACCAAGATAGATACCAAACAGAAGTGTCACGATAAGCTGGAACTTATTCATATTATCCTTGATTACGAACATTACAACCAATGCTCCCAGGATAACCATTACCGGAATAGTTAACATAATTTATTCTAACTTCCTCTTTGCTGATAGTTAGGTAGTTGATTTCTAGTTTAGCTAGCTTGCAGGGGTCTTGTCAACCCCTGCTCAGTAACAACTTAGTCAATGTCTTCTGTATGGTAACTCACAATACAAGAGACAGGGATAACCATCTCTTCCCTTGCACCACAATTGAGAGTACCTTGATTAAGAATAAGACAGTCACTTTCAAGACTATGAGAATAGACTTTATATTCCTCATACCTTGAAATACCAGTTCTTACAACAACCTTATATTTCATTCGTTCGTCTAGTTTACTCATGAACCCATCTCCGGACTGTTTCGTCGTGACTGCCACAACCAGTAGCCACGTACCTCCATCAAAATGACACCGAGCTTATTATAGCCCTTGCCATCCACACGCCCCCAGAAAGTATCGCCCCACGTATTTCCTTCTACCAACATTGAGTCGCCTGTAGTAAGAAGCTCACCACGGATATCAGGATGCTGAAGGAACTTTTGGTAGACAACCTCTCTCATGCAATTGACCTTTACATGGTCCCACTTATCAACAGCAATGCGACAAGAGCGGCCCTCGTACTTAGCCTTGCTTGGGGTTGGAGCTTCTGCTACCCGACGAACATACTCCTTCTTCTGAGCCATGTCAACCATCGCATGACACTTGGCTGCTTGGAACGCGTGCTCACCCGTAGGCATGGTGACCTTCTCACCATCCATCATAAAATCTGTGGGAGCCTCGTAAAAGTTGCTGAGGAAGAACCACTCCCCATCAAATTTAGGGATTACATGCATTTGTTACTCGCCCTCAACGATGTATCGGACACGACCCTGAGTAGAGCCACCAGAAAATCCACCGGTAGCAGGCTCATTAGGCTTGCCCATGGTGTTGCGAAATCCGGCAGCTCGTTCAGCTCTTACGAATACTTCCTTAGTGACTTCCTGCCAAGCATCCTCAGGCTGCCAGTCACCCTTAAGATAATACTTTGTGGTATACACAAAGCCTCCTTCATTTTCCCATGTTTCAATGGACACTAAAGCTTCCTCCAATACAAAAAGGCTAGGGATTGCTCCCTAGCCCAATTGTACCGCAGTATATCAGCCTTCGTACAGAACGTAGGCGGTTGTAGTTGCATCCTCAGAATTGTCTTGAAGACTGACACTCAGAACAACACCCTGAAGTTCGTCAGCGAAATCAGCAACGTCGCGAAGAACTTCAGAAACATTATCGGCATTAAAAGCCTTAGCCTTACCAATAACCAGGTCGTAGCTACTCATATTATAATCCTAACTGTTGTGGAAAGCTTGCCCGTTGCCGGGCTCATTTTTATCATCCACCTTCAATGATAAATCCTGGACCCTTCATGTTCCTGTCTGAAGAGAATTCATGATTGTAGTATGCACTGTCTGCATACTCATAGTAATAATCGGTACGAACAATAACATAAACTTCGTCATCAACGTCCTTCAGCAATTCCTTGAGCTGTCCGACAGTAATGTTCTCTGGCCTCATTGTTCCTCCTAGTGAAAATAAGCTTGCGGGCTTTCGCCCGCCATGCTCAGCCAATCTCCTGAAGGAGTTTAACTGAAGTCCTACCAGTAAGCGTATTGGTCTGCTCACCATGCTTGAAATGCAGAACGGTTGGAACCGACTGAATTCCAAAGGCATCAATAACATCTGGAGCGGAAAGAACATCCACCTCAACAAAGGTTACTGATTCATTAGACTTTTCCGCAGTCTTCTTGAAGTGCGGTGTAAGTCTTGTACAGTATACACAACCAACAGACTTACTGAAATCAACAACAACGTTTCCATTGTCATTGAGAATTTCTGTCAGCTCAGCCAAAGACTGAGCCTTACGAACGTCACCCAACGATTTCTACCTCCGTAACGGCTAGGTCTTCCTCATCATACCCGTCTTCAGTCAGGCTGTCAAGGAACTGCCCGATTGCTGCATGACGGTTGGCTGCATCAAATTCACCAGAGACTCGGATGTAACCCTGAACACGATAGGTCAGGTCACTAGCCTCCTTCTCGCCCTGAATAGGCTCCGCAGCAGTAAGAGGAGCAGCCTCAACATCAGAAGCGCTATGGTAGTTAACACCATAAACAGTTCCATCACTGATGTTCTGGAACTTGTTCTTTACGAACATGTTGTATGCGCGACCAACACTGTCAGTCTTCTCAGTCAGACCCTCAAAGACCGAATAGGGAACAGCCGCATAGAAAACGCTCGGGTGAGGAGCGAAGCCATGGAACTCAAGAGCAAGAGTGTAATTGCTCCGGTTGTAATAGACTGCCTGGACAAGGGAGCTATCAACTACGGCCTTGTCGGTGTACTCAAAGATGCCAGTCTTCATTTAGTTTCTTCTCCAATTGTACTAGCATGAACGAAAATGTCTACGACACCCGCGCGCTTTTTGAACATTAGATGTCCAAGCTCGACCTGAGTGTCTTCTTCCTGCTCTTCCAGGATTTCGAGAATCTTATCGATTGCTCGGTCAATGTCGCTCGCATCCGGATTAGCAAGTCCGTAATTGAACTTCCATTTGTAATCCTTAATCAGGAAGTAAGTAGCTAGCTCTTCTGCGATTTCTCTCATTGAACCAGTATACCAGCTTAGGACCCCTTTACGAAAGGGTCCAAAAGTGTGCCGAAATCAGCTTTCAGCAAACTTCTTAAGCGGAGTGGGACGACCCTTCTCCTTAATCAAATTCTCAAGGCCCTGACGACCACGATACTGATACTGCTTGGCATCCGCTGCCGACCACTTGCCCTCAATGATACCCATAGAGAAGCGTGCTGGCAAGTACCTTCCACCACCCTGACACTCATGAGGCCAGTACCGGCGGTGTTCAGCCACAGCAAGGCACTGAACAGCGTAGAGAAATGTCTGAGGCAACAGCGTATTGTCCCAAGGACCATCTAGGTCTTCAGGAACCAGACCGTTCTCAAAATCCCACGATGTTGATTCGGGAGCAGCACCACGAACGACAGCAGCGTAATCCTTCATGAGCAATTTTGCACTCAAGCTGTCTGCAATCAACTTTTTCTCAAGGTCATCCCAAAGGTCACCGTGAGTAAACTGATGCTTAACCCATCCCATATTAATATCATCAACCATAACAACAAAATCTCCACCCTTTGGGTCAGTATCATTCTGATGCCGACCAGGCATAGAGAGAGTGATGTTTGAATACGGCTTCATTTCCATTACATGGAGCTTATCTCCAGTTGCATAGGGAATGGTCTCATGCAGCGTTTTGAAATCCATCTAGTTCCTCATCTTAATTTGGATTACATTGGCCAGTCCCCAAAGCAACATGAGTGGCCAAAGAGCTGCAATCACGAGGAACTTGAGAAACCAGATTCCGGGAATTGTTCCACCAAATCCTAGGCCAACAAGAGCCATGAGAATAACAAAGCAGAACATTGCAATCGCGCCAACCATGTAGACGCTAAAAAGGATGTCCATTGTCAACCTTTCTGTTGTGAAAGCTTGCCCTTTCGGGCGGGTGATTTATTGAAGAATCAAATCATCCTTTGACCAAAGAAAAGAAGGCGTCCATCCATCTGGATTAGAGCCTTCTACACAATACAATTCAGCTACGTCTCGGTCATCTTCTGGTACATTCCATCGGATTACCTTACCATAGTAAACCTTATCTTCATCAAGTGAGCTAGCGATGGTAAACCACCGGCCGTAATTCTCACCCTTCTTAAGTTCTTCCAGACGTTCACGAGACTTTCGTGCTGCTCTGATGCCCCGTGTTCGTTCCTTATAGTACAGGAATCCCGTCAGAAGTGCAAGGACCACGAGCACCTTCATTTTTCCTCCTCTATACGAAGCTTGGTCCCGAGGGACCAATTTACTCAGACCTTCTCTTCCTTCTCAGGAATAGGCTCAAGGTCCTTATTGGGCCAGTAGACAATAATTTCCTTGCCCTCTGCCCAAAAACGCTGCTCCCCACGCCACATAGCGAGACGTGCCTTACCAGGAATGTACTCTGAGAATTCCCAGTCTAGAACACGGACCTGAATGTCACTGACATTTCCATTGATAATCAAGTAATAGTTCTTCCAGTAATTCGGAACAACGGCCTTCTTTTCAGCCCACTTCTTATCCCACTTAGCCTGCTTGCGCTTCTTGTAAACTCCAGAAAGATAGAGAACAACAATACCAAGCGGCCAAAGCCAGATGAAAAAGAAACTTCCGACTGTAAGAAGGGTGCATTGCTTAATTCGCCATGCCTTATCCATAGAGTCTCCAGTCAACTGGCAACCAAGCACCCAGCCGAAGAAAACGAATGGGGACAGGATGATAAATCCAGCCAACCAAATCCAGAACAGAATGGATTCCAGCATTTTATTCTCCTCTAACGAGACCACGAATCCAATAGAACAATGCGTAAGGAAGCCAGAAGATTGCAATGAAGAACCTTATAATGACTTCCAGTGTAGCGCCTCGGTACATTCCGTACTTTACTATGAGGCTGTCGTACTTGTCAATGCCTGCCAACAAAATGAATAGGATGACAAGGGCAATAACATAGTACACAATGACGAATCCTATGACATTTTCTGACATAGCATCTCCTTATTTGAAAGCTCCCCTGGCAGGAATCGAACCTACGAACACCAGATTCAAAGTCTGGCTACCCAACCAGCAGAGTACAGGGGAACGACCCTTTACGAAAGGGCCACTAGTCACACAGAAAACAGGGTCTTGATGCTACTGCTTGCCATCTCTGCGGCTTCAGCCAGTGTATCAGCCTCACCACGTTCTAGCAACTGCAAGTCATCCTCAGTTTCGGACTCAAGTTCTTGGAAGACTCCGTAAGCATACGTGCCATCCTCAGTCTTGTAAATATCTACAGCAAAACTGTAGGATACAATCTCTTCCATTTTACCTCCAAAAGAAAATCCCTCTCCAGTTAGTATACCAGAGAGGGATTTTCAGAGAGCGGATGACGAGAATCGAACTCGCGTCGTCTGATTGGAAGTCAGGGGTTCTACCATTAAACTACATCCGCATACATCAGGTATGGTGTGAATAACGGAATTGGGTTTTGAGGCCCTATTGAGTATTAGTCAATTTTCATCCATTGATAACCATTATTCTTCGACCCGATGTTTCTATCTTAGCACACTACTTTTGGTCTGTCCACCCTGCACCCTTGCAAAGCTTGCAAGTCAGTGCCAGGTTGATAGTCTTCTTAGGTGCCCAAATCTTTTTGCCTTCGTACTTCTTGGGATTCAGGGTAAATCCATTGCCCTTACATTCAGAGCAATAGACGTAGTTACCCTTACCCTTAGGCTTTGGTTGCTTACTCATTCCCAGAGTCTAGCACGAACAGGTGATTCTGTCCAGCAAGAATGAGGTTCTTAAGGTTCTTCTGTACAATCATCATACGCTGACCATACTCAAACCACTGAGTGTAGAACTCCTCAGTTTCAAACCGCCGCCCATTTCCATCGTTATGATAGACCGTCTTAGCAATCTTGAGCTGGACCTTGAAAACTGCCCGACCCTCACCCCAACGCTGGATTTCGTAGTCCTTGAAATCGACAACCTCACCCTCAATAATTCCGGGGTTGTTGCCACTGTACACTACCTTGTCACCAATCTCAAGGAGTTGACCATGACAGTCCTTCATGCCGTAGGAAAATTCCTCAAGCTCTCCGCTAAATGCGATGACGTTGGAGCTGTAGGTGTAAAAGGAGCCCGGTCGATAGGTGGACTCCTCCTTGTACGAGCCCTTGAGGTCAAGCAGGTAAGTGGACTCAACCGCAGGGTCCTTATCACGCTGAACACCAATTACGGTTGCAACCTTACCAATAACCTCATCAAGGTTACCAGTGTAGTTGTCCTTTACTCGAACCTTACTACCAACAGTAATCATTCGTCAAAAACCTCATATCCGAGAGAAAGCAGAGCGTATGCCTGCTTGATAATGAATTCCTTTGCTTCACCATTCGTCTTGAAATAGTGAGCCTTAATGGGAAGGATGGAGCTTTCCAGAACAGTGGCGTCACCAGCATAATGAAGAGTAACGCCCGTGGATTCGTCCTTATCCCTCCACAGAGTAACCATGTTCATATTCATTCCAATGAAAAAGGCCGGACTCTTAATGAATCCGGCCGGAAAGTCCCGTAGACGAGAATCGAACTCGCAACAACTGCTTGGCAAGCAGCTATGTTACCACTACACTACTACGGAGCACACGGTTTCATATTTATTTAAAGAGGTTCGAAGCCGTGACGCACCCTCTGTTACTCGTATTAACTAGTATAATGTGAGCCTCCTGCGTGGCCTCTATTCCCTATTCGAAGTCAGAAATATTGTCCACTCATTGTACCCCCATGGAGAATTGAACTCCAATTATCAGATTGAAAGTCTGGCGTCCTACCCTTAGACGATGGGGGCTAATCCTATTACTTTTCCTTATAATGCTTGCACAGTTCTTTATACGAAACTTCTTTATCCCAGTGTTTATCTCTGCAATGGATTAGAGTATAAGTTCCATTACTAATATTGCCAAGAGTCCAATAAGTATCATCCCCGGATTTTCTAGTCTTACTAACATAACGCGTCCCGCGATTTGTGTTCACGTACTCCGGACGGGAATCGAACCCGCGACCTTCAGGGTGAAAACCTGACAACCCGTACCAGCAGAGTCTACCGGAGCATTATGTGTGTAGATTTCTTTCACCCTCACTTTTTACGTATCTACACTAGAGAGTTAGCTTGGCCCGAAGGCCAAATATTAAATTAGATATCCATTGCCGATTCGTGCCTCTCTCCATCACACATCAAGTAGTCGCTATGGTCGTCATGGATTTCTTCTGCGAAAGGGTCTGGCCCGAGGGTCAGAATACCATCACATTCAATCTCTGAGTACCATTCACGGTCCCACTTTCCTTCTGAAGGAACAAGGCTCTTACGGCAATTCTCGCATACTTCACCATTTATATTCATTTGGTATAAATGGGCGGCTATTGAGGGTTCGTAATGTGTCCTACTGAGCCTAGACCAAGTATTCAGGAATGATTGCAATCTTTTTATCTATAAACCTGATATCTTGATTTGTACTCCCGACCGGATTCGAACCGGCAGTCTCTACCTTGAGAGGGTAGCGAGATGGCCTATTACTCTACGGGAGCATGTGACAGTCTTTGTGGCGCTGTCTTCCATCCAGTATATCTTAAGTGACTAGCTCTTGTCTAGTACCTCCACCTACTGGCAGATGTTGAGGGTCTTTCTCCCTCTCGACGTTCTTATCTTAGCAAACCCGGCGGTTCGCTGTCAAGTCTTACTCTGGAGCGTCTTCAAGTGGAGTGGTGATGACTGTATCTGGGGATGTTCCCGCAGAACGACCAAAGTGTCCACCCTCAATTGATGCGTCCGAACTTGCTGGACGATACTTTCCTACGAGCGTGGTTCCACCATCAAGGAAAATCTGTGCTTCATAAATATCCTGTGGCTGCTCTTCTGGAAGGTGTTCGTAAGAAACTTCAACACCCTTAGCAAGCTGAATGAAAATGTTTCCACTTGATTCGTCGTAGTAAAATGATGTTACCTGATAAAATGCCAAGTTAGGCACCTCCTTCCAGTAACCATTCTACTACACAATCGTTTAGAAAAGAAATTGCGGGGTTTTGGATGCGCCCCGCTCGCACTAATATACACAGCTTCCTGCTGTTGGTCAAGACCCGCCGTTCGCTCTGTTTGTCGCATTACGTAGAGCTTCCGCTAGGTCCCCCTTTGCCTTCATGAATTCGTCCATAAGCTCATAATACTTACCGCGCCACTTATCCAATTCATCTTCTACTGTACGCAATTCTTCGCGAAGTCCTTTGATTTCCTCACGTAGTTCTGTTCTCATTTGCGCGGCTGCATCGTCCTTTACCTTCGAACGACTGAGCCAGTATTCAATAAACTTAAGTCCGGAACCACCAAGCAAAGCCCCAAGCAGGGCAAGCCACGCCTGACTAATCTCTGGCATGATTACCCTCCTCCCACTTCAACCTTAGATGTGTCACGCCTGCAATCAACGCCAGTGCAAACGTGGCAATCCATGAAACCCTCCCCATTCCAAGAATCAGAGTGGAAGAAAATCCGTAGAAGAGATAGAGAATAAAAATGGCAAACGTTGTCTGACGACGAACCGCTTGCCTTCTTGCCCAACCCTTTCTGACCAGTGCAAAGAGAAGCAGAGCCCCTACAACTGATTGAGCAGCACCAGTATATTGAGGAATGTGGCCATTCT
>Ga0137412_10000985_pt1 | contig 21369 bp, 18 predicted proteins | sample CZODoug2_1_16fun_FD_122160 | JGI IMG/M metagenome (GOLD analysis project Ga0137412, IMG submission 122160) | Vadose zone soil fungal communities from Angelo Coast Range Reserve, California, USA - CZODoug2_1_16fungal (Hybrid Assembly) | ecosystem: Environmental > Terrestrial > Soil > Vadose zone... | reverse complement strand
TCTCTGTCAGCACGGAACCGATCAGATTGACGGCCAGGCAACGGGTCCACGCAGTATTGCCGGTGGAATCGTGCAGGCTGATGTTGATGACGGCGGCCTGACCCGTGGGGGCATAACCCATGCGATTGAAGGTGGCCGACGTGAATGCCGGCGTGCCACCCCCGGTAAAGCTGTCGCCTCCGGAAAACGCAGGTTGAACGCGCAATATTGTTTCACCCGCATCGACGGTTTGATTGAAGTTGGGGTCCACGAAGACGATCCAGCCGGCCTCCCAGGTGTTGGCGGTTGTGCCGGCACAGGTCGCGCCGTCCGTGGACGTGCAGACGGGCACCGACTGGCCCTGCTTGACCGCCTGGCTGCGCGCGAATTGCATGTCGCCGAGAAGGCCGTTGACCTCCGTCGCGATCCGGTTCGAGGCGGTGACATATTTGAAAGTGGGCGTGCCGACGGCGGTGAAGATGCCCACGATCACGATGACCACGATGAGTTCGAACATCGTGAACCCGGCACTGCGATTTTTTAGCGTCATCCCATTCATGGGCGGCGATCTTAGGGAAGCAACCTTGCCCGAAGCTGTCGAAGTGGCATGGCGCCTCACGAAATGAGACGTTGTTCGCAAAAACGGCGTAGTGGATTTCAGGACAGGCCTCGCCAGGGCCGCTTCTAAGAAACTCGCCTGGCTGCTGCTATGGAAATTGAACTAGGATTCTGGTGCCCCGGCCATTCCCTCCCGGGCCGATGGTGAGGTTGGCGTCGTACAGCTTCGCTATCTCATCCACGATGGCAAGCCCCAGTCCGCTGCCGTGCCCCGGCGAATTCGGCAGCCGGTAGAATCGCTGCCGCACCCGGTGCCGCTCTTCTTCCGGGATGCCGGGCCCGCTGTCTTCGACCGCGAGCACGGGCTTGCCGTTGGTCTTTGCGACGCTGACGGTCACGCTGCCGCCGGGCGGGGTGTATTTCAGAGCGTTGTCGATCAGATTACTCAACAGGTCGTCGATGAGCGCCGGGTCGGCGACGATGGACGCCGGCTTTACGTCGATACCCAAATCGATGTTGGACTGCAATGCGCGATCGAAGAATCGGGCGACCACCTCGCCGACCAGGCTGTCGAGCGGCACGGTTTGATTCTTGGTGGCGATGTTCACGGAAGGATCGGCGCGCGCCAGGGTGAGAAGCTGGTTGGCGGAATGAGCCAATTGCCGAATGCCCTCTTGGAGGGTCAGCAGGCGGTTCTTGACGGGAGCCGCCGCCGATTCAGCGATGAGCAATTCCAGCTGCGCCTGCAGGCCGGTGATCGGGGTGCGCAGTTGATGCGCCGTGTTGGCGATGAACTGCTGCTGCGACTGCACGGAGGAGCGCAAGGTCGTGAACAGCCGATTAAGGGTAACGACCACGGGAGCGATTTCGCGCGGCACGGGTGAATCGTCGATGGGGCGCAAGTCCTGCGGCGAACGCGCGGCAATTTCCTCGCGCAATCGTTTCACGGGTCTCAGCCCCACTTGAATGCCCACCCACACCAGCACCAGCGTCACATCCAGCTGCACGAAATCCCACAACAGCGTGCTCATGAAGCCGTAGCGGGCCGCGGGTTCAGCTGTCGACCGGACATCGGCCACCGTGATGAGAATGACGCCGCCGGGCGTGTCGAATCGTGTGGTCAGGCTGCGAACGTTGCGGTGCTCAATCTGCGTCATCGCGATCAACTGGCTGGTCTCGCCGCTCATGGGAGCGACGGCCACGCGCTCATCGCCGCTGAGCAGCCGGCCTTGGGTATCGCGCACCGCGTATATCACCGAATCGGGGGATGGTAGTCGGGGCAACGTGTCCGAGTGAACGTCGAGCTGTATCCGGCCATCCGTGACATGCACATGTGCCATCAGCGCATTGGCCGCTTCTTTCAGCCGTCGATCGCTGCTGATGACGCCGGGCGCGACATTGTTGAAGTAGTGCACCAGGGCGCCGCACAGCGCGAGCAGCATGAGCGGAACGGCCAGCCAGAGCACCAATTGCCGGCTGATCGACGAACTCACGAAGCTTTCGCTTCTTCCAGCCGGTACCCTAAGCCGCGCAGGCTGCGGATGATGGCGGCGTCGCCGAGCTTCGCGCGCAATCTCGACACATGAACCTCCACCGCATTCGGACTGATGTCCTGTTCGGGGCTGGCCACGGCCTGCTGCACCCGTTCCTTGGAGACGACTTGTCCGGTGCGCCGCACCAGGCACTCGAGCAGCAACCATTCCCGCGCGGTCAATTCGACGTCGGCGCCGTCGATGCTGAGCCGCTTGCCGACGAGATCCACGCTCATGCGATTGAGTTTGATGATTCCATCGAGGGCGCCGCTGGAGCGTCGCATGAGAGCCCGACAGCGCGCTGCAAGCTCCGCGGGTTCGAAGGGCTTGCTCAGGAAGTCGTCGGCGCCGAGATCCAGGGCTTTGACCTTGTCATTGAGGGTGCAGCGTGCGGTGAGAATCAGCGTCGGCATGGTCATGCCTCCGCTGCGCAGCCGGCGCACGAAAGTAAGGCCGTCGGCGCCCGGTAGACCGACATCGACCACCGCGAGAGCGAATTCCTCGGTCGCCATCGCGGATTGCGCTGCTTCGGCACTGCTGACGCGGTGTACCGAGTATTTCGCGGCTGATAATCCGCGCGCGATCGCATCGGCTACGATGTCATCATCTTCAACCACCAGAAGCCGCATGGCAGTCCCGCACGATGCTGGTTTATGGATCGCCGACGGCTTTATCGTCTGGCTCGATCAATTCGCTGCGATCGGGGCCAAAGGTACTTCGTCGTGGCGGAATCAACGTACGCAGCTTCGCCTCGTACGCCTTGGCAAAGGCCTCGGTGAACAAATGCGGAAAGCCATCTGCGGGGCGCATTGCCAGGCCCGAGAACATTTCCGCATATAGATCCCAATACTTGCCCTTGTTTTGCGTGCCGAACACGCCGCGCTTGGCGGCCCGATCGAACCGCTCCTCCAGTTCCTTGGGGTCCACTCGTCCGAGGAACTCCTCGAACGCGGCACGCATCGCAGCAAGTGCTGCGGCGTTCTGTGCCTTCAGCTCCTTGAAATTGTCGCGCACCGCGTTGACGGAGCTCGCGCGAGCTGAAACGGTAGTCAACAATCGGACCAGCGCTTCGTCCACACCACCCGAGAAATTGAGCGGCGAGTCCGGAGCGTCATTGGACGGTGCCGGGATACGAAATCGGTTGCGGAACTCGTTGCGGCCCTGATTGAGATCCATGAGACCCAACAAGGATTCGCGCAGCAACTGACCGGCAAGCTGCAATGCGGTGCCGCGCGCTTCGGGCGTGATGCTGCGCGGCTCGACGCCCGCCCCACGGCAAAATGCGGAAAACCCGACGTCGAAGTCGCCGTCGAACAGTACGGGCGCCGGCGCACGAGGGAGTTGAGCGGGAGTCTGGGCGCCGGCGGGGGTGTTCGAGGAGGAGGCGGCCCCGTTGGACGAGGCGCCCGTAGCTGCGCTCGCGGGCGACCCCGGTACTGTCCCGGCCCGGCCGTCGACCTTGAGCGGGCGGGTCATCATGTGCCACGGAGTACCCGAATTGCCGTCTACCGAGGGGACGATCGGCGCATCCCGAGCCGGTCCAATGGCCTGACCATAGGCATTGCGCGGATGGACGCCTGAATCCACCGCCAATTGGTCGCTGGGCTCCAGGAGCTCGCTCAGATCGAGGTCAGCGCCGAGGTCGTTCGCGGTGGATTTTCTGACGGCGGAGGAGGGGGCCGTGCCGTCGTAGGCCACAATGGCGCTTTCGTCGGGCGGAAAGTCGTTGCTCTTGTCGATACTGACCAGAAGTTCGAATTCGCCCAACCGGACGTAGTCGCCGTCCTTCAACAAGTAATCGTGATACTTGCCGAGCGGGACCTGCGCGCCGTTGACATAGGTGCCGTTTGAACTGGTATCGACCAGGACATAGGACCCCGCCCGAAAATCGATCCGCGCGTGTTTGCCCGACAGATAGCGCTCGGGGTCGGGTAGAATCCATTCATTGTCAGTGCCGCGTCCGATGCTGCCGCCGTGCACCCCGAACACTTTGGTGGAATGTGCCCCAAGGCGTATTCCATGCTCGCTGACAACGCTTAGGCGCAAGGTCATGTTCGCTCCCTCCGACGGGTCTGAAGTGTTGCGCTAAGTGCCCGTATAATATAATGAAATGCTAACAATGCCTGGAGCCCTCTAAATGGCCGCGAGTCACATTTTCAAAGTTATGTTCGTGAATCAGGGAAAGGTCTACGAGATATACGCCCGTAAAGTGAGTCACGGCAGCCTTTTCGGCTTCATCGAAGTCGAGGAACTCGTCTTCGGCGAACGCTCGACGGTGGTCGTCGATCCCGCCGAAGAGAAGATAAAGGCCGAGTTCAACGATGTAAAGCGCACGTATTTGCCCATGCATTCGGTGCTGCGTATCGATGAAGTGAAGAAGCAAGGGGTCAGCAAGATCGTGGCTCTCGAGGGGTCGAACGTGTCCCAGTTCCCGGTGCCGATTTATACACCCGGCGGAGACTCGAACGCCCGTAAATAGCCCGCAATTCTGTTAGAATTTCGCATGTTCAGTTTGCTCGGCGCGCCCGCGCTGTCGCAATTCCGCCTCGATAAGCTGCTGGGATCGCTGCAAGCACGGGATCCGCGCGTCAGCGGCATCTCCTCGCGCTACATCCACTTCGCCGACGCACCGCAGGCTCTCGACGAGAACGAACTCGAGCTTCTCGGCAAATTATTGACGTACGGACCGAGGGCGCACCTACATCCGGATCGCGGCCGTCAACTCTTGGTCACGCCCCGGGTCGGCACGGTCTCGCCCTGGTCGAGCAAGGCCACGGACATAGCTCATGTCTGCGGGCTCAAAAGCATCAGGCGACTGGAGCGCGGCACCCTTTATTTTATCGACGCGGCAGCGGAACTGTCGTCCGACGAGTTAAAGAACCTCGGTTCGCTGTTGCACGATCGCATGACCGAATCGGTCTGGGTCGGCGCGAGCAGCCCCCTTGTTCCGGAGGGCATGTTCCACTCGGCCGCGGCGCGCCCGTTGCGCATCGTCGCGTTTGGCTCAGACGGCCATGCCGCGCTAGCCCGCGCCAATGCCGAGTGGGGGCTCGCGCTGTCCGCTGATGAGATCGACTACCTGGTAAGAGCCTTCGGCAAATTGCGCCGAGATCCCACCGATGTCGAACTGATGATGTTCGCCCAGGCGAATTCCGAGCATTGCAGGCACAAGATATTCAATGCGGAATTCATCGTGGACGGCACCCCCATGCCGCTGTCGCTGTTCGCCATGATTCGTGCGACCTATGCGAAGAACTCTGCCGGAGTGCTATCTGCCTATCGGGACAATGCGGCCGTGATCGAGGGCTCGAGGGCCCACCGGTTTTTTCCCGATCCGCATACGCATCGATACGGCGGCGTCGCCGAATTCGTCGACATTCTGATGAAAGTGGAGACGCACAATCATCCGACGGCGATTTCGCCGTTTCCGGGCGCGGCCACCGGCTCGGGCGGTGAGATTCGCGATGAAGGCGCCACCGGCATTGGGGCCAAGCCGAAGGCGGGCTTGACGGGTTTTTCGGTGTCGAACTTGAAAATACCCGGCATGCTGCAGCCCTGGGAACGGGAATTCGGCAAGCCTGAGCGCATCGCCTCCGCGCTCGACATCATGATTGCGGCGCCGTTGGGCGCGGCGGCTTTCAACAACGAATTCGGGCGACCGAACATTTGCGGTTACTTCCGGGTTTTCGAGCAGCGCACGCGCGAAGCGGACGACCGCCTCGCGGATAGCGGCGACTCTGCCGATAGCCCCCCTGCCTATGGCGGGCCCGCCGGTCGTCCTGTTATCCGTGGCTACCACAAGCCGATCATGATCGCGGGCGGTCTCGGCAACCTGCGGCGCAGCGACGTGGAGAAGCGCGAGGTCGTGGTCGGTGCGCCGCTCGTGGTCTTGGGCGGGCCTTCCATGTTGATCGGCTTGGGCGGCGGTGCGGCGTCGTCGGTGGGCAGCGGGCAAAGCAGTTCGGATTTGGATTTTGCGTCCGTGCAGCGCGGCAACGCTGAGCTGCAGCGCCGTGCGCAGGAAGTCATAGACCGCTGTTGGGCGATGGGCGGCGACAATCCGATTTTGCTGATCCATGACGTGGGCGCCGGCGGCTTGTCGAACGCGCTGCCCGAAGCGATTGCCCATAGCCACCGTGGCGGTCGGATTGACCTGCGCAAGATTCCGAGCGCGGAATCCGAGCTGTCGCCCATGGAAATCTGGTGCAACGAAGCGCAGGAGCGCTATGTGCTGGCGCTGGTGCCGGGCAGCACCGCGCGGTTCGCCGCTCTGTGCGAGCGCGAACGCTGTCCTTTCGCTGTGGTGGGCGAAATCACAGGAGACGGACAACTGCGAGTGGACGATGATCTGTTGTCGGCGACGCCGGTGGACATGCCGATCGAGGTATTGCTGGGCAAGGCGCCGCGCATGACGCGCGACGTGCGAAGCATTGCGAAAAAACTCATGCCGCTAACGACAGCGGGCGCGACGATCGCAGACTCATTGGATAAATTACTGTGCCTGCCGACGATTGCGGACAAGTCATTTCTCATCACCATCGGCGATCGCACCGTAGGCGGACTCATCAGCCGCGATCAGATGGTGGGCCCGTGGCAGGTTCCGGTCGCCGACGTCGCGGTCAGCTTGAGCGACTACGAGGGTTACGCGGGCGAGGCCATGGCCATGGGGGAGCGCACGCCGGTCGCAGTGCTCAACGCCCCGGCTTCGGGTCGGCTTGCCGTGGGTGAGGCCATCACGAATATCATCGCCGCGGATGTGCGCATGCTCACCGACGTGCGCTTGTCGGCGAATTGGATGGCAGCGTGCGGCGAACCGGGCGAGGACGCTGATTTGTATGCGACGGTGCGCGCGGTAGGCGCCGACCTATGCACGGCACTGGGGTTAACCATTCCGGTGGGCAAGGACTCGCTGTCGATGAGGACCGCGTGGACGGATGCCGGCGGCACGCATTCGGTGCTCGCGCCCATATCGCTCATCATCTCGGCGTTCGCGCCGGTGGCGGACGCGCGCCGCACGCTGACCCCCGAACTCGATTTATCGCAGCCGTCGCGACTGCTGCTGCTCGATCTCGGCAGCGGCAAGAATCGCCTCGGGGGATCTTGCTGGGCGCAGGTGCTGGAACGCAGCGGCGGCGAGCCGGCGGATCTCGACGAGCCGGCGCTGCTGCTGAGATTTTTCGACGCCGTCAGAGAACTCAAGGACCGCGAGTTGGTGCTCGCGTATCACGACCGGTCGGACGGCGGTGTGCTGCTGTCGTTGTTGGAAATGGCCTTCGCCAGTCATTGCGGCCTCGACATCGACCTGGGGGCCGCGGCGGATCCGGTCGCGGCCTGTTTCGCCGAGGAACTGGGCGCCGTGCTGCAGGTTGCGACGACGCGAGTGAGCGAGGCTCGCGAAGTCTTGGCGCGTCACGGCCTGGGCGGCCAGTGGCAGGATCTTGGGTCTCCGGCGCCGGGCGACACGGTAACCGTGACGGCGAACGGCACCGTGGTCTATTCAGCGTCGCGTGTGGAACTGCATCGACGTTGGAGCGAGGTATCGTTTCGAATGCAGGCGCTGCGCGACAATCCGGAGTGCGCAAGCCAGGAGTTCTCGCGGTTGCTGGACGTCAAGGACCCGGGTTTGCATGCCAACTTGGCATTCGACGCGGCGGATGATGTCGCGGCGCCCTACATCGTTGGAGGCGCCAGGCCGGCGGTCGCCATTCTGCGGGAGCAGGGAGTCAACAGCCAGACCGAGATGGCGGCGGTGTTCACGCGCGCGGGATTCGACGCCTACGACGTGCATATGACCGACATTTTGGCAGGCCGTGTACGCCTGGGAAGATTTCATGGTCTGGTCGCGTGCGGCGGCTTTTCTTACGGCGATGTCTTGGGCGCGGGCGAGGGCTGGGCAAAATCGATTCTCTTCAATCCCGTCGCGCGCGACGAATTCGCGGCGTTCTTCGCGCGCGACGCCACGTTCACCCTGGGCGTGTGCAACGGCTGCCAAATGCTGTCGGCGCTAAAAGAACTGATACCCGGCGCTGAGCGCTGGCCGCGCTTCGTGCGCAATCGATCGGAACAGTACGAGGCGCGCTTGAGCCTGGTGCAGGTACCGCGCTCGAATTCCGTGCTGCTCGCCGGCATGCACCGGTCCGTGTTGCCGATCGCGGTGGCGCATGGCGAGGGTCTTGCCGAGTTCACGACGCACTCCGGCGCGGGCGAACTGCTGGAGCACGGGCTGGTTACCTTGCAGTTCGTCGACCACTATGACGAGCCGACGGAGAAGTATCCCTTCAATCCCAATGGGTCGCCGTTGGGTCTCGCCGGGCTCTGCAGTGCCGATGGCCGAGTCACGTCGCTGATGCCGCACCCGGAGCGAGTTTTCCGCAGCGTACAAAATTCCTGGGCGAGCAAGAGTTGGGGCGAGGACGGCGGCTGGATGCGGCTATTCCGCAACGCTCGGGTGTTTCTGGGCTGAGTTCAGGTAACCGTATCGAGGTGCGACGGCGCAACATATTTGCGGAACGTCATCGCTTGCACGAGCCGCGCCTTGCGCACGAACGTCTGGTACAACAGATCGCGCATGACTTCGAGAAGAACGCCTGCATGCTCCGCGTTGAGGCTGGGCTGATGCGGCCAGGGATCGCTGTCGCTGCCGAACAGTACGGCTCGCAAAATCGCGAAGCTGTCATCGTCGAGCTCGGCCAGCGTGCGGATCTCCTGCAGCGTGTCGAACAATTCCAATTTACCGCGCTCGCCCAGCTCGCGGAACAAGGACTGGGCGGTGCGCCGGCTCATCGAGCCGAACGCGTTGTAGCAGCCCGCGGTGTAACAGTTGAGCGCTTCGCGGAACAATTCTTCGGCTTCTTCGGGCAAGTAGCTGAGCGGGAAATTTTCGGGCGCCCGTTCGACTTCGATGTAGTTCGCGGCAAGCTCGATTCGCGCACCGGTATACGCCTTGACGGTGAACTTCAGGAACACCGGTTCGCCGCAGGCATCGCAGCGGAATACGACCCCGATCTGCTTCGGCATGAGGCGGCTGAGCTCGTCGAACTGGGGCGTCGCAACCGCCGTGATATGCGACAGCGTTTGGCAATGCGGGCAGGTGAGCGAGATGCCCTGGTGCTCGACCTGCAGTTCATTTGACGGCGTGATGTAGATGCTCATGTTTTTTTTCAACCTGTCAGCGGTTTGTAGCGGATACGGTGGGGCTGTGAGGCGTCTTCGCCTTTGCGGCGCTTGTGGTCTTCGACGTATTCCTGATAGTTGCCCTCGAACCAGGCCACCTGCGAATCGCCTTCGAAGGCAAGAATGTGCGTCGCGATGCGGTCGAGAAACCATCGATCGTGAGATATGACCACCGCGCAGCCCGGGAACGCCACCAGCGCTTCCTCCAGGGCCCGCAATGTTTCGATGTCGAGGTCATTGGTGGGCTCGTCGAGCAACAGGACGTTCCCGCCGGATTTCAGCACTTTGGCGAGGTGTACCCGATTGCGTTCGCCGCCCGAAAGATCGCCGATGAATTGCTGCTGTTGCGTGCCCTTGAAGTTGAAGCGTCCGACATAGCCTCGAGAGGACGTTTCGTAGTTGCCCACCTTGATGAGATCGAGCCCGCCTGAAATCTCCTGCCATACCGTGTTCTTGTCGTTGAGCGCTTGGCGGGATTGATCGACGTAGGCAAGCTTGACCGAGGGGCCGACCCGTATTTCACCGCCGCCGGGTGTGTCCATTCCGGCCAACATGCGGAACAGCGTGGTCTTACCCGCGCCATTCGGCCCGATGATGCCGACAATCCCGCCGGCGGGCAGGCTGAAGCTCAAGTTCTCGATCAATAAGCGATCGCCGAAGGCCTTGCGGACTTCCTTGCATTCGATGACCAGGTCGCCGAGCCGATCGCCGGGCGGTATGTAGATTTCGTTGGTTTCGTTGCGCTTCTGGAATTCTTGCGAGGCGAGTTCCTCGTAACGCTGCAATCGCGCCTTGGATTTGGCTTGCCGCGCCTTCGGGTTGGTGCGTACCCATTCCAGCTCGCGCTTCAGCGTCTTGGCGAGCGCGTCCTGTTGACGTTCTTCCTGCGCAAGTCGCTGACCCTTTTGTTCGAGCCAGGAGGAGTAGTTGCCTTCCCAGGGGATCCCGTGCCCGCGGTCGAGCTCCAGAATCCACTCGGCGACATTGTCGAGAAAGTAGCGATCGTGCGTGACCGCAATGACCGTACTCGGATACTCCTCGAGGAAGCGCTCGAGCCACGCCACCGACTCCGCGTCCAGGTGGTTGGTCGGTTCGTCGAGCAGCAACATGTCGGGCTTCGACAGCAGCAGGCGGCACAGGGCGACGCGGCGCTTCTCGCCGCCGGACAGCTTTCCGATCACGGCGTCCCAAGGCGGAAGGCGCAGCGAGTCGGCGGCAATTTCGAGCTTTCGCTCCAATTCCCAGCCGCCGACGGCGTCGATCTTGTCCTGCATCTTCGCCTGCTCCTCCATGAGCTTGTTCATTTCATCGTCCGACATCGGCTCGGCAAAGCGATCGCTGATGGCATTGAAGCGGTCGATGAGGCTCTGTACGTCGCCGACCCCTTCGCCGACCACCTCGCGCACGGTTTTCGCGTCGTCGAGCAGCGGTTCCTGGGGCAAGTAGCCGACTTTGATTCCTGCCTGGGGCCGCGCTTCGCCTTCGATTTCCTTGTCGAGTCCGGACATAATCTTGAGCAGCGTCGATTTGCCGGATCCGTTCAGTCCCAGCACGCCGATTTTCGCGCCTGGAAAAAAACTCAACGTTATGTCGCGCAGAATGACGCGCTTGGGTGGCACAACCTTGCCAACCCGGTTCATGGTGTAAATGAACTGAGCCATGTCGCCTGTCTTGAAAATGCGAATTCGGGGGAACGGCCTGAATTATCCGCGACTCGCGGAAACTTGTCACGGCGATTGCGCCCCGCGTGCTAATCTTTTGGCGAATGTCCGCGCCCGTTGCCGTAGTCGCCGGAGAATCCATCGCCCGCTACGGGTTCGGCAATGGCCACCCCTTCGGATCGGATCGCCACGAGTGTTTCGTGCGCGAACTTGCCGCGCAAGGGCTCGCTGCCGAGGTCCTGCACCAGCCGCCTCGTGCCGCCACTATGGAGGAGCTGACCTCCTTCCACACGGCGAATTATGTGCAATTCGTCCAACACAAGTCGATGAGCGGGGACGGCTTTTTGGATGGCGGAGACACGCCCGCATTTCGCGGAATTTTCGACGCGGCCAGCGCGGTGGTGGGTGCAACCCTGGTTGCCGTCGACTCGCTCATGGCGGGTGTCAGCCGGCGCGCCTTCGTCCCCATCGCCGGCCTGCACCATGCCGCGCGCGACCGCGCCGCCGGCTTTTGCGTCTTCAACGACTGCGGAGTGGCGGTGGAGCGCTTGCGCGCGCGCTACGGGCTGCGGCGAATCGCTTACGTCGATATCGACGCCCACCACGGCGATGGAATGTTCTACGCGTTCGAGGACGATCCGGACCTGATCTTTGCCGACACGCATGAGGACGGCCGGCACCTATACCCGGGGACCGGCGCTGCCACGGAAACTGGCCGCGGTGCGGCTACCGGAACCAAGCTCAACCTGCCGCTGCCACCCGGGGCCGGCGATGCCGAGTTTTTTGCGGCTTGGGAACAGGTCGAGGCTCACCTTGCAGCCCTCCCGAGCGAATTCATTCTGTTTCAATGCGGTGCCGACAGCCTGGCGGGCGATCCCATCGCCCACCTGCAATTCAGCGAGGCAGCGCATGCGCACGCCGCACGCCGCTTATGCGCGATCGCCGACGCGCACGGGCATGGGCGCGTGCTGGGGCTGGGCGGCGGCGGTTATAACCGCCGCAACCTCGCTCGCGCCTGGACCGCTGTGGTGCGCTCGTTTCTCGAGCGCGCAGCTTAACGCCACGGCGCCCGGTCGATAAGCTATAATTACCGGCTATCTTGTGGGAGGTCCGCTCATGTTCAATGCTTCGATGACGATTGCTGGTTTCGATCCCGAATTGGCGCAGGCGATTACCGGCGAACGCACCCGCCAAGAAGATCATATCGAGCTGATCGCATCGGAGAACTATACCAGTCCGCGGGTGCTCGAAGCGCAAGGGTCGGTACTGACCAATAAGTATGCCGAGGGCTATCCCGGCAAGCGCTACTACGGCGGCTGTGAATTCGTCGACATCGCCGAACAGCTGGCCATCGACCGCGCCAAGGAATTGTTCGGTGCGGCCTATGCCAATGTGCAGCCGCATTCCGGGTCGCAGGCCAATGCCGCGGTGTACCTGGCGCTGCTCAATCCCGGCGACACCATCTTAGGCATGAGCTTGGACCACGGCGGGCACTTGACCCATGGTGCGAAGGTGAATTTTTCCGGCAAGTTGTTCAAAGCCGTGCAGTACGGCCTCAAGCCGGACACGGGTGAAATCGACTACGAGCAAGTGGAGCGCCTCGCCCAGGAACATCGCCCGAAGCTCATCGTGGCGGGCTTTTCCGCCTATTCGCGCTTCATCGACTTCGCGCGCTTTCGCGCCATTGCGGATGCCGTCGGCGCCTATTTCTTCGTGGACATGGCGCACGTTGCGGGCCTGGTGTGCGCGGGGCTGTATCCGAACCCGGTGCCGCTCGCCGACGTCGTGACCAGCACCACGCACAAGACTCTGCGCGGCCCGCGCGGCGGCTTGATCCTGGCGCGGCCGCACGCCGATTTGCACAAGAAATTCAATTCGATGGTGTTTCCGGGCACTCAGGGCGGTCCCTTGATGCACGTCATCGCCGCCAAGGCGGTGGCCTTCTACGAAGCGCTGCAGCCGGACTTCAAGGTGTACTCGGCGCAGGTCGTGAGCAATGCCCGCGCCATGACCAAAGTCCTGCAGGAGCGCGGCTACAAGATCGTCTCCGGGGGCACCGACAATCATTTGTTCTTGCTCGACCTGATCGATAAGAACATCACGGGTAAGGATGCCGATGCGGCGCTGGGCCGTGCGCACATGACCGTGAACAAAAACGCGGTGCCGAACGACCCGCGCCCTCCCATGGTCACCAGTGGCCTGCGCATCGGTACGCCCGCGGTGACCACCCGCGGCCTCAAGGAGGCCGAGGTGCGGCAGCTGTCGCATTGGATCGCCGACGTCCTCGGTGCGCTCGGCGACGAGTCGGTGGTCGAGCGGGTGCGCGGCGAGGTGATGTCCCTGTGTCGCCGCTTCCCCGTATATGCGTAAGTACTGCAGGGTCCGCGGCGGGCCTACCCTAAGCAGCGGGCTTCCCCCAAGTAGTCTCCATGCATTGCCCATTTTGCGGTCACTCGGAGACTAAAGTCATCGACTCTCGCCTGGCGGGCGAAGGGCGGCAGATTCGGCGGCGTCGCGAGTGTCTCGAATGCACGGAGCGCTTCACGACTTTTGAAACAGCGGAGCTGCTGCTGCCCACGGTGGTCAAGAGCGACCGCAGCCGCGAGCCGTTCGATGAGAATAAGTTGCTCGCCGGAATGCAACGGGCATTGGAGAAGCGCCCCGTGGGCGGCGAGGCGCTCGAGGCCGCTGTCGCCAGGATTTGTCATAAGCTGCGCAGTTTGGGCGAGCGCGAAATCGCCTCGCGCAGCGTCGGCGAGATGGTCATGGAAGAGTTGCGGCATCTGGACGAAGTCGGCTACGTGCGCTTCGCGTCCGTATACCGCAGCTTTCAGGACATCGAAGCGTTTCGCACCGAAATAGATCAATTGCGCCGCCATCGGCGTCGTCGCGAGCCCAGCAAGGATCAGCTGCCGCTGCTGCCGGGCGATGAGTCCGGTGATGAACGAAAATGAATGACCTCGCCTCAAGCCACGCTTCGAGCGACTCCTCGGCGCTGGATGCGAGGCACATGGCCCGTGCGCTCGAGTTGGCCGCGCAAGGTCTTTATACGACGGATCCGAATCCACGCGTGGGCTGCGTGTTGGTGCGCGATGGCCGCGTGATCGGCGAAGGCTGGCATGTACGGGCCGGAGAACCCCATGCCGAAGTGCTGGCGCTGCGTTCCGCCGCCGGACAGGCGCAGGGCGCCACCGCCTATGTGACGCTCGAGCCTTGCAGCCATACCGGACGCACGCCGCCCTGTGCCGATGCCTTGATCGCGGCGGGAATTGCGCGCGTAGTGTGCGCGTCGGTCGATCCCAACCCCAAAGTGGCGGGCGGCGGCATCAGGCGCCTTACGGCCGCGGGGATCGCTGTGACCGCAGAAGTCCGCGCGGACGAAGCGCGTGCGCTCAATGTCGGCTTTTTCTCGCGTTTCGAGCGCGGCCGCCCCTTCATACGCCTGAAGCTGGCGATGAGTCTCGATGCGCGCACGGCGCCCGCCGGCGGCGGCAAGGCATGGATCAGCGGCGAGGCGTCACGTGCCGACGTGCAGGTTTGGCGTGCGCGCAGTTCCGCGATCTTGACGGGCGCCGGCACGGTCCGGGTGGATGATCCACGCCTCGATGTGCGATTGGCGTACGGTCCCTGGGTGCGGCAGCCGCTGCGGGTGGTGCTCGACCCCGAACTCACCTGCGCGCCGAACTCGAGGGTATTCGGCGATGAAAACGCGTTGATTTTCGCCGCGGTCGATGCGCCCGAGCGGCATCCCAGAGCGGTTCGAACCGAGCGCATACCTCGCTCCGTTCGTGGATTGGATCTTAACGCCGTGATCGGGCGGTTGACGGCGCTCGAGGTCAACGAGCTCTTGGTGGAATGCGGCCCGCGTTTGGCGGCGGCGTTTCTCGAAGCTCATCTGGTCGACGAACTGATCCTCTACGTTGCACCACACTTTCTCGGCGCCGATGCGGCGCCGCTCGCGGCTCTGCCGGGACTTGATTATCCTGCCGCGCTGCCCCAATTCGAGTTTCGCGATCAACGATTGATCCACAACGACCTGCGGCTGGTACTCACACCCAAAAGGGCTTGAAGATGTTCACTGGAATAGTCATGGCAACCGGCCGCGTCCTGTCCATCGAGGAGAAGGGCGGAGATCTCGAATTGGGTATCGATGCTGCGGCGCTCGATGCCGCGCGGTTGAGCCTGGGCGACAGTGTCAGCGTTCAAGGGGCCTGTTTGACCGTGACGCGGCGCGACGGGGCCGCGTTCTATGCCGATGTATCTCGCGAAACCATGTCGAAGACCACGCTCGGGACCCTGGGGCGAGGCTCGAGAGTGAACTTGGAGCCGAGCTTACGCGCCGGTGATGCGCTGGGCGGCCATATGGTGAGCGGTCATGTCGACGCGGTGGGACGATTGACGGCCGCGCATCAAGACGGGCGTTCGTGGCGGCTGGAGTTCGAGTTGCCGGCAGCCTTGATGCGCTTCGTGGCGCCGAAGGGTTCGATTTGCGTCGACGGCGTGAGCCTCACCGTCAATCAGGTCGGCGGACGCCGATTCGACGTGAACATCATTCCACATACGCGCGAAATCACGACGCTGGGTGATCTGGTCATCGATGCCGGGGCCAATATCGAAATCGATGTAATCGCGCGCTATCTCGAGCGCTTGATGATCAAAACAGAAGAGTAAGCCAATCATGAGTGGATTCAATTCGATCGATGAGATTCTCGCCGATGTCCGCGCCGGCAAGATGGCGGTGCTGATGGACGATGAGGACCGCGAAAACGAAGGCGATCTCATCATGGCGGCCGAGTGCGTACGCGCCGAAGACGTGAACTTCATGGCGCGCTACGGCCGCGGGCTCATTTGTCTGACGCTGACGCGTGAGCGCTGCCGGCAGCTGCGCTTGCCGCTCATGGTGAGCGACACCGACAGCACGCATCGCACCAACTTTACCCTGTCGATCGAGGCCGCGGAGGGTGTGACCACGGGTATCTCCGCGCACGATCGCGCGCACACCGTGAAGACCGCGGTCGCGCCGTCGGCGCGACCCGAGGATTTGCGCCAGCCCGGGCATATTTTTCCGCTGATGGCTCAGCCGGGGGGCGTGCTCACGCGGGCGGGTCACACGGAAGCAGGCTGCGACCTGGCGCGTCTTGCCGGATTCTCGGCGGCCGCGATGATCGTCGAGATTCTGAACGATGACGGCACCATGGCGCGCCGTCCGGATCTCGAGCGCTTCGCCGCGGTTCACAATCTCAAGATCGGGACCATTGCCGACCTCATTCGGTACCGCCTCAAGAATGAGCGCTCGGTGGAAAAAATCTACGATGAGCCGGTCGACACCGAATACGGCGCATTTCGGCTGTGCTGCTACGAGGATCACGTCAACAAGAATGTGCACGTTGCGCTGGTCAAAGGCGATTTGAACTCGAGCCTGCCGCCGCTGGTGCGGGTTCACATTAAGGACACCATGCGCGACGTTGTCGGGGTGCGCAGCGAAAAGCTGGGCTGGCCGCTGCGTGCCGCCATGCGCCGGGTGGCCAGCGAGTCGTCCGGCGTCATGGTCATCTTGAGGCCCGAGGAGACGCCGAGAGATTTCATGGACAGCGTGCGGCTGCTGGACACGAAGCGCCCGGCCACGCGTAATCCGGGCGCCACCGTGGTAAGAACCTACGGCATCGGCGCGCAAATCCTCAAGGACTTGGGACTCAAACGCATGCGGGTGCTGAGCGCGCCGAAGCAGCTGCAAGGCCTCGCGGCTTTCGATCTCGAAGTGACCGAGTACGTCGATGGGGGCGAATGAGCGCCATGGCATTATACTGCGTGACGGTGCGGCTGCGGCCGCGGTGAATGTAAGTGGAAATAGTCGTGCGAGGAAAGATCGGTGCCCAATGAAACGCTCAAGATAATCGAAGGGGAGTTGCTGGCTCGCGACTTGCGTTTCGCGTTCGTGGCCGCGCGCTTCAACGATTTCGTCGTCGAACCCTTGATCCGCGGCGCGTTGGACGCGCTCAAGCGACACGGAGCTACGGAGAAACAGATCGAGATCGTGCGCGTCCCGGGCGCATTCGACATTCCCATCGTCGCGCGTAAATTGGCGTTGTCGCGCCGCTACGATGCGTTGCTGGCGCTCGGCGCCGTGGTCCGCGGCCAGACGCCGCATTTCGATTATGTCGCGGGTGAGTGCGCCTCCGGACTTGCGCGTATCGCGCTCGAATCGGGCATTCCCATCGCGTTCGGTGTGCTGACGACGGATACGATGGAACAGGCCGTGGATCGGGCCGGCGGCAAGGCCGGCAATAAGGGAGCCGATGCGGCATTGGCGGCGATCGAAATGGCAAATCTATTGCGTCGCTTGGATAGTTGAAAATTAGCGTTCATCGCGCCCGCAGTCTTGCGCGCCGGCTGGCGCTGCAGGCGTTGTATCAACTGCAGATCAATCCGCGGTCTTGGGAGGACACGCATCGCCAATTTGCCGAGGATCCGGAGGCTGAGCGCGTCGATCGCGATTACTTTCGCGAGCTGCTTGCGGCAATTGCACCCAATCGGGAAGCCTTGGATGTGCGCTTGGGCTCATTGAGCGAGATACCACCGCTCGAGCTCGATCCCATCGAGCACGCCGTTTTGTGGCTGGGTCTGCATGAGTTGGAGCTTCATCCGGAACTGCCCTATCGAGTAGCGATCGATGAAGCGGTTCACTTGACCAAGCAATTCGGCGCAACGGATGGGCATAAATTCGTGAACGCGGTGTTGGATCGCGCCGCGAAAGAACTGCGCGCGGACGAATATGGAAAGCCCGTGGGCAATCTCGAAAAGGACACCCTTTAGGGCGTCCGCTGCGATAGGCAGTGAACGGCGATAATCCCCCCTTGGGCGAGTTCGACTTGATCGAGCGCTACTTTGCGCGCTCCAATTTTGCCGCCAATGCGCGTCCCGATGTGGTCCTGGGCATAGGCGATGACGCGGCGTTGCTGCGCTTCCCTAAAGATGCCGATTTGGTGGCAGCGGTCGACACCCTGGTTGCCGGACGGCACTTTCCGCTGAATAGCGGCGCACGTTCGATCGGCCACCGCGCGCTCGCCGTCAATCTGAGCGACATGGCAGCCATGGGCGCGACGCCCGCGTGGGCGACATTGGCATTGACCATGCCCACTGCCGACGCGAAGTGGCTCGAAGGTTTTTCCGCCGGCCTCATGAACCTTGCGCAGGCGCATGGAGTGGCGTTGGTCGGCGGCGATACGACGGCGGGGCCGTTGACCATCAGCCTCCAGATCCTGGGAGTCGTCGCAAGCGGCACGGCGTTACGGCGCAGCGGCGCGCAGGCGGGCGATATTCTGGCCGTAACCGGCACGCTCGGCGATGCGGGTGCTGGATTGGCGTTGGTGACCGGCCGGCTTGCCACTCAGGATCGCGCGGCCGCGGATGAACTCGTTGGACGCTTCGAGTATCCGACTCCTCGAGTGTCGTTCGGTTCGAACGCCCGCGGCGTCGCGAGCGCCGCCATGGATTTATCCGATGGGTTGGTTGGCGACCTGCCGAAACTCGCCGCGGCGAGCGGACTCGCGGCGCATGTCGATGTCGGGCGCCTGCCGATGTCGGCGGCGATGCGGTCCTTGGTCCCGCCTGCTCAGGCTCGCGAGTGGGCGCTCGCGGGCGGCGACGACTACGAACTGTTGGTCGCCGTGCCGCCACGGCGTTTCGATGAGTTGGAGGCGGCGGCACGCCAATTGAACTTAACGTTCACGGCGATCGGTGAGCTGCGTCCCGGAAACGGCGTAGCTTGGGCGCTCGATGGCGCGCCATTTGCCGCTCCAGTTCACGGTTACGACCACTTTCGCTGAGCCTCGACCCAAATCACAGTTTGGCGCCGAGTGCCCCAGTATCCTTTGCGGCACTAAACAACGTTGGCGCTGCGCGGCGCACGGTTACCCTTGACGAATATTCGACCCAATCTCGCGAAGTCCCCGAACAGTCGCGCATCATTGCCTGAAAAGATCGGCAAGTACGTCATTATCAATGAGGTCGGGCGCGGCAGTACGGGCGTCGTCTATCTTTCGCACGATCCTTACTATGGCCGCGATGTGGCGATCAAGGTTTACAACGTCGACACCAGCGGCGACGAAAGCCGTCAGCGCATCGCGCGCAAAATGTTTCTGTCCGAAGCTCACATGGTCGGCATGTTGCAGCATCCGAATATCCTGCCCATATACGATGCGGGCGAAGAGAACGGCCATTGCTACATCGTGACGGAGCACGTGCACGGGGCGCGCACGCTCGCGGCCTATTGCCGGCCCGACAATCTGCTGCGGATCGACGATGTGGTCGAGCTCGTGTACAAGGCGGCTCGTGCGCTTCACTACGCGCATAGCCGCGGCGTCATACACCGCGACATCAAACCGAGCAACATCATGCTGACGCTCGAGAGCGAGGTGCGCATCATCGACTTCGGGATCGCGCTGGTGGCCGACTCGGACATATCCCGCATCGAAGGAATTGCCGGCAGTCCGTCGTACATGTCGCCCGAACAGGTACAGTCGATCGAGCTCACGAACCGCTCCGACCTGTACTCCCTGGGTGCGGTGATGTACGAGCTCTTGACCGGAACGCGACCCTTCAGGGCCGGCAACCTGCAGAAGCTCCTGCATCAAATCGTGTTCGCGACTCCGCCGCCCATCCATACTCTGCGTCCCGAAATCCCGGAGGAACTCGAAAACGTCACCGCGATGGCGCTGCAGAAAGATCCTGCGAAACGGTACAAGACGGGCTTGGATTTTGCCGCCGAACTGACGCGGGTTCATCAAAAGCTGCGCGCGCAGTACAACCGGATCGATCAGCAGGAACAATTCAGCCTTCTCCGAAAGCTGAAGTTCTTTCACGAATTCTCGCATGGCGAAATCTGGGAAGTGCTGCGAGCCAGCAGCTGGCAGGACTACGCCGACAGCGAACAGATCGTGAAAGAAGGCGAGATGGACGACCGCTTCTACATCATCGTGCAGGGACGAGTCGCCGTCGAACGCTTGGGAAAAGCGCTCGGTTTCTTGGACAGCGGCGATTGCTTCGGCGAGACGAGCTACGTGCGGGGCGCCAAACGCACGGCTACCATCAAAGCCGCAGGGCAAGTCACCGTCATGAAGGTGAGTTCGACGCTTCTGGAGCAGGTCTCTGCCGAATGCCAGCTGCGCTTCAATCAGGTGTTCTTGCGCAACATGATCGGCCGTCTGCAGAGCGCGGAGCGTGGTTCTTAAAGCGCTGCGCGCTGGATCTGCGGCATCGCTGCGACGCCGTCCGAGAACGCGCTGTGCGGCATGACCAAGAAAGCGCTGCGCGTCTAGCTCGCGGTCTCTTTGTCGTGCTCGATCATTGCATAGGCTGAATGATTGTGGATCGATTCGAAATTCTCGGCTTCGACCACATACGCGCGTACCCGTTTATCGCCGTTGAGCGCGACCGCTACGTCGCGCACCGTATCCTCGACGAACTTCGGGTTGTCGTACGCGCGCTCGGTCACGTATTTCTCGTCCGGCCGCTTCAAGATTCCGTATACCTCGCACGAGGCCTCGCTTTCAGCGATGTCGATCAATTCCTCGAGCCACATGTGCTCATTGAGCTTCGCGGTCAAGGTGATGTGCGAGCGCTGATTGTGCGCGCCGTAGTCCGAGATTTTCTTCGAGCAAGGGCAGAGGCTGGTGGTGGGCACCACGACCTTGAGCCAGACCTCGGTCTTACCGTCGCGGTGCTCGCCAAAGATCGTGGCCTGATAATTCATCAGGCTCTCGACACCGGATACCGGCGCTTTTTTCATGACGAAATACGGAAAAGTCATTTCGACGTGGCCGGCGGTTGCGTCCAAAAGGCGGGTCATCTCCTCCAGCATGTTGCCGAACGAATCGACCGATATTTCACGTTCATGATGCAGGATCTCGACGAAGCGAGACATGTGGGTGCCCTTGAAATTGTGCGGCAGGTTCACGTACATGTTGAAATTCGCGACGGTATGCTGCTCGCCGCGCGCGCGGTCCTTGACCTTGACCGGGTGAAAGATGTCCTTGATACCCACTTTGTTGATGGGGATGCGGCGTGTGTCGGCACGGCTCTGCACGTCCTCGATGGTCGACACGGTGGGCTTCTTTGCGGGAGCGGCGACATTCATTTGGGTTAATTTCCTGCAGATGCGATCAGGCCCAACATAGTGCCAAAACCGCGAAGTTCAATGATCCAAAACGATCTAAGACAATTCCACTGTGATCTAAGATGATCCTCGCGGTGATCTTAGACGATCCCGCGAGGCTTGGCGCACAACGCGGGCAGTCCGTCCAAGCCGGCTTAGGGTAAGTGCCCGTATATGCTGGAAAAGTTGCGGGAAACCGGTCGATCGCTCGCAAGCACGGCCGAGCGGCCGATCCGGCTCAAGTGGCATCCGTAGCGTCGGCGCCGAAGTCCTCGATCGAGGGCTCGCCCGACCTCTTGAGCAGGATCTCGAC
>Ga0137412_10000983_pt1 | contig 21374 bp, 19 predicted proteins | sample CZODoug2_1_16fun_FD_122160 | JGI IMG/M metagenome (GOLD analysis project Ga0137412, IMG submission 122160) | Vadose zone soil fungal communities from Angelo Coast Range Reserve, California, USA - CZODoug2_1_16fungal (Hybrid Assembly) | ecosystem: Environmental > Terrestrial > Soil > Vadose zone... | reverse complement strand
GGCCAGCAGGAACTCGCCTATGTAGGTGCGGGTCTGGTCGGCGTTCAGCGGCTGGAACATAGACGCCGCGGAGTCACGGTAGAGCCGCTCGAAAATGGTGCCCTTACGGAAGGACGATCCGCCGACCAGGCTCATCGCCTGCCGGCTCATGTGCATCACGTTGTCGGCGATGAACGTCTTGGCCAGCCCGATGTAGGGGAAGCGCAGCTCGATCGGCCACTCATCATCCCGGCCTTCGGCGAGGTCGCGGCAGGTCTGGTGCAGCACCCGGCGCGACAGCTCGACCCGGGAGGCCATGTCGCCGATCCCGTCGATGATGTGCCCGACGCTAGCGACCTTGGTGTCCTGGGCGACGATCGCGCCGAATGTCGCCCCGAGCCTCTTCTTAGACAGCACCGCCCGGGACTCCTCCAGGATGCGCAGCTGCATGCCGTAGTAGATGCTGGCGAACATCAGCGACGCCCACTCCAGCACGCCGAACGCGCCGGAGCGCCACTCGCAGATGAAATTCTCCTCCGGGACGTAGTAGCCGTCGAAGTGGATCACTTGGGTGCCGGTGGCGTGCATCCCCAGCGCGTTCCAGGTCTTCTCGATGCGGACACCGTCGCCCTGCCCGTTCTCGTCGACCTTGAAGTCGCCGATGAAGAAGCTTTCGGCGTTGACCCGCTCGGCGAAGTCATCGGGCAAGTTGCCGTCGGCATCGGTGATCGTCGCGTTGGTGGTGATGATGTCCGCGGCCTCGCACAGCGTTCCCCAGGTCTTCTTTCCGTACAGCCGCCACCCGCCGCCCGGCTGCGGAACCGCCCTCATGTCGGCTAGCCCGCTGAACCCGGCGCGCTGCTCGGAGAACGGGCCGAACATCACGTCCCCGTCGGCCACCCGGCCCAGCCAGTACTTGTTCTGCTCCTCGCTCATCAAGCCGCCTGCGATCCCGACCATGATGTAGTGCATGTTGTAGGCCAGCGTGATAGCCGAATCGCCCCGCGACAATTCGGTCACGACCTTAGAAGTGGTGAGCAGGTCGCCGCCCAGGCCGCCGAAATGCTTCGGCACCGGCACGGCACCCAGGCCGCTGTCCTTGAATGCCCTGATCGACGGGTAGGCGAACGTGTTCTCCTCGTCGTACTTCGGTCCTATCTCGCGGAAGAAGGCTGACAAGGCGCTCGCCTTGGAAAGGACAGTCTCGAGCTCTGTATCGGTGATGGTGCGTTCGAACATGCTGGCTCCTGTGGTGACGGTGGATAATGTCGCGGACGCGAGGTCAGCCGAGGAGAAGGTCGTCGCGGCCTGCCTCGCGCAGTGTCGTCTGGTAGGTGTCGAACAGCGGCGTGGTCAGCGGAAGCAGTTTCAGTGCCACCGATCGCTTGCCGTCGAGCTTCACCTTGCGCTGGGCCATGGCCAGGGTGAAGTTGAGCTTGCCCTGCCAGAACCGGTTGCTGTTGTCCGAGGACATCCGCAGCTGCACCGTGGACTTCGCCCCGGCGGCCGCGTCGCCGAACAGCACCTTCTGGCCGGGGAAGTCGATGAGAATGGTCGCGTCCGGATCGGTCTGGGTCAGCAGAACCACCAGACCGGTGTCCTTGGTCGCCTCGACGAACGCCGGATCGACCACTGCGATCTCGAACATCTTGCCGATGTAGGCGTAGACCTCGTCAGCATCTTTGAAGGCGCTCACCTGAGTCCCCTTTCGACAAAGCCTCCACAGCGCACCGCGAGGGCCAGGGCGGATGACATTGAGGCCGACACTAAGGTCCCGGCCGCTCCCGCACGTCCTCCTTCTAGGCGGTCTTGCGGCTCAAAGGGACGACATCCGCGCCCTCTATCCCCGCGCTATCGGCCCTAAGAGCCTCGAAATCCCCCGCAAGAGCCGCGAAATCCCCCGCACGGATGATTCCCGCGGACCCACGATTCGGCACCGTGGTGCTTTGAGCCCGAGGAGGCAATAGTGCCCGTTCGTCGTTCGTCCATCGTCCTTGCCGTCACCGGCATCGTCCTGATCGTGCTGGCGGTGCTGGTCCGCTTCGTCGTCGTCCCGGTCGCCACCAAGCTGCCCGGCAGCACCAGCCTGGGCGTCACCTACAGCGGCACCGCCACCCTGCTCAACAGCAGCGCGTTGCAGTCCGGCGACACCAAGAACGTCATCGCGGCCAACGTCCCGACAACCGTCGACCGGCGGCTCAAGGTGACCAGCGTTCACGGTGACACCGCGATCGTCTCCGACGACCTGACCATCCACGCCGGCAGCCAGACGCTACCCAGCGACCACACTTATGCCCTGGACCGCACTACCCTCGAAGGCGTCACCCCGCCGCCAGGTATCGCGGTGGAGCCCTCGAGGGGAGCGCTGAGCTCGACGTTCCCGATCGGGCCGCAGGCGAACGACTCCTACCGCTACTACGACTCCACCACCCGCGGCATCGTCCCGATCTCCTACACCGGGCACGCCACCCGCGCCGGGCGATCGGTTAACGTGTACACGATCGCCTCCACCGGCGCGGTGAAGGACCCCGGACTGCTGAAAATGCTCCCGCCGTCGCTACCGAAGAAGATGATCGCGGGCCTCGCGCCGCTGCTGCCGGCTGCCGAGCGGGCCAAGTTCACCCCGGCCGTCCTCGCAGCACTGCCCAACCCGATCCCGCTTGGCTATACCGGGACCACCAACATCGTCGCCTCGGTCGACAGCCAGACCGGCATCCCGATCACCGAGACGATCTCCGAGCAGGTCGTCGTCAACGTGGCCGCCGGAGCACAGACACTGAGCCTGATCCCGGTGCTCGCTCTCGATTTCCACCTCACCCCGGCCAGCACGACTTATCTGGCCAATAAGGCCAAGACCACCGGTGAGCTGCTCACGCTGATCAAGGTGATCGTGCCCATCGCGCTGGAGGCGAGCGGGGGGACCGCGGTCGTCGTCGGGCCTTCCGGCGAGGAGCTCTTCACCGCCAGAACGTTCGGAGCAACCGCCATGATCGCGACCGGTTCGAGCGCGGCCGGATCGTAACCGAGATGCTTGAACAGCACGGCATTCGCGGTGATGGTGTTGGGCGGCGCCGAGGTCACCACGAAGGTGTCACCGAGGTCGCCCAGGGTGAACCCGGCGGCCTGGCTCAACGATTTGCCCAGTTGTACCGAGGACTTGGAGTAGAGGAACCCACCGGCGGTCTCCACCGGCACCCGGCTGACGATGCCGTACGGAGTGGCATAGCTGGTCGCGACGAACGTGGCCAGCGAGTTCGGTGCCTCGGCCCGGGCTGCCGGACCCCAGCCCAGCGTGAGCACACCGGCCAGTCCCAGTGCTCCGGAGCCGGCCAGCACCCGCACCGCACGTCTCGTATTACTCATACCTGTTCTCCTGGATGAGCTCGCAAGCTCGCTCATAGATAAGCCTCCTCGACTGCGCCGACCCGGACCGCCGCCTCCGGCGTACCGCTGTAGGCCACGCGACCCTTCTTCAGCACGTAGACGCGATCGGCCACGTCCAGCGCCCGGTGCACGAACTGTTCAATCAGCAATATGGACAAACCGGCCTTGTTGAGCTCCACCAGGCGGGCCAAGATCTCGTCAACCACCAGCGGGGACAGGCCCAGCGACAACTCGTCGATCAGCAATAGTTGCGGGTCGGACATCAATGCGCGGGCGATGGCGAGCATCTGCTGCTCGCCGCCGGACATGGAGCCCGCCGCCTGTCCGCGCCGCTCACTCAGGCGCGGGAACAGCTCGAACGCGGTCTGCACCCGCGCGTCGACGACCTTGGTCTTGCGCCGGGCCGACCAGGCGCCCAACCGCAGGTTGTCCAGCACGGTCATCTCCGGGAACACCCGGCGGCCCTCCGGCACGTGGGCCAGGCCCGCGTGCACCGCGCCGGACGCGCCGTGGCCGTCGATGCGCACCCCGTTCACGCTCACCGTGCCCGACCGCGGGCGGACCAGGCCGGTCAATCCGCGCAGCGTGGAGGTCTTGCCCGCGCCGTTCGGCCCGAGCAGCGCCACGATCTCGCCCTTGGCCACCTGCAGCGACAGGCCACGGACGGCCAGCACCGAGCCGTAGGCGACGTCCATCGAGCGGGCGGCGAGCAGCGGCTTTTCGCCGGCCTTGGTGCCGGTGAAGGCCGCGGCTTCTTCGGTAATGGTCATCAGGTCACCGTGCTTCCCAGGTAGGCCGCGCGGACTTCCTCGTTGGCCCGGATCTGCGCCGGGAGGCCCTGTGCCAACAGCTTGCCGAAGTTCAGCACATACACCCGGTCGCAGATGGCCAGCACCATGGTCACGTCGTGCTCGATGATCAGCACGGACATGGCGCGTTCCCGGCTGATCCGGCTGAGCAGGGTGCCGAAGTACTCCGACTCCCCGCTGTCCATGCCCGCGGCCGGTTCGTCCACCAGCAGCACCTCGGGGTTCATCACGATCGCCCGGGCCACCTCGACCATGCGCTGGGTGCCGTAGGGCAGGTCGCCCACCGGGGCGCCGAGCACGTCGTTGAGCCCGCACTGCTCGGCGGTCTGGTGCACCACCTTGCGGGCCGCGCGCTCGGCCCGCCCGGCCAGCCCGAGCGCGCCCAGCACGGCACCGGCCCCGTAGCTGCGGTGCTTACCCAGCAGCAGGTTCTCCTCCACCGACAGGTGGCGGAAGAGCTGAGACTGTTGGAACGTGCGAGCCATACCCAGCCGGGCTCGCTCGCTGGCCGGCAGGGTGGTGATGTCCTTGCCGTTCAGCATGATCTTGCCCGCGGTCAGTTTCTGAGCCCCGGTCAGGCAGTTGAACAACGTGGTCTTGCCGGCCCCGTTCGGGCCGATCAGGCCGACGATCTCGCCCGGTTGCACTTCGACGTCGATGTCGTCGTTGGCCACCAGACCCGAGTAGCGCTTGGTCATCCCGGTCCCGATGAGGTGTCCGCTCATGTGTGCGCACCGCCCCGCACCAGTCGGGCCCGGATGACAGTGCCCTCGGGCAGTGGCTCGGTGATCTGCACGTGGACCACGGGCGCCCGGTCGAGGTGTGCGTTGACGGTCTCCGGCACGAACGAGCCGTACCGAATGGGTTCGCCGCGGATCGCGTCGGCCAACGTCTTGCGGGCGGTGTGCAGCATGCCGACCACGCCGTCCTGACCGGAGAGCAGCATGAGCAGCAGCGCGACGCTGGACACCAGGTAGAGCCGCACGTCGAACAGGTTCACCAGCGGTTGGCCGGTGGCCAGGAACGACCCACCGATCACCGCGCCGAGGATGGCCTCGGCCCCACCCAACACCGGCATCGCCAGATAGAACAGCGATTGCAGCACGCCGAACTGGTCCGCACCCGGCGTGGAGCGGAACAGCATCCCGTAGAACAGCCCGGCGATCGCGGCGATCGCGGCCGAGGCGGCGAAAACCCCGACCTTGTACGGTGCGATCTTGATGCCCATGGCGGCCGCGGCCACCTCGGAGTCACGGATTGCGAACAGCACCCGGCCGGTGTCCGTGCGCCGGATGTTCCAGGCCAACAGCAGTGCCACCGAGAGAACCACCAGCACCGCGTAGTAGAGGCCGCGGTCGGACTGGGTGGACCAGCCGAGCAGGCTCTTGCGGGGCACCTCCACCGCATTGGAGCCGCGCAACTGCGGGCGGGTGAAGAAATAGCGCTGGCAGGCCACCCCGAAGGCCAACGTGGTGATCGTCAGATACACCCCGCGCAGGCGCAGCGAGGGCACGCCGAGCACCAGGCTGATGCCCGCGCCGGCCGCGGCGATGATCGGTATGGCGAGCAGCAGGGGCACGTTGTGGTTGAGCAGCTTGGCGCCGATGTAGCAACCGAAACCGAGGAAAGCGGCGTGGCCGAGGGAGATCTGCCCGGTCCAGCCAACGAGGATCACCAACGACAGGCCCACCAGCGCGTAGGTGGCGGACAGCGTGCCGTAGAAGTGCGCAACTTTCGGGGTGAACAACGGCCACAGCAGGGCGGCCGCGGCCAGCACCACCAGCCCGACCCGTTCCACACTGAACAGCCGCATCAGCGATGGGGTGGGTGTGCGGGCCATCAGAACTCCGCCACCACGTCGAGTTGCGGCTTGCCGGCCCGGACCGCCAGCACCACCAGCAGGGCGACGAACACCAGCAGTTCGCCGATACCCGCAACCGACGCATAGCCCTGGCTCAGGCTGAAGATCAGGCCGACGGCCAGGCCGCCGGCACCGGCCAACGGCAGGCTGTTGAATCCGCCCAGGGCCGCCGCGACCAGGCTGGAGATCAGCACGAAGGTCAGGCTGATCTGGTCCAGTGAGTTCAGGTGGATGTACATCAAGCCGGCCAACGCGGCGCTGGCGCCACCGATGGCCCAGGTCGCGGTGATGATCCCGTTCACCGGCAGGCCGACGATGCGCGCCGCGCCCGGGTCCTGCGCGATCGCGGTGACCCCGGCGCCGAACCAGGTGCGGGCCAGCAGCAGGTACAGCCCGCCGGAGATCAGCAGCACCAAGGCCGCCGTGGCCAACTGATGCACCGTCACACCCGTGTTGCCGATGTGCACCACGTGGTCGGAGAACACCGAGGCGATCGGCGGGTTGTTCGGGCCCCAGATCTGCACGGTGAGTTCGGAGAACATCAGCAGCACACCGGTGGTGACGGTGAGCGTGGCCAACGCCCCGCGGTGGCGCACCGGTCGCACCGCGAAGCGCTCCACCCCGGCGCCCAGCATGGCGCCGAACAAGATGGCGACGACGGTGGCGATGGCTACCGGCATGCCGAACTTGCCCATCAACGTGTAGTGGAACAGGAACGCGGCGAGCACTCCGGTGGCGCCCTGGGCGAGGTTGATCACCCGGGAGACCCGATAGGTGATCACCACACCGAGGGCCACCAGCGCGTAGATGGTGCCGTTGGCCAGCCCCGAAATGACGTATCCGAGGAACTTGTTCACCGGCGTACCTCTCTGCAAAGAGCTCGCCGAGATCTCCGATGCAGACTGTGTTGGATGGTTCGCTCGCTCCGCTCGTTCACGACGCTCTGCGCCCCGCGACGCTGCGGGCCTGCGAACGTCGCTCGGGCATGATCGCCGCGGGCAACGCGTCGCCGGCGGTGCCGTTGGCGACACCCGACGAACTCTTGTTGAGGCCGAAGCGGGTGGTGGCGGTCTGCCAGACCAGGTTGTCGTCGGCCTTGAGCATGACCCCGCTCGGTGCGGTGCCGGCCAAGTCCGCGAAGTTCAGCTTCAGACCCAGCGTGGAGTCGTAGTTGGTGAAGGTCTTCAGCGCCTTGACGAAGTCGTCGCGGGTCAGGTTCGGGCCGGCCTTCCGCAGCGCGTCCACGATCGCCTCGGCGCCCACGTAGCAGGCCTGCTCGTAGAAGTGGTGGAAGGTCTGCGGGAAGTAGTACTCGGTGATCTGCCGGTACTTGCTCACGCTGGGGGTGTTGTTCTTGTAGAAGTCCCAGAACGAGAACCCGTACATGCCCTTGCCGTTGCTGCCCGCGGCCTGCGGGACGTCGTCCGCGGCCACGTAGCCACCGACGAAGACGGGCTTCCAGCCCACGCGCTGCGCGGCCTGGATGAACTTCACCGTGTTCACCGGGTCGTTGCAGAACAGGACCGAGTCCACGCCGGCGTTCTTCAACGTGGCCACCTGGCTGTCCAGGCTGGTCTCGATCTCGGTGTTCGACGCGGTCTTCACGACCTGCGCGCCATTGGCCGCGGCCACCTTCTGCACCCGCTGGGTGCAGCCCGGGCCGGCTACGTCGTTGAGGAACGAGACACCGATCTTCTTCAGGTTCAGCTTGGTCGCGGCGTATTCGGCGATCAGCGCGCCGACTGCCGGGCCGGAAAGCTGGGTCGGGTACATCCAGGGGCTGGTGAACTCCTCGCCGTACAGGCCGGAGGAGCCCACCCAGGGCAGCTTCTGCCTGGCCAACGTGGGCTGCACGATGTCCAGGTTGAAGTCCAGCGACGGGCCCATGATGAAGACCTTGTCCTGGTTGGCCAGCTTGGTCAGACAACCGGTGGTGCCGTCCGCGGTGCCCGCGGTGTCGCAGGTGACGTACTGGATCTTGCGACCGCAGATGCCGCCGTTGTCATTGATGTAGTCGAAGTACGCGCGGGCGGCGTTCTCCGAGACCTTGCCGTACTTGTCCAGGTAGCCGCCGTTGAAGAACGTGCCGCCGATCTTGATGGTGGTCGCGGTGACGCCGGCGTCGGTGGCGCCGCCGTTCCCGCCCGCGGGGGCGGCCGCCGTGCATCCGCCGGCGGCCGCAGCAGCGGGCTGGCCGGCGGTGGCCGCCGCGGTAGTGGCGCCCTTCTTGCCGGCTTTGCTGGTGGCGGCGGCCGGCGCGGCGCCGGCTGCTACGGGAGCGGCCCCGCCGGTGGCGGCGGCCGGAGCTGCCGCAGTGCCGGCTGCGGGGGCAGCGCCGGTGTCGATGGTGGTGCCGCCGGGCTGAGCGGCCGGGGCGGCGGCCGCGAGCGCCCCGCCACCGGCGGGGGCGGCGGCTTCGGCGGCGTGACGTTGGGCCACGGCCTGGCGAACGTCGCTGCTGGCGGCGCAGGCGCTGAGCAGGGTTGTCGCCGCCGCAGTAGCGGCCAGAACACGGAGCGTGCGCGAACGAGGCACGTGCGACTCCTGAGGTGTATGCGGCTCACCGGACTGAGCTGCGCCTCAAATTTACGTCCGAGTTATGGCGCCGGTCACTGTAACCACAGAACGTGACCAAAGCCGACTTTTAGGTACCTGAACCCATAGCGACCCTTTGTCCGATTGTTCGGCTGTCCGACATCAGGCCGGCGGAGATTCCGGGCGGGACGTCTGCCAGGGCATCAACGAACGGGTACCGAGACCCCCGTCGACCGGCAGCACAACCCCGGTGATGTACGCCGCAGCCTCGCTGACCAGAAACAGCGCGGCGTGCGCGACATCTTCGGGACGACCCGCGGCAGGCGGGGCGGGACGGCGCCAGGCGTCCGGGCGCGGGTCGGGTTCCACGCCGCGTCGGCGTTCGCCGCTGCCGTGGTCGACGGCGATGGCCCCGACCCGGATGGCGTTCGCGCGCACACCGAGGTGCGCGTAGCCGTGCGCCAGGGATCGGGTCATCGCCTCCAGGCCGGCCTTGCCGGCGGAGTAGGCGTCGAAACCGGGCATGGCCTGCGCGGCGGCCATGGAGGAGATGTTCACGATCGCGCCGTGCCCGGAGCGGATCAGGGCCGGCAGCAGGTGGTGAGTCGTGAGATAGGCGCCGGTGAGCGTGGCGTCCAGCACCCGGGCCCAGTTGGCCGGGGTCAGCTCGCCGACTGGGCCGTCCACGTCACGGGTGTGCAGCAGGTCGGTCGGTCCCGCGTTGTTGACCAGCACCGAGACCGGGCCCGCGGCAACGGCCAGGGCAGCGAGGTCGTCCTCGCGGGTGACGTCGGCCTGCACGAATTCGACGCCGTGCGCGTTGCTGAACGCCTTGCCGCGCTCGGCATCCCGCCCGCAGACGACGACCCGCGCGCCGCGCTCGCGGAACAGGGTGGCGATGGCCGCGCCGATACCGGCCGTGCCGCCGGTGACCACCGCGACCTCGCCGTCCAGGCGGAAGGGATCGGTGGCCACGGAGCGAGACTAGGGGCGGAATAGTCAAGTTCTCAATGGTTGGGTACTGGACCTTGGGCGGCGCACCGCATTAGCGTCCGGATGTGACCGACTGTCCGCACGAGGGTTTGTTCGCCACGCCCGACCCGGACCTGGTGCGTTGCCCCTATCCGGTCTATGCGCATCTGCGTTCGGAGCATCCGGTGCACTGGGTAGAGGCGCTCTCCGCGTACGCGGTGACCCGGCACGCCGATGTGCTCGACGCCTTGTTGCGACCGGAGGACTTCTCCTCGACCCGGCAGTCCGGCCCCGGCGCGGCCACCGCGTTGGCCCGGGCAGCGGCAGCGGACGAGACGTATCCGGATGCGGTGCGGGCGGCGGCGGTGCGCCGGGTGGGGATCGCGGAGAAGGGCGCGTCGTTGGTGAACTGCGACCCGCCGCGGCACGGTCAGCAGCGCACGTTGATGAACAAGGCTTTTGCGCCCCGGCGGGTGGCGGCGCTGGAGTCGGCGATCGCCGACCTCGCGCAGTCATTGCTCAACGGCTTCGTGGACGCCGGTCGCGCGGATTTGGTCCGGCAGTACGCCGTCCCGCTGCCGATGACGGTGATTGCCCGGGCGCTGGGCATCGACGACGTGGACCAGGCCACGTTGAAGCGGTGGAGCGACTGCTTCGTGCGGGCCAATGGGAAGCCGACACTGCCGCGCGAGGAGATCGTCGCGCTGCTCATCGGCCTGGATGAGTGCTACGACTACTTCACCGCGGCCATGGCCGATCGGATGGTGGCGCCGCGGGAGGATCTGATCTCCGATGTGGCTGCCGCCGGGGACGTGTTGCGCCACGAGGAGCAACTGCAGACGTTGACGCTGTTCCTGATCGGCGGCAACGAGACCACGCAAAGCCTTATCTCCTCCTGCGCCGCCGCGTTGGCCATCGATCCGGCATTGCAGGAACGGTTGCGCCGACAACCGTCCGAACTTCCGGCATTCGTCGAGGAAGTACTGCGTCTGGAACCGCCCGCCCAGGGCCTGTTCCGCACCGCCACCCGGGACACCAGCGTCGGCGGCGTGCCGATCGCCGAGGGCCAATTCATCTGGCTGTTGTACGCCGCGGCGAACCGGGACCCGGAGCAATTCCCGACGCCCGATGACCTGCTGCTCGATCGTGGCGCCGAGGGTCGTCGGCACCTGTCGTTCGCGCAGGGGCCGCACTTCTGTCTGGGCGCGCCGCTGGCCCGGGCCGAGGCGCGCATTGCGATCGAGGTGCTGTTGCGTCGCACCCGGTCATTGCGGTTGGCGTCGCGGGAGGATCTCGGCGCCTGGATGCCGAACCTGGTGCAACACAATCTGACGCGTCTTCAGGTGGAGTTCGAGCCGTCATGAGTGATCCCGGTGTTGAGCAGGAGCGCGAGATCGTGGCGTGCCTGCATCGTTACTGCCGGGGCATCGACCGGATGGATGCCGAGCTGATCCGGTCGGCGTACCACGACGACGGCTACGACGACCATGGCGACTACTTCCGTGGCGGCGTCGAGGACTACCTGGCCTGGGTACTGCCGGTGCTGGCCACCCGGTTCACCTCCACCATGCACACGCTGTCCAACATCAGCGTCGACGTGGACGGGGACTCCGCGCGGGTGGAGAGCTACCTGATCGCGTACCACGTGTCCACCGGCACAGGCGCGTTGCGGGTGTTCGGTGCCCGTTACTGCGACCGCTTCGCCCACCGTGCCGGCGTCGGATGGCGCATCGCCCACCGCACGCTGGTCTCCGAGTGGCAGGTCGAGCAGACCAGCACGGTCCCCACCCCACCCGGCACCGCCCCGGCCGCCCGTGATCGCACCGACCCCTCCTACTAACCCGCAACGTCCGACGGATCGAGGGCTATAGGACGCTATTCGTCGGACGTTAGGGGTGGTGGGGGAGACTGCGCGGGTGGATGGCATCGACCCCGAGCGGCTGACCGACGCCCTCGCGGTGATCGCCGAGGTCGAGAAGCTGCCGGCGGAGCACCCGGACGCGGTGGCGATGCGCCTCGCGGTGGGCGGGCTGTTCAAGACCGTCAAGGAGCGCCGCCGGGCCGAGCGCCAGGCGCGGATCCGCGCCGAGGACGAGGCCGTGACCGCGGCCACGGCCACCGGCGCCCCGGGACGGATCGACGACGAGACCGCCGGTGCGTTCGCACTGACCACCGAAACCACGACCGACTTGGCCGGGATCCTCAACCGGGCCCGCGGTTGCTATATCTGCAAGGTCCGCTACGTCGAGGTGGACGCGTTCTACCACCAACTCTGTCCCGCGTGCGCGGCGTTCAACCGGGCCCGTCGCGACGCCCGCACCGACCTGACCGGGCGCCGCGCATTGCTCACCGGCGGCCGGGCGAAGATCGGTATGTACATCGCGCTGCGGCTGCTCCGCGATGGCGCGCACACCACCATCACCACCCGGTTCCCGTCCGACGCGGTGCGCCGGTTTGCTGCGATGGAGGACAGCGCCGACTGGCTACACCGGTTGCGCATCGTCGGCATCGACCTGCGCGACCCGGCCCAGGTGGTCGCGCTCGCGGACTCCGTCGCGGCTGCCGGTCCGCTGGACATCCTGATCAACAATGCCGCGCAGACCGTCCGCCGCAGCCCCGGCTCCTACTCGCACCTGGTCGCTGCGGAATCGGCGCCGCTGCCCGAGGGCCCGCTGCCGGACTTCATGACCTTGTCCGGGGCGGTGCGCGAACACTCGCAGGAGCTGACCAACCTCGCCGAACACGCGTTGACTCCCTCGGCGCTGACGGCACTCTCGCTCACGGCGGGCTCGTCCTCGCTGGATCGGGTGACCGCGGGCACCGCGATCGACGCCGGCGGACTCGTACCGGACCTGGTGGCGGTGAACAGCTGGACCCAACTGGTCGACGAGGTCGACCCGCTGGAACTGCTCGAGGTCCAGCTGTGCAATTCCACCGCGCCGTTCTTGCTCGTCTCCCGGTTGCGCGCGTCACTGGCCGCATCGCCGGCCCGGCGCACCTACATCGTCAACGTCTCGGCGATGGAGGGTCAGTTCGCCCGCGGCAACAAGGGCCCGGGGCACCCGCACACGAACATGGCCAAGGCTGCGCTGAACATGCTGACCCGCACCAGTGCGCAGGAGATGCTCGATCGCGACGGGATCCTGATGACCGCGGTGGACACCGGCTGGATCACCGACGAACGCCCGCACCCGACCAAGTCCCGGCTGCACGAAGAGGGCTTCCACGCCCCGCTGGACCTGGTCGACGGTGCCGCCCGGGTCTACGACCCGATCGTGCGCGGCGAGGCCGGCGAGGACCTGTTCGGCGTCTTCCTCAAGGACTACAAACCCGCACAGTGGTGACGGTCGAACACTTAAGCTGGACACACTGTCCAGACACTTGGTATAAAGGCCGAATCCGCGGACCCGGGGGAGCGACCAGATGACCAGCTCGAACCGCATCGTCGACGTCATCGTGGCCGGCTCCGGCCACAACGGCCTGATCTCCGCGGCGTATCTGGCCAAGGCCGGTCTGAAGGTGCAGGTCCTGGAGGCCTACCGGAGCCCGGGTGGCATGACCTCGACCACCGACGTCGAGGAATGCCCGGGCTACAAGGTCAATGACGCCTCGATCCAGCCGTCGCTGTTCCGCACGACGACGATCATGAAAGACCTGCAGCTGGAAAAGAAGTACGGGCTGAAGATGCAGGTGATCGACCCGGTCCACCTGCAGCTGAACTACGACCACACCTCGCTCGGGCTGTGGCGCGACGCGCAGAAGACCGCCGACGAGCTGGCCTACTTCTCCAAGAAGGACGCCGCCGCGCTCAAGGACCTCTACACGGTGATCCACGCGGCGGTCGAGATCGGCCTGCCGATGATGCAGACCAGCCCGACCCGGCCGGACCCGAAGGCGATCCTGGAGCTGGCCAAGCAGTCGCTGAAGCACCGCTCCGAGCTGCTCGCCGTCGGCCGCTGGATGCGATCCACCGAGATCGAGGTCCTCGACGAGAACTTCGAGAGCGACCCACTGAAGGCCTGTGTGCTGATCGGGCTGCCCTTTATGGCCTACGACTCCGACTTCTCCGGCTGGTCGCTGATCTACCTGGGCATCATCACCAAGTACGGCGTCGCGATGTTCGACGGCGGTACCGGCCAGCTGCCCCGGGCGCTGATCGACCTCATCACCGACCACGGCGGCAGCATCCGGTGCGACGCCGAGGTCGAGCAGATGGTCATGCGTTCCGGTCGGGTCGTCGGGGTGCGGCTGAAGAATGGCGAGGAGATCTACGCCCGCCGCGGGGTGCTGACCGCGTTCAGTCCCAAGCGGGTGCTGCGCGACCTGCTGCCCGCCGGCACGTTGCCGCCGCACCTGGCGAACCGGGTCGCGAACATCCCGACGCGCTCGCGGGGATTCGCCGACATGAAGCTCGATGTGCTGACCAAGGGTCAGATTCGGATGGACAAGATCAAGGCCAAGCGCAAGGACGACCTCGACCCGCGCCTGCCCGCCAACGGCTACCACAACTACGAGCAGGTGAAGGCCGCGCAGATCGCCTGCAAGCGCGGCGAGATGCCGCTGCACATTCCCGGCCTGGCCCAGATCTCCACCGCGCTGCCCTCCAACGCGCACTTCGCGCCGCCCGGCGGCGATGTGTTCTGGTTCTGGTCGGGGTTGACGCCGAACGACCCGCACATGGGGTGGGAGGCGGCCAAGAAGCAGGCGGCGGAGACCATCATCAGCCAGAGCGACCACTACTACGAGGGCATCGAGGAGCTGCAGGTCTACAGCCGGGTCCGGATGCTGCCGGACATCGAGGAGCGCTTCTTCGCGATGGACGGCTCGGTCTACCACACCGACCCGCTCATCACCCGGTTCGGACCGAACAAGCCGGCCGTTGGGTTCGCCGGCTACTCGACGCCGATCCCGGGCCTGTTCCTCACCGGTTCCGGGACCCACCCGGTGGCGGGCATCAGTGGCATGCCCGGCCAGAACGCGGCGCGCACGATGCTCAAGGTGTTCAAGCGCGAGGACCGCAAGGCCAAGGGTGCCGCCGCGATCGAGGAGGCCCGCTTCTGGGCGGAGGTCGAAGCCGACGACCGCTACACGGGCAGCAAGCCCGCGACCGCGGTCAGCGAGTGATCGACTCCGGACGAACCCAGCCTTGACCCGGTGCCCACGGGCGGCTGTCCGGGTCGAACGGGCGATACCCCATGAACAGGTTCAGCACCATCGCGATCAACCCGATGCCCAGCGCCCAGGTGGCCAGGCCGGCCACCTCGGTGGGCAGCCACGGGTAGTCGGCGTTGACCACAATCCAACTCGGCATGGCAATGAAGGCGTACACGCCGGCAACGCACGCCGGCACCACGATCACCATGATCGCGGCCCGCCATCCGGTGAGGATGTGCTGATAGCGATAGGCAATCGCCGCCGGTAATAGCGCGCAGCCAATGACGTTGCAGGGCGTCCACCACAGCGGCAGGCTGTGCCACCACATCGGCTGGTTGCCGTAGTACTGGTACATCCCGCCGGAGGTCACCAGGATTTCCTCGAAGATCGAGTAGCTGATCCCAGTGGCGAGCAGTAGCAACCAGACCTGTGACGCGCTGGGTCGGGTGCGCAGGGCCTTGAGCATCAGGCCGGCGAAGGCACCGGCACCGAACCAGCCGCCGATGATGAACCAGCCCATGCGTCGGCCGAAGATCTTGAAGGCGAAGTCGCCGGAATGGATGGGGTAATAGACCATGCCGACGATGTCGACGAAGACCTCGGGGAAAACGACGGCGATGGTGCCCAGGCCGATGAACAGCGGCAGGTAGTCCCGGTTGCGGATGGCATCCCGAATGGCCACGGCGAAGCCGACCAACCCGAGCCCGCCGAGTAACGCGATCGCCCAGATCGTGTGGGTGTGGCTGTAGGGGAAGTCCGCGTTGGTCGGCACCACCGGCACGCCGGTGTTCTTGCCCAGCGTGACCGGCGGGACGTTGCCGGGCGGGCTGCCGATCCCGGTGATCGCCAAATCAAGTAGGACCAGGGCCGCGAAGAAGCCCAGCATGGCGAGCACCAGGCGGTTGCGCGGTCGGGCCGCGGCCGCGTGCGTCGTGTGCGGCTTGTCACTCAGCACTGTCATGACGCACCCTCTCGCCGGGCCAACACCCGCACCACATTCTGCTCGCCATCGACCAGGATGCGGTCGCCGTCCCGCAGTGCGGTGGTGCCACGCTCGGTGCCGATGACGTAAGGGATGCCGAGTTCGCGGGCGACCACCGCGCCGTGGCTGGCCGAACCACCGATGTCGATGACCAACGCGTCGGCCAGCGACATCAACGGTGCCCAACTCGGATCGGTGAATCGGCAGACCAGGATGTCGCCGGCGTCGAGTTCGATGGCGTCGTTGACGTCGAGCAGGACCCGCGCCCTGCCCTCCACCCGTCCGCCGCCGGACGCCGCACCGGTCAGTTCCACCGGGCCGTCGGCGTCAGGCAGGTCAGGCACGATCGGCTGCGGCATGCCGTGGAAGAACACCGGCAGGGCCACCTTGCGATGGGCGTCGCGATAGCTGCGGCGGGCCAGCACGATGTCGGTGACGTCGGGGAAGGTGCCCGCCTGCAGCGCTGTGCACTCGGCGATGGTGAGGAAGAAGGCGTCGTCGGGATCGGCCAGCACGCCCTTGGCCACCTGCTCGGCGCCGAAGTCCCGGGTCGCCTTGCGTACCCCGTCGATACACATCAGGTAGGAGGCCTTGCCGACCTGCAGGGTCCGCACGATGTTGCGCACCCGGCGCACCAGCCAGGCCGCGCTGCTCCGGCGCAGCCGTGGGGTGGCCGCGAGCAGGGTTTGTTCGGCGTCGGCCCCGGTGCCCTTGGCCCGCGCGGCCCGGTCGGCCGGGCGCTCCACGTCCCGCCCGGCGTAGCTCTTCACCAGGGCCCGTACCGGCGCGGGGTCCTCGCGCCACACGGTGGCACTCGGGTTGCCCTCGTTGGGGCCGTGGTAACCCCACTGGCCGAGGAACGCGTCCTCGGTGAGTTGCCCGTGCGCCAGGCGCCACAGGTCATCAGCCATGCGCGTCTCGAGCACGTCGCCCACGCCGGACATCAGTCGGGTGGCCAGCGCCGGGTCGCCGGCCTTGGTGGCGGCGTCCTTCATCGCGGATTGGGCGCCGGCGAAGACGAACCGCCAGGCGCAGTGGTGGGAGAACACGTCCACGAAGCGGCCGCGGGCGGCGACCAGCCGATCCACCGGCGATCCTGACGCACCGTCACCGAGCACCTCACGCTGCCACCAGGCGTAGGTTTCGGCGTGCTTGGCGCGAATGACCTTGCCCTCACGGAGCAAGGTGCGCGGGGCCTTGGCCAGAATGAGCGGGATGCGTCGCGGGTCGCCCTTCACCTTCGGCGCATCTGCCCGGACGCTGCCGCACAGGTCGCGTTCGAAGTCGTCGCCGCTCACCCCGGGCAGCGAGGCCACGGTGGCCCGGACCACGTCGACGTTGATCGCGGGCCGGCCGTAGAAGACCGCGCAGCCCCAGTCGTTGGTGTCGTTCGACGGTTTGGTCGACGTGGGCAGGACGCCGAACACCTGCATGGAGAACAGCCACCCGATCTCGGCGGACTCGCCCCAGATCTCCGAACACATGGGGGAGAGCACGTCCGGGGCGGCTTCGCCGAGGTTGGTGGTGGTCCAGTACCGGCCGGGTTGGCTGGACCCCAGCGTCGGGTCGCTGACCATCACCAACGCGACACCTCCGGGGGACCGACGAATAGGTTGTCCCTCAATAGTTTGTACCTCGACTATTTCTCCCGCAAGACCTAGGGTGACCGCCATGCCGCGCTTCCTGTTCGGCGACTTCGACCACCGCGTGGTCGTGGGCGCCTTCCAGCCGGACCCGGAAACCATGCTCGTGCAGGACCCGCAGCACGGTCTGCCGCTGCAGACCAGCTGGCTGTACGGGTTCTTCCGGGACGCCGCCGGGCTCACGTATTGCATTGAGCGCAAGTTCGTCGGATCGCTGACCAGCGGGTGCTTCGTGATGACCCAGGACGGCGAGGCCGGCAACGAACTCAACGTGCACGCGGATTCCGGGCGCAGCGCCCGCGGTGAACTACGCCGGGTGCTCGACGGCCCGGAGCGGGTGTGGCACGAACCGGTGTTCCAACGGCTCCCTGCCGGGATCGTGCCGGCCGGCGAGCAGCCGATGTCGCTGCGCTGGACCGCGCAGGGGATGACCTACAGCGAGGGCGACATCCTCGACCTGGCCGGGGAATCGGTGGGGCTGGGCGTGCAGTTCTATGCGGCCTCCCGCACCCACCCGATGCTCTACAGCTCAACCTGCCATTGGGTGCGGGGCACCATGCAGGGCCGTGAGGTGGCCGGGCCGTTGTGGTTCGACAACTCCTACTGGGTGCACGGTCTGGAGTGGAAGGAGTACGGCTACTTCAACGACCTGCAGATCATGTGGCACGTGTTCTGCAACGCCTTCGACGACGGCAGCTTCGAATGGGGCCACCTGGTGATGGGCCGCGACGGCTTCACTCCCGGTGTGGTGGTCAACGGGGACCGAGTCGTCGCGGCCACACCTGATCTGCGCGCCAAGTTCGGCATGACAGATACATCAGAGGGGGGTGGCGGGTGGCCGGAGACCGCAACCTTCGACCTGGGCGAGGCGCAGTACGAGTTCGTCGGTCCGGCCACCGGGCGGATGACCGAGTTCTCCGCGTCGCGCTGGGCGAACTATCGGGCGCAGCTGGGCCGCACCCGGCAGGTCGGCGACACCCGCACGCTGGTCGACGGATTGACCTGGCTGGAGGGCTTTGCGGACCGGGTCACGGCAGACGGTCTGGCGATCTGAGGTACCACGTCTCGTTGAGGCTGAGCAGTTTCAGCCTGCCGTCCGCGGAGATCCCGAGGCGGGTCAGCGAGCCGTTCTCCGGGATGTTCAGCCACGCCCCGCGGTGCCCGAGGGCCGCCCCGACCAACGCATTGATGATGCCGCCGTGGGTGAAGACCACGCCGATCCGGTCGGCCTCAGCCACGACATCGCGCAACGCGGCCAGCGCCCCGTTGCGGAACGTGGCCCAGTCCGTGCCCCACGCGCTCAGGTCGCCGGCCATGACCTGCTCGTAGCGGTTGTCGCCGCGGGCCTTCAGCTCGGAGAGCAGCTGGTATTCCGGTGCGTGGCGGTCGAACTCGGCGAGCCCGTCGTGCAACACCACGGGCAGGCCGACGGCCGCCGCGAACGGTTCCGCGGTTTGTCTGGTCCGCAGCATCGGCGAACAGTGCACCGCGGTGATGCCGGCCAGCGCCGGCACGCCGGCCAGCGCCGCGGCTACCACCTTGGCCTGCTCGTGCCCCTCGGCGGACAACGGTGGGTCGGCGTCGGTCCAGTCCCGGTCCACCGCGCCGTGCCGAATCAGCCACAGTTCGGTGCTGACCTCGGTGAGGATGCTCCCGGCCACCGCAGAAAGTGACGTATCGTCAGACCCCTGCTCAGCCACCGACCAAGTCTCTCACCGCGGCCACGATGCCCTCGACGGTGGGGTACCCGGTCAGCGCGGGGGAGAACGGGGTGGGCGTGTATGCGGCGCCGAGCCGTAACGGCGGGGCCAGCAGGTCGCCGAAGAGCTGTTCGTTGAGCTGTGCAGCGATCTCCGCGCCCGGCCCACAGAACCGGGTGGCCTCGTGCACGATCACCGCCCGCCGGGTGTTCGACACCGACTCCAGCAGGGTGTCGATGTCCAGCGGCACCAGCGTGCGCAGGTCGATGAGTTCCACCTGCACCCCGCTTTCGGCCAGCTGTTCCGCGGCCCTGGCGGCCACCGGCACCGACGGGCCGTAGGTGATCAGGGTGACGTCGCCGCCCGTGCGCAGCGTGGTCGCCTGCCCCAACGGGATGTGGTGCCGGCCGGCCGGCACGTCCTGCTTTGTGCCGTAGTAGAGGTTGATGTGCTCGATGAACAGCACCGGGTCGTCGTCCTCGATGGCCGCGGTGAGCAGGCCCTTGTAGTCACTCGGCGTGGACGCGAAGACCACCTTCAGGCCGGGCGTGTGCATGAACCACGCCTCCAGCGACTGCGAGTGCTGCGCGCCGAAGCGGCTCTGCCCAACGGTGGTGCGGACCACCATCGGCACCGGGGTATGTCCACCGGACATGTAGCGCAACTTGGCCGCGTGGTTCACCAATTGGTCGGCGGCGACCAGGGTGAAGTCGAAGAACATGATCTCCGCGACCGGGCGGTAGCCGGACATGGCCAGCCCTACGGCCGCGCCGATGATGCCGGTCTCGGCGATCGGGGTGGCCCGCACCCGATGCGTGCCGTACTTGGTGGACAGGCCTACCGAGGTCTTGAACACGCCACCGACGGGGTCGGCGATGTCCTCGCCGAGCAACACCACGCGTTCGTCGGCGGCCATCGCCAGGTCCAGCGCACTGGCCACGGCGCCCGCGCCGGTGAGGGTCTCGACCGACTCGCTCATCGGGGGTGTCCTCTCTCGGGGCAACAGCACTACTCTAGTACTAACTAGATGAGCACTGGAGTTTCTGCCATGACCGAGACCCGTCCCGACCCGGCCGCGCTGGAGCAGATGTACCGGCTCATGCTGCTGACCACCGCCGCCGGCGAACGCGCCCGGGCCGAGGTCACCGCCGGGCGCATGCAGGCCGCGTTCTATCCGGTGCGCGGGTTGGAAGGCGTGTGCGCGGCGCTCGGCGCCGCGGTCCAGCCCAGCGACAAACTCGTGTCCACGTACCGGAACCTGGGTGACGCGCTGGCCAAGGGCGCCTCGCTGCGGGCGATCATCGCCGAGTTGCTGGGCCGGGTGGACGGCACCTCCGGTGGCCTGGGCGGCCCTATGCACCTGCACGACCAGGAGGCCGGTTTCGTCACCTCCACCGGCATTGTGGGCGCCGGCCTGCCGATCGCGGTGGGGGTCGCGATCGCCGCGCAGCTGGAGGGCGCCGGTCGTGCGGTGGTCACCACGCACGGCGACGGCGCGACCTCGATCGGCGCGTTCCACGAGGCGATGAACATGGCCGCGTTGTGGCAGCTGCCGTTGGTGGTGGTGTGTCAGAACAACCAGTGGGGCGAGCACACCCCGCTGGCCGAGTACGCCGCGAACACCGACCTGGCCGGCCGCGCCGCCTCCTACAACATGCGTGCCGAAACGGTGGATGGCTTCGACCCGATCGCCACCTGGCGAGTGCTGGACGGTGCGCTACAACGGGCCCGGGCCGGGGAGGGCCCGACGTTCGTGGAGTGCCGGACCTACCGGTTGACCGGGCACTCCGGTACTGCCGACGCCTCCTACATGCCGGCCGACGAACTCGCCGCGGCGATGGCCCGCGACCCCGCCCCGACCTTCCGGACGTGGCTGCTTGCCGAGGGTGTGCTGGACGAGACGCACCTGGTGGTTATCGAGGCTGACGTCGAGGCCGCGGTGACCGACGCCTTCGACTTCGGCTTCGCCAGCCGGTCCCCGACGATGGACAACCTCTACGACCACGTGTTCGCCGACCGGGCGTCGGTGCCGGCCTAGTCAGAAGGGAAATTCGTCCGCGGCAGGGTCGCCGGCGAGCACCGTGACGACGGGATGGATGTCACCGTCGACGGTGGGTGGTCGGGTCGTATATCGATCACCGTGTGGAGTGATAAAGGTGATCGCCGCGGTGTCCGGGTCCTGGTAGGCGTCCCAGCCGGGCATGTCCTTGATCTCGTGGTGCCGCTTGCACAAGGCGCCGAGATTGATGGGGATGGTGTGTCCGTCGAGGCGGAATTTGACCGTGTGGTCGAGTTCGCAGCGGCGGGCGGGTTGGCCGCAGCCGGGCCAGCGGCAGCGCCGGTCGCGTAGGCGCA
>Ga0137412_10000982_pt1 | contig 21399 bp, 23 predicted proteins | sample CZODoug2_1_16fun_FD_122160 | JGI IMG/M metagenome (GOLD analysis project Ga0137412, IMG submission 122160) | Vadose zone soil fungal communities from Angelo Coast Range Reserve, California, USA - CZODoug2_1_16fungal (Hybrid Assembly) | ecosystem: Environmental > Terrestrial > Soil > Vadose zone... | reverse complement strand
CCCGGCCTGCCCCGTCGGCGATCCCCGCGGACCTTCACCAGCCACAGCGTCACACCGCCGAGCGCCACCACCCACAACCAGGACGCGGCCAATTCGCTGTACAGCCTGCCCGGCTCGCCGAGGTGCAAATGCCGGTGCAGGCCGTCGAGCCACGTGCTCAGCGGCAGGTAGCCGAACCACACCTGTTCTTGGCCGAGCACGCGGCCGGTGTGAGGATCGACGAACACCGCCTGCTCGGTGTCGGCACCGAGCCCAGGATCGGCGAACGTGACCCGGGTGGAGTCGCGTGGTCCTGGAGCTGGTCGCAGCCCCGTCATCGTCAGGTCCGGGACGCGTGCCTTGGCGGCGGCGGCCTGTGCCGACAGCGGAAGCGATTCACCGGCCGGCTCGACGGACAACAGGTCTCGGTAGACGAAGCGCTCGATGGTCGGAGCCATCGCATAGAGGGACCCGGTGATCGCCGCGATCAGGATGAATGGTGCGACGAACACGCCCGCGTAGAAGTGCAGGCGACGGATCAGGGGTAGGACTGTGCGCCTCGGTGACGTGGCCGCAGGCGCGACGGCGGCGTCGGATTTGGACAGGGATGACGACATGGCAGAGCTTCTTTCGTTCGCAGCCGATGGACCGTGCGCGCACGATCGAGGCGCAGCACGGCGGAAAGCCGGACGGCGTCTCGAGGGCGAGCGAAGCGACGGGAAATGGTGTCGACGCCGTCCGGTCGGGAGTGCCGCCCTCAGGCGGCGGCGAACGAAGGTGGCCCGCGAGTTACGCGGCCGGAGCCAGCGAGGGTCCGCGCGGCAAGGCCGGGAGCCCACCACGGGATTCCCGGACGACGGGCCGGGCCGGCTCCGCGAAGCGCGACCAGCACGACGACCAATTGCCAGAGCACGGCGGCGATCGCGCCGAACAGCCGCTCCGCCGAGCAGATCAGCGCGGCAGCGCCGAGCGCCGCGAGCGCGTGTGCGGCAACCATCGGTACCGACCAGTGACTGCCGTGCGGGTGCGACGATGCGAGCACCAGCAGGTAGTGGCCGAGCACCTGGCCCGCCGAGAGGTAGAGCGCCACGACCGGCAACCGGCGCTGCAGCTCCGCGGGCGACGACGACGCGGCGCCCACCGCCGCGGAGCCGAGCACCAGGAGGACGATCGCCGAACTACCTGGCAGCATCGCACCGCCAAGACCGTGAGCCGCAACGGCGACGGCGCCCGAGATCGCGCCAACCAGCACACCGCGCACCCGCGCGGCGTCGGTTCTGGCGATGCCCACCTGCCGGAGCGTACCGGTACCGCTACGTTGACTCCCATGAGCAGGACGCTGCTGTTGCTGAGACATGCGAAGTCCGATTACCCGGCAGGCGTGCCCGACCACGAGCGGCCGTTGGCTGCGCGGGGCACCCGCGAGGCGCCGCTGGCCGGGGACTGGATCCGGGTGAACGCACCCGCCGTCGACGCGGTGCTGTGCTCCACGGCCACGCGGACCCGCGAAACGCTGGCGCGCACCGGGATCGACGCTCCCGTGGAGTTCGTCGACCGGCTCTACGACGCCGTGCCAGGCACCGTGATCGACGTGATCAACGGGGTGAGTTCACTATTCGACACCGACGTCGAGACGCTACTGGTGATCGGTCACGAGCCCACCATGTCGAGCTTGGCCCTCGGTCTGAACAACGAGGGCAACGAGACCGCGGCGCAAGACATTGCGATGAAGTTCCCCACCTCGGCGATCGCCATGCTCGGCATCACCGAGCCGTGGGACCAGCTCGCCTTGCGCGGGGCATCGCTGCTCGCATTCCACGTGCCGCGTTAGCGGACGCTACGAGTTGGTGGCGAGCGTCAACTCCATCAGCTTGATCGCCATGCTGCATGCGTCGATGCCAGGCTGTTGTGGGTTCACCCACCAGCCGACCACGCCGCCCGCGTCGCTGGCCACGCCGCACGCACCCTTGCCGTCGTTGGGCTTCATCACGATCGACTGCACGCCCGCGATCGACCGATTCTCGACCTGATACTTCAGGTTGTCGGCGACCTTCTTCTCGTTGTCGAGGCTGCCCTGCTCGAACCAGAACCGGGTGATGTCGATCAGGCCTGCGGGGTTGGCGGCCTGCCAACGGCAGATCGCGCCGACGAAGGTGCTCTGGATGTCGAGCGGGTCGGCACCGACGGTCTTCGCGAGGATGTCCTCGGTCAGCACGTCGCATTCCTTGAGCAGGTTCGGGTACTGCTTCTCCGAGTTGTTGTTGCGTGGGTTGTCGCCTGCGCCCGCCTTGGCCGCGGTGCCCTCCACCGTGCGTGAACAGCCCAGCAGCATCGTGAAGGTCGCGAGCAACGCCACCGTGCCCGCCAACACCCTGCGGGTTCCGTTGCGCCCGGTCACTTGGCGTTCACGATCGACTGGCGGGTGAGTTCCTTGGCGACGTCGCAAGGATCGGGGAACGGCTTCTGACTGAAGCTGATCGACCACTCGATGAAGTCGTCGTCGTACTGGATGCCGATCTCGCACAGGCTGGTGCCGAGGACCACGTCGTCACCCATCGCGATGAACCCGCTGTGACCCTCGATGTTGATGTCCTCGACGTTGGCGCGGGATAGTTCCTCGGTCTTGCGTTCGCGGCCGATCGGGCTGCCGCGATACCAGGAGAAGGAGAAGTGCGGCCCGAGGATGCCGCCGCCGGCCAGCCATTGGCATCCGACCGAGTTGCGGGCGGTGTTGACCAGCCCGGTGACCCTGGTCTGTTCGGTGACCGTCTGATCGGTGACTCCACCGCACTCGGGGAAGAACGGGCCGTGCTTGGCACCGGCAACCTGAGCGGTCGATGGAACTTCGGGCCCCGTCGGCTGATCCGAACCGCCACAGGCGGCGATCAGCGGAATCACAGCTGCCGCCATCACAGCAAACTTGGCGGCCGGCCCCTTGGCGTTGCGCCTGCTGCTCAGGTCGCAGCGTCGTCCAATCACGCCCGCAACTGTAGCGGCAGCCGTGGTCGACAACCACCGACATGCCGATTGACCTGGCCTTTTCTCGGCATGTTGAGGAGTGCGGACGGACAGTATCCGGTCGTTGCCGGTGTGCAAGAGTTACGAGATGCTCTGGGCGCTGCTACGGCAGTACGTGCGGCCCTACCGTTGGCTGCTCACGATCGTCGCGGGGCTCCAGGTGATCAGCTCCCTCGCGTCGCTCTACCTCCCGACGATCAACGCGCAGATCATCGACGACGGGGTGGCCAAGGGGGACACCGACAGGATCACCCAGCTGGGCGGCATCATGCTCGGGGTCACCGCGATGCAGGTGCTGTGCGCGGTGGGGGCCGTCTTCTACGGGTCGCGGGCAGGCATGGGGTTCGGGCGCGATCTGCGGTCGGCGATCTTTCACCACGTGACGGGCCTCTCGGCCGAGGAGACCGCCCGGTTCGGTGCGGCGACGCTGCTCACCCGCACCACCAACGACGTCCAGCAGATCCAGCTGCTGGTGGCCATGACGTGCACCATGTTGATCACCGCGCCGATCATGAGCGTCGGCGGCATCGTGATGGCGGTGCACCAGAATGCGGGACTGTCCTGGCTGCTGGTGGTCAGCGTGCCGGTGCTCGGGGTGGCCAACTACTGGATCGTCGGGCACCTGCTGCCGCTGTTCCGCAACATGCAGCGCCTCATCGACGGCATCAATCGGGTGATGCGCGAACAGTTGTCGGGCATCCGGGTGATTCGGGCGTTCGCGCGCGAACCGCTGGAGCGGGGGCGCTTCGCGAAGGCCAGCCAGGACCTGTCGGACACCGCGCTCTCGGTCGGGCGCTGGCAGGCGTTGATGCTGCCGGTGACGACGCTGGTCATCAACGTGTCCAGCGTCGCGTTGATCTGGTTCGGCGGCAAGCGAATCGACGACGGCGAGATGCAGGTGGGTTCGCTCATCGCGTTCCTGTCCTACTTCATGCAGATCCTGATGGCCGTGCTGCTGGTGACCATCATCCTGGTGCTGCTGCCGCGCGCGGCGGTGTGCGCCGAACGCATCACCGAGGTGCTGTCCACCGTCCCGGCGATCACCAGCCCCGAGCATCCCCGACGGCCCGAGAAGGTGTCCGGCGAGATCAGGATAGAGGCGGCGACGTTCCGCTACCCTGGCGCGGACCGCCCAGTGCTACAGGATGTTTCGTTCACCGCACGGCCCGGCTCCACGACCGCGGTGGTCGGTTCCACCGGCTCGGGCAAGTCGACCCTCGTCTCGCTGATCTGCCGGTTGTACGACCTGACCGGCGGCGCGGTGATCGTCGACGGCGTCGACGTGCGCGACTACGACACCGACCAGCTGTGGTCGGCGATCGGCTTGGTCCCGCAGCGCGGCTACCTGTTCTCCGGGACCGTTGCGGAGAACCTGCGCTACGGGAAGTCCGACGCGACCGATGACGAGATGTGGGAGGCGCTGCGGGTGGCCGCGGCCGACGGCTTCGTCTCGGCACATCCCGAAGGCCTTGACATGCCGGTCGCTCAGGGCGGCATCAACTTCTCCGGCGGCCAGCGCCAACGGCTGGCCATCGCCCGCGCCGTGATCCGCCGCCCTGCCGTCTACCTGTTCGACGACGCCTTCTCGGCATTGGACGTGCACACCGACGTCCGTGTGCGGGCGGCGCTGCGCGAGGTGTCGGCGGATGCGACGGTCCTCGTCGTCTCGCAGCGCATCTCGACCGTCGCCGAAGCCGACCAGGTCGTGGTCATCGACGACGGTGCGGTGGTGGGCACCGGCACGCACGAGTCGCTGCTGGTGGATTGCCCGATCTATGCCGAGTTCGCGGACTCGCAATCGGTCGGAGCCGCCCCGGCGGCGACATCGGATCCGGGCGCGGAATGACCGCGCCCATGGGGCGGCCGATCCGCGGGGCCGTGCAGGCGCCGACGATGCGGTCACGTGACTTCAAGGGTTCGGCGATCCGGTTGGTGAAACGCCTTACGCCGCAACGCACGATGACGGCGACGGTGCTGCTCCTCGGCGTCGCGGGCATCGCGTTCGGCGTGATCGGCCCCCGCATCCTCGGGCACGCCACCGACCTGCTGTTCAACGGAGTGATCGGCCGCGAGTTGCCCGCGGGGCTCACCAAGGAGCAGGCGATCGAGGCGGCGAGGGCCCGTGGCGACAACACGTTCGCCGACCTGCTGTCCGGAATGAACGTCGTACCAGGCCGCGGCGTCGACTTCGACGCGGTCGGCCGCACCCTTCTGCTGGCACTCGGGCTGTATCTGATTGGCGCGCTGCTGGTTTGGATTCAGGCCCGGTTGCTCAACGTCGTGGTTCAGCGCACCATGGTGCGGCTGCGTGCCGACGTCGAGGACAAGATCCACCGGATGCCGTTGTCCTACTTCGACTCCCGGCAGCGCGGCGAGGTGCTCAGCCGCGTCACCAACGACGTCGACAACATCCAGTCGTCGCTGTCGTTGACCATCGCGCAGCTGCTGACCTCGGTGCTGACGGTCGTCGCGGTACTGGTGATGATGCTGACCATCTCGCCGCTGCTGACCCTGATCACCGTGCTCACGGTGCCGCTGTCGTTGCTGGCGACCCGGTCGATCGCGCGGCGATCACAGAAGCAGTTCGTCGCGCAGTGGCGCAATACCGGCAGGCTCAACGCCCACATCGAGGAGACCTACAGCGGGTTCACCGTGGTCAAGACGTTCGGCCACCGCGAGATCGCGGAGAACAAGTTCAGCACGCTCAACGGAGACGTGTACGAGGCCAGCTTCAAGGCACAGTTCCTCTCCGGCCTGGTTTCGCCTGCCACGACGTTCATCGGCAACCTCAGTTATGTCGCCGTCGCCGTCGTCGGCGGCATTCAGGTGGCGACCGGGCAGATCACGCTGGGCAGCATCCAGGCGTTCATCCAGTACGTGCGCCAGTTCAACCAGCCGCTGACCCAGGTGGCGGCGATGTACAACACGCTGCAGTCCGGGATCGCGAGCGCCGAACGGGTATTCGACCTGCTTGACGCCGACGAGCAACCGCCCGACCCGCCCTCGCCGGTGCCGGTGGACCCGCGCGGCCTCGGCCGGGTGGAATTCGATCACATCCACTTCGCCTACCGGCCCGGCACACCCGTCATCGAGGACTTGTCGCTGGTGGCCGAACCGGGCAGCACCGTCGCGATCGTCGGTCCGACAGGTGCCGGCAAGACCACGCTGGTCAACCTGCTGATGCGGTTCTACGAGGTGGATTCGGGCCGCATCCTGATCGACGGCGTCGACATCTCGGCGTTGCGGCGCCACGACCTGCGGTCCAGGATCGGGATGGTGTTGCAGGACACGTGGCTGTTCGCGGGCACGATCTACGACAACATCGCCTACGGCAGTCCCGGCGCCACCATGCCGGAGGTGATCGAGGCCGCCAAGGCGGCGCACGTCGACCGGTTCGTGCATACGTTGCCGAAGGGGTACGACACCGTGGTCAGCGACGACGGCGGCAACATCAGCGCCGGTGAGAAGCAGTTGATCACCATCGCAAGGGCGATCCTGGCCCGTCCGCGGCTGCTCATCCTCGACGAGGCGACCAGCTCGGTGGACACTCGCACCGAGCTGTTGATTCAGCAGGCCACGGCCGAGTTACGCCGCGACAGAACCAGTTTCATCATCGCGCACCGGCTGTCGACGATTCGTGACGCCGACGTGATCCTGGTGATGGAGGCGGGACGCATCGTGGAACGCGGCAGCCACGCCGAGCTGCTTGCTCGGCGTGGCGAGTACTGGGCCATGACACAGGTCTGAGGCAGATCCGAACACCACCGCGGCCGTCCCCCGGTCGGCCGCGGGTGCGCAGGGCCGTTGGGTACGGGCGCGTCGGTTCCCCCCGCCGCCGTTATCCCCCGATTCGGCGGCACCGCGCCCGCACCTAGGCCCTGCGCTTGTCTGATTCCGGCCGACGTTGTCCCCTCGGCACCGCGCCCGAAATGCTCGACGGGGAAAAAGTACCGAGCAAACGGGTGGTCAGGAATCGGGGAATACCCTTGATCTGTCGGTCCGCTTAGAGGTCGGGACCCTCGGCGCGCAGGTCATCGACCGACGACATGGCCTCCCGCAACTTGCCAAGCCACTCGTCGGCGTGCTCGCCGACCAGCCGCACCGACCAGGCCAGCGCATCGGATCGCGACCGCGCGACGCCCGCGTCGACCAGCGTGTCGAGGACCTGGCGCTCCGGTTGCTTGAGCCGGGTCATCACCGGCACGGCGATGTGGGTGAACAGGATCCGCTCGTAGTTTTCGGCCCCTGTCACTCCAATTTCTATGCCCCAAGCCACCTTGCGCGCGTAGCGGCCCTCGGTTTCGTCGGCGATGCGCATCCGCTCCGACCGGGTCTCCTCGCGGAAGCGGGCGGCGCGCCCGGAGGCGTGGGCCTCACTCTCCTCGCCGTCCTGGTCGGGCAGGCGTCCGATGACGGTGATCTCCTCGCGATCGACGACCACGGTGGGATCGCCTGCGAACCAGCCGTCCGGGAGCCTGCCTGCGATCCACTCGGCCGCGTCGCCCGCGTCGGGCTGCTCTGACTGTTGCCAACCGCCGGAACGTCCTGGCCGGCGGCCCTGGGTGTGATGGTGTTGTCTCATGATTACATGATTACACCGTTACAGATGAAAGAGTGCGCACTTCTCCAAGAGCGAACGCCGCGTCAAAACGGGTTCCGTCAAACGGGTTCTAGCGCCGCTTCAGTGCCCCGTACAGCGCAGCGCCGCCACCCAGCACCAGTGCGACGAGGAGCAGCCCCGCCCACGCGGCACTGCCGGTGAGAAGCCACACGACGCCGACGACCAACAACGCCGGCGTGGTGAGGAACAGCACCATGCCCGGGTGCTGCTTGATGACCGCGACGGCGCTTCGCGCCCGCACCGGGTCGATTTCCTTAGCCATCTGCTCAGGATGCCACTTCGACGCGTTGCCTAGGCCTTTCCAGGTCGACGAAGATCTCCGCCCCCCTGATGCCGTCCCACCTGCCGTCCCGATTGCCATAAGGTCCAAAGCGACGAGTTCGACGTCATTGATTCGACGTCGTTGATTCGACACGGCCATCAATTCGACACCGCCATCAATCCGAGGAGCAAAAGGTGACTGAACCTGGCAGCTGGCAACCCGACCCCGACGGCCGCTTCGAATACCGCTGGTGGGACGGCAGGAACTGGACCGATCAGGTCAGCCATCAGGGCCGAACCGGCACGGCGCCGATGGGCGGCGGTGCCCCACAGGGTGGCGGCCAGGCCGGTGCGCACGAGGCGGCTCACGCCGGGCAGCAAGGTGCGCCTCAGGCCGCTGCGCCTGGGGGCGGTGACGGTTTCGCAGGCATCACCGGTGATCTGGTCGACGGACGCTTCAGCGAGAAGGAAGCCAAGCCGATCGCGAACCAGAACTCCAAGATGCTCCGGGTCCGGCTCGGTGAACCGTTCATGGCGCGCCAGGGCGCGATGGTCGCCTATCAGGGCAACGTCGAATTCGCCTACGAGGGCGGCGGCGCGGGGAAGTTCCTCAAGAAGGCTCTGACTGGCGAGGGTCTGCCGTTGATGAGGTGCCAGGGTCAGGGCGACGTCTTCCTCGCCGAGCTGGCCCACGACGTGCACGTGCTGAACCTCAACAACAGCGGCCTGTCGATCAGCGGCAAGAACGTGCTCGCCTTCTCGGCCAGCCTCGACTGGAACATCGAGCGGGTGAAGGGCGGCAGCATCGCGACCGGTGGCTTGTTCAACACGACGTTGCGCGGCACCGGCTGGGTGGCGTTGACGACGGACGGTCCGCCGGTGGTGCTCAACGCGGCGGAGGCGCCGACGTTCGCGGACACCAACGCGGTGGTGGCGTGGTCGGCGAGCCTACAGACGCAGCTCAAGACCAGTTTCAAGGCGGGAGCCTTGATCGGAAGGGGCTCGGGCGAAGCGCTTCAGGTCTCGTTCCACGGCCAGGGGTTCGTCATCGTCCAACCCTCCGAGGGCATCCAGATCCCGACCGCGTAGGGGAGCCCACTACCTATACCCCCTATGGGTATATAGTCGTGTCATGAGCATGGTCTTGGAAGTGCGCGGTATGAGCTGCGGCCACTGCGTGTCAGCCATCACGTCTGCCGTATCTGCGCTGCCCGGCGTCGCCGGAGTCGACGTCGACCTGGGCGCCGGCACGGTCCGCGTGAGCGGCATGCCCGACGCAGTGCAGGTGGCGGCCGCGATCGAGGACGCCGGGTACGACGTTGCGTCCGCGGCGTAGGCGCGCATGAGCAACCTCACTCTCGCCGTCGGCGGGATGACTTGTGCGTCGTGTGCTGCGCGAATCGAGAAGCGGCTCAACAAGATCGACGGTGTGCACGCGACCGTCAACTTCGCCACCGAGCAGGCCACGATCGACTTCGGTGACGACGTCACCCGCGACGAGTTGGTCGCCGCCGTCGAGGCCACCGGCTACACCGCGACGCTGCCCGCCGCCGCACCCGCCGAGCAATCCTGGCTGCCCCGGCTGCTGGTGTCGGCTGCACTCAGCGCACCGGTGCTCGTGCTGTCGATGGTGTCCGCGCTGCACTTCGCGGGCTGGCAGTGGCTGGCCTTCGCTCTGACCACGCCCGTGGTGCTCTGGGGTGCGTGGCCGTTCCACCGCGCGGCGGTGGCGAACCTGCGGCACGGCGCGGCGACCATGGACACGTTGATCTCGGTCGGCGTGCTCGCCGCCTACGCGTGGTCGACGTGGACGGTGTTCGGTGACCCGTCGGGACACCTCTACTTCGAAGTCGCTGCGATCGTCACCACCTTCATCCTGGCCGGACGCTTCTTCGAGGCACGCGCCAAGAAGCAGTCCGGCGCCGCCCTTCGCGCACTGTTGGACATGGGCGCCAAGGACGTCGCGGTGCTGCGCGACGGATCCGAAACACGAATCCCGGTAAGCGAACTCGCGGTCGGCGACGTCTTCGTGGTGCGGCCCGGCGAGAAGGTCGCGACCGACGGGGTGGTGACCAGCGGCGCGTCGGCGATCGACGTCTCGATGCTGACCGGCGAGTCGGTGCCCGTCGAGGTCGGGCCAGGCGATGACGTCGTCGGGGCATGCGTGAACGTCGGAGGGCTGCTGCACGTTCGGGCCACCCGGGTTGGCTCCGACACGCAGCTGGCCCAGATGGCCCGGCTCGTCGCAGAGGCGCAGAGCGGCAAGGCCGAGGTGGCCCGGCTTGCCGATCGCGTTTCGGCGATCTTCGTCCCGATCGTGATCGGGTTGGCGCTGCTGACGCTCGTCGGCTGGCTGGTCGCGGGCGGCTCACCGAGCGCGGCGTTCACCGCTGCCGTCGCGGTGCTGATCATCGCGTGCCCGTGCGCACTGGGACTCGCGACGCCGACCGCGCTGCTGGTCGGCACCGGACGCGGGGCGCAGCTCGGGATTCTGATCAAGGGCCCACAGGTGCTCGAGTCGACCCGGCGCGTCGACACCGTCGTACTGGACAAGACCGGCACCGTGACGACCGGCCGGATGGCCGTCGTCTCCGTGCATCCCGTCGCCGTGCATCCCGCCGACGACGAAACCTTGCGGTTGGCAGGAGCATTGGAGAGCGGCTCCGAGCATCCGATCGCGCGGGCCATCGCGGCCCACGCCGCCGAAACTGGGCCGTTGCCCACCGTCGTCGACTTCGCCAATCACGGCGGAAGGGGCGTGACCGGCGTGGTGGACGGCCACGCGGTGGCGGCGGGTCGGCTGTCCTGGCTGACCGAGCGGGGCCTCGTCGCACCGGCGGATCTGCGCGCGGTCGCCGACGACGCAGAAGCGGCGGGTCGCACCCCGGTGTGGATCGCGGTGGACGACCGGGTCTGTGCGGTGATCGTGGTCGCGGACACCGTGAAGGACAGTGCGGCCGAGGCGATCTCGAGCCTGCGCAGTCTCGGCTTGACCCCCGTTCTGCTGACCGGCGACAACGAGCGGGCCGCAAGGACGGTGGCCGATCAGGTGGGCATCGACGACGTCATCGCCGAGGTGCTGCCCGCCGACAAGGTCGACCACGTCAAGCGTTTGCAGGACGAGGGCAGGGTGGTCGCGATGGTCGGCGACGGCGTCAACGACGCCGCGGCGCTGGCCCAGGCCGATCTCGGACTCGCGATGGGGACCGGAACCGACGTCGCGATCGAGGCATCGGATCTGACGCTCGTCAGCGGCGATCTGCGCGCCGTGCCGGACGCCATCCGCCTGTCGCGCGCGACGTTGCGCACCATCAAGGGCAACCTGTTCTGGGCGTTCGCCTACAACGTGGCAGCCATCCCGCTGGCCGCACTCGGCCTGCTCGACCCGATGATCGCCGGCGCCGCAATGGCTTTCAGCTCGGTGTTCGTGGTGACCAACAGCCTGCGGCTGCGCAGGTTCACCCCGTCGCGCTGAGGGCCGTCACCACTCCTTGAGGACGCGGAGCTTGTTCGCGCTCACCATGGCCTCGCGTCGGAGCCTGGTCAGTTCGGGGTAGAACGCGTTGTCCTTGTTGCTTGCCTGACCGTTGAGCGGAAGGTCGAAGGCAGCGATCAGCTTCTCCTCGAGATGCCACGGCTCGGGGTGCACCAACCAAGAGACGAGCGCGTTCTCGGCCATCCACTGGTTGAGAACGGCCTCACCCCCTGCGAACGTGCGCCGGTCCCCCGAGCCGATTCGGCGCAGCTTGAAACCGAGCTCATCGCCGAGCAGCACGCCGAGCGTCTTGCGCAGCGTCGAACCCTCCGCGTCGGCCTTGCCGCCGCCGAAGTGATACCGGATGCGCTTGCGCAGATCCTGGGTGCTTGGTGGCTTCCCGTTCTTGGGCGGCGCGGTCGGGCTGATCCCGACGTAGAGCAGCGTCAGGCCGTCCCGGCGTTCGCATCCCGATGCGTCGATGGCTCCTGGCACAGTGCGGAACCACCAGCCTTGGACGCCCGGCATGCTGGGCACGGGTCCCGGATCGGTGAACACTTCGGCTCGCGTAAAGGTCCGAGCGGCAAGGAAATCCGCCTGCCTGTTCGTACCGCGCCCCTGTGCCATGCACACTCCGATCGCCGTGCAGACATCTCGTCGGGGCAGTGTGTTCTGCCCGCGACCGAATGCTCGCCTTGGAGGCAGCCTAGACGCCGCCCGTGCATGCGAGGAAAGTACTCGGTGGGCTCGCGCCCGATGCCCTGGAACCCGGGTTCAGCGAAGGAACAGAGAATGACGTCGATCAAAGACACCGCCGAACGATTCTTCGATGCATGTGAGACGGGGCAGGGCTGGGCAGCGTGCGAACGGTATTGCCACCCCGACGCGACGTTCGCCGCCCAGGTCGGCGCCTTGGACGGCGTGGAAACCCTTGAGGCGTACACCGAGTGGATGAAGGGTCTGCTCGTACTTCTGCCTGACGGCACCGCCGAGGTGCGGTCGTTCGCGGTCGACGAGGCGCGGAACAACGTCGCGGCGTTCGGCGTCTTCCGCGGGACACACACCGGGGAGGGCGGCCCGGTGCCCCCTACCGGGAAGAGCGCGGAGGCGGACTACGTCTACGTCATGGACTTCGATGACGCCAAGATCCGCCACATGACCAAGATTTGGAATGACGGGATCACGCTGCGGCAGTTGGGGTGGGCCTAGCGGGAGGCGGCTTTTCAGCCCTCCGGAGCCCGCCTTGCCCGGAACAGCTTCACGTCGTCCTTGATGCCCTTCAGGTTTCGAGCGCCGGCGAACGAGAACATGAAGCCGCCGGTCTCGCCGACGGCGTCATGGGTGGCCTCCGACACCAGGATCGTGCCGGGACGGGCCACCCCGGTCACCCGGCTCGCGAGATTGACGGGGCTGCCGAACCAGTCACCGGCGCGGCTGACCGCCATTCCCGTGGACAGCCCAACCCGCAGGCGAGGGAACCCGTCGTCGCGTTCGGTGGCTTCGACCAATTCCAGCACTGCACGAAGAAGCGCGGCCGGGTCCGTGCTGACGAGCATGACCTCGTCGCCGATGCTCTTGATGTAGCGAACGGGCGACACGGCCACCTCGCGAGCAAGATCCGTCAAGTGGTGCGCGAGCCGCTCCAGGTCCTCCGGCTCGACCACCTCACCCAGGCGGGTGAAGCCGACCAGATCTGCGAACGCGATCGTGACCAGACGCGCCCCAGGCAGGTGCCGTCCCTCGGCACGCTCGGTGTTGCTGACCGCCTCCGTCTCCACCGCGTGCAACAGTTGCAGGCGCAGCATGCCCTCGATCAGCGGACCGAACATCGGCGCCACGACCCCGATGAGCGCCTCGGACGACTTCGCCGTGTCGAGCTCGGTGGCACCGGGCTTCAGCGTCGCACCCAGCGCGGCGGACCGCATCACGCCGGCGGCACGGGACAGGCCTTCGGCCAGCACTTGGACGACCATCACGATCTGGTCAGGGGCGAACCCCAACTCGCGGAACGTCTTCACGTAGGCGAACGCGTCCCCGTCGACCCGCGTCATAACGGCCGCATCGGGATCCTCCACGCGCGGCAGCCCGACGGCGCGCTGCAGCCGCTGCAGCAGCTCGAGGTCGATACCGTTCTGCTCGCTGATCTCGCGGGCGGACACCAAGGTCCCGTCGTCGCCGAGCGCCCGTCGCGTCGCCAGCAGCATCGGCGCGAACGAATCGCGGATCTGCTCGGTGGTGAAGCCCCCCGCGAGCAGCCACTCGATCAGCTCGGCGCGTTCGGCACGCGCCTTGCCCTCCAGCCCATTGAGCAGTCCAGACGTTTCGACGTCGACGCCTTCGGCCACCGGGTCAACGTACTACGGCCGTCGAGGTGCATCATTTGACTTGATGACCGAACCGTTGCGCGAGGGCCTGACGCCCGTGGTGGGCGACGGTGCGCGGGTGCTGATCCTCGGCTCGTTCCCCAGTGAGCGGTCGCTGGAGTCCGGTGAGTACTACGCCAACCGCCGCAACCAGTTCTGGCCGCTGCTGTCGGATGTGTTCGGTTTCGACCCCGAGGCGCCCTACGAGGAGCGGATCGCGGCGGTGACGCAGCACGGCGTCGCACTGTGGGACGTCGTGCACAGCTGCCGTCGCGCAGGCAGCCTGGACGCCAAGATCGATCGGAAGACGTTGGTGGTGAACGACTTCGGGCCGATGCTCACCGACTACCCGACGATCGAGCGGGTGTTCGTCAACGGTCTGACGGCCTTCGAGTTGTTCGAACGTCACGTCGACACCGCGTTGCCAGCCGTCCGGCTGCCGTCGAGCAGCGGCGCGCTGCCGATGTCGTTCGCGGACAAGCTCGCCCGGTGGCGCGAGGTCGGCTAGCGCTAGCGCCGTTCGGCGGGTTTGATGGCCCCCTCATCAGGGGTAATCCCGAGGGATGAGGCGCAATATCATCGACAAATTGCTGGGCATCGGCATGGCGTTCGTCGTCATCGCCGGCCTGACGGGCATCGCGAGCGCGGGGACGGCCAACGCCTTCTCCCGGCCCGGGCTGCCCGTCGAATATCTGGAGGTTCCGTCCGCGGCGATGGGCCGCAACGTCCGCGTCGAGTTTCAGGGCGGCGGTTCCCACGCCGTCTACATGCTCGACGGCCTACGGGCGCAGGACGACTTCAACGGGTGGGACATCAACACCGCCGCGTTCGAGTGGTACTACCAGTCGGGACTGTCCGTGGTCATGCCCGTGGGCGGCATGTCCAGCTTCTACACCGACTGGTATGAACCGGCCGTGGGCAACGGCACCACCCAGACCTACAAGTGGGAGACGTTCCTGACCAGCGAGTTGCCCGCGTGGCTGGCGACGAACAAGGGCGTCTCGCAGAGCGGCAACGCCGCCGTCGGTGTCTCGATGAGTGGATCGACCGCGCTGGTCTACACGATGTATCACCCGAACCAGTTCAAGTACGCCGGCTCGTTGTCGGGCTTCCTGAATCTGTCCGATCCGTTCTGGCCGCCGCTCGTCGGTCTCGCGATGAACGACTCCGGCGGGTTCAATCCCGGCGCGATGTGGGGCCCGCCCGGCGATCCGGCATGGATGCGCAACGACCCCACGGTGAACGTCGCCCAGCTCGTCGCCAACGGCACCCGCCTATGGATCTACTGCGGCAGCGGAACACCCGGTGATCTGGAGGGTGCGGCCAGCGGCATTCCGCAGCAGTTCCTGGAGAACTTCACGCTGAAGTCCAACCTGAACTTCCAGAACGCCTACGTGGCCGCGGGTGGCAAGAACGCGACGTTCAACTTCCCGCCCACCGGCACGCATACGTGGGCGTACTGGGGAGCGCAGTTGCAGGCAATGAAGTCCGACATTCAACGCGCGCTGGGAGCCCGCTAACCAACCGGCGGGCGCCGTTGCGCCCACGGGCGGGCGGACTCGATCTGCGCGCCGAGGGACAGCAGCGTCGCCTCGTCGAACGGCCTGCCGACGATCTGGATCGACGTCGGAATCCCGTTGCCGTCCAGTCCCCACGGCACGACCGCGGCGGGCTGACCCGTCACGTTGAACATCGCCTGGAACGGCACGCGGGACGCCACTATCGCCAGCGTCGAGATGGCGCCACGGCGCTGGTAGGCGCCGACGCGCGACGGCCCGGCCGCCGTACCCGGCGTGATCAGCACGTCGACGTCGTCGAAGATGGCGGTGACGCGCGCGGTGACATCCGCCTCCGCCGTGCTCATCGCGGCGACCCGACGCTCCGACACGAGCCCGCCGATCCGCGCGAACATACGCGTGCGGCGGTCGAGGCGCTCCGGCCGCGGCAGCGCATCGACGTCGTCGTGGACGCCGCGGAAGTAGCGCGGCAGCGCCTGGCCGTACACCGCGCTTGGCGGATAGTCGGGATCACGTTCGACGACGTCGTGGCCAAGGTCGCGAAGGAGTGCGCCCGCCTCGGCGACGGCGGCGCGCTGCGCCTTGCCGATCCGCGCGGTCAGCGGGGGTGGCACCTTGGTGCTCAAGGCGATTCGCAGCCGGCCCGGTGCGCGCGCCGCCGCGGCGACGAAGCCGCCGTCGGGCGCGTCGGTGGCCGTCACGTCGAGGAACAACGCGGCGTCCTCGACGGTCCGTGCGAGCGGGCCGTTGACGCTCAGCCCGCACCACGCACCGTCGTGCGGCGCCAGCGGCACCCGATCGCGTTGTGGCTTGATGCCGAACAGCCCGCCCCAGGTCGACGGGATGCGGATCGACCCCATGCCGTCGGAGCCCAATGCCAGCGCGGCAAGTCCGGCCGCCATGGCCGCTCCGCTGCCGCCGCTGCTGCCTCCCGGTGCGAACTCCGTGTTCCACGGGTTGCGCGTCGCCCCGAACGTCAGGGTCTCGGTGAACGGCCAGATCATCATCTCGGGAACCGTGGTCTTGCCGACGATCACGGCGCCGGCCTCACGCAGTCGACGCACCACCTCGGCGTCCTGCGTGCGGGCGGGCCCGTGTGCGCTCGTCCCGTAGGTGGTCACCTCGCCGGCGACGTCGACGTCGTCCTTGATCGCGATCGGCACGCCGAGCAACGGCAGCCGCTCCCCCGCGTTCAGCCGGTCCTGGGCCGCCGCCGCCTCGCGGCGGGCGGAGTCGGTGAGAACGACTCGGTAGGAACGCAATTCGGGGTCCAGCCGAGCGATGCGGTCCAGGTAGACGTCCAGCAGTGCCGGCGCGGTGACGGTGCCCGCGGCGAGCAGGCGTGCCTGCTCGGCAGCACCGGCGTAGGCGAGATCACGGGGGTCCATTCAGCACATTCTGCTTGCCGTATCGCGTGGCGTATCCAACGGGCGTGCACCCGAGCATCGAACGGAAGTCGTTGATGAAGTGTGCCTGGTCGTACCAGCCCAGTCGGACCGCGAGGTCGGCGAAGTCGAGCGACGGGTCCGTCTCGATCTCCAGCGCCGCATGCTGCAACCGGTAGCGGCACAACACCCACTTCACCGGAACGCCGACGTAGCGACGAAACACCCGCTGCGTGGTGCGCGTGCTCCACGGCGAATGCGTCATGACCTGTTCGACGCGGTGCAACGTGTCGTCGTCGCGGATCCGGTCCACCAGCCCGGTCAACGCCGCATAGGTCGGGTGGCGCTCTTGGGTACCTGTGGCAATGGCGTCGTCGAGGCGGGCCGATGCCGACTCGACGTCGTCGGGGAAACGCAGTGGTGCACCGAACAACTCGTCATCGGCGGGTTGCACCCGCCCAGTCAGCAGGGCGGCGTCCCGGTCAAAGCGAGCCGTGAACCCGCCAGGCCGGAATCGCGCCCCGACCACGGCGCCGCGCTCGCTGATCGTCGTGCGGAACACCCGCTCGACCACGCCGTGCACCAACGTGTTCGGCAGCGAAAACCCATGGCGCGGGCCATCACTGCCCCACTCGTGGGTGAGGTGCAGCGACGGAAACGTGATCACCGCGCTGTCGACCGGCTCCTGCCCGCGCAGATCCCAGCTCACCGACCAGAAGTGTTCGACGAACTCCGCGGTGGCATCCGATGGCGCCCACCGCGCGAGGTCGAACGCCGACGTCGTACCCGCGCGGCCGATGAGTCCGCGCATCGGGGCCGCTGTCGCGTTTTTCCAAGCTCCCACCGCACCACCCTACGAAGATTGGGAAACATGAGCGTCAAACCAATTCCGGAGGGCTACACCAGCCTGACCACATTCCTGTGCATCGACGGCGCTGCCGAGGCGATCGACTTCTACGTTTCGGTGTTCGGCGCCAAACTCATCGAGCGGATGGACGGCCCGAACGGCATCGTCGCGCACGCCGAACTGGACTTCGGTAGCGGCCGGCTGCAGCTGTCCGACCCGCAAGAGTCCTACAAGCTGGCCGCACCCGAGCGGGGCGAGTTCGTCACGCACTCAGTTGCGTTGTACTGCCCAGACGTGGACGACGTCGTGACGCGCGCCGAGAACGCTGGCGCGACGATCCGCGAGCCTGCGCAGACGTTCGTCACCGGCGACCGGTTCGCCTCGATCATCGACCCGTTCGGTCAGCGCTGGACGGTGATGACCCGCGTGGAGGACGTCTCGGCCGAAGAGCGCGACCGTCGCATGGCGGAGTGGTCCAGTCAGAACGTTTAGACACCGAGCCGCTCCACGCGGAAGAGCTTGACCTCGTCGCTGACACCCTTGAGATGCCGAGCGCCGATCGGCGTCCAATCGAAGCCCTGCGCGCTGCCGATCGCGTCACGGGCGGACTCGGCGGCAAGGACGACCCCCGGACGCGCTGCGGCGGTCACGCGGCTCGCCAGGTTCACCGGACTGCCGAACCAGTCACCCGCCCGACTGACCGCACACCCGGAGGCAACGCCAATCCGCAAGCGCGGCAAGTCGTTTGCGACCGCAGCATCGGCGAGGGCGAGCGCGGCCTCCAGGAGCGGCACCGGGTCGTAGCAAACGAGCATCACCGCGTCACCGATCGACTTGACGAACCGCACGGGTGTAATCGCCGCGTCGTGGGCGAGTTCGCCGAGTCTGCTGGCGACGTGTTGCAGCTCTTCTGGCGGCAGCGATTCACCCAGCCTGGTGAAGCCGGCAATGTCGGCGAAACACACGGTGACCATTCGCGCGCCTGGCAGTACTCCCGCGGCACGCTCGGCGGCATTGACCGCCTCTATCGCGAACGTCTGTCGCAGTTGCAGACGGATCAGGTCTTCCATCATCGGCCCAAGCATCGGAGTTGCCCTATGCGACAATTCCTCCGTCGCTTCGGCGATCTCGATCTCGCTGGCCCCCGGCCGTAGCAGGGTCTTCAGGGCCGCCTCGCGCATGATCGCGGCGGCATGACCGAGACTCTCCGTCACCACCCGAGTGACCGCGACCGCGTCCTCGACCGAGATACCCAGGTCGAGAAGGAACTTCGCTCCCGTCGCGGCTTCTGCGTCTGCGCGCAGCAGCACGGCCGCGTCGGGATCCTCGATCCTTGGCAGGCCGACGGAGAGGTGCAGACGCTGGAAGAGTTCGAGATCGATTCCGGCCTTCTCGGAGGCCTCGCGCGCGGACACGTAGTCCCCGTCATCGCCGAGCACTCTGTTGGCCGCCAACATCTGCGGCGCGGCAACCGACGCGCGAATGTGGTCGAGGGCGAATCCCCTGGCGAGCAGCCACGCGATCAGGTCGGCGCGCTCTTGGCGCGCCTGCCCGTCGAGACCGTCTAGCAGGCCCAACGCTTCGATGTCGACGTCCGGTGCCACACGCTCAATCTATGCCTCGATGGGCGCGCGCCCCACCTTTCGCGCACCGTCGAGGAACAGGTCGACGACGGCGTCGGTGGCCGCCTCGGGTGTGGTCGTTCCGGCCACCGTGAGCCACAGCGCCCGCTCGACCAGGGCGGAGAACATCTCGAACAGAACGTCGATGGGCGGGTCAACGCGCAGCACGCCATCGCGCACGCCGCGATCGATCACATCGCGCACCGGCTGGAGCACACGCTGCTTGTCGACCGAGTCCGGATGATCGTCGTCCTGGGTGATGAAGGCTGCGTACTTGGCGCCGGTACGCATGAAGACACTGGTCAACCTCGCGATCGCACGTTCGACGGTGAGGTCGCCGAGGTTCGCGGCCTCGATCCCCTCGGTCAGTTCGGCGATGGCGGCCTCTTCTGCGCCCTGCAACAACGAATCACGCGTCGGGAAGTGCCGGTACAGCGTGGCGCGGCCGACGCCCGCCTCGTCGGCGATGTCGGCCATCGCCGCGTCGGGCCGACGGCCGAGCACCCGCGCAGCGGCTTCGAGGATCGCCACGCGAGTCCGTTCGGTGGTGCCGGCGGCATTCGTCACACGCCAATGTTAGCGTCTCAGGACGAGACATGATTGTCTCGCCCCGATGTATGCTTCGTCTCATGAGCACTCGGGAGCTTGGACACACCGGAATTCACGTTTCACCGATCGGCCTAGGCACGATGCAGTTCTCCGGGGCGGGACTGATTTCGGCCTTCTTTCGTCCGCTCCCCCAATCGCAGGTCGACGTGATCGTCAAGACCGCCGTCGATGGCGGCATCAACTGGTTCGACACCGCCGAGGCGTACGGGCGCGGCAAGTCAGAACGCCGCCTCAGCAGCGGCCTGGAGTACGCGGGCATCAAACCGGGCGATGCCACCGTCGCCACCAAGTGGGCCCCGCTGCTGCGCACCGCAAAGAGCATCGAGCGCACCATCGGCGACAGGGAAGTGGCGCTCGATCCCTTCACCGTCGATCTGCACCAGATTCACACGGGCTACGGCAGTTTCTCGCCCGTGCGCACCGAGGTCGAGGCGATGGCCCGGTTGGTGGAAGCTTGCGACATCCGATCCGTCGGGGTCAGCAATTTCTCGGCAAGGCAGATGGAGATCGCGCACGAAACCCTGGCAGCGCGCGGAATCCCGTTGGCCACCAATCAAGTTCAGATCAACCTCTTGCACCGCAAGATCGAGACCAACGGCGTGCTGGACACCGCACGACGGCTCGGCGTCACGTTGATCGCCTACTCGCCGTTGGCCAGCGGCATGCTCACCGGAAAGTTCCACGACGACCGCAGCCTGGTGGCAGAGTTGCCGCGGGCGCGACGGCTGATGACCGGCATGACCGACAAAAGGCTGGACCGCACCGCTCCACTGATCGACGGCATGCGCGAGATCGCGGCTGCTCACGATGCGTCGATCAGCCAGGTCGCCCTCGCGTGGCTGATCACCTACTACGGCGACACCGTCGTTGCGATCCCCGGCGCGTCGAAACCGCACCATGCCAAGGAGGCCGCCGGTGCGATGAAGATCGCGCTGAGCGGGCAGGAGACGCAACGGCTCGCCGAGCTGTCGACGGCCGTCACCGGCTAACGTAGCGGGGTGTCCTGCTGTCGCGGTTGTGAGTGGTCGGTAGTTGTCGGTGGTGTGTTGTAGGAACAGAAGTGTGAATCTGGCGGCGTGGGCTGAGCGCAGCGGTGTTGCGCGGGTAACTGCGTGTCGCGGGTTTCACGCCGTGCTACTGCCGATCCCAGCGCGGATGGTGGAACGGCTGATTTTGGTGGACGACCGGTTTCTGCCATCCGAACCATATTCACGAATCGCGATGTATGCGCGGATGTCGTCGGCCGCTCGGAAAGCAGGTCGCGATCGGCAGGTGGCGCGGGTAACCGCGTGGGCAACGACTCAGCAGATCCCGGTCGACAAGGGCGTGACTGAAGTCGGTACGGCGTTGAATGCGCATAGGCGCATATTCCTTGCCTTAATGCGTGATTCGTCGGTGATGCGGATCGTCGTGGAGCACCGGGGCCGGTTCTGCCGTTTCGGCTCGGGGTACGTTTCGGCCGCCCTGGCCGCACGGGGCCGAGAGTTGGTGGTCGTACACACCGCTGAGGTTGATGACGACCTGGCGCGGGATATGGCCGAGATCCTGACCCTGATCTGGCACGACGCCGACGCTGACGTTGAGGCGGCGTGATGGCGCGTTTCGAGGTGCCCGAAGGCTGGACGGTTCAAGCGTTCCGGTTCACCCTGGATCCGACCGAGGATCAATCCCGTGCGCTAGCACGGCATTTCGGTGCGCGCCG
>Ga0137412_10000978_pt1 | contig 21425 bp, 12 predicted proteins | sample CZODoug2_1_16fun_FD_122160 | JGI IMG/M metagenome (GOLD analysis project Ga0137412, IMG submission 122160) | Vadose zone soil fungal communities from Angelo Coast Range Reserve, California, USA - CZODoug2_1_16fungal (Hybrid Assembly) | ecosystem: Environmental > Terrestrial > Soil > Vadose zone... | reverse complement strand
GATGACGGGGACGCCGGCGTTTCGGAGAAATTCAGGAGCGCCCGGCTGCGCATAGGTTCCGCCGCCGAGGGCAAGGACAGTGGGTTCCTTATGTTCGACGGCGCGACCGAGGGCGGCGCGGAGTTCATCGGCTTCGAGTTGGCGAAAGGCGGGTTCGCCGTGGCGTTCAAAAAATTGCGGAATGGTGATGCCGGCGGTGGCTTCGATGCGTTCGTCGAGATCGACAAAACGCCATCCGAGCTGCCGAGCAAGACGCGCGCCGACGGTGCTTTTGCCGGAGCCCATAAATCCAGCGAGGCAGACGATGGGAATGCGCGGGAGCGGGCCACGAGATGTGGGCGTTGGATTCACGATGATGACGAGCGCCTGGCTGCTTTCATAGAACTAAGTAAAGAATACAGCGGCGGCGAGCGGAGCTAAAGCTTAAGATTTGGGAAATAGTGAAAGAGATAGGATGGCAGAGGAAGGGCGGATGATTTTTTTTGAGTGCGGAAGCGGAAGCTTCCGCTTTTACGCAGAAAGCCCCATAAGAAATTGGCCGCCGCAACGTCCTAATTGCGTTTCAGGATCCGGATGGTGCCGCTATAGGAAGAGAGTTCTACTTTGGCGAGCCCCTGGCCGACGGTGCCGAAGAGACTGTGGGCGTAGCGTGCGGCGGTGTGGCGGTTCGCATGCGTGTCGGGCTTCATGAAAGCGGCGGCTTGATTGTCGACGACGCCGAGATTGGTCCTGGCGTTCAGGTCAAAGGAATCATTGCCGGAGAAGCGGACTTCGACAAGGCCCTTGCCACTCCGCATGGTGTAAATGCCGGTACGAATGAAATCGCCGTCATAAAGAATGTTGCCGGAGGTGGTCATCAGGTTCACGTTGGTGAGCGACGGCTGAAGAACCTGGGCGCCGCCGCTGATGGACGTGAACTCGAGCTTGCCGGAGCACAGCGTGCACACGAGCGAGCCGCCGGTGGTCTTGACGATGATGTAGCCCGAAACTTCCTTCAAGTGAACGTCGCCCGCGACGCTTTCCAGCTTCATATCGCCGGTGACCTGTTCAACATAAATCAGCCCGGTCTGAGTTTTGAGCTGGAGTTCGGTCTGTTCAGGCACGGTGAGCTGAAAATTGGCTTCGACTTCGTGGGGCAGCGGAGAAGAACTGAGAGAAGAGGCGCTGATGTCAATGCGATCGCCGACCTGCTCGATGTCAATTGCAACTTTGTCGGCGATGGAGGTACTGGAGACGATGACTTCCGGACTCTTCGAGGACTTGACCTCGATGCGGCCGTTGACGATGTTCTGCAGGACCACAACGGGGTGGCCCTTCACCGCGAAATGGCGCTCCTGATGTTCAGGAGAAGCGGCAATGGCGCTGGAAGCGACGAAGAGAAGAAGTCCGAAGCTCCAAACACTCAACGATTGGCGATGCTTGATCGTACGCTGCATTTTAGTTATCACCCCTGCCGCTTTCCATCATCGCGGCGAGTAAATCGGCTTTCTGCTGATAGGCGGTATAAAGATATTCGCGTGCCAGTTCGTCCTGAGGATTCTGCTTCAGATGCTGTTCGCACTCGGCAATGAACGCATTGAGCGTGCGCAGATTCTGGCGGAGGGAAGCATCCACCTGGGAATTGCCGGCGAGTTGCATGTTGGGCACATCGAGCTCCGCCTGGCTGAGAGTGAAGGAAGCGGACTCCGACGGCGACGGAGCAAGTTCCGGCGCCCGGGAAGGGGCAGGTTTCTGAGAGGACGCAATCACGGGAACCGTTGAGGGCGTAGATGCCAGTGTTGTCGTTGGCGGCTGCACCGAACGCGGTGTTTCGATCACGGATGGATTCTTCGCGACGTCCGGATGAGGAGTTTGTGGAGCGCGCGTTAGGAAAACGGCGACCGCCAGCACCAGCACAACAGCGGTGGCAGCGGCAAACGTTCGAGGCTTCAACCACGCTCCGAAAGTTTCCCACCTGGAAGAACGCTCGGGAACCTCAACAGCCTCTTTGATAAGCCCCTCGGCTTCGAGCTGGGCGCGCAGCGAAATCCAGATGCGATCCGGCGGAGCGACCTCAGCGGGAAGAGACTTGGCTGCGGAGACGATGGACTCGAGATCGGCGACGAATCCCTGGCAAACGCCACAGGTGGCCAGGTGAAGCCGAGCATCTTTGGAAAGCTGCTCAAGTCCCTGGGCTTCGAGTACGAATTCCAATTCTTTACAGTGCATACATGGAACTCCCGAGGCAGAGGCATTGGGCGGCTGTCCCTGGAAACCTATATCGCGAATTTTGCGCACCGAGTGTATGGGGTGTTTTCTTCATTCTAGCCTAATCCAAGGAACCTGACGGAGTTTTTGCGGCCTTGCGTTCCTCGCGAGCCTGCTGGCGGATTTCCTCCTGGAGCAACTCGCGAAGGCGCGTGCGCGCTTTGTGCAACTGCGACTTCGAATTTCCCACGGAGCATCCCATGATGTCCGCAATCTCGTTGTGTTCGTAGCCCTGCACGTCGTGGAGAACGAACACCGTCCGATATCCTGGAGGTAGCTTCTCAATGGAGCGCTCCAGGTTGACGCGATCGACGGCTCCGGAGAGCCGTAAATCGGGGGCGCCGACATCCCGCTTGGGGCCGCTGTTTTCGCCGTCGGGTTCCAGAGTCTCTTCGAGCGAATCGGTGGGGAGCGATTTCTTCCGCAAACGCATGAGAACGACGTTGACGGTCATGCGATGCAACCAGGTGGAAAAGGCCGATTCGCCGCGGAACGTGCCGATCTTGCGGAACAGCTGAAGGAAAGCCTCCTGCATCAGGTCTTCCGCATCGGCGGGATTCCCAACCATCCTCAGGCACAGGGCATACACCCTGCGGCCATGGAGCTGGTATAGAAACTCAAAAGCAGCTGCGTTCCCCGCCTGAGCCAGACGGATAGCCTCTGATTCGGTCAACGCTACCGGTTGTGCTGGTCTTTGACGGGCCAACTGTCCAGTTGCGGCGCGACCAATAGTACGGATGCGCCGAGTCGCTCCTAAAGTTGTCCCTGGGATGACGGACGAGGCGCACATATGCAGCTATAGAGGGTAGATACGGCCTATAGGTTGCATGGGGCCAAAAGGAACGTCCCCCAAGGGGTCAGGGTTATTGTCCCTTGAGGAGAGTCATCCGTCTATGGGCAAGATGCCGCTTCGGGTCCAGCAATGGAGAGGACATAGGGATGGGCGACCCATGGAGTGCGACGTTGAAGTCCACCAACTGCTCCTCGGGGAGCGCCAGGAGGAAACACTTGAGGAGGACAATGGTTTCGCGAAGACAGGTATTGAGGTCGTAATGGGAGGCATCGAGCAGGTCCCACTCGCGTTCGGGCCGGACCGAGGAAGGATCGTTCAGCTCTTCGGTGGCATTGGAGCAGGCGTCATTGAGATTCTCCACGAGTTCCAGGAGGGTCGAAATCTTGTGGAGAAACTGCGACCGCTGACTTAAAAAGATGCGGCTGCAAATGCCGTTAAAATTTGCGGCGCGGCGGCTCTTGGCCTGCTGAAAATTTTCAGGATCGAGCGGACTGAGACTGGGCGCAATGCGAAAGTGCTTGGCATGAGAGAGCATCGCGCGGAGAAGATGCAGGAGAGGATCAGCCAGCCGCTTGCAGAGAGCCGGAGTGACGGAGAGCGCTTGATGGGCCTTGACGAGACGCCCGTTTCGACGAAGTCCGATCGCTTCATCCAGATTGACACTGAACATGGCGTAGGACGTTTCAAGTCCGCGCAATGTGTCCATGTAGGTTCTGGTTTTTTCAGCGGAGAGTGGGGATCGCCAATCTTGAGACACGGAGCCGGCGCGAAGAGGAGACAATGTGATCCGCAATATAGACCTCCGCGGGGACGAGTCAAAGAGTTGAAAGAGTATAACAAAACTTTTAAGAAGCGATAATATATAATTTACTGTACCAAAATGGGAATGGGCCGTTCGCTCGACAGATGAGCGCGTTCCTTGCCCAGCGAACCAGCCGCCTTTATACTCCTCTTGCAGCCGCCAGGAAAGGGAACTCCAAATTGCAATTCGAGCCGCGTGACCAGTTTGAGCAGCGCCAGAAGAAGCTGGAGCAGATTCAAGCTCTTGGATTTGAAGCATTTCCGCGTGAATTTCGCTGGAGCCACACGGCATCAGACCTTGTTCGGGAGTATGCGTCGGCGCAGGCGCCAGAGTTGGAAGCCGAGAAAAAAGAGGTGCGGGTTGCCGGACGAATCCTTTCGTACCGGCTGATGGGGAAGGCGGGCTTTGCGCACCTGCAGGGCGGCGGAAAGCGGATTCAGATTTATGTGAAGAAAGATGTGGTGGGCGAGCGGGGATTTCAGCTTTTTCAGCTGCTGGATTTGGGTGATCACATCGGTATGCGCGGGCATATGTTCCGCACGAAGACCGGCGAGCTTTCCGTGTGGGTGGAAGAATTATTCTTTTTGTCGAAGGCGCTGCTGCCGCTGCCGGAGAAATGGCACGGACTGGCGGACATCGAGTTGCGATACCGGATGCGGTACCTGGATTTGATCGCGACGGAGAGGTCGCGGGAAATTTTTGAGACGCGGGCGCGGATCGTTCGGGAGTTGCGGAAGTTTTTTGACGGGCGCGGGTACATCGAGGTGGAAACGCCGATGATGCATCCGATTGCGGGCGGAGCGGCGGCGCGGCCTTTCGTGACCCACCACAACACGTTGGACATCGACCTTTATTTAAGGATCGCGCCGGAGCTGTACCTGAAGCGCCTGACGGTGGGCGGGTTCGACCGCGTGTATGAGATCAACCGGAATTTCCGGAACGAAGGAATTTCCACGCAGCATAATCCGGAATTCACGATGCTGGAATTTTATGAGGCGTACAGCAATTACCGGGACCTGATGGACCTGAACGAGCAGCTTTTCGCGCAGATCGCCAAGGCGATCACGGGTTCGACGACGGTGAAGTACGGCGAGGTGGAGCTGGATTTCAGCAAAATGCAGCGGTTGACGATGCGCGAGGCGATTGTGAAGTACTGGCCGGCGGGCGCAGCCGCTGCGCCGAAGCTGGAAGAACTGGCGGCGCCGGGCGGAGCGCAACGGGCCACGGAGCGGTACAACGTGTGGGCGAAAGCGAATCACGCCGAGTATGCCGCGGCCAAGGGCAAGCTGGCGGTTGGCGAGTGGACGGGGCTGCTGTTTGAAACGATTGCGGAAGACAAGCTGATCCAGCCGACGATCCTTTACGACTTTCCTACGGAAATCTCGCCGCTCTCCAAGCAGAAGCCGGAAGATCCGAGCCTGACCGAACGATTCGAAATTTACGTGGCGGGGATGGAGATTGCCAACGGCTTTTCGGAATTGAACGATCCCGCGGAGCAGGAGCGGCGATTTCTGGCGCAGATCGCGCAAGGCGGCGATGAGGTGCCGAAGCAACTGGATGTGGACTACGTGCGAGCCCTGGCGCACGGACTGCCGCCGACGGCGGGAGAGGGGATCGGCATTGACCGTCTGACGATGCTTTTGACGGATTCGCATTCGATCCGCGACGTCATTCTGTTCCCTCTGCTGCGCCCGGAAGGAAACGCAGAAGAGCCACCGGCGCAAGCAGCCGGGAAGGCGTAGAGGATTCCGCCCGCCATGAGCTTCGAATGGTTTGTGGCGCGGCGTTATTTAAGGTCGCCGCACCGGCCGGCGATTCTGCGATTGATTACACTGTTTTCGGTGATCGGCGTGGCGGCCGGTGTGGCCACTCTGGTTGTCGCGCTGGCGATGAACAGCGGCTTCCGCGAAACCTTGCAAGACCGGCTGCTGGGAGTGACGGCTCACATTTCCCTCACGCGGCCGGGCTCCGGCGGGATTTCAAACTATCAAGCGTTATCGGAAAAATTGCAGCAGATGGCCGGGGTGCGCTCGGTGACACCGGCGATTTATGAGACGGTGCTGCTGTCGTTTGGCGGACAGGCGCGCGGCGTGGTGACGAAGGGGATTGACGTTGAGCGCGAAAAGAAAAGCGATGAGGCGCTGCAGAAGCTGACTTCGGGACAACTGGATTTTTCGACGGATGCGGATGGGATTGATGGATTGATCGTCGGCAAGCAACTTTCGGACGAATGGAAATTGCGGCCAGGGGATTACGTTACGCTGACGAGTCCACAGGGACGGCTGACGCCGTTTGGATTGATGCCGCGGACCAGAAGATTCCGCGTGGCGGGCGTGTTCGAATCGGGATTTTACGATTACGACGAGAATTGGTGCTTCGTATCGTTGCAGGCGGCGCAGTCGCTGGCGGGCGCGGGAGACATTGTGAATGTGCTGGAGTTTCGGCTGACGCGGCCGGAACTGGCGGCACAGATTGCGCCGCTGGTGGAACAAGCCGCGGGGCAGGGATTTTCCGCCGCCACCTGGATGGAAGAGAACAAGGCGCTGTTCCGGGCGCTGAAGCTGGAGAAGCTGGTGACGGCAATCTTCATCGGGCTGATCACGTTTGTAGCGGGGCTGAATATTCTGGTGGTTCTTTCCATGACGGTGACGGACAAGGCGCGCGACATCGCGGTGCTGCTTTCGATGGGAGCGCGGCGGGAACAGATCCGGCGGATTTTTCTGTTACAAGGACTGGCAATTGGAGCATCGGGCACAGTACTCGGATTGGTTTTCGGATACGCGTTCGCCTGGATTGCGGGAACCTACCAGCTGATTCCGCTGGATCCGCAGGTCTACGCCGTGCCTTATGTGCCATTCCACCCTAATTTTTTGGACGGATTGTGGATTGCGAGCGCGGCGATGAGCATCGCGATCGTGGCGACGCTGCTGCCGGCGCGGGAGGCGGCCCGGTTGTTGCCGGTGGAAATCCTGCGGTTTGAATGAAGTTCAAACGAAGGTCCTGGGACTGGGTCGGGGAGCAATATGGTTCTCGATTTGCTCCTATGCAAGCCAATACTTGGGAGGCTGGACCAGCCACGGCGCCGGAGTTGTTTTCCGACCGCAAAGCCTACCGTAAAGTATTGAAACACGGACAATTAAAAATGTGCCAATTTCGAACAGTTTCCCGGTCTACCGGTAGGGATAGCTTGGGGAAGGAAATGGGAAAACTGTTGGGCAAGCCAGTGCAAACAAGTGACAATTGGCCACAGTGTTCCCTGGCCGATTTTATGCATCTTATGTATATGCCTGCGGGCTTGTGGTGCCACAGAAAACAGTGCCGAGCGCTTTGCGGGAACGGAGTATGCCGCTGATGAGTTCGCCGAGCACCGCCGGAGGGGATTTGCAGGGCGTGGTCGTGCTGGAATCGCGCGGACTACGCAAAAATTTCGGTACGGGCGAGAAAAAACTGGAAGTTTTGACGGATGCAAACCTGGAATTGCACGAAGGAGAGATGGTCGCAATCGTTGCGCCGTCAGGTGCGGGGAAAAGTACGTTGCTGCATCTGCTCGGCGCGCTAGACACTCCAACGAGCGGTACAGTATACTTTGCGCATAAAGCGATTGAAACGAATGAAGACGCGGCTCTGGCGGAATTTCGCAATCGAGCCGTGGGGTTTCTCTGGCAAAGGCATCAACTGCTGCCGGATTTTACAGCGGCAGAGAACGTAGCGATGCCGTTGCTGGTGCGTGGAGAGTCACAGCCAGTTGCGCTCGAAGTCGCGCACAAATGGCTGGCGGAAGTTGGGCTGCAAGACCGGGCCGGACACCGTGCAGGAGAACTTTCGGGCGGGGAACAGCAGCGTGTAGCGATTGCCCGGGCGCTCGTCACAGGGCCGCGCGTGCTGCTGGCGGATGAACCGACCGGAGATCTGGACGAGCAGAATGCTTGGGCCGTGTTCGAGTTGCTTGAACGGTTGCATCGCACGCATCGCCTGACGTCGCTGATCGCGACGCACAATCTGGCGCTGGCAGCGAGATGCGACCGGGTGGTGGGACTGGAACATGGCGTTCTGCGGACTCGCTCGGTGAGAGCCGAGGCGACGGGGACCCCAGGGGGAGAAGCGAGCTAATCGTGTTCGAAAGATATACAGAAAAAGCGCGACGCGTCATCTTTTTTGCCCGGTACGAAGCCAGCCAGTATGGAAGTCCGTACATCGAGACGGAGCATTTGTTGCTCGGCTTGATGCGCGAGGACAAAGCGCTGGCAAATCGATTCCTGCGGCAGCAGGGCTCGATCGAATCCATCCGAAAAGAAATTGAAGCCCGTATCACCATCCGCGAGCGCATTTCCACTTCGGTGGAAGTGCCGCTGAGCGCGGAATGCAAGCGCATCCTGAACATGGCGGCGGAAGAAGCGGAGCGCCTGGGCCACAAGCACGTCGGCACAGAGCACCTGCTGCTCGGAATCCTGCGCGAAGAGAAGTGCTTTGGGGCGGAGATCCTGATGGAACGGGGGCTTCGTCTGTCGGCGCTGCGGGAAGAGTTGTCGCGGACGACGGGAGAGAAGACCACGGCTTCGCGCCCGAAAGAGACTTCGCTGCTGGCGGAGTTCAGCCGCGATTTGACGCAGGCGGCGACAGAAGGATCGCTGGATCCTCTGGTGGGACGCGAAGGCGAAGTGGAACGCGTGATTCAGATTTTGTGCCGCCGGACGAAGAACAATCCGGTGCTGATCGGCGAACCGGGAGTTGGCAAGACGGCGATCGTGGAAGGGCTGGCGCAGAGAATTTCGGATGGGGATGTTCCTCCATTTTTGGCGGACAAGCGGATTCTTTCTTTGGACTTATCTTTAATCGTTGCGGGCACGAAGTATCGCGGGCAATTTGAAGAGCGGCTGAAGACGATCATGAAGGAATTGATGGAGAGCCAGAACTCCATCGTGTTTATTGACGAGTTGCACACGCTGGTGGGCGCTGGTTCGGCGGAAGGTTCGCTGGACGCGGCGAATATTTTGAAGCCGGCGCTATCGCGCGGAGAGATTCAGTGCATCGGCGCCACGACGCCGGGGGAGTACCGGAAGTCGGTGGAGAAGGATCGTTCGCTGGAGCGGCGGTTTCAGGCAGTGAAGGTGCCGGCGCCAAATGAAGAAGAAGCGATCCAGGTGATCAGCGGGGTGCGGGAACGCTATGAAAAGTTCCACGCGGTCAGCTACACGGATGAGGCGCTGCGCTATTCGGTTTATCTTTCGAACCGTTATATCCCCGACCGGTTTTTGCCGGACAAGGCGATTGACCTGATTGACGAAGCAGGCGCGCGCGTAAAGCTGCGCCAGGCTTCGGTACCGGAAGAGGTTGCCGAAGTACAGAAGCGCGTGAAATTCATCACGCACCGGATGGAATCGGCGATTGCGGCGCACGAATTCGAAAAGGCGCGTTTTTATTCCGAAGAAGAGCGCAAAGAGAAAGAAAACCTCCGCGTGCTGCGGGAACGCTACAAGCTGGACGACGCTTCGACAGGCATCGTGACGCGCGAAGACATCGAGGAAGTGGTATCGCGCTGGACGGGAATCGCGGTCACTTCGATCAAGGAAGACGAGCAGCAAAAGCTGCTGCGCATCGAACCGGAACTTCACAAGAGAGTCATCAGCCAGGACAAAGCGATCACGGCGTTGGCGCGGGCGATTCGCCGGAGCCGCGCGGGATTGAAATCACCCTCGCGTCCGGTGGGCTGCTTCTTCTTTCTTGGGCCCACGGGCGTCGGAAAGACGGAAGTGGCGCGGCGGCTGGCGGAATTTCTTTTCGGCTCGGAGAAATCGCTCGTGCGGTTTGACATGTCCGAGTTCATGGAGAAACACTCGGTATCAAAGTTGATAGGTGCGCCGCCAGGGTATGTGGGCTACGAAGAAGGCGGACAGTTGACCGAGCGCGTGCGCCGGACGCCGTATTCAGTTATATTGTTGGACGAGATTGAGAAAGCGCATCCCGACCTCTTCAATATATTGCTCCAGGTGTTCGAGGACGGGCAGTTGACGGATGGACTCGGGAATACGGTTGATTTCCGGAACACCATCATCATCATGACATCCAATATTGGCGCGCGGCATTTGCAGAAGCGCACGTCCATCGGATTCCAGGCGGGAATTGATGAAGCCAGCCTGCGAAGTATGGAAGACCTGGTATTGGGTGAAGTGAAGCGCGCGTTCAATCCGGAGTTTCTGAACCGGTTGGACGAAGTAATCCTCTTCAATCCATTGGGTGACGAAGACCTGCTCCGGATTATTGATCTGCTGGTCGGACAGTTGAACGACACGCTGATTCACCGGCAAGTGCAGGTGGTGTTGTCGCCCGAAGCAAGGCAGTGGGTTCTAGAGAAAACGTGCGCGGACCGCAATTATGGAGCGCGTCCGTTGCGCAGGGCTCTTCAGAAGTACGTCGAAGACCCGCTCTCCGAAGCACTGATCCAGGGGGGAATTCAGAGACCTGCAACATTGCAGATTTACGTTGCCGGGGAAGGTCTCGCGTTCCGGCCGGTAGGTGAGGCAACCCCAGTCGTCCACTAGCGAATCTGACGCAACACGTGTTGAACGCGAAGCGGTTTAGCCAGAGTGGAAACCGTCCCGCGTGGTACGCGCAACCAGCCCCACCGGGCCTGGCGGGAGAATAACATCTTGAGTTTGGGGGCGCGGCCTTGAGATTCTCAACGGCCGCTAATAGGCAAGTCTGTGTGTTCTCGGGGATGAACCTGGCGCGTTCCGGGCGGGCCGGTGTCCCCTGGCGGCGCTTTCTTCTTCTGTCCTTGCTGACGTGTGTTGCTCCTGGTTTGATTCAGGGAGGGGGCTCAAGGTTAGAAGAAAAAGCAAGCGCCGAGCATTACTTGTTTCACGCCAACCTGGATGTGAATTCCCTTACCGAAAAAATCGACGATTTCACGCCGGAGGAAGCCGGCGGAGCCGCCCAGAACGGCGGCAATTTTGTGATTGACCGGATTGAATTCACGGGAAACCGGCGCATTCGAACGGACACGCTGAAAGCGCGCATCTTCAGCCGCGATGGGGACCCCTACAACGAAGAGACTCTGCGGCGGGATTTCCAGGCGCTGTGGAACACGCAATTTTTCGAAGACGTAAAATTGCGCGTGGAAGAGTCGCCATCGAAACCGAATGGCAAAGTCATCGTATTCGAAGTGACGGAGCGGCCGGTGATCCGGCGCATCCGCTACGACGGCATTCACTCGATTTCGGAATCGGACATTCTGGACCGGTTCAAAGAGAAAAAAGTCGGTTTGACGGTGGAAAGCCAGTTTGACCCAACCCGCATCAAAAAAGCAGAGGTGGTCCTGAAGGATCTGCTCGGCGAGCACGGACGGCAATTTGCGAAGGTGACGCCGCAGTACGAGCGGATTGCGTCGAGCAACGCGGTGATCCTGGTCTTCAAGATTGAAGAAGGGCCGAAGGTTAAGGTGGGCCAGATCCAATTCACCGGGAATCATGCGTTCAGCCGGCGGAAGCTGATCCGCGCGATGCGCAACGACCGGCCCTATTCGATCCCGCTGAAGATCACGGAAATCAACGTGATGTCAAAGACCTACGACCACGACAAGCTGATCGAAGACATCGAAGTCGGGATTCGCGGGCTGTACCAGGACAACGGATATTTCAAGGTGCTGGTGAAGGATCCCATCCTGGAAAACATCGACACCACCGGCTGGCGCTTGGGCGTTCCCGTGGTGATGGGGCGGTCGAGCGGAAAAGCCGTGAACATCACGATTCCGATTGAAGAAGGGCAAAAGTACACGATGGGGACGCTGCGGATCGCCAGCAGCGACCCGGACAAGGCGCTTTCGCTGAAGGTGGAGGCGCTGAAGGGCGCGTTCCCGCTGAAGCAGGGGGATGTCTTCTCCACGGCGAAGATCCGCAAGGCGCTGGAAGATTACACAAAAATTTACGGGCAGTATGGATTCATCGATTTCGTGCCCACGCCGGAAACGGATATTGACGAACCGGCGAAGCGGATTGACGTGACCATGAAGTTCGATGAAGGCAAGCAGTATTACGTGCGGCGCATCGACTTCAGCGGCAACACCACGACGCGCGACAAAGTGATCCGGCGACAACTGCTGATTGACGAAGGGCAGCTCTTCAACAAGCGGGCGTGGGAGTTGAGCGTGCTGCGCATCAACCAGCTGGACTATTTCGACAAGTTGGATCCGGACAAAGCCGTGGAAATCAAGCGCAACCAGAAGCAGGGAACGGTGGACCTGCTGCTGAAGCTGAAGGAAAAGGGCAAGCAGTCGATCGGACTGCAGGGCGGCGTCAGCGGGCTCGCCGGCGGATTCATCGGGCTCACTTATCAGACGAACAACTTTCTGGGACTTGGGGAAACGCTGACCCTTTCCGCGCAGATCGGGCAATACCAGCGGAACCTGATGTTCGGGTTTACGGAGCCCTACCTGTTTGACCGGCCGATCAGCAGCGGCTTCACCGTATTTTCGACGCTGTACAAATTCAACCAGGCCCAGCAGGCTGCGCAACTGACGGGGCAACAGGTCAGCATCAACCCTCAGTTCATTCAGGATTACAACCAGAACAGTACGGGCTTCACGACGTTCGCGAACTACGCGCTGAAAAAGCATGTGTTTACGCGTGTGGGACTGACGTACGGCCTGACGCGCACCAACATTTCCACCTTTAACCAATCCTCGGCACTTCTGTTCGAGTCGTTGCAATTTGGCAGCCTTGCGGGCCCCAGCGCGCTGAACGGGATCATCGCCAGCACGGTAACGGGAACGATCAGCTACAACACCATCGACAATCCCATCAATGCGACGCATGGGAAAAGTTATTTTTATTCACTGTCGTTCACGGGCGGACCGATCGGCGGCAACGTGAACACGATTACAAACACGGGTGAGTTCAAGTATTTCCATCCCATCAATCACCGGCGCAACGCGGTCGGGGTACGATTCCTTGGCGGATTTACAACCGGGTATGGCGGGAAAGAAATACCGCCTTACAGCCGGTTCTACCTGGGCGGAGAAAACGACCTGCGCGGGTTCGACATCCGCGCGGTTTCGCCGGTGACGTACATCCCGAATACAGTCAACCAGACGGTTGCGGTATCGGGGAGAGCGTTCAACGTGCCGGTCCTGCTGAAGACCATCACTTTCCCGGGCGGCGATACACAAGGGGTAATGAATCTCGAATACCGCATCCCGATCGCTGGGCCGGTGTCGATGGCGCTGTTCAATGATATCGGCACGGTTGGGACCTTGCGCAAGGGAGGATTGCAGTTGGCTGCCAGCGGCATTGACAACATCAATCAGATGTTCCCGCTGGCGAACCAGCAGGCGCAGCTGCAGATCGCCCCGGGAACCAACTTTAAGCTGCGGGATTCGGCGGGTATCGAATTCATCGTGAATTTGCCGATCGTGCAGGCGCCGTTCCGGATCTATTACGCGTACAATCCGCTGCGAATCCACCAGACCCTGTTCGCGCCGAACGCGCAGATCAACGGCATAAATCTTTCGCGGCAGTGCATCGCCAGCGGCCAAATCAATCCGATCACGCCCATTGATCCGAATAATTTGAATAGCTGGCAGTCGATTTGCAGTCCCGCCGTGGTGCAGGCGGTGCAGCCGCTCTTCGCGCCCTCAGGTTTGAACTATTTTGAGCCGAAGACGACTTTCCGGTTTACGGTGAGCCGCACGTTCTAAGAGAGCGGCGAGGACACGAGTTTCAGGTGGCGAGATAACTTGGGAAGGCCCGCGGAGAGTTTCCGCGGTGATTTCACGAGGGAGATTTCATCCATGAGTTGGTGTATGGCAAGAAATTCGATTTTGGCGATATGCGCCGCGCTCGCGGCGATCGTGATGTCGGGGTGCGGAAGCTCGAGCGCGAACGTGGTAACGGTGTCGGTATCGCCGAGCGCGGTCACTGTGGTGGCCGGACAGGTGGAAAACTTCACGGCGACGGTTGGCGGATCCACGACATTAACGGTGGCGTGGACCTGTTCGTATGTGTTTACCGCGTTGCCAACGACGGCGGTGCCGAATCCCACGCAGTCACCCAAGGCGCCGTGCACTTCGGGTCAAACGGTGAATGGCGGCAGTATCGGGACGTGGACGACAAGTTCGACGAATGGCTCGAACGTATTGACCTACACTGCCCCGTCTTTGAGCAATTTTCCGAACCCGATTCCCATCATCAGTTTTATAGCGACGGCGGATGCGGACCACAAAAAGACTGGAACCGGCCAGGTTGGACTCGATTCCGGAATTCGAGTTTCGATTACCCCGTTGACGGCCACTGTCCCCGTGGGCATAACGCCCGCACAAACGGCATCATTCAATGCTTCGTTGCTCAACACAAATCCTTCGACTGCCGTCTTCAAATTGGTGCAGCCAAATACGGCATCCACTAATGTTCTCGACCAATCCCCGAACCCGCTGTCTGATACGTGCACGGTGACCAGTCCGACGACCACAATTCCGGGTTGCGGCTCCATTGATCCCAACGGGGTCTATACCGCTCCGATTGCACTTCCAACCGACACTGTGCCCGCCGGAAGCAAGTCGATCTCTCCAACGACAGTGTTTGTGGTGACCTCCTCGTCGGCGGACCCTACGCATTTTGCCGTGGGGACGATTACGCTGGTAAACGCGACAACGAACCCGGTGAGCTACTCTGGCCTGTACCCGCCGTCCGTTGCGGCGGGGGGAATCCTGCAGGATGTCTTTCTGAGCGCAAAGAATCTGTTAAACACGACCCAAATTGTCTTTGTTCCGCCAACTGCGGCGGCGAATCTGACGGCGACTTCCGGAACGCCGTTGAGCACGACGCAGATATTTACGATCCCCATTTCAACGTCTTATTGCACGCCGAGCGCGACGGGAGCGACGCTGGTGGTTAGTTGCGACGCTTCGATCATGACTCGAGTAAGACTGCAGGCGCCACAACTGGCGGCGGCCGAGCCAGACCCGGATCATCCTGCCTGGATCATGATGCCCAGCATCCCCGGCTCTCCGCCGGCCACAGTGCCGTCACCGTGCATGCTGGTTCCGACTCCGGCTGGATCGCCGACAGCCATCGCTTGCCCCTTGCACATCGTGAATGCAAGTCCCGCTCTGGTATCCGCTGTGCCGGATAGTTTTGCGCAGAACTCCAGTCTCGGAACAATCTCGCTGGGCGTGAACGGTGGCTATTTTGGTTCCACCGGCGGACTGGTAAACCTGACGTTCAACGATCAGGCGACGATTGTAAACACTTCCCAATCCGGACCTAGACAGATTGTCGGCACGAAGGACAACGTTCAGCTGCCGAGTCCCGGTTTGTACGAAGTCTCCGTCAGCAGCAGCATAACGCAAGGCTTTCCGCCGATGTTCCCGACTGCGACGACCAATGTGGCCGTGCAGCCGGCGTTCAGCGTCGTGCCGGCGCCCACTTCCGTACCGCTGAATCCCGCAGGGGCTTCGGGTACAAATCTGGCGCCGAGTGCCATGGCGCTGAATTCGGTAAAAGGCTACGCGGTGATTACGGAGCAGGCCACGAGTACATTGCAGTTGATCGATTTAACTGGGACGACGCCGGTCCAGGTGGGCAGTCCATTTTCGCTGGTCTCGGCGGGTTCGCCCACAGCTTCCTCACCCACGGACATTGCCATCGACAATCAGTTGCCGGTGAACGGCGGCGATCTGGGAGTCGTTGTCAGCAGTGGAGACAGCATGCTGTATTTGTACGCAATCACGCCGCAGGCGGCGCCCTATTTCACTCTTCTGAAGGGCGTTTCGGTCGACCTGCGCACCCTGTTAGGTCAACCCTCGGCGACGGGACTTCCTGCGCCCTTCGCGTTTGGGGTGGATCCCGGCACCCATCTGGGGGTAGTGGCATACGTCAGCACGAACATCGGCTTTATCGTGGACGTGAATCCAAACCTGGACGGGACGGACACGCATGTCTGCTTCGTGCCGGGGCAAACTCCTCCTTGCGTCATTGCTCCCGTTTCGATCAACACCGGGCCGACACCCAGGGTGGTCATGCAGCCACAGGTGCCGCTGGCCTACGTGACGCCAGGCGGTGGATTTGGCGCGACATCTGTTGTGGATCTTTTGCAGCAAGGCACCAGCGTCAAGATCCTTCCGTTTTCCTCCACCGGGCCGAGCGGCGCCACGCGCACTGCCGGAATCACCACGATTCGGACCCAATCTCCCCATGGGATCAATCCGCTTCTCGGCGGAACGGTGATCATCTCCGGAGTGATGACCAGTAACGCAAACTCGAATTTCAACGGAACGTTTCAAATCGTTCAGGTGATCGACCCATTCTCCTTCAGTTACGCGCAGACGGGACAACCCGACGATTCGGAGACGAACACATCAAGTGCGCTGGGCACGGTCCAGTATGGCGTTCCATTCTTTTCCTTCAGCACTTCGTCCAATGTTTCCGGTGCGGCAATTAATCCGGTAACCCGGACATTTGGATATGCTGACTTCAATCAGACTTCCGCGCAGATCGGATTTATCAGCACACTGGACCAGAGCCTGACGTCGCTCACGCTGACGGCGGGAAGCTGCAACACCTGTACTCCCACTCCAGCCGGCGCGCCTGAGCGAGGATTCCGTTCGGTTGCGTTCGATCCATTCACCAACGTAATGGTGGCGTTCAATCCCAGCGAAAATTCCCAGACCAATTTTGCGGGGAATGAGATTTCGCTGATCAATCCGGGAGGGCCGGCGCCCGGCGGGTCGACAAATTTCCCTAACCGGATTATCGCTGCAATTGACACCGGCCAAACGGGAACGGGATCGTATACGCCCGCCGGACAAACGGCGTCAGTGCAGGTGTTTGGACCGATGGTCTACGATCCGAAAACAAAATTTGTCCTGGTGGCAAACGCGGGCAGCAACACGCTGACGTATATGAATCTGGATACGGACCCGAATAACCCGTTCCAGAAGACGCACATTCAGTCGTTGCTGTTGCAAGACAATAACCCCGCTTACGGCATACCTGTTGCACAACCGGCGCTGGGGTCTCTGGCTCCCGCGACTACATGTAGCCTGACGGACCCAAGGCAGCCATGCATGCCGCAAGCAGTAAGAGTGGGCCAGCCAGCGAATTTGAGAATCCTTGGGCAGGGCTTTACTGCCGGAGGAGGAACTCCGGTGGTGCGTCTGGATGGATTTACGACCATCACGCCCCCGGGGTCGACAACGCCTGTCTCGATCCCCGCTCCAACTTCGGTGACGGACGGCGAAATCGATGTGACTATACCTGCGGCATTTTTGTTTTCGCCGCACGATTACGCGCTCGATGTGCAGCTCAATAATAGCGGTGCGGTCTCCACGTCCAACGCCATCGATTTGCACGTTGTGGGAATTCTGGACATGTCCAGCGCCTGCGCGCCCACGTCCAGTTTCCCGCAAGGACCCGAGGGTGTGGCGATTGACGAATCGCGGCACATCGCGCTGGTTTCCAACTACGCGTGCAACAGCGTTTCTGTGATTGCCATTAATCCGTCCGGCTTTGTGAAATCCGACGGCAGCGTGGCGCCATACGGCACGATTCTCGGCACGGTGCCCGTTGGGAAAAATCCGATCGGCATCGGCGTGATCCCGCGGATGCATCTGGCCGTGGTTGCGAACAACGGAGACACGCCCAACGGCACCGCGTCGATTATTGACATCGGCAATCCGGAGAGTCCCGCAATCGTGAGCTGGTCGGTGACATCCGGAACCACCACGACGACCGCGAACACAGTAACTGTGGGACTCGCGCCGCTGGGCGTGACGATCGATCAGGACCGTGCGCTGGCCCTGGTGTCGAACAGCGGATCGAACACGCTGTCGTCCATCGACCTGACGGTGTTGCTGCCCTCCGACCAGCCAACCACTGCGAACACCACGGGCCACGTGCAGGGTGCTCCAGGGGCGACAACAGTGGCGCTGAGCGGCCCGCCAGCGGCGATTGCGGTGGATCCGAACCGAGCGGTTGCCGTGGTGACGAGCCTGCAGAACTCCGGCACGACGAGCGTGACGGGAGGATTGGACGTGGTAACCCTGGCCACTGTTCCCCCGATCAAGAGCTCAACTGCTTCCATATCTTCGCTATCCGCGAGCATTACGGGCATCGTCTACGATCCGGCGCCGACGACGGCCGTGTTCTACGCCACGTCAACACAGCAAAACGCGATCTATTCGTTCAACCCGGATACAGGCGGAGTCCAGACAATTCGCGTGGGAATTAACCCCTTTTCGGTGGGCTACAACTATCAGACCGGGACATTGCTGACGATCAATTCCACCTCGAATACCAGTTCGGTGGTGGATTCGCAGAACTTGAAGACTCGGCAGACGCTGGGAATCAGCAGCATGTCGCAGTTCGCCATTGCTGTGGACAATCTCACGAATACCGCCGTGATTGTGGATCAGAACAACAATCGCGTGGTGTTCCTGAATCTTCCGAAGTAAGAAACAGGCGGCACAGGGCAGTTCGCAGTGCGCACGGCAGCCAGGATTGCGTTGCAGCGGTCTCGATTGCTCAGCTATACTGTTCGCTTTGCGCAAGGCAGTTTAGGCCAGTGGGGGCTGCCAGGCTGTCCAGACGGACTCCCTGCGAGAAGATGCGTTAAAGAAGTCGTTTATTTTTCCCAGGGACTGAAAAAATTTGACCGGTCACCGGTTAAGTATCCAAAGGCTTGCCAATCTCAATGGCGTCGGCCGTCAGAGACCAGGCAGAGCCAAGATGAATAAGGAGAAAACAGTGAATTCGAGAAACATGTTTCGTGTGGCTGCGGCGGCCACGTTGTGCTTGTTGGGAACCGTAACCGTGCGCGCGCAGAGCGCGACGGCGCCGGGCGCCGCAAGCAGCGGCAAGATTGCCGTACTGAACGTCCGCCAGGCAATCGTGACGACGGCGGAAGGGAAGCAAGCGTCGGCGGAACTGCAATCGCAGTTCGCTCCGCGGCAGAGCGAGATGGAAACTCTTAATAAGCAGATCAACGATATCCGGCAGCAGTTGGCGGCCAATCAGACCACCTGGAGCGACGAGCAGAAAACCAAGGCCCAGACTCAGGGGCAAAGACTTGCCGCGCAACTGGAACGGAAGAATACCGAATTGCAGGAAGATGTGAACGCGGCGCAGGGCGACGTGGTGGACCGCATCGGCAGGAAAATGATGGAGGTGCTGGACCGGTACGCCCGCGAGAACGGCTACGTGGCGGTGTTCGATTCGTCGGCGCAGAATTCGCCGATTATCTACGCCTCGAACAACGTTGACGTGACGCAGGAAATTATCCGGCTGTATGACCAGCAGTATCCGATCAAGGGCTCGGGCGCTCCGGCGGCCAAGCCGGCTGCCACGCCGAAACCGGCGGCGCCTCCGGCAGCCAAACCGCAGCGATAGTTCGGCCGAATTAAAAATATGGAAAATGGGGCCGCCGTGAGGTGGCTCCTTTTAGTTTAAGGACTGTTTGTGTCGCCTGCGGGAGAAGCCTGAGTCGAAGGCGGAGGCACGGTTTTCGGCTTTCCAATTTTGTGGTTGGTATCCACTCCAAAGAGCATGTAGTCCGTCAGATAGTGCTTGTGATGGTAGCGGTGGCCGCGGAGTTCCATGTGCATCTCAGCGCTCCAGGGAAGCCACAGTATGGTGTTACCGGCCCAGAAATTCACGGGGCCATAGTCGACGAGCAAGTGATCCCGCGTAAGGCCGAGTATCTGCTTCGGCTCCAGCAAGTCGGTTTCGATGCGAAGGACATCGAAGCTGGCTGAGGAAATCCAGACGCGGCCTTTAAGTAGAATCTGGTAGATCTTTCCATCCCGCCTCCACTCGCGAATTCCTCCTTTGGAATCTTTCTTTTCCTGAAAACGGATTTGCCAGGTAGCCTTTCCTCGAATACTCGCAAGTCCTTCGCACTGATAAACGAATTCATCCCGGGTGGCGGGCTGCAGAATCGAGACGCCGAGGTTGTTGAGGCCGATAGTCGCAAGCGAGGTGGGGAAACTGGAGTCTTTCCCGGAGGAATACCTGTCTTCGTCGAGGAAAAAGGAATCGCCGGCGTACCGATTGACGAAAACGATGTAGGAAAAATCGCGGGACTTGACGGGGCCTGGTCTGCCGAGGTGGTCAATTTCCTGATGCTCGATGTGTTCGGTCGCCGTGAATTTTTCAAAATTCTGCAATTGTGATTTCAGGCGGTGCTCCGCTCGGAGAAGAATTTCTTCCGCGCTGCAAGCAGCGTCCTGTGCCAGCGGGTATTCGCGGCTGTCAATATCCAGAGGGGCCCAGGGGCGCTCGTTGGCCGGCAATAATTCAACGCTTGGAGTGGCGGGGACCGGCAGATTCGCAAGTTGAGCAGACTCCGAGGAGACCGAGGGACGCGGAGCAGAGAGAGAGGCGAGGGTCTTTCTGGCTTCCGCGGCGAACGGATCACCGGGAAACTTATTGGCAAGTTCCTGCAAGGTGGTTTGGGCTGCTTGCAGCTTTCCTTCGGTCAGCTGTATTTGTCCAAGTAGCAGACGAGCACCGGCGCCTTTTTCGTGGGCGAGGTCAACGGCGCGCTGCGCATGGGTTTCCGCCTCGGGCAAACGGCCGGCCTTGGCGTATGCCGAGGCCAGGAGAAGATGGGTGCGCCATCCCGCCCCGTTCTTGAGAAATGCTTTTTCCAGAGTGGCGATGGCAGCAGAAGTTTCGCCATTGCGGAGTTGCAATTCGCCGAGGGCGAGCAAAGATCGTTCATGCGTCGGATCGATTGCCAGGGCATGCTCGAAATCCTGGCGCGCCACGTCGGTGTGGTTCAATCCGAGTTCCGCCGCCCCAAGGAGGTAGCTGATGTCAGGATTGCCCGGCGCCATGCCGAGTCCCTTGGCAAAATGAGCGCGAGCAATTTCGAATTGACGTTTGCGCAGGGCCTCCAGACCTTTGTCGATTTCCCCCTGGAGTTTCGGTGACATAACCAGGCCCTGAGGCTTGGGTCCATGGGAATTCTTATCGGATTCCGGAATCATGTAGATATACACCTGCATGGTTGACCCGACGGCGTTCACAGTGATGTGCTCAGTAGCGGTCTGATAACCTGGGTAGCTCGCTTCCGCCTCATAATCGCCCGGAGGCAACCCGTCGAAGATAGCGGTCGAAGCGTCGCGTGTGGTGGCCGTTTGATTGTAGCTGCCAACGCTCGCGACCAGCGTGACGAGCGTAGCACCGTCCATTGGAACGCCGCCGGCGTCGCGGACGTTAACAGAAAGGGTGACTGTGGAAGGACTGAAGCTTTGCTGGCTTCCGCGGCCTCCGCTTGCGGGCCGCTGCGCAAAGACCGAAGAACCACAAACCAAGACCGTACAAACCACAACGAGAAGGTCTTTTGAGAGCGTGAACATGTTGGGCCGGACGTAGACCATGGAGACCCTAACGCCGCGGAAGACTTACCGATACAGTACGCAGCAGAAGGTGTGTCGTCAAGCGCTAGCCGAGGCAGAGGGCGCGGCGAGTCGGCAAGAAGTTGGCCATACCGGGAAGTCGTTGCAGTTCGAATTAGTCTTTGTATTCCTTTGAGTTAAACCTGGCTTGCGGCAGCCAAAACAGTTCTGGGATTCCTGTGAAGAACCGCCGG
>Ga0137412_10000977_pt1 | contig 21431 bp, 18 predicted proteins | sample CZODoug2_1_16fun_FD_122160 | JGI IMG/M metagenome (GOLD analysis project Ga0137412, IMG submission 122160) | Vadose zone soil fungal communities from Angelo Coast Range Reserve, California, USA - CZODoug2_1_16fungal (Hybrid Assembly) | ecosystem: Environmental > Terrestrial > Soil > Vadose zone... | reverse complement strand
CGTGTTCGTCAAGGCGTTCCTCGACGGCGTGGACTCCGCACCACCGGACGCAACCCCGATCGAGATCGTCGCCTGCGCCCTGCACTCGGCCGGGTCCCTCTTCCCGGACGAGCGCCGGTCCTACTCCCGCACCCGACAATCGGTGATCGAGCAGAACCCCGCGCTGCGGGAACGCGAGTCGCACAAGCTCGCCAGCCTCGCCACGACCGTCGCCGACGCCCTCCGCGCCCGAGGCGTCGACGACCTCGCGGCCACCCTGGCCGCGGAGTCCGGCGCCACCGTCTTCGGTATCGCCTTCACGCAATGGATTCGCGAGGGCGAACAGCGATCGCTCGCCGACATCGCGGCGGACGTGCTCGGCGAACTACTGACCCTGACCGGAAAGGCGACGCCGTCACCCAGGACCCCGTGACCCCGCCGACGAGTGATGCAGGGCCACTCAGGGCAGGTACTGGTCGACGGCGTGCGCGACTTCGCTGGCGTAGAGCGGCGCCGGGTCGAGGCCGACGGACGCGTAGTTGCCGTCGATCTCGAGGCTCACCAGGCCGTGCAGTCGGGTCCAGATGACGATGGCCTGAATCGCGTGCGGGGCTGCGTCGTCCGGGATGTCGTGACGTTCGATCCAGCCGGCCAGATCGCGCGCGGAGGCTGCTCGTCGACGGCTTCGCGTCGGCGTATCACGCAGGATGTCGAGTAGCACGGTCATCGCTTGCTGAGCTGTGTCGACGAGGGCGTCCGCGTGCGCGTCGTAGCCCGGTACCGGCGGGCGGAACAGCAGCCGATACCGGTGTGGCTGTTCGAGTGCCCAGTGCCGGTAGGCCCTGGTGAACAACCGCAATCGGGCATCGGCCGACCTTCCCCGCCGAGGCGTGACCGCCGATTCCAGAGCCCGCGCCAGGTCCTGGTACGCCTCGATGATCAGCGCGGTGAGCAGTTCGTCGCGTCCGGCGAAGTAGCGGTACAACGCGGGACCGGACACCTCCAGTTCTCGCGCGATCGCGTTGATCGACAGCCCATCCGGTCCATGCTCAGCCAGTTGGCGCAGCGCGACCTGCTTGATCGTCTCGTGGATATGCCCCTCGAATCGTGCGCGCAACCGGTCGCGAGTCACCTGCCACACCCACCTTTCAGCCTACGAAGGGCGGTCGCACCCGCCGGGTGACAAAGAGAAGCCGACAGCTATCATCGTTACGTTAGACCCTCTAACCAAATTGAGATCGACATCCGTACGAGGAGAACCCGTGACCGTTCCGACCGACGTCGACCGAGGCGCCCCAGTGGTCGTCCACCACGAGATCGACATCGCCGCACCGCTGGACCGCGTTTGGCGGCTGCACGTCGAGGTCGGCGGATGGCCGTCGTGGCAGACCAGCATCACAGCGGCTCGTCTGGACGGCGCGCTGCAACCCGGAGCCTCGTTCACGTGGACGAGTTACGGGTTCACCGTCACGTCCGAGGTGTATGCGCTGACCGAACACCAGCGCGTGCTCTGGGGCGGGACCGCTGAGGGCATCACCGGCATCCACGAATGGGTCTTCGCGGCAACCGATTCCGGTACCCACGTCGAAACCACCGAATCGTTCGCCGGGACGCCGGTCGAGGCCGACGTCGCGGGCATGCAACGCACGCTGGACGAGTCGCTGGCCGCATGGCTGGGATACCTCAGGGCCGCGGCCGAGTCGACCGCGAGCTGATCCGATGCCGATCGAAACCACCACGATGCCCATCCTGGTGACCGGGGCGACCGGCAACACCGGCTCCGCCCTGCTGACCCGTCTGACCGAGCGCGGCGCGAGCGTGCGCGCGATGGTGCGCAAGCAGTCCGACGCCGCGAAGCTCCCTGAAGGGGTAGCGGCGGTGGTCGCGGACTTCGACGATGCGGGCTCGCTGGCCGCCGCGCTCCACGGCATCGGTCGCGCCTACCTCGTCACCCCCTCCTCCGAACAGGCACAGGCCCAACAGCTTCGCTTCGCCGATCTCGCCGTGCAGGCCGGCGTGAACCATCTGGTCGTGCTGTCCCAACTCGCCGCCGACGAGCACTCACCGGTGCGGTTCCTTCGCTACCACGCCGCCGTCGAGCGGTACGTCCAGAACCTCGGCATCGACTACACCTTCCTGCGACCCAACCTGTACTTCCAAGGACTGCTCGCTTTCACCGGGTCCATCGCCGCTGACAACCGCTTCTACGCCCCGATCGGCGACGCGACGGTCAGCGCGCTGGACGTACGCGATATTGCGGCAGTCGCCGCGGCGGCTCTCACCGAGACCGGCCACGAACGCCAGACCTACACGCTCACCGGTCCGGCTGCTCTCACGCACACCGAGATCGCCGCCGCCCTGAGTGCCGCCCTGGGCCGCGTGATCACGTTCGTCGACGTCTCGCCGGACACGTTCGCGCGCAGCCTGGAAGGGATCCTGCCGCCGTGGCAGATAGCGGGACTTCTCGAGGACTACGCCCACTACAGCCACGGCGAAGCCGCCACGATCACCCCGATCGTCGAACAGGTCACCGGCAAGCCGCCAGTAGACGTCGCCCAGTTCGCCCGCGACTACGCACCGCGGTTCGCCGCCCACCCGTAGCCATTCAGCGCCCCGGCTCGCGAGACGGCGGCTGCGCGTCGCGCCATTCAGCTCCAGGCCGTCCCGGTGATCTTCTCGTAGAGGGCGATGTAGCGGCGGCGGGTTTCCTCGATGAGTTCGGGCGGGATCAACGGGCCGGGCGGCGTCTTGTCCCAGGTGCCCAGGTCGCTGGCCCAGTCGCGCAGGAACTGCTTGTCGAAGCCCATCTGCCGTTGTCCGGGCGTCCAGTCCTCGATCCGCCAGTAGCGCGACGAGTCGGACGTCAGCGCCTCGTCGGCCAGGGTCAACCCGTCCGGGCCGAGACCGAGCTCGAACTTGGTGTCGGCGAGTATCAGGCCGCGATCATCGGCGATCTTGGCCGCCGCCTCGTACAGCCGCAGCGTCGTGGCCCGCAGCTGCTCGGCGAGGTCAGCACCGACAGCGCCAACAACATCGGCAAACGTCATCGGCTCGTCGTGGCCCTCTTCGGGCGGCGTCTTGGTGGTGGGCGTGAAGATCGGCTCGGCGAGACGGTCACCCTCGACCAGGCCGGCCGGCAGCTCGACCCCCGACACCGACCGCGACGACTGGTACGCCGACCAGCCGCTGCCGGCCAGGTAGCCGCGGGCGACACACTCGACCGCGACCATGGACAGGCGCCGGCACCGGATGGCCCGGCCGGCGAATTCGGCCGGGACGTCGTCGGCCGAGATGACGTGGTTGGGCACGATGTCGCCCAGCTGCTCGAACCACCACAGTGACAGGGCCGTCAGCAAGCGCCCCTTGTCCGGGATCGGGGTCGGCAGCACCACGTCGTAGACCGAGATCCGATCCGTCGCGACCAGGATCAGCTCGTCCGGGCCGTCGGCGTACACGTCACGGACCTTGCCGCGATGGATCAGTTCCACGGCGATCTTCCTAACTGAGGGCTTGGGTCAGATCGGCGATCAGATCCTCGACGTCCTCGATGCCCACCGATAGGCGAACCAGGTCGCCGGGTACTTCCAGCGGTGAGCCGGCGACGCTGGCGCGCGTCATCCGTCCCGGGTGCTCGATGAGCGACTCGACGCCGCCGAGCGACTCGCCGAGGATGAAGATCGAGGTCAGCCCGCAGACCTTCACCGCCGCCTCCTCGCCGCCGCGCACCGAGAACGACACCATGCCGCCGAAGCCGCGCATCTGCCGGGCCGCCAGGTCGTGGCCGGGATGCTCGGGCAGTCCCGGGTAGTAGACGCGGGTGACCGCGGGGTGGCCGGTGAGGAAGGTCGCGACGCGGGCGGCGTTGTCGCAGTGCCGGTCCATGCGCACCCCGAGCGTCTTGATGCCCCGCAGCACCAGGAAGGCGTCGAACGGTCCGGCGACGGCGCCCATCGCGTTCTGGTGGAAGGCCAGCTGCTCAGCGAGCTCGACGTTCGAGCGCCCCACCACGAGTGCGCCGCCGATGACGTCGCTGTGCCCGCCCAGGTACTTCGTCGTCGAGTGCACGACGACGTCCGCGCCCAGGGCCAGGGGCTGCTGCAGGTAGGGCGTGGCGAAGGTGTTGTCGACGACGAACAGGGCACCGGCCTCGTGGGCGATTCCGGCGAGTCCGGCGATGTCGGCGATGCCGAGCAGCGGGTTGGTCGGCGTCTCGCACCAGATCACCCGGGTGGACGGCCGCACCGCGGCGCGCACGGCGTCCAGGTCGGACAAGTGCACCGGGGTGTGCTCGACGCCCCACCGGGCCAGCACCCGGGCGATCAACCGGAACGTCCCGCCGTACGCGTCGTCGGGCAGCAGCACGTGATCGCCGGGCTCGCAGACGGCCCGCAGCAGGGTGTCGGAGGCGGCCAGCCCGCTCGCGAACGCCAGCCCCCGATCGCCCCCTTCCAGCGCGGCCAGCGCCTCTTCCAGGGCGGTCCGCGTCGGGTTGGCGCTGCGGCTGTACTCGTAGCCGCCCCGCAGGCCGCCCACGCCGTCCTGCTTGTACGTGGACGTCGCGTAGATCGGGACGCTCACCGCGCCGGTGAGCGAGTCGGGCTCCTGCCCGGCGTGGATGGCGCGCGTGTTGAAGCCGGCCTCGTTGCCGGCGGAGCTGGTCACGCCCGCCACGATAGTTGCCGGCCCGATTGCCGGCACAGCGAGCAGCCAGCGGCCCCTAAGGGGCTTGCCGTACCCTGCGTCGGGATGGGCAGCCCGCACTCGCGCCGCTGGCGCTTCACCGCGATTGCCGCGTCCGTGCTCGCCGTCCTGGCCGTCGTCTCGATCGTGCTGGTCACGACCCGTAAGTCGGGCAAGAATCACGCCGACGCCACGCCCCCACCCCCGTCGACGTCCGCCTCGACACCTGCGCCCAGCACCCGTGCGACGACCCACGCCCCGTCGCCGACCCCCAAGAAGCCGACCCTGGCGCCGTCCGCCACGGTCAACGCCGCCGTGCGCAAGCTCGCCACCCAACTGCCCGCCGGGGGTGTGTCGGTCGCCGCCCTGAACACGAAGACCGGCGCCCGGTACAGCTTCGGCGCGGACGGCGGCATGCGCACCGGCAGCGTGGCCAAGCTGTTCCTGCTCGAGACCGTGCTGCTGCAGCACCAGGACGAGGGCACCCCGCTGAGCCAGGGCGAGCTGAGCCTCGCGACGCCGATGATCGAGAACAGCGACAACAAGGCCGAGTATCAGCTGTTCCTGCAGGCCGGCGGGCGCGACGCCCTGTCCGACGCGTTCCCGCGGTTGGGACTGAGTCACAGCATCCCCGGGAACTCAGATCCGGCCCTGACCACGACGAGCGGGAGCGACGGCGTCAAGCTGGTCGGCAACCTCGTAGGTAAGGGTCCGCTGAACGCCTACTCGCGCTCGCTCGCGCTGGGGCTCATGCACAACGTGGAGTCCGACCAGCGCTGGGGGGTCAGTGCCGTCGCCGACACCGGCAGCACCGTCGCGCTCAAGAACGGGTGGCTCTCGGTCGACGACAGCAACGGCCCGGGCGAGAACGACGGCGGCCGGTGGCTGGTCAACAGCGTCGGCGTCGTGACCGTGCGCGGCCAGCAGGTACTGCTGTCGGCGTTCACCCAGCACGGGACGGACTACCAGAGCGGCGTGCGCCTGGTCGAGGCGCTGGTCAAGGCGATCACCCCGGCCGTGGTGGCCCAGCCGTGATGAACGGCTCGTGGCGCCGTCGGGGCGTGGTCGCGGGCTCGGTGCTGCTCGTCGCCGGCGTATCGGTCACGGCCGTGGTCGTCGCTCAGCGACGCCATCCGACCGCGGAGGGGGCGAGCACGCCCCCCCGGTCGAGCGCCACCCCGCCACCCCGGCCGTCGTCCACCCCGCCGTCCACGACCGCCTCGCGGTCGGTCACGACGCATCCGGTCCTGACGCCGCGGTCGACCATCGACAGCTCCCCGATCGACAACAAGGTGCGGGCGCTGACCGCGCAGGTACCACCCGGGGGCGTGTCCGTCGCGGAGCTGAACACCGCCACCGGGGCCCGCTACAGCTACGGCGCAACGGGCGGGATGCTCACCGGCAGCGTGGTCAAGGTCTACATCCTGGAAACGCTGCTGCTCCAACACCAGGACCGGGGCACCCAGCTGACCGATCAGGAGGCCGCGACCGCCCGCCGGATGATCGAGAACAGCGACAACGCGGCCGCCGAGACGCTCTACTACGCGATCGGAGCCCGCGCGGGTCTCGTGGCCGCCGGCCCGCGCCTCGGCCTGACCCACACCGTCCCGGGGCCGAGCCCCGACTTCAAGGGCCTGACCCAAACCAGTGCGACCGACTGCATCACGCTGCTGCAGAACCTCCTTCGTCCCGCCCCGCTGCGCGACTACGCCCGCTCGGTCGTGCTCGGATTGATGCGCAACGTCGAGTCCGACCAGCGGTGGGGCGTCGGCTCGGTCGCCGACCCGGGCACGACGTTCGCCAACAAGAACGGGTGGCTCTCGGTCGACGAGGACAACCCGGACGGCCTGGGCGACAACGACCTGTGGCTGGTCAACAGCATCGGGATCGTCACCGTCCGCGATCAGCAGACGCTGATCGCGGTCCTAACCCAGCACGGCTCCGACTTCGAGGACGGCATCGAACTCGTCGAAGCGCTCGCCCACGCAATCACCCCAGCCGTAGTGGACTGACCCACAACGCGATGAGCGCTCGCGCGAAGAGCCCGGCCCGCGCGCGACCGGAGGGAGCTTGCGCTCGCGTCTGCGTGCGGTCCGCCGTTCTTTGGCGGGCCCGCGCAGATGCGATTCGGGCCGGACAAAATTCAGTGCGAGCCTGCTAAGTGACCTAATACGTCCTGGCGGGTGATGACGCCCGCGGGCTTGCCGTCGATGTGGACGAGCAGCGCGTCGGCCGCGCCCAGGGCGTCGATCGCCGCGGACACCGGCTCCCCCGACCCGATGATCGGCAGCGCCGCTGACATGTGTGGCTCGACCGGGTCGGCGAGTGACACCTTGCCGGCGAACAGCGCGTCGAGCAGCACCCGTTCGGACACCGACCCGAGGACCTCGCCGGCCGTCACCGGCGGCTCGGCCTTGACCACCGGCATCTGGGAGACGCCGTACTCGCGCAGGATGTCGATCGCCTCGCGGACCGTCTCGTTCGGGTGGGCGTGGATGAGCGAGGGCGTCTCGCCCGACTTCTGCCGCAGCACGTCGCCGACCGTGACCTGTCCGGATGCCTGCAGGAATCCGTAGTCGGCCATCCACTGGTCGTTGAAGATCTTCGACAGGTAACCCCGTCCACCGTCGGGCAGCAGCACCACGACCATCGCGTCCGCGCCCAGACCGACCGAGGCCCGCAGCGCGGCCACGGCGGCCATGCCGCACGAGCCGCCGACCAGCAGGCCCTCCTCGCGGGCCAGGCGCCGGGTCATGTCGAACGAGTCGCGGTCGGACACGGCGATGATCTCGTCGCAGACGTCCCGGTCGTACGTCTCGGGCCAGAAGTCCTCGCCCACACCCTCAACCAGGTACGGACGCCCGGTGCCGCCCGAGTACACCGAGCCGTCGGGGTCGGCGCCGATCACCTTCACCCGCCCATCGGACGCCTCTTTGAGGTAGCGCCCGACGCCGCTGATCGTGCCGCCGGTGCCGACGCCGGCGACGAAGTGCGTGATGCGCCCCTCGGTCTGCTCCCACAGCTCGGGACCGGTCGTCTCGTAGTGCGAGCGCGGGTTGTTCACGTTGGCGTACTGATTGGGCTTCCACCCGCCGGGCGTCTCGCGGGCGAGCCGGTCCGAGACCTCGTAGTACGAGCGCGGGTCCTCGGGCGCGACGGCGGTCGGGCAGACGACGACCTCGGCGCCGTAGGCCCGCAGCGTGTCGATCTTGTCGCCGCTGACCTTGTCCGGGCAGATGAAGATGCACTTGTAGCCGCGCTGTTGAGCGACGATGGCCAGGCCGATGCCGGTATTGCCGGAGGTCGGCTCGACGATGGTGCCGCCCGGCTTCAGTTCGCCGGACTGCTCGGCGGCGTCGATCATGCGCACGGCAATGCGATCCTTGACCGAGCCGCCCGGGTTGAAGTACTCGACCTTCGCCAGCACGGTCGCGTCCAGCCCCTGGGTGACCCGGCGCAGCCGCACCAGCGGTGTGTTGCCGATCAGGTCGACCAGCGACTCGTAGTAAGCCATGCGGTGAAGGCTACTGAGCGAGTGGTTGCCTGGCCTCGCCAGATGCCCGATCGCGCCGCGGAACGGGTGATTACCGACCCAGTTCAGGGTGAACAGTTAACCTCGGTAATCCGAAGTGTGTACGAACAGGGGGTGGCATGAGCAGGGCTAGTCGGGCCCGACGTATCGCGGCAGCAGCCGCGTACGGGGGCGGAGGCGTGGGCGCGCTGGGAATCGTGGGCGGGGCGGCCCTGTACGGACTGATCATCGGCGAGACGAAGCTGGCCCGGCGACGCATCCCGGCGGCGGCGACCGAGCCACCGTTCGTCCACGACACCGTGTGGGCGGCGGCGGGAGTCAGTGCGAGGCGGCCACCGATCCGGATGGCCATGCTCGGCGACTCCACCGCGGCCGGCTACGGCGTTCATCACGATCGGGACACGCCGGGGGCGCAGCTGGCCATCGCCGTCTCGGCGATCGCCCGCCGGCCGGTGCACGTCACCAGCGTCGCCGTGGTGGGCGCGGAGTCCAACACGTTGCCGGCGCAGGTCGCCAACGTCGACCCCCGCGTCGAGTTGGCGGTGATCATTGTCGGCGCCAACGACGTCACGCACCGGATCAAACCCGCCGAATCGGTGCGCTACCTGGGCGATGCGGTCCGCGCTCTGCGGGCCAACGGCACCCGCGTGGTCGTCGGCACCTGTCCGGACCTCGGCACCATCCGCCCGCTCGCCCAGCCGCTGCGTTACATCGCTCGGCGCCTGTCCCGCCAGCTGGCCGCCGCGCAGACGATCGCGGTCGTCGAGGCCGGCGGGCGCACCGTGTCCCTCGGCGACCTGCTCGGCCCGCTGTTCGCGCAGAGCGTCGAGATGTTCAGCGAGGACCAGTTCCACCCGTCGGCGACCGGCTACGCCCATGCGGCCGATGCCCTGCTGCCCTCGGCCCTGGACGCCCTGGGCCTGCGTACCCGGTCGCGGTCGGCCAGCGCGTTCACCACCCGCCGTGCCCGTCCGGTCGCGAAGGCTGCCGTGCAGGCGGTCGCGCACCCCGGCACGGAGGTCGCCGGGGTCGAGGTGCACGGCGAGACGGAGGGACGCCGGGGCCGGTGGGCCCGCTTGCGGCGGCGCCGTCCGCAGCATCCGGTGCCGACCGCGCCCGAGGAGGCGCGCCCCGTGCAAGACTCGGTTCATGTCGCCTGAAGCTGTCATCGTTGCCACCGCCCGCTCGCCGATCGGCCGCGCGGGCAAGGGATCACTCACCGACGTCCGTCCGGACGACCTGACCGCGCAGGTCATCCGGGCCGCGCTGGCCAAGGCGCCGCCGGTATTCGAGGACCCGACCATGATCGACGACCTGTACCTCGGGTGCGGGCTGCCCGGCGGCGAGCAGGGCTTCAACCTGGCCCGCGTCGTGGCGGTCGAACTCGGCTACGACTCGTTGCCGGGGGCGACCATCACGCGCTACTGCTCGTCGTCGCTGCAGACCACCCGGATGGCCTTCCATGCCATCAAGGCCGGCGAGGGCGACGTGTTCATCTCGGCCGGCGTCGAGACGGTGTCGCGGTTCGTGAAGGGATCCTCCGATTCCTGGCCGGACACGCACAATGCGGATTTCGCCGACGCCGAGGCGCGCACTACCGCGGCCGCGCAGGGTGGTTCCACCTGGCACGACCCGCGCGCGGACGGCGTGCTGCCCGACGTCTACATCCCAATGGGGCAGACCGCCGAGAACCTGGCCCAGGTCAAGGGCATCAGCCGCGAGGACATGGACCACTTCGGCGTCCGTTCACAGAACCTCGCCGAGCAGGCCATCAACAACGGCTTCTGGGCCCGCGAGATCACGCCGATCACCCGTCCCGACGGATCGACGGTCGACGCCGACGACGGACCGCGGGCCGGCGTCACCTACGAGGGGGTGTCACAGCTCAAGCCGGTGTTCCGGCCGGACGGTCGGGTCACCGCCGGCAACTGCTGCCCGCTCAACGACGGGGCGGCCGCGCTCATCATCATGAGCGACGCGAAGGCCGCCGAGCTGGGCCTGACGCCGCTGGCCCGCGTCGTGTCCACCGGCGTCTCCGCGCTGTCGCCGGAGATCATGGGCCTCGGCCCGGTCGAGGCATCGCGCCGCGCGCTCACCCGCGCCAACATGACGATCGGCGACATCGACCTGGTCGAGATCAACGAGGCGTTCGCGGCCCAGGTCATCCCGTCCTACCGCGAGCTCGGGGTCGACATCGACACGCTGAACGTCAACGGCGGCGCCATCGCGGTGGGCCACCCGTTCGGCATGACCGGCGCCCGCATCACCACCACGCTGATCAACTCGCTGCAGTCCCACGACAAGCAGTTCGGCCTGGAGACGATGTGTGTCGGCGGTGGTCAGGGCATGGCCATGATCATCGAACGCCTCGCCTGAGCGTGATCAACTTTTCACGCGTAACTAGCACGGCGTCGGATCGTTCTCCTTGGTGTCCCGCAAAGTGACGTCGGGTCCTTTGCGGGACACCAACGAAGGGCAAGGCCGCCCTCGGCGGGGGAGGGCGGCTTGCGCCCTGCCCGCTCTAGGCCCGATAGCGCCGTACGCCCTGACTGCTCTCGCGCCCTGACGGCTTCCGCTCTCGCTCCCCGGCCGGCCCCTCGTACCCCCGGCGGGCTCTACCGCCGGATAGGAACGCGTTCGGGGGTGAACGCCTTCGTGGCGGCGGGCCGGCGTCCCCGTCGCTCGCTTCGCCTCTGAGCTGACCAGAGCGGCGATCTTCCTGCGCGGGCAGCCCACAGGGGCGCCAGGCGCAGGAAGATCGACCCGCGAACCCTTGTATGTCGCTCAGCATGCGCAGCCGCCCGGCCGCCGGGCCGCGCGGTCGCGACTACGCGGCGGCGTAGTCGCTAATCGCGCAGATAGCCCAGCAGGCGCAGGATCTCGATGTACAGCCAGACCAGGGTGACCATCAGCCCGAATGATGCGTACCAGGCGAACTTCTCATCCGCCCCGTTGCGGATGCCCTGGTTGATCACCTCGAAGTCGATGGCCAGGTTCATCGCCGCAATGCCGATGCACAGCAGGCTGAACAGGATGGCGATCGCGCCGCCGTCAGAGCTTCGCAGCCCGAGCCCGCCCGGATGGAACAGGGAGGCGACGATATTGACAAGCATCAGGCCGACGACCCCGAGCGTGGATGCGAACACGATCTTGGTGAACCGCGGCGTGACGCGAATGGCGCCGACCCGGTAGGCGATGAGCATGCCGCCGGCCACCATCACCGTGCCGGTGAGGGCCTGGACGACGATGCCGTGCTTCCATTGCTCGAACGCCCGACTGATGGCGCCGAGCGCCACCCCCTCGAGACCCGAGTACAGCAGCGCGGTGACGGCGTTGGCCTTCATGGTGAAGCCCATGTAGAGGGCGAGGCCCAGGCCACCGAGCGCACCGATGGCGATCAGTCCGCCGGCCGCACTCTCGGGGGTGAGCACCCAGGTCGCCGCTCCGGCGAGCAGGAGCACGGCGAGCATCGCGCCGGTACGCACGATGACGTCGTCCAGAGTCATGTAGCGGGTCGGCGCCGCCGGACCACCGCCGCCGCCGGGACGCCCGCCGTAGCCCTTGACGTCGTCCGGCGGGATCGTCGGACCACCGAAGGCCGGCTGCCGGTAGGACTGCTCCAACTGGTCCGCAGGAGGCGCGTACCGGGTCGGCGCGCTCGCCTGCGAGCTGAATCGGGTGAGAACGGCGTTGGTCACGGCTCGTTGCCTCCTGTAGATGGACGCATCACGCCTGCGTCTATCCGGCCAACGATAGGAAGGTCCGCAGAGTTCCAGGAACGCAGTCTTGCTACTGGCGAGTAACTTGTGGTCCAGTGTACCTGTGACACGACGTCCGAGAGATCTGGAGCGAGCCGATGGCATCGCGGAACTCACGTGACCTGATGGGCCTGAGCCTGACCGGGCTGAACAAGGCCGCAGGGTCGAGACTGCTAGACCGGCTGCGACTGCGCAAGCCCGTCGAACGGGTCGTTTTCCACGGCGCGCGCACCGGCTTTCGCACCGTGGGCGCGGTAACCCGGACGTTCACCGCCGCGACGCGTCGCGCGACCCCCGAGCGTCCGCGCCCGGGCGGGGATAGCGGGCTGTTCGATCTGACGCCGACCGGCGAGCAGCAGATGATCCGCGACCTGAGCCGCGAGTTCGCCGCCGAGCAGCTGCGGCCAGCCGCCGCGTCGGCGGACACCGAGTGCGCGGCGCCGCCGGAACTGCTCAAGCGGGTATCGGCCGAGCTCGGCATCACGGTGCTGAACGTTCCAGAGAGCCTCGGCGGAGTGAGCACCGAACGCTCGACGGTCACCAGCGTGCTCGTCGCCGAGGCACTGGCCCACGGGGACATGGGGCTGGCCGTCGCTTGCCTGGCCCCGTCGGCGGTCAGCACCGCCCTCGCGCTCTGGGGGGACGAGCAGCAGCAGGCGACCTACCTGCCCGCGTTCGTCGGCGACGACGTGCCCGCCGCGGCGCTGGCCATCCTCGAGCCGGGTCCCCTGTTCGATCCGTTTGCTCTGCTTACCTCTGCGCATCGGACGGTTGACGGCTACGTCCTGGACGGCGTCAAGTCGCTCGTGCCGCGGGCGGCGAGCGCTGAGCTGTTCGTGATCGCCGCGAACCTGGACGGGCGGCCGGCGCTGTTCCTGGTCGAGTCGGAAAGCGTCGGGCTCACCGTCGAGGCCGATCCGGCGATGGGACTGCGCGCGGCGTCCACGGGCCGGGTGCACCTGTCGAAGGTGGCGGTGCCGAGCGCGGCGCTGCTGGGCGACACCGCCGCCTACGCGGACTGCGTCCGGCTCGCCCGCCTGGGCTGGTGCGCCCTCGCCGTGGGCACCGCGCAGGCCGTCCTCGACTACGTCGTCCCCTACGTGAACGACCGGGTGGCGTTCGGCGAGCCGGTGAGCCACCGGCAGTCGGTGGCGTTCCTGGTCGCCAACATCGGCATCGAGCTCGAGGGCATGCGTCTGGCCACCTACCGGGCGGCGAGCCGGGCCGAGCAGGGTCGCTCGTTCGCCCGCGAGGTCGGACTCGCCCGCCAGCTGTGCGCCGAGTACGGCATGAAGATCGGCAGCGACGGCGTGCAACTGCTCGGCGGACACGGGTACGTCAAGGAGCATCCGGTCGAACGCTGGTATCGCGATCTGCGCTCGGTCGCCGTGCTCGAAGGGGGCGTCCTGGTATGACGATCAACCTCGAGGTGCCGGCCAAGTTCAAGCTGCTGGTGGACCAGGCGCACCAGGTGGCCCTGGGCGTGTTCCGCCCGATCTCGCGCAAGTACGACCGGGCCGAGCACGAGTACCCCAAGGAGCTCGACATGTTGGCCGCCCTGGTCGACGGCATGAACTCCTCAGGCGAGCAGAGCACCGGTGCCCGCGGGGTGCGCCGCACCAACGGCAACGGCAGCGAAGTGCAGAACGGCGGCAACCTGGCCACCGTCCTCAGCGTCATGGAGGCGTCCTGGGGCGACGTCGCGATGGTGCTCGCCATGCCACGCCAGGGCCTGGGCAACTCGGCAATCGCGTCGGTGGCCGACGACGAGCAGCTGGCCCGGTTCGATCGCGTGTGGGCGTCGATGGCGATCACCGAGCCGGACGCCGGCTCCGACTCGGCCGCCATCCGCACGACGGCGGTGCGCGATGGTGATGACTACATCCTCAACGGCGAGAAGATCTTCGTGACCGCCGGCGCGCGCAGCAACGCCGTGGTGGTGTGGGCGACACTCGATCCGAGCAAGGGGCGGGCGGCGATCAAGTCGTTCGTGGTCGAGAAGGGCACGCCGGGGTTCACCGTCGAGCGACTGGAGCACAAGCTCGGCATCCGGGCCTCGGACACCGCCACACTGCGCTTCGCCGACTGCCGGGTACCGGCGGCGAACCTGCTCGGCTCGCCGGAGGTCGATGAGGGCTTCGCCGGCGTCATGCAGACCTTCGACAACACCCGGCCGCTGGTCGCCGCGATGGCGCTCGGCGTCGCGAAGGCCGCCATTGATGAAACGCGAGACGTCCTGCGCGGCGCCGGCGTCGCCGTCGACTACGACCGGCCGGCGTCTCGGCAACACGCCGCCGCGGCTGCCCTCCTGGCGATGGAGGCCGACTGGGAGGCCGCGTACCTCACCACGCTCGAGGCGGCCTGGATGGCCGACAACGGCCAGCCCAATTCGCTGCAGGCGTCCATGGCCAAGGCGAAGGCGGGTCGGATGGCGACCGAGGTGACGCTGCGCTGCGTCGAACTGACCGGCGGCTACGCGGAGTCCTCGTTGCTGGAGAAGTGGGCGCGAGACGCCAAGATCCTGGACATCTTCGAGGGCACCCAGCAGATCCAGCAGCTCATCGTCGCCCGCCGCCTGCTCGGCAAGTCGTCAGCCGAGCTCAAGTAAGGATCCTGCGCACCCCGCCGGTGATCTTCCTGCGCCAGCTGCTCTGCGGGGCCACATGTGCAGGAAGATCACCATGCGGGGCCGATCTTCCTGCGCCGGCTGCCCTCTGAAGCTGGAACCGCAGGAAGATCACCACGCAGGGCGGCGGTGGCCGGGCCGACCATGCTGCGTGCGCTGAGCGTGGTCGATGGGCGACAATCTGCGTACCCCCGATCACGAAGGCCACCTCCATGTCGTTGCTGGGCCGGTTCCCCTGGTACGGAAAGCTGCTCCTCGGGCTGTCCGCGATCTTCCTGATCGGATCGATCGGCTTCTACGGGGCGTCGCTGACCCGCGGCCACACGATCGACGGGTCGTCCTCATCGAGCCATCGCGAGCACTACCGCTGGACCGGCGGCGAGCTGCAGTTGGAGGCGACCGAGCGCCAGGACTCGACGACCTGTTACGTCAGCCACGACGGCGGCGGGCAGCGCACCGTCCAGCTCGCCGGGACGAAGCGCAGCGGCACCCACCGGCAGAACCTGGCCTTCACCGGCGATGCGACGGTCAGCTGCACCCGCACCGTCACCGCGTACACGGGCTCGAGCGTCGGCCGTCGCGACTTCAGCCGATCCGGGGCGTTCCGCGGCGGCGCGGTGGCGTTGGTCGTCGTGCCGCTGGTCTTCCTGGGTGTGATCCGTGTCTTGCGGACAGCCGCGCGGGGCTAAGCACTGGCCGGGACGCCGGCCGGCATGCCAGGGTGGAGGGCATGAGTTCCTCTTCGACGGCGCCGGACGAACCTACGGCCAAGACCAGCGCGCCGCCCGCCGACCCGGGTGACGCGGGCGATTCGGAAACCCCGTCGGGGGGCGTCAAGGACAAGTTCCGCGAGGCGCTCGAGCGCAAGCGCAGCCACCAGGCCGAGCGGAACAGCGACGCCGACACCAAGGATCAAGCCAAGATCCACGGATCCCACGGCCCGGCCGCCGCCCGCCGCGAGTTCCGTCGCAAGAGCGGCGGATAGCGCGGGCTGGGTCAGATCGGCCCGACTCCAGCGCCGCCGCACAAGCCGTCCGGATGGGGATACGTCACCCGTAGGCGGATATCATCGGCGTGCACCCAGGTCCCGAGCCCGAGGACGCGATAGTGACGCTGCCCGAGCGTGGATTGATCGCCGGTCGCTACCGCATCGAACGCCAGATCGGTGCCGGCGGCATGGGGTCGGTCTACCTCGCGACCGACACCGAGTCCGAGCAACAGGTCGCGCTCAAGCAAGCCCACGAGGGACGCCGCCCGGCTGACCGCGAAGCCGCCATCGCCCGCGACCTGCGCCATCCCCGAATCGTCGCCCTCTACGACTCGATCGCCACCGAGGGCGAGAGCTGGCTCGTCATGGAGTACGTGCCCTCGCGCAACCTCGCGACGATCATCGCGGACGACGGCCCGCTGCCGGCCGAGAAGGTCGCGCACCTCGGGCGCCAGGTCGCCGAGGCGCTCCAGGTGCTGCACGACAACGGCGTCGTGCACGGCGACGTCTCACCGGGCAACGTCCTGGTCACCGACGACGGTGATGCGAAGCTGACCGACTTCGGCGTGGCCCGGGAGATCTGGAGCGACGCCACCGTCACCGCCGGCGCGCTGGTGGCCGGTACCCCGGCCTACCTGGCGCCCGAGGTCGCGCGCGGGGGTGACCGCACGCCGGCGTCGGACATCTTCTCCCTGGGCGCCACGCTGTACGCCGCCGTAGAGGGCGTCTCACCGCTGGGCGACGCCGAGAATCCGCTGACCGCGGTGTGGCGCTCGGCGTCGGGTCACGTCGCCGCACCAACCGACGGGCCGTTGGGGCCGGCGCTGTCGCGGATGCTGCGCGTCGAGCCGGGCGAACGTCCCGATGCCGCCGAGGCGATGCAGCTGCTCGAACGCACCGAGGCGCCCGCGAAGGGCTCCCGGAGGAAGGTCGCGCTGCTCGTCGGCGCCGCGGCCGTCATCGCCGCCGCGGTTGCCGTGGGCGTCACGATCGCGGTCACGCACGACGATTCCGGCGCCAAGCCGCAGCGCCGAGCCGCCCCGATCGCCACGGTGGGCGATCCCCGCACCGCCGATGTGTGCGCGCTGCTGCAGCCCAACCTGCTCAGCGCGTTCGGTGTGCCTCGACTGGTCACCGACTACGGCGGCTTCAACCGGTGCGACGTCTTGATCGCCAAGAACGACGAGGACTTCGCCGATACCAACGTCACGCTCGAGCTCGGCCCGGCTCCGCAGTTCGACGCGCAGACGACGCGACAGACGCAGGGTGCGATCACCGTGGTGTCCGAACGCGGCGACGACCAGGCCTGCGACCGGTTCCTGTTGCTGCCCGACGGCAACCTGGTGGTCGTCGAGGCGAAGCTGCTGGGCTCGGGCTCGATGGACCTGTGCGCCGCCGCATCGGCCGCGACGTCCTACGCGACGACGGTGCTCAACCGGGCGGCGATCCCCCGCCGACCCGGCGCGTGGCCCGCGGCGTCACTGGCCGACGTCGACGCGTGCAGCCTGCTCGACTCGTCGGTCCTCGCGCGGACGTCAGGGTTCGGCGCACCCACGGCCAGCGCCGGATTCGGCCGGTGGGACTGCGACTACACCGACGATGCCGGGGTACTGGCCGCCGATGTGCGCTTCGACCGCAACTCGACGCTGACGTCCGACGACGGGCAACCGACCACGCTGGCCGGGCGGTCGGCGTTCGTCTCCCCGGAGGACGGCGGTCCCAAGACCTGCCTGGTCAGCGTCGTGTACCGGTCCTACCGCAACCCGGACGGCGACGCGATGGAGGAGATCGTCGAGCTCGAGGTCGACGGCTCACGACCGACCAGCGAGCTGTGCGCGGACGCCAAGTCGCTGGCCACCGTCATCGCGACCAAGCTGCCCGGCGGGCAGTGACATGACCCTGCTGCAGCCCACGCACGGCAGCCTCGCTCGCGGGGTGAAGCCGGCACCGCCCGGCACCATCCACGTCCTGGGCCTGCGCGGAGGTATCGCCATCGGCCCGCAGGAGGGGCGCACCGTCACGTTCGGGCGCAACCGCCCCGAGGTGCACGTCGGCCTGGGTGAGGACGACGCGCGGATCAGCCGCCAGCACGGCACGTTGCGCCACCACGAGGGACAGTGGTGGCTGGCCAACATCGGGCAGGTGCCGATCCGGGTGCCCCCGGCCCGGCTGCTGTTCCGGGACGAGGAGCCGCTGCCGCTGGACGAGGGCTACACGCCACTGTTCGTCCGCGGCACCACGCATCGCGAGCACGTGCTGGAGGTGCACGTGACCGGAGCGAGCGGGCAGGCGCCCCAGCCCCGCCACGTCGACGTCACGCAGCCGCCCAAGACCTGGCAGCTCACCGAGGACGAGCGGATCGCGCTGATCGCGCTGGGCCAGCGGTACCTGCTGCACGAGCACCGCCCGCAGCCGGTTTCCTGGCGCGACGCCGCCGACGAGCTGACCGTGTTGCAACCGCAGGGCGGCTGGACGGCTCGGCGGGTCGAGCACCTGGTGGCCGGCGTACGGATCCGGCTGTCCCGGGCCGGCGTGTCCGGACTGACCCGCGAGGAGATCGGTGAGCCGCTCGGCAACGCGCTGAACGACAACCTCATGCGCGAGTTGCTGTTGAGCACCACCCTGGTGCCGCCCGATCTCGCCCTGCTCGACTCGGACCAGCTCTGAAATAAAGGGCCCGCGGCGGGGACCGGTCCCGGGCAAATCGCCCTATGATCATGCGCGCAGCACGCCTTAAGCGACCCCGACGACCACGCACAGTGAATGTATCGCCAGTAGACGGTGCCTGGACTGCGGCGACGGACCGTGACAGTTCAGCACGAACCCCACCGAGAGGGTGAGCCGGTGGCCCGTTCCGGACAGAGGTCGGTCACGTGGTGGGCGACCGGCCTGGTCACCTGTCTGGTCCTCGCCGGCGCCACGGGCCTCGGCGGTCGCGTGCCGGCACTGGCCCTGCGCCAGTCCGGGCACTGGGTCTACAACAGCACGATCGGTGCGGTGCTACACGTCAACGGCGCGAGCAAGAACGTCGACAGCAAGATGCCGTTGCCGGGCCTGGGCCCGGCCGATCAGGTCGTGCAGGACGACAAGAACGGCTACGTCATCGACCATCGGGGCGGGCGCATCCTGGTCTTCGGCAAGTCCACCCTGAGCGTCGGCACCACCCTGTCGACCGGCACGAGTGAGCAGCCGATCAGCCTCGAGGTGCCGGGCGGCCCGTACCTGATCTACCCGCACGGCGGCACCATCGTGCGGCTGGGCACCCCGGCCGCGACGATCGCCGCCGGCGGCCCGCTGGCGACCCCGGCCGCCACCAGCGACGGCACCGTGTGGGTGCAGCGCACCAACACCGGGTCACTGTGCAAGCTCGCGCCCAAGTCGAACTCGCTCAGCTGTCCGGCCCGCGTGCCGGCCGGCCACCACGGCACGCTCACCACGCTGGATGACCGGCCGGCGTTCGTCGATCAGGCCGCCGGCTCCATCCGGCCGATCCAGTCGGGCGGGCTGGGCCCACCGGCACCGGTCGCCCCCGGACTGCCGACGAAGGGACAGGTCGCCAGCTCCGACGCCGGCGGCCGGCTGCCCGTCGTGACCCCGGCCGGCGGGGGCGGCTCCTCCCTCGTGCTGGTCGACACCAGCACCGTCGCCAGCGGTCGCACCGGCGCGGCGCCGATCACGGTGCCGCTGGGCGCCGGGCAGTTCGACGTCCCCGTCACGACCGGGGGCGCAATCGTGCTGGTCAACCGGAGCGCCCGGCAGATCGTCACCTACTCCAGCACCGGAGCGCGCACGGCGATCGTCACCGTCCCGGCCGCGGCCGGGACCCTGCACGTGTCACGCGGCGAGGACGGTCGCGTCTACATCGACAACGCCGCCGGAACCCAGACGTTCATCGTGGACGGCGACGGCTCGGTCGCCCGGGCGAGCGACAACGGCGGGCCGGCGAAGTCGACCGGACCGGCGGGTCCGCCCACGACGCCGCCCGGCCCGCCGTCCGGGGCGCCCGGCACGCCGGCCCCGCCGACCACTCGCCCGCCGACGAAGCCGACACCGCCGCCGGCTATCCCGAATCCACCACCGCCGTCGCCGACGCCCACCCCGCCCGCGCATCCGCCCACGCCGACCGCGCAGGTGCCCGACGCGCCGGCCACGGTCACGGCCAGCGCCGGCGACGGGCAGGTCACCGTCAACTGGACGACGCCGGCCGACAACGGGGCCGCCCTGACCAGCTACCTGGTGTCCTGGCCGGGCGGATCGACCACCGTCTCGGCCGGCGCCCGGCAGACGACCGTCAGCGGGCTGGCCGACGGCACGTCCTACGTGATGCGGGTCGCGGCCCGCAACAGCGTCGGGGTGGGCCCGGCCACCGCGTCAGCCGCGGTGACGCCGGTGTCGGCGCTGCACGCCCCGACCGGAGTCACCGCAACGGCCAACCCCGGCGGCGCGGTCAACGTGAGCTGGCAGGGGCAGAGCCGGAGCGGGGTGCGGTACACCGTGACGACCGGCGGGAGCACCGTCGCGCAGACCACGGCCACCCACGCGACCGCGAGCGGGCTGACGCTCGGGCAGTCCTACCGGTTCACGGTGGCCGCCTCGGACGGCACCCGCTCGCTGTCGGCCACCAGCGGGGCGGTGACCCCGTGGGCCGCGCCCGGCGCGCCCAGCGGCCTGACCGCCACACCCGGCAAGGGGCAGATCGGCCTGACCTGGGGGGCGGCGCCGACCAACGGCAGCCGCATCACCGGCTACACGGTGACCGGCGGCGCCACCCGCACGGTGACAGGCACCAGCACGACCATGACCGGACTCACCACCGGGCAGAGCTACACGTTCACCGTGCGGGCCAACGGCAGCGATCCCAACGGCAGCGGCCGAACCGCGACCGGCCCGGGAGTCAGCGCCACGGCCACGGCAATGGCCCCGCCGACGGTGACGATCACCGACGCGCACATCGACGGTAACCAGCATCCGGTCGTGACGTTCACGTTGGACGACGGCGGCGGGCCGACCACGTGCGTGATGACCTACCTCGGGAGCCAATCGGTGCCGTGCTCGAACGGAAGCAACACCGGCACCCTGACCAACGTTCAAGCCCGCGACAACACCGGCATCTCGATGGTGGTCACGGCCACCAATGCGGCCGGCCAGGGCAGTGACTCCGTTCCGCTCAATACCAGCAACAGCAACAACGAGTCGAATATCGTCGGCGCCCGCAGCCTGCCGCCGGCCCGCGTCCGCAGACGAAGGAGAAGGTAACCATGCGACCCGGTGAGGCGTACCAACTGATCGCCGACAACGTGCAGAGCGTCATTCAGGGCAAGCCGGAGGTCGTGCGGCTGGCCGTCGTCGCGATGTTCGCCGAAGGGCACCTGCTCGTCGAGGACGTGCCTGGCCTCGGCAAGACCACGCTGGCCCGCTGCCTGGCCCGCAGCCTGGGCGGCAAGTGGAACCGCATCCAGTTCACGCCCGACCTGCTGCCCAGCGACATCACCGGCGTGATGGTCTACCACCAGCGCGCGGAGAGCTTCGAGTTCCACCCGGGCGGCATCTTCGCGAACATCGTGCTGGCCGACGAGATCAACCGCGGCACGCCGAAGACCCAGTCGGCGCTGCTGGAGGTGATGTCCGAGAACCGGGTCACCGTGGACGCCGTCACGCACGAGGTACCCCGCCCGTTCCTGGTGATGGCCACGCAGAACCCGATCGAGCTCGAGGGCACCTACCGGCTGCCCGAGGCCCAGCTGGACCGCTTCCTGATGCGCATCCAGGTCGGCTACCCCGACCACGACGCCGAGGTGCGCATCGTCCTGGGCGACGCCGGCGGGGTCACGCCTGACCAGCTCTCCCCGGTCGTCGACCTGGCCGGCA
>Ga0137412_10000976_pt1 | contig 21437 bp, 17 predicted proteins | sample CZODoug2_1_16fun_FD_122160 | JGI IMG/M metagenome (GOLD analysis project Ga0137412, IMG submission 122160) | Vadose zone soil fungal communities from Angelo Coast Range Reserve, California, USA - CZODoug2_1_16fungal (Hybrid Assembly) | ecosystem: Environmental > Terrestrial > Soil > Vadose zone... | reverse complement strand
AAGGCGTTCATGATCGATTCAGCGAAAGCGATCATGGGCTTCGCCCATCGTTTTCGCTGTTGTTTTGTATCAGGGCCCGACTTTAGTCGGGCCGCAATTTCTCGGTTAAGCGCGGCTTTAGCCGCTGAGGTACGGCTTTTGCTGCCGTTTCCAAACAACCGGACGCGAGCAGCGATAAAAAAGCGTACCTCAGGGGCTAAAGCCCTCATCCATTCCGTATTTTCGGCACGACTAAAGTCGTGCCCTGATACAAAGCACCAGCACCGTGACCTCAGAAGACTTCGCTCATGCTTGAATTCTGGGTCGGCCTTCTCTATTCTTCTGGTGTACCTCGGTGGTCTCTGCCGTTCGGATGAAGAGACCCTACCCACGTTTCTCCAACTCGCAGGGAGCATGGACGGAGGAATCGCGAGCACACCGCGGTGGTGTGCTTACTTTTGCCCGCCACCTGTCGAAGCATGGAAGGAACGTATGAATCGCAATAAAACCATCGACTACATCGAATTTCGCGCCAACAATCTGCCGGCCGTGAAGCAGTTCTACACCCAGGTCTTCGGATGGGAATTCGAGGATTATGGTCCCGAGTACACCAGCTTTAAAGATGGCAGGATAGCCGGTGGATTCGCCCTGGGACCGGTCGCGCCGGGCGCAGGACCGCTCGTGGTCATCTACGTGGACGATCTTCCCTCCACGGAAAAACAGATCAAAGAGGCCGGAGGGAAAATCACGAAGAACATCTTTTCCTTCCCTGGAGGATCGCGCTTCCACTTCGCCGATCCGGACGGGAACGAACTGGCAGCGTGGACAGAGGGCTGAGCCGGGCTACACGCCCACAGGAAAGGGCTTCGGCGAGGATTCATCGGCATTGGCGCTGCTGATACGAAATCGGTCGAATCTGCCTTCCAGCAGAGACATCAGGCCGGTATACCAGTAGCCCAGCACGAAGAGCAGCAGAAACGGCACGGTGAAATAGTTCTCATTGACGATTGCATACCAGATGGTTAGGGCAAAATAGCTCCCGATCAGGAGCTCAATCCAGGGCACGATGCCAAGCCGCTTGCGGTACTTGCTGGCCTGCGGGACCTGGCCGCGCTTTTCTATACGGTATTTCGGGGTGCGCTTGAAGGCGGTCTTGATGCCGAAAAGCGCCTCCATGACTGCCTTGGTATTGGTCACAGTTAACCCAATGCCCAGAGCCATGAGAAAGGGAAGATACAAAAACGTTCTGTACCACTTGCCGGGAAACAACTCTCTTTGAGAAACCAGATAGAACGAGGAGATGGAAAACGTTGACGCCATGAAAAGTGGAACGTCAATCAGCAGCATTTGAAACCATCCCTGATAGAAACGGATGATCATGGCCGGCATCAACAACGTGGAAAGCACGATCATCAACGGATAACTGATGTTTGCCGTGAGGTGATAGAACGCTTCCAGCTTCACATGGAAGGGCTCATCGCTGCGGAACATCATGGGCAGGATCTTCTTTGAGGTCTGAATCAAACCCTTGGCCCAGCGCGCCTGTTGGGTCTTGAACGCAGTCATTTCCACGGGTAGTTCGGCGGGACACTCAATGTCCTGCACAAATAGAAATTTCCAGCCTTTCAGCTGTGCCCGATAACTCAAGTCGGTATCTTCGGTCAGAGTGTCGTGCTGCCAGCCTCCCGATCCATCGATCGCCGCCCGGCGCCACATGCCGGCAGTCCCGTTGAAATTGAAGAAGGCGTGGGTGCGTGATCGACCGCCGTGTTCGAGTACGAAGTGACCATCGAGCAGGATGGCTTCTACCTGGGTAAGAAAGCTGTAATCGCGATTGAGATGCGTCCAGCGTGTTTGCACCATGCCGACTTTCGGATTGGCAAAGTGATGCACCACCTGCATCAACCAGTCTTTCGGGGGCACGAAATCAGCATCGAAGATGGCGACCAATTCGCCCGTGGCCACGCGCAAACCCTCATCCAGAGCCCCCGCTTTGAAGCCGTGGCGATTGACCCTGTGGATGTAGACGATCCTGTGCCCGAGCGATTGATAAAGCTCCACGGCCGCCATGGCGACCTCCACCGTGGCGTCGGTAGAGTCGTCCAACACCTGGATCTCCAACTTTTCGGCGGGATAGTCCAGATTGCAACAGGCACGGATCAGGCGATCGACGACGAATTGCTCGTTGTAGATGGGGAGTTGCAAAGTGACGGCAGGAAGCTCTGCGAAATGCGACTCAGGTTCTCGCACCGCGTTCTTCCGGTTCTTGTAGTAGCGGTACACCAACTGGTAGCGATGGATGCCGTAAAAGGCAAGGATCACCATGACGATGAAGTAGGGAACTAGAAGGGCGGTGTCGAACGAGTTCCAGCGATATAAGTGTTCGAAGGTCTTGTCGGCATAATGGGTCTTGAAATAATGCTCGAGACCGTGCTGCGGATAAGCCAGGCACAAACCCCATCGGCCATGGAGCAGAGCCTTCATAGGAAAGTTGCCGAGTTTGTCAGTCATTGCCAGCTGGACACTCCCCTCCGTACTTAACTCCGAATGATCCGGCAAGATGCTCATCCTGCGTGCTTTGATGCATCCTGCGGCGGTTCTTACAAGGCTCAATTGAGAAAATAAGTGGTGTACAAAGTATCCCGCTGCACAGGCCGGAAACCGGCGCCGCGAATCACATGCCGCAGCTCCTCTTCGGTGGTGCAATTGGACGTACCGGCCGCCCGGACTACATTTTCTTCGAGCATGACGGAACCCACGTCGTTACCGCCGAAGCGCAGGCCAAGCTGCAGCACTTTTAATCCCTGCGTCACCCAGCTTGACTGCACGTTCTCCACGTTGTCGAGGTAGAGGCGCGAGATGGCCAGTACCTTGAGATATTCGACCGAGGTGGCTTCATCCCACTTACGGCCGCCGAGGGCAGTGTTGGTGGGCTGAAAACTCCAGGGGATAAACGCAGTGAAGCCCCCTGTTTCTTCCTGCAGGCGGCGCACCTGTTCAAAGTGATTGACGCGGTGTTCGAAGCTTTCGCCGACGCCGAACATCATGGTGGCCGTGGTGCGCATGCCGAGCTCGTGGGCGGTGCGGTGCACATTCACCCAGTCCTGGGTGGAGCATTTCAAACGCGCAATGCGATGCCGTACTTCATCGTCCAGGATTTCTGCGCCGCCACCGGGAATCGAAGACAGGCCCGCATCCCGCAGGCGGGCAATGGTGTCGCGCACGGAGAGATTGCTGTATTCCGCGATGGCCAGAATCTCTGAGGCGGAAAAACAATGCAGCCAGACCTGGGGAAACCGCTGTTTGATACCCTTGAGCAGGCGTTCAAACCATTCGATCTTGAGGTCGGGGTGCAGGCCACCCTGCATAAGCACGCCGGTACCGCCCATTTCCACGGTTTCTGCAATTTTCTGGTAAATCGTTTCGAAGTCGAGAATGTAACCTTCGCTGGCGCGCTTACCTTTAAGAGGCCGATAAAATGCACAAAAGCTGCAATACTCGGTGCAAAAATTTGTATAGTTAATGTTGCGGTCAACAATGTACGTAACTACGCCCTCGGGATGCAGCTTGCGCCGAAGCGCATCGGCTTCCATACCCAGTCCGATGAGGTCGTCGGAGCGGAAATAATCGAGAGCTTGAGTCCTGGTAATCGCCACATACGTATTTTACGGGTATGGCGGCCTACAATCCAGTGCAACTGTGCAAGAGGAACTGTGCCGATATAGGCCTCGAGAAAGCGGCCTGTGTGCGCTGGTTGCGCCTATCACAACCAGTTGAAGGCTTCCGTGCCGGGTTCTTGCGGCATGTTCGATCGAACGTTTTACGATAAGTGCGTCAGTTTCCCGGGCCCAATCCACTACTATGGAGCGCTGTTTCTCGCGCTACCCCCATCTCCTTCGAGGAAGGTTCCGTCTTTATGCCCCAATTTAAATTTGCCAGCCGTGACTTTTCGCGACTTCCCACCACTCTGCGCCTTATGCTGGGAGTGATTCTTGGACTCACTTTCGCCCTTCCCGGGCACGCACAGAGTGCTCCGGATAAGAGTGCCGCGCCGGCGCCGGATGTCATTATCTTCACCAACGGCGATCAGCTGACGGGCAAGCTTCTGCGCGAAGTCGCCGGCAGCGTGACCTTTCACAGCGATATTGCCGGGGATGTGACTGTGACCTGGGACAAGGTCAAGTCCATTCATTCGTCGCAGCAGTTTGCCGTTATTCAGCAGGGACAGCATGTCAACCCCAAAACGGCTGACGGGAATATCGCCCAGGGCGTCGTCCAGGTTCAGGATGACCAGGTCAAAGTGGCGACCGGCACTGGCGGTGCGACCAAAGACATCCCGGTCAAGAACGCAGAGTACATGATCGACGAGGCGACCTACGGTAAAGAAGTGCGCAGAAATCCGGGCTTCGGGTACGGTTGGACCGGCGCGATCACTGCGGGCGCATCGACCGTGGAGGCAACACAGAACAGCAGAGCCTTTAACGGTGCGGTTGCCCTGGTACGAACGATTCCGACGGTGAATTGGCTCGACCCGCGTACCCGAATATTGATTGATTTCACCGGGGCCTACGGCACCGTTACCCAGCCCGGCACTGCGACCATCAAGACCAACATCATCCACTTCGATGCGGAACACGATTGGTACATCACGCCCCGCTTCTACTTCCTGGTGGATTCATCCTTTGACCACAACTATTCGCAAGGCCTTGATCTGCAGCAGATCTACGGCGGCGGGTTGGGTTACACGGTCATCAAGACGCCGAAGCAGGAACTGGATGTGAAGTTCGATATTCACTATGAGAAGCAGAAGTTCTTTCTGCTCCCAAACATCCCGCCGCCGGTCAGCCCGAGCAAAGATTTGATCGGCGCCAGTTTTGGCGACACCTATATGCTGAAGCTGCCCAAGGGCCTGATCTTCAACCAGGGGGCAGTCATCACTCCTGCGTTCAATCAATCGAACGCTTATTCGGCGGTAGCGACGGCCGGTCTGTTGTTCCCGGTGTACAAGCGGCTCGGATTCAGCATCGGGGCGCTGGACGACTTCCTGAACGATCCAGCCGCCGGCAGTAAAAAGAATTCGTTCCAGTTCACTGCCGGGGTCACCTACACGCTCAAGTAGGGCTATTGCGGGGCCGCCGGGTCGAGATCCAGCGGCTGTTTCAACAGCGTCAGCACGCCAGGGGGCAGGGGTTTATCTGCGTTGGCCAGCAGTTGCGACACCTGCCAAATCTCTGTCTGGTTGAGCACCTTCTTGAAGGCGGGCATACCGGAGAGACGGATCCCGTTGGCGACCTTCCAATAGGTTTCGCCGGGTGGGTCGTCGCTGACGCCGACGACTCCGTTGCGGTGCGGCTCCCAGAGCTGGGGCGCCTCGGGAAACATACCCTTGGCGAAGCTGGCGGGAAGTCCATAGAGACCGTGGCAGGCGGCACATTGCCGGCGGTAGATGTGGGCGCCGATCTCCAGGTTGGTAGGGCTGGCCTCGACCGGGGGCGTTTTGACCAGCTCACGATCGATGCGGGCGTGCATCGGGATGTGGACGAGCCTGGCCTCGAAGGGCAGAGGTGCATCGCCGGTGGCCACGGGGGGACTCCCCGCGGTGAGGTAGAACCAGATGCCTATTGGCACAATCAGCAAGCCGATCACGAGCCCGATCAGAAATCTCATTCAGTTCGCCCTCTTTTGCCGCGTGGAATAAGAAAAGCTGCACTCTCCGGTCCTGAGCAGGATATAGCAAGCGCAGAAATGCTCTAATACTAACCAGGACATCAAACCGTATTTTCATCGCCGAGTGGCGGCAGGCAGTGGAGGCTTTCAGGTTCATGCATCATCGCAAGCGTTTTGGATGCCAAGTGTATCCGCTTCTTTTTTTGATCCTTCTCGCGGTACCCGGGCTCATGGCGCAGAATCCCACCGATACCAGTTCACAGGCTCCAGCACCGGCTCAGCAGACCGAGCCCGAGAATCCACAACAAAATCAGGTTCGCCTGGCCCAGGAGGCTCAGGCACGGATACGGGCGCGGCGGCAGCAGCGCACAGAGCGCGTTATTCAGGATACGTACAGTCACAAGTTCGAAATTTATGGCGGCGGTGGCTATACCCGGTTCCGTCCCGGCAGTTCGCTGCAGCACATCAATGAATCCGCCTGGAACGTTGGTTTCACCGATTATCTTCGGCCACGGCTGGGGATCACGGCGGACCTGCGCGGCTATTACGGAGTCGCGTTCATTCCTCCCAACCCGTTCAACATCTTCAAGCCCAGCATCAGCGAGTACTCCTTTATGGCCGGACCGCAGTATCGCCTGGTGCGCCGGGAGCACTGGGCTGTGAGTGGGCAGGTGCTGGTGGGTGGCTCCAAGGGCAACTTCAATGCCAACGGCGCCGAGCTTCCCGGCCCGCTGGTCGGTCTGTGGAGTAACGGTACCAGCGTCAGTTTTGCCGCAGGTGTGCCGATCGACTACAACATCGGGCCGGGGCTCGCTTTCCGTCTGCAACCGGGCTACTGGTTAACGACCTTCGGGAGCACGACGCAGGTGAAGAACCTGGGCTTCAACACCGGACTGGTGTATCGCTTCGGGCGTCAATAGCGGCAAGCGAAGGGTATGGCCTCTTAGTCGACAAGCCTTTAGGGCTGTTTTTCCAGGCGCGCGGAAAAACTCTGACGAAGGCCACGGGTTCGTGCCGATGAGGGCTTTTCAGCCCCTGAGGTACGTTTTTCGCCCTTCCTGAAGAAGTGATTCGGGTCTGGGTGTATTTAAAAAAGCGTACCTCAGGGGCTAAAGCCCTCATAGTCCCTGCCTATTACGGCACGGCTGAAGCCGTGCCCTTCGTACAGAGAATGTTCCCTATCTAGCTCAGGCTGTAACAGCTTTGTCGCGTTCCTTCGCGGCTTCCAAGGGGTATTGCGGTTCTGTCATCCTGACGGGGTCCAGGATTTCCGCAATTTCTTCTTCGGTGAGCTGCTTTCGCGCCCGGGCAATCTCGATGATCGACTTCCCGGTAGCCACGGATTCCTTCACAATCTCCGCCGCCTTGGCGTAGCCGATGTAAGGATTGAGCGCCGTGGCCAACGACACCGTGCTCTGCGCGTACATCTGGCAGCGCTGTTCATTGGCGGTGATGCCTTGAACGCAATACTCGTCGAACTGCCGCAGCATGTTGGTGAGGATGGTCACGCTCAGCAATACGTTGTACGCCATGGTCGGCATCATCACGTTCAGCTCCAATTGTCCGGCCTGCACCGCGTAGGCTACCGCCGTATCGTTGCCGATGACCTGGAAGCTGACCATGGCTGCCAGTTCCGGAATGACCGGGTTGATCTTTCCCGGCATGATCGAAGAACCAGGCTGCAGGCTGGGAAGGAAGATCTCCGCAAACCCGGTGTTGGGCCCGGAACTCAGCAGCCGGATATCGTTCGAAATTCTGATCGTTTCCAGGGCAATTCCGCGCAACGCCGCGCTCACATCGGCCATGCAGGCATTGGATTGCATCGCCCACCGCATATCCTCGGACGGCGCCAGTTGCTGCCCCGAGATGCGCGCCAGGTGGGCAACGGCTTTCACCCGGTAATCGGGATGGGTATTGATACCCGTACCCACCGCGCTGCCACCCAGACCCAGTTCGCGCAGTGTGGTGGAGGCCATCTTGAGGAACTGTTTCCCCTTTTCAATGGCCATGCCATAAGCCGCAAACTCCTGCCCCAGGCGCATCGGAACCGCGTCCTGCATGTGGGTGCGGCCGGATTTCATGATGTGATGAAAGGCCTGCGCCTTTTCCGCAAAGGTCGCAGCCAGGTGGTCCAGCACCGGGTAAAGGGTGTCGAGCGCCAGCAACGTGGCCAGCCGCATGGCGGTCGGGAACACATCGTTGGTCGATTGCCCGTAGTTCACGTGGTCGTTGGGGTGCAAGTGCGCGTACTCACCCAGTTTTCCGCCCAGGATTTCGTTGGCGCGGTTGGCGATGACCTCATTGGTGTTCATGTGCAGACTTACGCCTGCGCCCGCCTGGAAAACATCGACCATGAATTCCGCGTCCCACTTGCCGTCGATCACTTCCTGGGCAGCCTGGATGATGGCGCCGGCACGTTTCTCATCCACCAACCCGAGTTCCTTGTTGGCCTCTGCGGCGGCACGCTTAACCATGCCCAAGGCCCTGATAAGGGGAGAATGAGCGCGCATTCCCGAGATGGGGAAATTGTCCATCGCGCGCGCTGTTTGCGCGCCGTAGTAAGCGTTGGACGGCACCTCGACAAAACCAAGCGAGTCTTTTTCTTTGCGGACATCAGACATAGGGATGGGGCTCCTGGATAACCCGTGTAGAACGTTCGATTATAGCGATTTCAGCTGCTTGCTGTGAACGACAGGTAGGGCGCCGGGCGGCTCATCGTCTAAGCTATAAAGATGGAGCGTGCCGCCCTGAAGGAAAGTTTTGACGTGCTGGTGGTAGGGGCGGGTCCAACCGGTCTTGCCTGCGCTATCGAGGCCCAGCGGGTCGGCCTGAACACGGTTCTGGTGGACAAGGGGTGCCTGTGCAACTCCCTGTTTCATTACCCGTCAAACATGACCTTTTTTACCACTCCTGAGCTTTTGGAAATCGGCGATATGCCGTTTTCCAGCCCCAACCAGAAGCCAAGCCGCAATGAGGCGCTGGAGTACTACCGGAAAGTCGCCGAGCATTATCAGCTTGAATTTCGTCAATATCAGAGAGTGAGTGGCATTACCGGAGAAGACGGAGATTTCACCATTACCACGGTCGACCGGTTTTCCCGGCACCGGTCCTACGGGGCTCGCAAAGTCATTCTTGCTACCGGTTACTATGACTTGCCAAACTACCTCGAAGTCCCCGGGGAAGAGCTGCCCAAGGTGTTGCACTATTACCACGACCCCCACCCCTATTACGATCAGCAGGTGCTGGTGGTCGGAGGGAAAAACTCGGCCGCCATTGCCGCGCTCGACCTGTGGCGCCACGGCGCCCATGTGACCCTGGTGCACCGGGGCGAGAAGATGCACCATCACGTCAAGTATTGGATTCTTCCGGATATCAACAATCGCATCAAGAACGGGGAAGTCACCGCCCATTTTTCGAGTTCGGTAGTCAGCATTGGGGTAGACTCAGTTGACTTGCTAACCCCCCAAGGTACCATTACCATCGATAACGACTACGTGTTTGCCTTGACGGGGTACCATCCCGACTTTGATTTTCTGACTGCTCTTGGTGTGCGCATAGAGGGGCAGGACCGCTGCCCGGCCTGTGATCCGCAATCGCTCGAGAGCAATATCCCCGGTCTATACCTTGCTGGAGTGATTGTTGCAGGCATGCGAACCAATGAAATTTTCATTGAGAATGGCCGTTTCCACGGCCGCCAGATCGCACAAGATATTGAAGCCAGGCTTGCCGGCAAGGCGCCGGTGAAGGTTGGCTAAAGCAAGGTTGAAGGGAAGGAGGACCGCCAAATGAGTTGGCTAAAACCTCGTTCAATTCGGGGTCAGCTCATCTCCGGTCTCATCCTTTTCGAAGGCTTGCTGATGGTTGTGTTCGCCACCTTGCTGGTGCGCGAACAGGCGTTGGAAATTCATGAACGGGCTCGCCTGCGGCTGGAGTCCGAGGTAAACCTGCTGGTGTTGCAGAGTCAGGATGCGCTGGCCCAGGGCCAGGCAGGATACATGGTACCGATTCTGCGCGCCATGGTTAACTCCCCCGTGATCCGTGCAGCCATGGTTACAGATATCAACGGCCGGGTGATCGCCAGCAGTGATCCGGAGATGAACGGCAAAGATCTGCTGACCCGCCTGGAAAGGAAGCATCTGGAGGACTCCCCCCGGGCGGAGATTTTTCGCGTGCCCGGCGGAGCTCGGGAAGCGGTTCAGGCGATCCACGTGGGTGGACAACTCAGCGGATTTGGCTGGGTTTATGAAGACGCGACTGCGGCATGGCAGGAGATTTATTCCCTCATACGCATCACCGTCATCTTCGCCGGCCTGGGAGCGCTGGGCACGGCGGTGATCGCCGGCGCGCTTGCCCGGTCCATTACCCGTCCGCTTCGTACCTTGCTTGCGGCGACCCGCAAGTTGATTCGTGATCCTGAAACCAAAGAAGGATTTCCGCTCGAAGTGACCTCGAACAACGAGTCCGCGGATCTGACCCGGGCTTTTAATCTCATGGTGACTTCGATTGAGGAGCAGAGAGCCGGGCTCAGCGACACCCTGGCACTGCTCGACTCGATGCTGGAAAATGCGCCGATTGGTTTCGCGTTCTTTGATCGCAAGCTCCGCTATGTGCGCATCAACCAGTTTCTGGCCGGGATGACCCAGATGCCGATCGGCAGGCACCTGGGGCGCTCGATTGCCGAAATGCTGCCTGAAACGGCGGCAGACGTGCTGCAGCGGCAGGTCCAGAGTGTCTTTGAAACCGGGCAGCCGGTCACTCAATTCGAGCTGAATAGCACCCTGCCGGGCGACGATACGCAGGTACGGAATTGGCTCATCAATGTGTACCCGGTCAAGGCGACGTCCGAGGCCGTCCGCTGGGTAGGAGCGATTGTCGTTGAAGCGACGGAACGCAAGCGCGCCGAAGAAGCATTGCGGAAAACGGAAAAGCTGGCGGCCGCCGGCCGACTGGCGGCTTCTATTGCCCACGAAATCAACAACCCCCTGGAGGCGGTCACCAATCTTCTCTACCTGCTGCGGCACCAGCCTTCGCTGGATCGGGAGGCGTCCGGCTACGCCGACCTGGCGCAGCAGGAAATTTCCCGCGTCGCCGAGATGACCCAGCAGACCCTGCGGTTTTATCGCCAATCCACCCTCCCCGTGGTCGCCAATGTGGCGGAGTTGCTGGAGTCGGTTCTGACCCTGTATGTGGGGCGGTTGGTGGCGCTGCAGGTCGAGATTTCTCGTAAGATCGGGCGGGATGTCGAACTTTACTGCTTTTCCGGGGAGCTGCGTCAGGTCTTCGCCAACCTGATCGGCAACGCCCTCGACGCCATGTCACTGGGCGGGCGTTTGTCGCTGTCTCTACGGCGCTCCCGTTCGTGGGCGGATGGGACCCCCGGGATTCGCCTGTTCGTTGCGGACAACGGCTGCGGCATGACTGCGGCCACGCGTCAGCGGATCTTTGAGCCCTTCTTTACCACCAAGGAAACGACTGGAACTGGCCTTGGTCTCTGGGTGAGCGGTGAAATTATAAGCAAGCATAATGCAACCGTGCGGGTGGTCAGCCGTCCGGCCGGTGCGGGAGATGGCAGGCAGTCCGGGACGGTGTTCATGCTCTTTTTCCCTGAAAACGGGATTGGTACACCTCCGTTGCCGGCCCCGGCTGCGGCCGCCCAAAGTGTTTAGGTTTCCTGTGTGCGAGAACCTCATTTCCAGTCTGTCTTGACCAAAGAGCCTGGGTGCCCCATATCTCGCTCGTTTTTCGCGAGATATGGGATTCCACCGCCCTATCCTCGCAACCTTTTGGGCCTCGCCTCGTCCCTTGGAGGCCGACGGTCAAGAGCCGTGGAATCCCACATCTCGCGAAAAACGAGCGAGATATGGGGCACCCAGGGTCCGTGGTCAGGACAGAAGGTTTCTCGCGCAGGGGCTGCAGCCCAAATCTCTTTGCATTTTTTACGGCCCGACTAAAGTCGTGCCCTGATACAAAGCATGAGAGCGATGGCCCCCAAAAGATTCGCGCGCTCCTTTGCCACAGGCAGGATTGTTCAGCTTGCCTGAGTGCACTCAGGGATTGATAGCGGTTGATTCTGAAGCAGCACAACGAGGCGCTTGCTGCACCGGGGCCAGCTTCGACCTCGTGACGTGCAGGCGGTTGATGCGCATGTAACGTATGCGCAATCCTCCGGCCACGGCGGGCATGGACCGCGGGGTCTTGGTCAAATCCACCAGCACCAGCAGCGCTGCCTCTGTCGGATTGTCGTAGCTTTGGGTCACACCTACACCAAAGAATGCCGGATCTGCCATCAACTGCGGCGCAAATTGCCGCTGCACCGACGCAGCTGTCCGCAGAACCTCGGCAGGCAAATGAATGCCTTCCACCTGGGGCAGGGTCGTGGGCGCTGTGCGCGCGTTCAGGGTCGGGGCGTCGGTAGGGACCACCACCGTGCGCACGCCGTTGACGGCCTTCGGAACCGCGATCCCGGGTTTGTTCTTATCCACGTAGACAATCACCGCCGCCTCGCCCGCGCTGTCCAGGCTCTTGCTCGGGGCGGCGCCCAGGATTCCGTTATCCGGCCTCATCAGCTGGGCGGTTGCTGATTCTGCCGCGGACCTGGCGGCTGCCATCTGCGATGAGCTCACGCTGACAGTCACCGGAGGCGTGTGCTCATCGTAGTTGGAGCAGGTAACGGGATGAGGCGCACCGCCCGCGATCTGGAATTCCTGCCCCTCCGCCTGGCTCTTCTGGCCCAACTCGCTCAGCACATCCTGGATGGGGTTGGCAACGCTGAACCCGTGGTTGCTGTCGTCGGCGCCGCTGGCAAAAAACAGGCCCACCGGCTGGGCATTGCCGGCGTCGAGCACTAGTGCGCCGGAGTCTCCGCTATCCGCGAAGCTGGCCCCGGGCATGCCGATCTGATTCACGTAGGTCTTGGTGTAGTAGGGCTGGGTCTCGGCGCAATCGTAGTAGTAATCCACCTGTACGCTCAGATTTACGGTATTGACCGTGGAACAGGTCAGCCCCGTCGTGCGCCCGCTCTTGACCACGCGCAGCTGGTTCAGCAGGCCGGCGGTCAGAGCCTCCCCTTCGCCGGCCGCGGGGGCTGCGGCGGTCAGCACGCCATTGACCGGCGGGCCCAACTGCAGGATTGCCCCGGTTCCGTCGACTGCGGGCGTTGCCGCCGCCAGTGCGGCATCCACGTTGGTCTGCCTGCTTTGCAGCGGCACCACGTAGCGCAACGACCCCACACTGCGACCGGCTTGGGGGTTGCAGTTCAAGTCGACCAGGGCGGGTTGCACGACCGTGTCCCCGGCGCGTGCCTGGTCTGATTCGGCCAGCACATGGTTGTTGCTCAGGATGTAGGGATTGCCGTTGCGGTCCGTAACCAGCGCACCCAGCGTTCCCCCGCAACAGTCGTTTACGTATTCCTTACCGGCGCCGTCTTTTCTGGAGTCGTAATCGTTGGCATTGCCGCCGGACGAACCCATTTGCACGTAGCCGGTCTGAACCGCCTGGTTCTGCAGCCCGGAGCTGCTGAATCCAGCCCCGTTGAGCAGAATATGCAGGGCGGCCGCGGAGTGAGGATTTCCCGCCGCCTGCCCCACCAAAAAGACTGACGGGCTGCCGGGAGGCAAGCCCCGCGGGGCGGTATACGTCGCGGTGCAGTAGGTGTAAGAACGGTTGGAGTGGTGGCAGCGGGTTTCCCCCACGCTGCCGTAAGCATCTCCAGGATCAGTCTCACCCGCCGGGGTAGTAGACAGCGACCAGCGAACCGACCCGGAGTTGACTTCAGCGATCTCTCCCCTGACCTGAATGGTGCCGCCGGGCGCCACGCTGGCGGTCTCCGGGGTGAGCACCTGGACGAATCCCGGGGTGACGGTGAGTGGGTAAGTCGCCGTGAGCGCCGGATCATTGCGCGAGGTGGCCACGACCTGCACTTGTACCTGGTCACGGGAAAGCAACGGTGGCGGCGCATAGGCGCCATTTGCGCTGATGGTGCCCTGGCCCAGGGAAGCGTCGTTTTGCCCCCCTGCGATGGTCCACTTGACGCTTGCGGGGGCTCCGGAAGCCATCCGGGCAGTGAACTGGTCCGTATGCGTGGTATCGAGGGCGGCTTTTTCCGCGCTGATGACCAGGCCCCCCGGGCTGGCGCCGACAGCTCCGCAGCCCGCGGCCAGCAGGAGCAACAGCGGAGCGGCGCGAGGCAGCAGACCTAGTGCGGATTTTGCCATTGCTGCTCCATACATCGCCCAGGACATCGCCCAGGACATCGCCCAGGCTCGTGCGGTCTTTTGATAGACGGCACGAATCGCGAAAGGCCTACGGCCAGACTAAGGATATGCCAGTCGAGGTGGGCAGTTCATGAAATTACGAGTTGAGGAGACCGGATACAAATCACCCAAAACGGTGAGTGACGGCAGCGGCAGGAAAATGATAATCACGATCTCTAAACGTATACGCCACCGCACGGCGTCAAAACGGTACTCGGGTAAAAGAAACTGTGGCGGTATCTTTTCGGGAAAAGGGAGTACGAGAATAGAAAAGCCCCGTATCGGGCTGCGAGGTAGGCGCCAAACGATACGGAGCTTCAGCCTATCGGCCGGACATTAGATACTCAAGCGGCCGCGTTCGACTTATTCGCGCGCCGGGCGAATAAACCGCCATTATTCCTGGATGCAGCAATCACGGTAACTGGTCCAGCAGCCTCAGCCTTCATCCGGCGGATTTCGCGCGCGCTCAGCGGCGTCATGCGCTCCCGTGAGTAATAGATCTGTTTACCGCAGTCCAGACAAACTTTGTAGGTTTGCTGCTCTAGCGTGAACGGCCTTGTCTGACTCCAGTGCCGGCAGCCGAATACAATATCGTAGAAGAAACCAAGCAGGTTTTGAATCCATGTCATCATAAAAAGCTCCCTTAAGACCAGGTGCGGGTTGTCGGTAAAAATCGTACTGTTAAGATGCATTCTGCACGAAAATGTCGCGTTTGTCGTAGGGAAAATACAGCTTTCGTCCCCATTGGATCACCCAAAAGTTACTGTCCTTTCGATAGCCCAGCAATTTCAATCAGATAGCCCAGGTCCAACCTGGGAATAGCAGGATTAAGCAACAACTCGGATTACGATCTTGCCGAAATGTGAGCCTGTTTCCATGCTTTTCAGGGCCTCCCGGACCCGGTCAAATGTATAAATCTGATCCACTACCGGCTGCATACGAGTCGCCACGATCGCTCGATTCATTGCTTCGAAATGAGACTTTGAGCCGACATAAATGCCCTGGATCCGGACTTGGCGGTGAAGGATCAATGGAATGGGCAGCGGTTGTTCTGACTGGCTCAGCACTCCAATTTGCGCGACCGTGCCGCCATAACGCACGGCTTGCAAGGATTGGCTGAAAGTGCCGGCGCCGCCAACTTCGACAATCAAATCTGCGCCGCGATTGTTCGTTTCCTTGAGTACCCATTTCGCCCATTCGGGAGACTGTCGATAGTTGAGACCGGCATCGAGTCCCATCGTCTTCGCGCGTTGCAGCTTTTCGTCGCTGCTCGAAGTGCCGATCACGACTGCTCCCGCCATCTTCGCGAATTGCAGAGCAAAGATAGAAACCCCACCCGTCCCCTGGATAAGCACCACATCTCCCGGCTTTACCTGCGCCGCATTCACCACTGCGTTCCATGCCGTAACTCCCGCACAGGGAAGCGTGGCTGCTTGTGCAAACGAGAGATGTTCGGGAATACTCACCAGGCCACTTTGGTGGAGCACTACATATTCCGCTAACATGCCGTCCACGTCACCGCCAAGAGCGCCGCGGCTGCTTTCCGCCGTCGGTGAGCCTTCCAGCCAATGCTGCATGAAGATGCCGGCGACTCGCTGCCCCACCGTGACGGTGTCTACGCCTTCGCCCACTTCGACTACTTCACCTGCTCCATCGGAGCAGGGAATACGCGGCAAAGCCATTTTCGGGTTGTAATGGCCGCGCACCAGGAGTAGATCGCGGTAGTTCAGCGACACGGCATGAACCTTCACCAGAACTTGTCCGCGGCCGGGGCGGGGCATAGGTAAATCTGCCAGGACCAGCTGGTCAATCCCGAAAGACTGAATTTGCCAGAGTTTCACAATTCCTCCACCGGGCCGTTCCCAAAGAGAAACGGCACGTCAACGTAAATAGTTCAGACACAAGAGTGGGATGTAGCAGCATGTCGTACCATAGAGTTATGGCACGAGGGTGGGAGAGCAAGTCTGTAGAAGAGCAGCAATCAGCGGCGGAGCTAACTGCTTCGGGCGCCTTGATCGACGCAGCGAAGAAAAACGTGCTGGAGCGAGCAAGGATCGAGCGGCAAAGGCAGGAGCTCGATTTGCAGCGTGAACGCATTCTTTCCGAGCGTACCTCGAGCCCGGTAAGACGGGCTGCACTGGAAGCAGCACTGGCCGATATCGAGTCCCGGCTGGCTCTTCTCTCCTGAGCCTCGGGCACCCGCCCAAGGCTCTCAGTGGAAATCCTACTGTGGCGGGTTGCTCGTTCCCTGCGCTGGAGTCATCTCTGCCTGAGGAGCGGCTTGCGGCTGATTTGTGGCCGAGGGCTGGGTTTGCTGAACACCGATTGCGTTGCCTGATACCACCATCTGAACCCGGCGGTTTTGCGCTCTACCTGCCGATGTCGCATTATCGGCGATGGGGTTGCTCAAGCCATAGCCAGTCGCGCTGATGTTGTCCGGGCCGACACTTTGAGACACAAGGTAAGCGCGCACCGCATCGCCTCGTTGTTGCGAAAGCGTCAAATTGTACTGATCGCCGCCGATATTATCGGTGTAGCCTTCGACTTGAACTTTCAAATTGGGATAGGCAAGAAGTATGCCGGATACCTTCGCCAGCTTTTCCCGGGCTTCCGGTTTAAGCGTGTATTTACCGGAGTCGAACAAAACGTCGGACATATTCACGATCAATCCGCGCGCCGTCTCCTGAGTCTGCAAGACCTGGCTCAACTGCGAGCGTAGCCGCTCGCGCATCTGCTCCGTCTGATCGGTCGCCTGCTGGGCGCTATGCTCCGCTGCTGCCTGCGCAGCCCTGGCATTTGCTGCCGCGGCCTCAGCCTGGGCCGCGGCAGCATCGGCTTGGGCGCGCTTCAACGCTTCCTGTTGCGCTTCGATCTGGGCCTGCTGCGCATCAGACTGCGCTTGCTGCATGGCCAATTGCTGTTGGTGCTCCTTCTCCTGCTGCATTCTGCGCAAGGTGCTAACCCGGGCATCTTCCGCGTCCTGCACCGCGCCGCGAGCATAGGTGATCATGACCTTGCGCTGGCTTTTCTTTCCATCGAGCGCCTGCGCGTTCTCGAGTTCCTGCTTCGCCTTAGCGAGAATGTCCGGCGCATATTTGGCCGCGCCCATGGCTTCAGCGATTTGCACCGCGTTGATGGCCTCGTAAAGTTGGAGAGGAGATTTGTCGCTGGGTTTGACCGGGTTCAGCACCGCGTGTTGGCCGGCTGTTTGCATGTATGCGCCGCGCGGCAGCAGATTGAAGTGGACGTTCACGGTGTCGATGATGCCGGTGGTCTTATCCTTGGTAACCGTATTCTGCATCACGACGAGATCGCTGGGTGTGGTCACAGCAAAGTAAGGTTCGGCGGTGATGATCAGGGCAAATTGTTGCAGATTGGTGGTGACGTTCATTTCCGCCTTGGAACCGCCGGGCATCACCTCACCCAGGTTTACCGGCCGCCCTTGCGGGGTGATGGCCCAGAGTACGTAGGTCAGGTATTCGACACCGAAACTGTTCGCGGGGACGAAGCCCTGGAATTTGGCATCGATGAATGTCTGCCCCTTGCTGGTGACATTTGCTTCCCCTTTTCCCTGGGGAAGGAGACTGGTGCCCGCGAAACCAATCTTGGTGCTCCCGCTGCGGTGCCAGTAATTGATAGCGGGAATGTCCCGGCCGACAACCTGGATGCGGTAGAGGGGGACATTATTGCCATTGCCGTTCTCGGCCGGCATGATCGGTTGCTGTTGTTGTGGCTGCGCGGTCGGGTTTGGCTCCTGCGCGTAGACAGCACTCGAGACAGCGCAAAGCAACGTTACGAGGAACAGTCTTCCAGCGTTCATCTTGTCGTACTCCGGTTCCGAGGTTCAGGCGCGTTCAATTTCGACGGACTCCAGGCGAGGTCAGGAACTCCGCGACTCATAGAGACGTAAGGTCGCAAACCCCGCAGACCCTTAGCCGCATTCTGTTGCAGATGCAGACCTGGAGCACTGCGGGGATCGAGAGCGTAACCGTGTTTGGCCGAAGAAGATGCGCTTGAAGTAATCGGGTGTCAGGTTTGCAGTGCCACCAACTGGTGGGCTATGGCAAACAACGCCAGTTCCAGACGCGTGGAAACTCCCGTTTTATCGAAAATATTCGACAGATGGCGCTTCACCGTTTCTTCACTGATGCTGAACTGCTTGGCGATATCGCGATTGCTGCACCCTTCGACGATGCACCCAACTACTTCCAACTCGCGCGGCGTCAGGCCATAGGTTTTGCGTTCGGGCACGGCAGCTTGTTGCATCAGCTCATGCAGAGCGCCCACCAGGTTAACCACGCGCTTGCCGCCAATCCAATAGTCACCCGAAGAGACGGCGCGGATGGCGGTGGTGAGGTGGTCGGCCAGGGCATCTTTCAGCACGATGCCACGGGCGCCGATCTGCAGCGCTTCGATGATTTGCTGGGTGGTGATGGTGCTGGTCAGGAGCAGGATCTTTACTGTGGGCGAACCACTCATGATGGCCCGCATCGCTTCCAGACCGGGCAGACGCGGCATCTGCAAATCCAGCAAAAGGATGTCCGGCAGAAGTTCCAGTGTTGCTGTAATGGCTTCATCGCCGTCCGATGCCTCACCAAGCACTTCGAGGCCGGAATCGCTCTGAAGCATGTTTTTTACGCCGATACGCACCACTGGGTGGTCGTCGGCAATGACAATACGAATTTGATGCAAGCGGTCGTTGCTACTTTTAGGTGTAGACGAGATTGTCGTTGTGGTCATGGGGGCCCTAGGTAGTTTTGGTTAAATTTCCTGCCAGAAGCATACGCTCCAACTCGCTACATGCGTTCAGTAAATCAGCGAAAACGCCGGGGGTGGCCGCTTCTTTGCTACCCCCTACTTCCAGGTTGGCGGCCAGTTGGGCGAGGCGGACGGCTCCGACCATAGACGCCGCTCCTTTGATCCGGTGGGCCAGGGGACGGACGCCATCGTCAGTCCCACCCCCTTGCCGCACGTAATTCTGGAGATCACGGATACAGGACCGGGTATCCGCAATGCAGGCGGAAAAAAGTTCCAGCAGCGCCTCCTTGGGCATCATGGCCAGCAACTTCTTGACGACGGTCACGTCAAGGGCTACCCCAGCGGTGAGGCGCGCCTCTGTCCTTCCGGGATGAGCCACGTGAACGCCGGGTTTCCGGCCACGTTTTTTGGGGGTGAGGGCGCGTCGCAGGTCGTCCACGGCAAGCGGCTTCAGCAGGAAACCGTCAAAGGCAAGTAACTGCTGGCGTTGGACTTCCGACGCGCTCATGGCTAGCAGCAACGGTCCGGGGCTGCCCATGGCGCGAACCTTTTCCGCCAGTTGACCGCCCGAGACTCCGGGCATTTGCAGGTCTACCAGCAGCACATCCGGGCGGGCTGATTGATCGGAGAGCAATTCCAGAGCAGTCCCGGCGTTGCTGGCGCGGACCACCTGGTGGCCTTCGTGAGCGAGAAGCAGAGCCATGAGTTCGAGGCTCACGGCGTCGTCATCGACCAGAAGAACCTTGTGCCGGGCCTCGATTCCACTCGACCGGGTCATTGAAGGGGGAAGCCTCCTGGGTGGGTCCCTTTGCAGCTTAAGGCATTCTGCAGCAAATGGCACTCTAAAGTGTTACCCGACGACACGCAAGTAACGATTGAAGGTGAAATGCTCTAGAGTCTTTGCTATGGCTTCTGACGACGACCTTCGTCGGCAACTGGTGGAATTGTCGGAGCGAGTCGCGTCTCTGGAGGCTGAGGTACGGAGTCTGCGGGCGTCACAGCCTTCCGTTTATGCGGCCGAACCCGCCACCGCCAAGACTCCGCTAAAAGCACGAGAGACGACACGAGAGACGAAATCGGGGGATGCTGCTTCGCTGGAGAGCCGGATCGGCGCCCAGCTCCTGAATCGGATCGGTATCCTCGCCGTGCTCATTGGCGTGGCCTGGTTTCTGAAGCTGGCCTTTGACCGCAATTGGATTGGGCCCCCAGTCCGCGTCTGGATCGGCCTTGCCGCTGCCGCCGCTTTGGCGGCATGGTCAGAGCGCTTTCGCCGTCAGGGATTCCCGGCCTTTTCTTTCAGCCTCAAAGCTTTGGGCACCAGCATCGCGTATCTCTCGCTTTGGGCGGCTTCCAGCGTTTTTCATCTGGGTCCGTCCTGGCTCATTTTTCTCGCCATGAGCGCGGTGACCATGGCCAACGCCGTGCTTGCCCGGCGCCAGAATTCGGAGTTGCTGGGCCTTTACGCACTGGCCGGGGGGCTGGCAACACCTGGGTTGCTGTCGGTAGGGCACAGCAATGAGATCTTTCTTTTCCTCTACCTTGCCTTGCTGAATGCCGGCGCGCTTTTCCTGATGGCGAGCCATCAGTGGAAGCGGATAGCCTGGGCGGCGCTGCTGGGAACGGCGGCTTATTCCATCGGCTGGAGCGTAATTGAGAATGATCCTTCTCACATGCCGCTCGTGGTTTTCTTTCTGGCGCTCTTCTTCGCTCTTTTTGCCGTGGCGCCTTTTCTGATTTTGCGCGGAGCCAGGGCGTTGCCGCCGGACTCATTTTTCATCGCGTTTCCGATCGCCAATGCGGCCGCGACCTGGGTTGCGCTGATGGTCCTTTTCGGCGCCAGGGGACAGCATACCGGACGCCCCTGGGTAACGATTGCCCTCGCCGGGGGATGTTTCCTGATGGCAGTCGCGAGGCGCCGGCCGGCGATCCTCTCCTCCACCAACGTTGGTTTGGCCATCTTTTTTGTGACCGTCGCCGTGCCGCTGGAGTTTGACGGCACGACCGTGACCCTGTGCTGGCTGGGCGAATCGCTGGCCTTGGTTGCCCTGGCTAGAGCCCGTGCAGATGCGGCGCTGAGGTTTTTTGCTACCTCGGTGTTGACCGTGGCCGGCGTCTCTCTCCTGGTGGATTGGATCGCCGGGACACCCCAGCCATTGGCGGTTGTGACCAACATGCACTTCGCCACCAACCTGGTGGGGGCGGCGGTATTTGCGATGGTCACCAGTCTTAGCCTGGGTGGTGGACCAGGGCGCGCTTTTGGCAGTTGGAATTACCTGGCGGCTTTTGCGACCGTGGCTTTCAGTCTCACGGTACTGGTGGCGGTCAGCCTGGAGATTCACCATTATTGGTTCTGCGGAGCAGGCTTTTTTCGTGACTTCTGCGGCAGGTATGGTCAACTGGAGCGCCGTACGATTGCCGCAGGCTGGGGCTATAGTGCCTGGTGCATGATTTATGGTGCAGTTCTCATGGCCGCGGGGTTTTTCCGGCGCAGCGCTTTTCTGCGCTGGCAGGCGCTGGTAGTTCTTGCCTTTAGCATCGCTAAGGTTTTCCTGAACGGAGTCAGCCAACAGAGCCAGGGTTATCGGGTGCTTAGTTTTCTGGCGTTGGGGGTGCTCCTGCTCGCCATCAGCTTTGCCTACCAACGAAACTGGCTACGCCTGCGCGGTTAGGCTTTTTCGTAAGCCACTGGTTGCCAGAGAACCTGGCTCGGCCTAGCTCGGATAGGATTTCTCGTGAGCCACGGCTGCCGGGTGCCCCATATCCCCGATTTCCTGTGGAGTC
>Ga0137412_10000975_pt1 | contig 21442 bp, 20 predicted proteins | sample CZODoug2_1_16fun_FD_122160 | JGI IMG/M metagenome (GOLD analysis project Ga0137412, IMG submission 122160) | Vadose zone soil fungal communities from Angelo Coast Range Reserve, California, USA - CZODoug2_1_16fungal (Hybrid Assembly) | ecosystem: Environmental > Terrestrial > Soil > Vadose zone... | reverse complement strand
CGGTCAGAACCTCGGCCAATCGCTGGAACGGTTCAACGCTTTAACGCGTCAACGTTCGGAACATATTGACCAATCATGATACGTAGATGTATCGTTCTTTTGCACGATGCCGTCAACGATTAATTTCCTGCGTCTGATCGCCGATCCCACCCGCCTGCGCGTCCTTCTCGTCCTCGAGCAGGAAGAGCTTTCCGTGGCGGAGTTACAGGAAATTCTCGCGATGGGTCAGTCGCGCATTTCCAGTCACCTCGCACAGCTAAAACGAGCCGGAGCGGTCGTCGATCGGCGAGCTGGCAAGAATGTGTATTACGGTTTGAAAAGTCTTTCGCGCAACGGCGCACGCGGCCGGGTGCAGGAACTGGTCCAAACTTTGGCCCGCGAGATTCCGGAAACGGCGCGCGACCGCACTGCGCTGAAGCTCACTCTGCGCAAGCGCCAGGACAAGGCGCGCGAATATTTCGACGAGCTGGCGGGTAAGTTTGGCCGAAGTTATGTCCCGGGACGTTCCTGGGAGGCCCTGGCGCACGTCTTGATCACATTGTTGCCGCCGCTAACCGTGGCGGATCTGGGGGCAGGTGAAGGCACCCTGGCGCAGTTGCTCGCGAAAAACGCGCGCAAAGTCATTGCGGTCGATAATTCGCCGAAGATGGTCGAGTTTGCGTCGCAGCTGGCGAAGAAACATGGCTTCCGCAACATCGAGTACCGGCTCGGTGATATGCAGGAGCCGCCCATTGCTAGAAACAGTGTCGATCTGGCGATTTTCAGTCAGGCTTTGCACCATGCTCCTCGGCCGGAACGCGCGATCAAGAGCGCGCATTCCATTCTGAGAAAGAATGGGCGCATTGTGATTCTCGATTTGTTGAACCATTCCTTCGAGCGGGCGCGCGAGCTTTACGCTGATCACTGGCTCGGTTTCAGCGAAGTGCAATTGCACCAATTTCTGGAAGACTCCGGCTTCAAGAACATCGATGTTCGCGTGGTCGCGCGGGAAAAACAGAGCCCGAATTTTCAGACCGTATTCGCGACTGGGACGAAGTGATTCGTGAGCTGAGAATCTCATAGCAGGATCGCCGCCTCCTTTCTGTCATCCCGAGCGCAGTCGAGGGATCTCTAACCATTCGCCGGAAAAATCAGAGATGTCTCGCCTTCCGCTCGACATGACGAGAGCGGCGGAAATGCGGCGAGGGCGCGGCATTTACCAGAAAAATCATCGTCGGTTTTTGGCGTTTCGAGTGTTTAACTCGGCAACATGAAAAGAATTGCTGCATTCATTCCGCGGCCAGGGACCGCGGCAACAATGCTGGCCTGCATCGCGCTCACGCCTTTGCTTTTCGCCAGCCAACCTGCTCTCACGATTTACAATCAAAATTTCGCGGTGGTACGCGACACCGTTCCGCTCGATTTGAAGCAGGGCATAAACAATGTCCGTTTCACCGAAACGACCGCACATCTCGAGCCCGATTCAGTGATCTTGCGCGATTCGACCGGCAAGACGAACCTGCAAATTCTCGAGCAAAATTATCGCAACGATCCGGTTTCGCAGGAATTGCTCCTTTCGTTATTTGAGGGCAAAACGATCGATTTTCTTGTCGTCGAACCGAACAAACCGAACATGATTGTGCAGGGAAAAATCGTGCGCAGCGGTTACGCGCGGCACAGTCAGGAAGCAATGCAGCGCTACGGGCAACGCTACGCCATGGCGCAATCGGCGATGGCTTATCAAAGCGGCGGCATGTCGCAGCCGATCATCGAAGTCGATGGGAAACTTCGTTTCGCGCTTCCGGGTCAGCCTTTGTTTCCGCCGCTCGGAGACGACACAATTTTGAAGCCCACAATTGAGTGGCAGTTGCAGGCCGATAAGGCAGCCAAGGTGGACGCCGAGCTTGCTTACGTCACCGGCGGGATGAGTTGGGAAGCCGATTACAACATCGTCGCCCCGGAGAAAAGCGATCTGCTCGATTTTGTTGGCTGGGTGACAATGGACAACCAAAGCGGCAAGACTTTTGAAAATGCAAAAATTAAATTGATGGCGGGGGACGTCAGCAAAATTCAGCGTGGCGAAGGGCAAGAATTCGGAGCGATGGACGCAGTGGCACTGCGCTCAGCCGCGATGGCGCCTCCGGTAAGCGAGAAGGCATTTGAAGATTATCACCTCTATACCCTGGCGCGACCGGCGACGTTGCGCGATCGCGAGACGAAACAAGTCGAGTTTATTCGCGCCAGCGGCGTGAAATCAGAGCGCATTTATGTTTACGACGGACTGAAGATCGATTGGAACCAGTGGCGCGGTTATCGAATGGAAAATATCCGCAACAACCAGGACTTCGGCACGGAAATGGAAACGAAAGTCGCGGTCATGCGAGAATTCAAAAATTCGGAAGCGAATCATCTCGGCATGCCGCTGCCGAAAGGGCGCGTGCGTTTCTACAAACAAGACGATGACAAACAGCTGGAATTCACCGGCGAAAATTTGATCGATCACACCCCGAAAGACGAAACGCTGCGAGTCTTTACCGGCAACGCTTTCGATCTGGTGGGCGAGCGCCGGCGCACCAACGTGAAAGTAGATTCATCCAATCACTGGCTCGACGAATCGATTGAAATCAAGCTGCGCAATCACAAGAAAGAACCGGTGGAGATTCGCGTGGTTGAGCATCTCTTTCGCTGGACCAACTGGGACATCACGGAAAAATCGGATCCGTTCACGAAAACGAACGCGCAAACGATAGAGTTCCGCATTCCGGTCAAAGCCGACGAAGAAAAGACGATTCACTACACCGTGCATTATTCGTGGTAATTGGGGGCCTCGCAGTCAGCGCCGAAATCGTTTAGCTTCAACAAGACGCGAGCATAGTTGTCTATCGCTGAGGGGAACACAACTGGACGACTGGCCACGTAATGGACCACGTTTTTATGAGCGGCTTTTTCGAGGAGGTGAAGCGGCGAAAGGTTTATCGCGTTGCGGTTGCCTACATCATTGTGGCCGGAGGCATTATTCAGATTGCGTCGGCGGTTTTTCCGGCGTGGGAGTTGCCGAACTGGTCCCAGCGCCTGGTCATTGTGCTATTGCTCAGTGGATTTCCGATTGCCCTCATCCTCGCCTGGGCTTTCGACGTCACTCCGGAGGGTATAAAAACGACGCCGACGATCGCCGTGCCGGGAGCACATCGTCGCCGCAATGTCATTATGCTCGTCGCCACCGGCGTGATCATTTCCGCGGCCGCCGGTTTTTTTCTCCTCCCCCGCGCGGTCGCACGCAAGCTGGACAAATCGATCGCGGTATTGCCATTCGAGAATCTGAGCGACGACAAGGAGAACGCCTTCTTTGCCGATGGAATGCAGGATGACATTCTGACCAACCTTTCGAAAATCGGTGACCTCAAAGTGATCTCGCGCACTTCCGTCATGGGTTATCGCGGCAAGACTGCGAATGTTCGCGAGATCGGCAAGCAACTCGGGGTTTCGAACATTCTCGAAGGCAGCGTCCGCCGCTCCGGCAACAAGGTGCGGGTAAACGTGCAGTTGATCGACGCCAACAGTGACGAGCATATTTGGGCGAGCGATTATGATCGCGATGTGACCGACGTGTTTGCGATCCAAACCGATCTCGCCCAAAAGATCACCGACGCGCTCCAGGCCAAGCTTTCGCCCGCGGAAAAATCGCGACTCGAACGCAAGCCCACGGAAAACGGCGAGGCCTATCTCGCTTTTGTCCAGGCGCACAATCTTCAGGACGCGATGGAGGACCTGGAGAAACTCAAACAAAGCGAGCAACTTTACGAGCGAGCCATTCAGCTCGATCCAATGTTTGCTCTCGCCATCGCGCGCTATTCGCAGTTGGAAAGCTGGATCGTCCATATTTTCGAACGAACGACCGAGCGCCGCGAAAAAGCGCGCTCTCTCGCACAGCGGGCGTTGCAATTACAGCCCGACCTGCCGGAGGCGCACCTGGCGATGGGATTTTCGCTTTATTACGGCGACAACGATTTCGAGGCGGCACTGAAAGAATTCGAAATCGCGCAGCGCGATTTGCCCAACGAGGCTGAAGGTTATTTCGCGCTTGGCGCGATCCAACGTCGCCTGGGAAAATGGCCGGAATCCACCGCCAATCTTGAAAAAGCGGCCAGTCTCAATCCGAAAGACAGCTGGGTGTTTCAGAATCTCGCTTTCAATTACCAGATGCTCCGAAATTTCGATGCCGCGAATAGAACGATAGACCGCGGACTGAAGGTAAATCCAGGGGGCTTGGGACTTTGGGAGATCAAGTCGAAGCTCGCCGTCGCCGAAAAAGGCGATCTGAGCGTTTCTGAACAAGCGTTTCAAGCGGTGAAATCGATGCCGATGACGAACGAGGAGAAACTGAGAATCGCCGGCGGGCGAGCGGAGGTTTTCCTTTTAGAACGCAAATACCAGGAAGGATTACGCGAAGCGGAAAGCCAGTCAGATGCTGTTCTCGCAGGAATTCCCGCAGCTCTGTGTGCCAAGTATTATCTCGTTGGTTTTGCTCGAAAGGCGCTCCACGACGAAGCCGGCGCGCGGGCCGCCCTCCTCAAGGCAAAAGAACTTCTCGAAGCACAACTGAAACAGAGTCCCGACTCGCCGGACCTTCGTATCCAGCTCGCGAAAGTTCTGGCTTATCTCGGAGAAAAAGATGCCGCGCTCACAGAAGCTCGGCGCGCCAGCGAACTACTTCCGGAGAGTAAAGACGCTTTTGGCGGCCCGGAAATCACGGCCGGCGTGGCGGAAGTTTGCAGCATCGTGGGCGAAAACAGCCGGGCGATCGAGCTCCTGGATGGTTTGTTAGGCCGGCCTAGTCCGCTCACCGTGCCACTTCTCAAACTCAGTCCGGCGTGGGATCCGCTGCGCAACGATCCGCGCTTCCAGGCTTTGCTTGATAAGTACAGTGCCAAGACTTAGCCCCGGACATTTTATGTCCGCTCGACGGGAAGTCGAGCAGCCCTTTTGGCCAATTGGCCGCACATTTTTTTCAGGTGTTTGCTCGACTTAAAACAGCACTCGTTTCAGTCCGACGCGGAAAAGGCTGGGCTACCCAGCTACTTCGAAAAGTAGCTGCCCCTGGGGTGCATTTTTCGCTGACGGAGAGAAAAATCCAGGTTAGCGCCGCGTTTCTCTTTCTCGCGCTCGCGACATTCGCTCCTGCGCAGTGGATCGAAAAGAATTCGGGCGACGAAAGTTCATTCGACGGCCGTGTTGTTCATCGACATGTCGATCTTGCGGAAACTCAAACGGACAACCGCGCGATTGTCGATCTTGCGCTTTTCTCCGCCAAATCGAGCAAGCTGCGCGTGATCGATAATGCCGATGGCGTCGCCCTGTCTGGCGCGATGCGACGCACGAATTGCATTGCGGGAATCAACGGCGGCTATTTTGATCCAAACTTTGCGCCGCTTGGCCTGCGCATCATTGATGGAAAAGTCACCTCGCGATTGACCCGCGGCCGATTGATGAGCGGCGTGCTTTCTTCCGACAACGCCATCCACATTTTCCGCGTCGCTGAATTCTCCCTGCGCCGAAAACCGAACGCCGCAATCGAATGCGGCCCATTCCTTGTCGATTTTGCAAAACCAGTTCGCGGTTTGGAAGCGATGCGCGCCGCCCGCCGGACCTTCGTGGCAACCGGTTCCGGCGATCGCGCTGCGTTGGGATTTTGTTCCGACGCCACTTTGGCCGATCTAGCGAGGATTTTGGCAACGCCGCTGGGCGATTTCAAAATCCAGCGCGCCCTTAATCTCGATGGCGGCTCATCGAGCGCGTTCTGGTTTCGAAGAGATGACGCCAGCGCATTTTCCATTCCGGAGGAAAAAAGCGTGCGCGATTTTGTAGGGATCGTCGCGAAATGATCTCCGTCATCCCGAGCCAACGCGAGGGACCTCTCACGAGATCGTGGATTACACTAACTAGCTTGTGTGTTCCTAGGCCGAATATGAGGTCCCTCGCCGTCTTCGCGGCTCGGGATGACAAGCCGTAGAAAAAATTAGAGATTCCTCGACTGCGCTCGGAATGACAAAGTTTGGCATGCGAATATTCGGCGCGTTTTGGGAAAAAGGCGGCACGCCATTGTACGGCGAGTTGATCGGGGAAGACGTCCACGAGCTGAAGCGTCCCTTTTGGCTGGGCATAGAGTTGACGGGCGAAAAAATCCGCCGGCAAGACGTCGAAATCAGGGTTCCAGTTTCGCCATCGAAGTTAATCGCAGTCGGATTGAATTACGCGGAGCACATCGCGGAGATGAAGCGGACGCCGCTGGGCATGCCCCTAATCTGGTTCAAGGCGCCGACTTCTCTGCTTGCGCACAAACAGGACATCGAGATCGCGTTTCCAGAGCATCAGACGGATTTTGAAACCGAGCTGGCCGTCGTCATTGGCGCGCGCGCGAAAAATGTCAGCGTCGAGCAGGCACGTGATTTTATTTTTGGCTACACCGTCGGCGAAGACATCAGCGACCGGGATTTGCAGAAATCCGAGAAACAATTCGCCCGCTGTAAATCGTTCGACACCTACACCCCGATCGGACCATTCGTCTATTCGAATGTCGATGTGGCCGATCTTGAAATCACTCTCCGGCAAAATGGCGACGTGAAACAGCGTGCCCGCACCAGCCAGATGATTTATTCCGTCGCCGACATCGTCTCCTTTGCCAGCCAAAATTTAACGCTTTTGCCCGGCGACGTCATTCTAACCGGCACACCCTCGGGAGTTGGCCCAATTCGCGCCGGCGATGAACTGGAAGCGCGTATCGGCGACTGGCCGGCATTGCTCAATCGCGTGCGCAATGCTCGTAGTTAAACGGAAAAATTTGCATGGAAAAAGATTTTTTGCGCGCTTGCACTACATCCTGCGCGCCTGGATAATTCGATAGTAAGACGCAGGTAATTTGCGTCCCAACGTGTTATGAAAAGTTTTGCTGGACTCCTGGCAACTTCGTTTGGGATAAGTAGAACCCTTCATCGCAAAGGCCGGTCTCAATCTCTAAAGCTTATGAAAACATTCCTGACTGTTTCTGTGTTCGCCGCTATCGCCGCTATTACATTTCATGCGGCCGCTCAAACGCCGCCGCCGCCGCCCCCGCCGCCACCAGCTGCGGCAACCACCCCGGCCCTGCCGCCACCTCCAGGTGTTGCCACATCACCCGGCGCTCCTGGTGCCGTGGCGTCACCCGCCGCTCCCGGCGTGATGCCATCGCCTGCTCTCGGCGTCCCTGGTGCGCCGGCAACCTCACCGGCCGCGCCCGGCGCGATGCCGAGTCCGGTCGTCTCCGCAACTTTGAGCGCGGCCGCTTCGCCCGCCGCCAGCCCCGCCGCGTCCGTTGCTCCGCCGCCCAAGACGGGTTGGACAAATTTCCTGATCGATAACTTCCAAAAGGGTGGCCCGATCATGTGGCCGATCTTGATTGTGTCGATCATCGCGGTCGCGGTCGTGCTCGAGCGGGCTTTTTGGTGGATCGGCCGCTGGATGCGCCGCGATCCAAAACGGATCGAGAAAGTTTTTACTGCGATTGAAACGGGCGACGTCACGGAGGCTTCGCGCTTGTCCCGCGGTTCACGCGACCCGGTTTTGCGAATGATGTGGAACGGGCTGAATCACCAGCATGCATCGCTGCAAGGCGCGCTGCAGGTCGCCGCTGGTATCGAAATCAAACGTGCTGGGCGCTTTCTCGTTGTAATGGACACGCTGGTTACCCTGGCGCCCTTGCTCGGTTTGTTAGGCACTATCACCGGGCTGATCCGTTCTTTCAGCTTCCTGGGGAACGAAGAGCTCGCCGTGCAAGCAGTCACCGGCGGTATTGCTGAAGCGCTTATCGCCACAGCCTGCGGTCTCGGCATCGCGATCTTCTCGCTGATTCCCTTTAACTTTTTCACCTCGCGCGTGTCTAACTTAGAGTTCGAATTGCAGACTGCTGCGACCAACCTGGAAGTTATGCTCGAAGCCCAAACTAAAGCGCGGGAGGGGGTAGGGATCGAAACGACCACGCCTAGTTCCGCGACCCGCTCGTCAATCTAGGAGTTGCCAATGCGCGTCAGCTCACCCATTCCTCACAAAAAAGCGCGCATTGAGATCATTCCTTTGATCGACATCATGTTCTTTCTCCTGGCCAGCTTCATGATGGTGAGCTTGAGCCAGGTGCACATGAAGGGGATCAAGGTGACTTTGCCTACTGGAGCCTCGGGCGAGACACAATCAAAACGCGATTACATTAGTATCTCTTGCGACGTCAATGGCACGCCATACTTCGACAAGAAGCCGGTCTCTTACGAAGAGCTAACTTCGATATTGGGAAAAGTTCATCAGGAAAACCCGGACGCGAAGGTGTTCGTGCGGGGGGATCGGGACACCGTGCACGGCAATATCATTCGCGTGCTCGATATCTTGCGCTCGCAAGGTTTTTACAAAATCGCATTTGAAATCAAAAGCCAGGCAGCGGCGGGAGTGCCGTCGGCCGGCACAGGGCAGCCATAGGTAACCAATGAAGGACAAAGGCCCAGGCCCACTCTTATTCAAACCCGCTCCGAAGTGGCAGGTGCTCTCTGCTTTAGGCGGAGCTTTACTCGTGCATGGAATCGCGGTTGCACTTGCCTTCCACAAAGAACCGCCGCCAGTCGATACCTCCGATATCCCGACGGCCACCATCGAGGCTACGCTCGACCAGCCGCCTGCTGATGAGCCAACGCCGCCACCGGAAGACATTCCAGTCCCAGAAGCGCCGCCGCCGCCGGAAATCCAACCCGAATTCCACGAAGAACAAACGCCGCCACCACAAAAGAATAAGCAAAAAGCTCAACCCATTAAGGCTCCTCAGGTGGTGGGCCCGCCTAAACCGCCAGGGATGATGACGGCCTCACAGGCGAAAGCCAGCGCCATCAGCGCTCCACGGCCGGACTATCCCTACGAAGCGCGTAGTCGGAAGATTACCGGCAGCGGCGTCTGTGTTGTTACCGTCGATCCCGGAAGCGGCAGTGTCACCGACGCTACCATGGCCCAGAGTATAGGAAACCCAATCCTGGACAACGCGGCAGTGAGCGCGTTCAGGCGTTGGCGATTTAAACCGGGCACGGTTTCTAAGGTTAAAATACCAATCACGTTCACCATGACTGGCGCGTCCTATTAGCCGGCGAAAGATGTCTTAACTATGCATGTCGCTTCACCGATCCCAAAAAAGCGGGCGCGTATCGAAATCATCCCGCTCATTGACATCATGTTCTTTCTTCTTGCCAGTTTCATGATGGTGAGTCTGAGCCAGACCCACATGAAAGGGATTAAGGTAAATCTGCCCGCCCAAGGCGCACCTCCGACTACGGTTACGAAAGATTACGTCGCGATCCGCGTCTCGCCCGGCAACGCGATTTTCTTCGATGGGCAGTTTGTCCAGGATGATCAGGTTTTGCCGCGGCTTTTTCAACTGCACGCCGCCAATCCGAACATCAAGATCTCGATCAGTGCCGAAATGATGTCGACCCATGGCGACGTCATTGCGCTCCTGGATAAAGTCCGCCAGGTCGGCATCCAAAAAGTCGGGTATCAGATCCGCGCCGCGCCGCCGACGACTCGTTAGTAATCATTGTGGCATCGGCCATCTTGCCGATGATCTGAACCGCACTGGCAGCTTATGGGCTGGAAAGCCCATGCTACGTTTTCTCCTAAGATTTCTCGGACTCGCGTGTTTGATCTCACAAGGACGTGTGATGACAAACAACGCGCTCATCTACCGAAGGCCGTCGAAATGGCCGATCGCGGCAGCGCTGACCGCGGCAGTCATAATTCACTTATCCGCGGTTGCGATTGCCTTCCATCAAGAGCCATCGCCAACACAACCAGCCGCGATAGATTCCAAAACCATCGGAGTTGATCTTGCCGACGATCCGCCGACCCCTGCGCCCGATCTCGATATTTCCGTCCCGCCGCCCGTACTGGTTCCGGCAGCCGATTTTATTGAACCTCAGGAAACTCGTCGCGTGATCAAAACGCAACAGACCCCCGCTTCCATTGGGCCATCCGGGCAAACACGGGTAGCGGCAGTGGGAAATCCTAAGGCGTTCGTGCTTAACGCGCCGCGGCCGGATTACCCATACGAAGCGCGCAGCCGCCATATTACCGGGAGCGGCATCGCCGTGATCACTGTGGATCCCAACAGTGGGCTGGCCGTGGATGCCATGATGGAGCAAAGCATCGGTAATCCCATTTTGGATAACTCCACCGTTTCCGCTTTCCGACGCTGGCGTTTCAAACCAGGAACACCCCGGCGGGTTCGCATCCCGATCAATTTCGTGCTAACCGGCGCGCAGTATTAAAATACCGAACGAGCTCGGCCACGGCTTTCGCGCGATGACTGACGGCGTTTTTCGTCTCGGACGGTAATTCCGCGAACGTCTCTTCAAATCCTTCTGGAATGAAGATCGGATCGTAACCGAATCCATTTCCGCCGCGCGGAGATTTCGTGATCCTCCCGCCTACTTCGCCCGCGACCGTTGTCATCAATTTCCCATTTTTTGCCAGTGCGATGACGCAGCGGAACCGCGCCGACCGTTTCGTCGCGCCTTGCACTTCGCGCAACAGTTTCTCCACATTGCGCTGATCGCTCGCGTTTTCTCCGCCATAGCGGGCGGAGAAAACTCCTGGTGCGCCATTCAGCGCGTCCACTTCGAGGCCGGAATCGTCCGCGATCACCATTTCATGCGGAAAAACTTTGGAGATGGCGATCGCTTTGATCACTGCGTTATCTTCAAAGGCGCGCCCGGTCTCACGGATTTCGGGCAGATCGCGCGTGCGCGTCAGGTCGCGGAGCGTAAAATTCGGGCCGAGCAGTTGCGTAAATTCGCGCGTCTTGTGTTGGTTGCGCGTTGCCAGGAGCAAATTCATCGCGCTCAAATTCGCGGTCATCCCTCGACTTCGCTCGGGATGACAATAATCTCAATCTCACATGAGCGCGCGCCGCAAACCTTATCCCTTCGATCGGTTCGAGCCGAAGTGGCAGCGCTTTTGGGATGAACGCCGGACATTTCACACCCCCAATCCGGGCGAGAAAAATTTCGATGGCTCCAAGCCAAAGTTCTACGTCCTCGATATGTTCCCTTACCCGAGCGGCGCGGGGCTGCACGTCGGGCATCCCGAAGGTTACACCGCGACTGACATTGTGGCGCGCTACAAACGGATGCGCGGCTGCAACGTCCTTCATCCGATGGGCTGGGACGCATTCGGCCTGCCGGCGGAACAATATGCGATCAAGTCGGGTCAACATCCCGCCATCACCACGCGCGAGAACATCGCCAAGTTTAAGACACAGCTAAAGCGCATCGGTTTCTCCTACGATTGGTCGCGCGAAATCAGCACAGCCGATCCGAAATTCTATCGCTGGACGCAGTGGATTTTTCTCCAGATTTACAATTCCTGGTTCAACCCCGAGACGAAAAAGGCCGAGCCAATTTCGACGTTCCGCGGCGACGACCCGGATAGCGTTCGACTGGCGTACGTCGCGGAAGTTCCAGTGAACTGGTGTCCCGATCTCGGCACCGTCCTTGCGAATGAAGAAGTGATCGATGGCAAGAGCGAGGTCGGCGGTTTTCCAGTCGTTAGGCGACCGATGCGACAATGGATGTTGCGCATCACCGCCTTCGCCGATCGCTTACTCCACGAACTCGAAGGGCTCGACTGGCCGGCGGGAATTAAATTGCTGCAGCGAAATTGGATCGGAAAAAGCGAAGGCGCGGAAATCGATTTCAAGATCGACAAGCACGAACAAAAAATACGCGTGTTTACAACACGGCCGGACACGCTTTATGGCGGAACTTTCCTGGTGCTCGCGCCGGAACATCCACTTATCGATCTCATCGTGACCGAGGAGCAGTGGCCGGCGATCCGCGAATATCGCGAGAAGACCGCACGCAAAAGCGAGCTTGAACGAGCGGAACTTACGAAGGAAAAGACCGGCGTTTTTACCGGCGCCCATGCCATTAATCCAGCGAATGAACAGAAGATCCCGATCTGGATCGCTGATTATGTGCTGCTCGGCTATGGCACCGGCGCGATTGGGGGGGTGCCGGCACATGACGAACGTGATCTGGAATTCGCGAAGAAATTCGATCTACCGATTGTCGAGGTTGTTCAGCCGCTGAGCAACGAGCCGGCGCTTGGATTCGTCGGCGAAGGAATCGCCATTAATTCGCCAATCATCGATGGCCTGACGACGGCGGAAGCGAAAAAGAAAATCACGAAGTGGTTGGAGGAACGGGGTAAAGGCAAGGGCGCGATCAATTACAAACTGCGGGACTGGCTTTTTTCGCGCCAGCGTTACTGGGGCGAACCGTTTCCGATCTTCTGGGAAAATGGCAGGCATCACTCGTTAAGCGAAAGCGAACTGCCGCTCGTTCCGCCGGAACTTGAAGATTACAAACCGACCGGCACCGGTGAACCGCCGCTGGCGAAAGCGAAAGATTGGATTCGCTACTCCAACAAAGCGACGCGCGAGACCAACACCATGCCGCAATGGGCCGGTTCCTGTTGGTATTACCTGCGTTTCTGCGATCCGGCTAACGAGTCGCGGTTCGTCGGAGAAGAGGCCGAACGCTACTGGATGGGCGGAAAACAGGCGGGCGGGGTCGATCTTTACGTTGGCGGGACGGAGCACGCCGTCCTGCACCTTTTATATGCGCGCTTTTGGCACAAGGTGCTTTTTGATCTCGGCCACGTTTCGAAACCGGAGCCGTTCCAGCGTCTGGTGAACCAGGGAATAATCCTGGGCGAAGACAACCGCAAAATGTCGAAGCGCTGGGGCAATGTCATCGATCCACTCGATGTCATCGCCGAGTACGGCGCGGACGCCTTTCGCTGCTACGAAATGTTCATGGGCCCGCTCGAGCAGATGAAGCCGTGGAGCATGAAAGGGGTGGAAGGCCTCTCGCGTTTTCTCGCCCGCGTCTGGCGTTTGCTCATGGACGAAAATCAGGCCGGCGAATGGCAGTTATCACCGCGGGTGCAGGATGTGGCGCCCGAGAAATCGCAGCGAAAAACCCTGCACGCCACGATTAAGAAAGTGACCGAAGACATCGAGTCTCTCTCTTTCAACACTGCCATTTCGCAAATGATGGTTTTTGTCAATGCTTTCATCAACGCGCCGTCCGTTCCGGTTTCTGCAATACGAACGTTCTTGATTTTGCTCAGCCCATTCGCGCCGCACATCGCGTCAGAGCTGTGGGAAAAAATGCGCGAGAAATTCGCCGTTACGCCCGCTGACCTGAGCGATCAATCTTGGCCGGAGCATGACGAAAGACTGCTCGTGGAAGACGAGGTCGAGATCATCGTGCAGGTAAACGGCAAAGTGCGCGATAGGTTCCGCGCCCCGCTTGGGGCAAATGAAGAGGAATTGAAGGCAACCGCGCTGGGGTTGCCGAAAATGCGGGAACTGCTCGCCGGCAAACAAATCGCGAAGGTCGTGGTTGTTCCGAACAAGCTTGTCAACCTCGTGACGAACTAGCTATTTGAATATTCCATGTGGAAGGAATTCAAAGAATTTGCAGTCAAAGGTAACGCCATCGACCTGGCGGTAGGCGTCATCATCGGGGCAGCGTTCGGAAAAATTGTCACCTCCATCGTGGAGGATCTTCTCATGCCGCCGTTGGGCAGAGTTCTCGGTAACCTTAACTTCGCCGATTACTATTTCCCGCTCTCGGACAAGATCACACCAGGGATGTCGCTGGATGCAGCGAAGAAAGCCGGCTTCCCCGTATTTGCCTACGGCAATTTCATCACCGTCTTGATCAATTTCCTAATCGTCGCCTTCTGCATTTTTCTGGTGGTGAAAGCGATCAACAAATTGAAGCGCCCCAGCCCGTCGGCCGCGCCTGTAGCGAAAGATTGCCCGGCCTGCGCCATGTCAATCCCGATCAAGGCAACGCGTTGTCCGCATTGCACGAGTGATCTCGGGAGCGTCCGCGCCTAGGCGGATCGGCCACTGTGCGAGCGATGGCGAAACAATTGCGCTCTGCCCTTCAAATTAGCATCGAGGTCCGAGCCGGACTGGCACGACTGCTCGATCCACCCAACAATCACTCTCGATCGACCAACAAGATTCGGTTCGGCGTACAAAGCCAGATCCGACCCTGTTCACGCTCTATCCACTCGGTTCCTGGCGCCCACGGCGAAAACGCCGGCAAAATCCAGCAACCCGATTCCTGCACCAGCGCGGGAAATTTTAAACGCAACCCCGCGCCATCGTGCAAAGTCGCCGCCGGATGAAAATGCCCGATGATCTGGATGCGCCCATTTTGCTCTCGTTCGCAATCGCCGTGATGGAATTCGAACCGATCCGTAGTGAAGGAATCGCGCAGGTCCGCTGTAAGGCGTTTGATTTGAGTGTCGTGGTTGCCGGCGAGAAGAACTACGTCGCACTGCTCGCGCAGACGCGTAACCAACGAGAAGAATTCGCGGGCGCCGTTTTTATCATGAACGAGATCGCCCAGCAGAACCAAGGTGGCGGGACGATAATCGCGCAGCAATTGGCTCAATCGGGTCTCGATCGATTCCATTCCCCAAAACGGTACGAGACGCCCGGCCACGCGCTGGCTTAGCTCGAAGCCAAAGTGCAAATCGGCAATGGCGAGCCACTTTTCCTGCTCATGGAAAAGGGCCAGACGCGAATCCAGGAGCACACTTTCTGCTATTAAAGCTTGCGACTGTGAAAACGCACGCATGGGAAGAGGGGCGGAAATTAGGGCTTGCCAGCTACGGCTTCAATTCATATTCAGCGCAGATCCGAGTACAAGCGACATCGTTGCGACTTGCTCTCGCATGTCTCACCGGTGCATTTCTCGCAAGTTGCGCAACCCAACCCACGGCGAACCGCAACAGCGTGAAATCGCATCGCATGAACGTGCGCACGACGGCGTATTGTGTCCACGAGCGGGGCGGTGGCGGGCGCCGCAACGCGGTCGGCGAATATCTTTCCGGCCGAATTGTTCGGAGCGCCGCTTCTGATTGGTCGCGCTTCCCGCTCGGAACCCGCTTTAAAATCGTGGAGACCGCCGAAGAGTATGTGATCGATGATTACGGCACCGCCTTGGTCGGCACCAACACGATTGATCTGTACAAACCGTCGCGATTGGAAATGAAACGCTGGGGCGTGCGCCACGTGGATATCGATATTTTGCAATGGGGCTCGGAGGAACAGAGTATCAAAGTGTTGAAACCGCGGGCGAAGCACACCACCCCGCACCGGATGCTGATCGCGCTGGCGAGCAAGAAAAAATCATCGCAACTCGCGGATCGCGAACTTTAATTCTGCCGGCAAGGTTGGCAGAATCGCGCCGCGATGAAAATTCTCGTTGTCGGCGGCGCCGGTTACATCGGTAGTATTTGCGCGGAGGTCTTGCTCGATCAAAAGCACGACGTCGCCATTTTCGATAACCTAAGTGAGGGACATCGTCACGCGGTTGATCCACGGGCAGAATTTATCGAGGGCGATCTGGCCGATAGAGAGGCGACGGCCGACGCTCTGGCGCGCTTGCGACCAGAGGCGGTGATGCATTTCGCCGCCAATGCGCTGGTGGCCGAGTCGATGCAGAATCCATCGAAATATTTTCGTAACAACATCGCAAACGGCCTCAACCTTCTCGATGCCATGATCGCAGCGGAGGTGAGATCGCTCGTTTTCTCCTCCACCTGCGCGACCTTCGGTCCGCCGGAACGTCTGCCGATCGATGAAGAAACGCCGCAGCGCCCGATCAATCCCTATGGCGAGTCTAAACTGGCATTCGAGAAAATTCTCCGCTGGTACGATGCCATTCACGGGCTCCGGTTTGTGTCGCTTCGTTACTTCAATGCCGCCGGTGCATCAGAAAAGTTCGGGGAGGATCACCGCTTCGAGACGCATTTGATTCCAAACGTGCTCAAGGTCGCGTTAGGACAAAAACCGTATGTCGAAATTTTCGGGACGGATTACGAAACGCCCGACGGCACCTGCATTCGCGATTACATTCACATTATCGATCTGGCCCACGCTCACATCCTCGCGCTCGAGGCTCCGGCCAGCGCTTCTTACAATCTCGGCACCGGCGGTGGCTCCAGCGTGCGCGAAGTGATCGAGAGTTGTCGCAAAATCACCGGGCAGCCCATTCCAGTTATGGAAAAACCGCGGCGCCCAGGCGATCCGCCGCGCCTGATCGCGTCATCCGAAAAAATCAAACGTGAGCTCGGCTGGCGCCCGCAATTCCAGACTCTCGATGCCATTGTCGATAGCGCATGGAAATGGCATCAAAAATTTCCGCGCGGTTACGAAGATTGACGCGCTGATCTGGGGAGCGCAGGCTGCCAGCCTGCTCTTTTCGGCCGCTGGCCGAAAAGCTTCTGCGAAAATCGATTGTTCAAGTCGACCTTTTGTCGCCGGCAAGCTGCCGACGACTGCAGGCTAACAGCCTGCGCCTCCCAGAATCTAACGCGCAGCGACGTAACAAAAAAAAGGCGCCCGCTGGCGAACCAGCGGGCGCGCAATTCTAATTTTGTTTGTCGCTGATTAAGGCCTTGTTGTTGTGGTGGTCGTAGTTTCTTTTTTCTCAATCACCTCGCTGACTGGCCTCGTCAGCACGACCTTGCGAACGATCATGCGGTCGCCTTCCCTCCCGTAATAGACGGTCGCGGGCATATCCGGACGAATGGCCGACCATTCTACCGTTCTGCCCGTCGGGTCCACAACGGTGGTGCTCTTGGTGTAATAATATTTCACCGGCTCCGCCGTCGTGGTGGTGCGGAAACTGATGTAGTCTGAGGCTGGCGCGGCCGCGATTGTTCCGACGCTCGTTGTCGTAGCCGATTCCGTCGTCGTCGTGCCAGTCACCGGGTCGGTGGATCTTGTTACGGTGGTCGTCTCTTGCGCCACCGCCGTAGTCAAAGCCGCCGCGCTGATTGCTCCGACCGCCAACATTTTGCTTAATCTGTTTTCTTTCATGTTTGTCCTTTGCTTTGTTAAACGGATGCTCCCCGTCGTGACTAACTTTGACTGCTTTCGGACGGGTCTTATTCAACCGCAAAGAAGGTTCGTAGATTCCGAGGTCAGCGGACGCATCTCCAGGCGTTACGCCCCAATGATTTCCCTTCGTTTTTGAACCTGTATGCAACCCCTTACCGGATTCCGCGATTTTCTTCCCGCTTCTTGCGCGGAGCGAAATTACGTCTTCGCAAAATGGCGCGACGTCGCAGGCCGCTACGGCTTCGTGGAATTCGACGGACCAGTGCTGGAAGAGCTTGATCTCTACAAAAGGAAATCAGGCGAGGAGATCGTCCGGCAATTGTACGAATTCGTTGACAAGGGAGAGCGCGCCGTGGCGCTGCGGCCTGAAATGACCCCCACCCTGGCGCGGATCGTCGCAGCGGAACACCGGCAATTCCGCAAGCCGTTGAAATGGTTCTCGATTCCGCAGGTGTTTCGTTATGAGCGCCCGCAACGGGGACGTTTGCGCGAGCATTTCCAGCTCAACTGCGACATCGTCGGCGAAGAATCCGCCGAAGCAGACGCGGAATTGATCGCGCTGGCCATTGATGTCGTGCGCGTCTTTGGTTTTACCTCGCAGGATTTTGTTGTGCGCATCAGCGACCGGGAGTTTTGGACGGAATTACTCAAGCTCGAGAAAGTGCCGCCTGATCGCTGGGAAGAAATGTTGCAAACGATCGATAAATCGGAGCGCGAGCCGCGCGAAAAAACCGAGGAACGACTCGGGAAATTAGCGGGACCGGTGTTCGAGATTTTCGAGAAAGGCGGCGAAAGCGTGAAGCTCAACAACATAATGGAAAACCTGCGGCTGCGCGGTCTCGCCGATTTCGCCAAAATTGATGTCCGCATCGTCCGCGGTCTCGCCTATTACACTGGAATCGTTTTCGAAGTCTTTGATCGCGCAGGCAAGTTTCGTGCGATTGCCGGCGGCGGGCGATACGACCAACTGATTGCACAACTAAGCGACAACGCCGTTTCCATGCCCGCGCTGGGCTTCGCCATTGGCGACGTCGTCCTCGGTGAAATGATTCGCAGCCACGCCGCTGCTCGCGCGCAAATGGAAAAAACGATTGAGACCGAACGCGCGATCGAGATTTATGTGGTCATCGCGAAAGAAGAACAGCGTGGAAATGCCATTGCCATGATGCAGCAACTGCGTGATCGCGGATACCGTGTCCATTACTCTTTGGCGGCGGCGAAAGTAGCGCGCCAATTCCGATTGGCCGAGCAAAGCGGCGCGCGCTTGGCCGTCGTTTTCGGCGACGAATGGCCGCAAGTGGGAGTGAAAGATCTCGTCAGCGGCAAGCAGGAATCCGTCGCGCATGAAGAATTATTTGCGCGACTCGCTACCTTCCCGACTTTGTCATCCCGAGCGTAAGTCGAGGGATCCCGCGGTGATTCCTTAAAGGTTGCGTAACGAGATTCTTCGACTTCGCTCGGAATGACAAAACAAATGTACCGCACCCATCACTGTAACGAACTGCGCAAAACCGATATCGGCCGTGAGGTGAAACTGGCCGGCTGGGTGGCGGTGCGGCGCGATCATGGCGGCGTCATTTTCATCGATCTGCGCGATCGCGAAGGATTAACTCAGGTGGTTTTTCGCCCCGAAGAAAACGCTGAGGTAGCAAAGCAATCCCACAGCTTGCGTACGGAAGATGTCATTCAGGTTTGCGGAAAAGTCGCGCCGCGTCTGCCTGGCACCGAAAACCCAAAGCTGGCGACCGGCGACATCGAAGTGCTCCCGCAATCGCTCACGGTTTTGAATCGCGCCGAGAATCTCCCGTTTCAGCTCGATGCCGAACTGAGCAATGAAGATCTCGAGCTGACCTATCGCTATTTCGATCTGCGCCGGCCGCGTCTCTCCCACAATTTGCAAACCCGGCATCGCGTCACCCAGGCAACGCGGCAGTTTCTCGATTCGCAGGGGTTTCTCGAAATCGAGACGCCGATTTTGAGCAAAAGCACCCCGGAAGGCGCGCGCGATTTTCTCGTCCCCAGCCGGTTGCTGCCGGGAAAATTTTACGCGCTGCCGCAGGCGCCGCAGCAATACAAACAATTGCTGATGGTTGCCGGAATGGAAAAATATTTCCAGATCGCGAAAGCATTTCGCGATGAAGATTTGCGGGCCGATCGCCAGCCGGAGTTCACCCAGATCGACATTGAAGCGTCCTTCGTCACATCTAGCGATATTTATGCACTGACCGAGGGAATGCTGGCGGCAATTTTCAAGACTGCACGCGGGATCGAAATCCCCACGCCATTCCCGCGGCTGACCTATCGTGAGGCCATCGATACCTTCGGTAGCGACAAACCGGATCGCCGTTTCAACATGAAACTCATCGATTTCGGAGACGTCTTTCGCAGCAGTCAGTTCAAGGTTTTCCAAGGCGCACTGGCTGAGGGCGGCGTGGTCAAGGCGATCAACGCCAAGCATTTCGCCGGTATCACCATCGGCCAGGTCGATGAAATGACCGCGATCGCGAAAACGTTTGGCGCGAAAGGTCTGGCCTTCATCAAGGTGGAGAACGGCGAATGGAAATCGCCGATCGTGAAATTCTTTTCCGAGGCGGAAAAGGAATCGCTGCGCACGAGATTACAAATCGAAGAAGGCGATTGTATTTTTTTCGCCGCCGGAAAATGGGAGATCGCCTGCGAAGTGCTTGGCCGGATTCGATTGCGCATAGCAGAGATCCAAGGTTTAACTTCTGTTAAACGCCGGTCCGGCTCGGACTCCGGCTCGGACTTGGACTTTCTGTGGGTCACCGATTTTCCACTCATGCAATGGAGCGCGGAAGAAAATAAATGGAACGCGGTGCATCATCCATTCACTCGACCGAAAGCGGAAGATCTTTCGTTGCTTGAGCAAAAAAAATTCGCCGAAATGCGCGCCGATGCCTACGACGTTGTCCTAAACGGCGTCGAGATCGGCGGCGGCAGCATCCGCATTCACGAGCCGGAGCTACAGGCGAAAATGTTCGAAGCATTGGGGGTGAGCGCGGAAGATCAGCAGGCAAAATTTGGTCATTTGCTGCGCGCATTTCGCCTCGGCGCACCGCCGCATGGAGGCATCGCTCTGGGTCTCGATCGCCTCGTCATGCTGATCTGCGGCGAAGAATCCATCCGCGATGTGATGGCGTTCCCAAAAAATAATCGCGGCCAGGAACTTATGACACAGTCGCCCGCCGAGGTCGATCCCAAGCAACTACGCGAGTTGGGAATTCAATTAGCAACCGAAAAGAAGTAGCGATCGAGCTCGCTTAGAAGCGGCACACGTCGTTCAATATCCCAAGGCCTTTTTGCGCTCCGCGGCCGTCGGCAGCGGGTCCTTGCGGATTGTGATTGCCTCCGCGCCCGAGTCTTTCAGCTGCCTGGACTGAACCGCGTTGAACTCCACATCTTTGGTGAATTCCGGCGGAAGGTCCGCCTCCGCATAGATGGCGTGCACCGGGCATACGTCCACACACGCCATGCAATCAATGCAATCCTCCGGGTGAATAACGACCTGGTTCCCCAGTTCATAGAAACAAGCGACAGGACACACCTCTACACAGTCGGTGAACTTGCATCCACTACATTTGTCAGTCACGATGTGAGGCATGGGATAGTGTCGTTGAGGGTTGCGAAGGGAGTGGTGTTAACCCTCAACTAATTCAGTGGTGCCCGCTTGGTCAATCCCTGTCTCATATCAGACTAAACTCCTGCCGGGTGATGTTCGCGGGTGGTGCGGAACAAAATCGCCACGAAAAAGGTGACGATGGTGCCGAAGCAGATCCACCACGGAAATTCCATGACGGGCAACCATTCCGGTTGGGAATAGAGCTGACTCCCGAATATTTTGGCCAGATTGTTGGGAAGTCCGCTCAAAATCGTGACCACGATAAAGCCGGCAATCATGGCAATGAAATTGCCGTGATCGTTCCCGCGCGTTTTCGTCAGCATGCCGGCGAGAAAAATTCCGAGAACGGAGCCGTAAGTGTAACCATAAATCCCGAGCACAATCGGAATGATGCGCACAGTCGGCCGGACGATGACAAAGTAAGAGGTGGTCGAGGCAACGACGATCATCAGAATCGAAAACCCGACTGTAGCCCAACGGACCGCGCGCAGACTATCTACACCGTTGGCGCCTGGGCGAATGTAGGTGACGTACCAATCGCGGGTAAAACTAGTAGCCAGCGCGTTGAGCGCAGTGCTAAGCGAACCCATGGCGGTCGCGAAAATCCCGGCGAGCAACAGTCCGCGCAGGCCCACCGGCATTTCATAAAGGATGTAGTGACAAAAAATTTCGTTCGGCGTTTTCGGTACTACATGGTCCTGATGGGTTTGATAAAAAACCCAGAGCAGGACGCCGATGCTGAGAAAGGTGAATGCGATCGGAATATCGGCCAGCCCCGACATGATGAGCGAACGCCGGCTCCGGCGCACATCGGGCGCGGTCAACATCCG
>Ga0137412_10000974_pt1 | contig 21449 bp, 19 predicted proteins | sample CZODoug2_1_16fun_FD_122160 | JGI IMG/M metagenome (GOLD analysis project Ga0137412, IMG submission 122160) | Vadose zone soil fungal communities from Angelo Coast Range Reserve, California, USA - CZODoug2_1_16fungal (Hybrid Assembly) | ecosystem: Environmental > Terrestrial > Soil > Vadose zone... | reverse complement strand
CGCCATCGGCGGGGTCACCCTGACCGTGCCGCGCGCGCTGCCCATCGGCGGTCGCCACGACGCGCACAACAAGGTGATCAACCCGCCGACCGGGTATCTGCAGCCGGGCCGGCGCAAGCTCGACGGCCACGATGCGCTCTGGTACGGCCGGTCCCGGTTCGATTCCGACGACTACTCGCGGATGGCCCGCCAGCGCTGCCTGCTCACCGCGATCGCGCATCAGGCCAGTCCGTTCAAGGTGCTGACCAACTTCAGCACCTTCGCCGGGGCGGCGCGGCAGATCATCCTCACCGACATCCCGATGGACGCGCTGGCGGAGCTGTACTCGCTGTCGAGCAAGGCCAAGCAGGCCAAGGTCACCGACGTGAGCATCGTGCGCAACGCGCTGTTCGACCCGGCGCACCCCGACTTCGCTTACATCCAGAAGCAGGTGGCGGCCGCGCTGACCGCGGCACAGCAGCCGCCGACCCGGCCGGCCGGCGTGTTGGTGGCCTCTCGGGACCAGGTGCGCAAGCCCAAACCGGGCGCCGCCACCGTGAAGACCGCCGTCAAGCCCAAGCCCGTCGCCCCGGCCGCGCCCGCCGATTCCGGCGCCTGCTGAGCCGGCCACTGCGCCGTCCGGGCCGCGACCTCGGATTGACCCGGGGGCGTTCTGCGGGTTTACACAGCGATTGCCCGGTGGCGTTTTGCCTGGTAGTGGGCGAATCGGGAGTCAAGGTGCGTGCAATTCAACGTCGCTCACCTTGACGGTGCCTTGCCTGTCTTCGACGCTGCAAAGGTCGCTCATCCAGGTTCGGCAACGATGCCGGGACGGCGGCGTCCGCCCCGGTTCGGGCCTTAGGTCTTTTGGGCCCCTATCGGTCGTGCGCCGTGCCGGTTAAGGAAGGCGCACCGCATGGCCAGCTTCCCGAATGACATCGGGCACGACCCGGCCGGCGCCGACGATGCCCTGGAGCCCTCGCTGATGACCACCGCTTCCGGTCCTTCCGACACGGCGATGACGTTCCGCGCAAACGGCTCCACCCGGCCCGTCGTGCCCGGCGCTCTGCAGTACTCCGAATTGCACCCCGCCACGCAGACCGAATACGCGTTTCACGCCGGCTCCTGGCTCGCCGGGCCCAACGGGTTCGAGTACCAGTCCGAGCCGATTGAGGACTTCGACGCGCCCCCCGGCTGGGACCCGCTGACCGACCCGTGGCCCGCCGCGGTCCCGGCCGCGCCCGTGGAGCGGCCCACCACCGCCGTGGTGCAGGTGGTCGGCGCTCGGCACCGCCTGGCCGCGCACGCCGCGCCTATCGAGGACCTGGCGCCCTTCGAGGCCCTGCCCATAGAGGCCCTGCCCATCGAAGCTCTGCCCATCGAGGAGCCGGCTCCGGTCGAGGACCTGGCGCCCGTCGAGGACCTGCCCGCCTACATCGAGATGCCCGCCACGGAGCCCGAGCCGGTCGACCACGCCTGCCTGCAGACCCAGCCGGTCGACCTCACCGAGTGGCCGGAATGGCAGGAACAGCCGATCTCCCCGGCCTCCGTGCCCACCGAAGCGGTGGACCTGGCCGAGCTGTTCGCGCCCGAGCCCTGGGACCACCCGTCCGGCCCGCTGCCGCACATGGGCGATTGGCCGCCGACCGGCGAGGTACCGGAGTCCCCGGCGGAGATGTTCGCACCCGTGAGCGTGTTCGATGTGACGTTGACCGGCCCGCTGGGCAACGTCGACCTCGGCTTCCGCGACGGGCATTGGTACTCGATCTGCGGTGAGCAGGAGCGCGCGGTCAGCGTCGGCGAAGCGATGCGCGTGCACCCGCAGCTGGCCGGTCAGATCACCCAGCTGGCCTGCTGGTGGATGCGGCAGAACCCGATGTCCGAGCGGTCCCTGGACCTGGCCACCGAGCTGTCCATGGCGATTGCCGAGCAGGCGCGGCGCACCGCGAACATCACCATCTGAGACCAGCACAGAAACGCCGCGGTCCCGATCGTCGGGCCGCGGCGTTGCTCTCTGGTCAGGTGCTATTGCTTGTGTTCCCTACGGTCAACAAGCTGCAATCGCCTCGGTAGCGAGAGCGCTCGTTCCTCGCTGCTCTCGCTACGCTCGGCTCTATTGCTTGTAGGTGCTGAGGAACCGCGCGATGCGGGTCAGTGCCTCGCGTAGGTCCTCGGTGTGCGGCAGCGTGACGATGCGCAGGTGATCGGGGGTCGGCCAGTTGAAGCCGCGACCCTGCACCAGCAGGATGCGTTCGCTACGCAGCAGGTCCAGGCACAGCCGCTCGTCGTCCACGATCGGGTGCACCTTCGGGTCCAGCTTCGGGAAGCAGTACAGCGCGCCCTTGGGCTTCACGCAGGAGACGCCGGGAATCGCGTTGAGCATCTCGTAGGTGATGTCACGCTGCTCGAGCAGCCGACCGCCGGGCAGCACCAGGTCGTCGATGCCGTGCGCGGAGGACAGCGCGGTCTGGATCGCCCACTGCGACGGCACGTTCGCGCACAGCCGCATGTTGGCCAGGATCGTCATGCCCTCGAGGTAGCTGCGGGCATGTTGACGCGGGCCGGTCACCACCGCCCAGCCGGACCGGAACCCGGCCACCCGGTAGCACTTGGACAGCCCGCCGAAGGTCAGGGTCAGCACGTCCGGGGCGACCACGGCCATCGGGATGTGCACGGCGTCGTCGTAGAGGATGCGGTCATAGATCTCGTCGGAGAACAGCACCAGGTTGTGCCGCCGGGCGATCGCGGCCAGACCCTCCAGCATGTCGCGGGAGTACACCGCGCCGGTCGGGTTGTTCGGGTTGATCACCACCAGCGCCCTGGTGCGCTCGGTGATCTTGGCTTCGACGTCGGCCAGGTCGGGCATCCAGTCGGCGCCCTCGTCGCACAGGTAGTGCACCGGGCGACCGCCGGCCAGCGTGGACACCGCGGTCCACAGCGGGTAGTCCGGGGCCGGGATGAGGACCTCGTCGCCGGTGTTCAGTAGCGCGTGCAGGGCCATGGCGATCAGCTCGGAGACGCCGTTGCCCAGATAGATGGAGTCGACGTCAACGTCGTCCACGCCCAGCGCGGTGTAGTACTGCGCGACGGCGGTGCGGGCGGAGAACAGGCCCTTGGAGTCGGAGTAGCCCGACGCGTTGGGCAGGTTGCGCACGATCGCGGCGACGATGTCGTCGGGTGCGTCGAAGCCGAACGGGGCCGGGTTGCCGATGTTGAGCTTGAGGATGCGGTGCCCGGTCTGCTCGAGCCGATTGGCCTCTTCGAGCACCGGGCCGCGCACGTCGTAGGCGACGTTGGCCAACTTGCTGGACTGAGTGATCTCCACCAGCAGATCTTAGGTGTGCGCCAACCCCCCCGGAGGTGAATTCCCGGTGTGTGGGCTGCCCTCGAAGCTGATCTTGTGCGAGGGTCAGGATCGGGTGCTTGGCGGCCGATAAACAATTGACCGGCTTGGCCCCCGCGATGCAGTTTCTCAGGTTATTCTTGGGAATCGGTGGGGTCGACCGAACTGTCCCGGTACGTCGAACCACCGGAACCAGGGTCGATGACAGTCGCGCAACAAAGGTGATGACATGTCTGCTCGTGTGCTCGTCGCATATGCGGCCAGCACTGGCTTCACCAGCCAGCAGGCCGCCGCAGTGGGCAGCCAGATAGCTGCGGTCGGCGACATCGACGTGGACGTCCGGCCGATCGCATACGTGCCCAGCGTCGAGCCCTACGTTGCGGTCTTCCTCGGTTGGTCAGGGCATTCCCGCGCCGGCCGCCGCGAAACCTTGCGATTTTTGACCCGCAACGCCAACTGGCTGCCGGGCCGCAAGATCTGGGTGGTGCATCACCAACCGGGCCTGGAGCCCGCCCCCGTCGCCGGTCGCGGCCCCGTGCGACTGTCCCGTCTGCTGGTCCGCCAGGGCGTCCCGGCACAGGCCTACGGGAACGACACCGCGGCCGAGGTGGCCGGCCTGATCCTCCCGACCGCCACCCCCGAACCCACCTTGGTCGGTTCCGCGAGCTGAGCCGCCGGTCGTTGGGCACGTCATCCCCTACGACGCCGTCCCCGGTCGGTTTGTCCCGGTATGGCTGCACGAAGGTCTGACACTGTCCGTAATGAGATAGTTCGCGGATGTCGGCCCGACGCATCTCGGCCGTCGAAGCGCTTTTTTGGGGCGCGGTGCTCGCGGCCGGCGCGGCGGTTGCGATCTGGCCGCCGCACACGGTGGACGGGCCCGCGCATCTGCTGGGCGCGGTGGTGCTCACCGAGCATCACGAGCCGTTGTACGCGCAGCTGTATCGGCTGAACTGGTTCCCCACCCCGAACCTGGGCGGCAGCCTGCTGCTGGCCGGGTTGGTCAAGCCGGTCGGCCTGCGCGCGGCGGAGACCATGGTGCAGATCGCCTGCGTGGTCGGCCTGCCGCTCGCGCTGCGGTACGCGATCCGCGCACTGCGCCCCGAGCAGGGCTGGTTGGGCCTGGCCGCGCTGCCGTTCGCGTTCAACTACCTGTACTTCTACGGCTTCTACAGTTTCTGCCTGGGCCTGGTCGGTTGCCTGAGCGCGGTGGGCCTGGCACTGCGCGCCGCCCCTGCCTGGCGCCCGGCTCGCACCGCCGCACTCGCCGCGACGCTGACCGCCACCTGGTTCCTGCACCTGGTGCCGTTCGCGCTGGGGGTGCTGTTCCTCGGTGCGCAGGTGGTGGTCGGTCCGCGCCGGGTCCGCACGCTGGTGGCCGGGACGGCGGCCGCGGTGCCCGGCATCGCGCTCACGCTCGCCTACGCCGCACACACCGCGCAGGGCAGCGGCCCGACCTGGAACGCCCCGCCCGGTCTGCTGGTTGGCCTGGTCTCCCTGCACACCCCGCTGGTCACCTACTCCCATTGGGAGAACGTGGTCGGGGTCGGGCTGGCCCTCGCCCTGCTGACCGTCGCGATCTGCACCCGGACCTCGGAGGGCCGCGGCGCGCGCCCGGTGGCGGTGGCCGGCGGCGCCGCCACGCTGCTGTATCTGGCCGCGCCGGACAGCCTCGGCGTGGACTTCGGGTTGATCAACGACCGGCTGAGTCTGTTCCCGATCCTGTTCGGGCTGCTCTGGTTGGCCGCCCGCCCGATCCCGCCCCGCGCCGCGTTCACCCTCGCCGGTGCGTCCCTGGCCGCGCTGGTCGCGTTGGTCGCGATCCGGGTTCCGACTCTGCGCCACGAGGACCGCTTGGCCGACGAGTACGCCCGCGCTGCCCAATTCCTGCGGCCGGGCACGACGCTGGTCGCGCTGCGCTTCGCCGAGTTCGGCCCGGACGCCGGGCGCAACGGGCACTGGGACCCGCTGCGTCACCTGTCCAGTCGGCTGGCCGCCGGACTGCACGCGGTGGACGTCGGGCATTACGAGGCCGAGTTCGACTACTTCCCGACCCAGTTCCGCCCCGGCACCGACCCGCGCCGGATGATCGACCCATCGCTGCTCGGCCTACCCGCGGTGCCGCCGTACGTCCAACTCGGCGCGGCGAATCCGCCGGTCGAGTTCGTGCTGCTGATCGGCGCCGAGAACGTCCGGTCGGGGCCGGCCGCAGCGGCGTTGGCCGCGACCCGGGCTGAGCTCGCGAAGAACTACACCCGCCGCGGGGCAACCCGGCCCAGCGGTCTCGTCGAGGTCTGGCAACACAACTGACGTAGCGTCAGTCTACCGGTCGAAGCGCTCCTGCAGCCACTTCTTGATGGTCGGCCAGGCCTTGGACCAGTAGTCCATGCCGTGCTTGTCGCCGTTGATCAGGTACAACTCGGAATCCACCTGGTGCCCGATCGCGGCCTCGTGGAACCGCGTGCTGCTGCGGTTGTCCACCCACTCGTTGGAGGACGCGAACACCAGCGACGGCGGGTCACGGCGGTCCAGGTGCTCGGCCGCGGAGTCCCGCGCGAACGCCTTCCCGCAGTTGAAGGGCAGGCAGCGCAGCAACGTGTCGGTGACCGTGCGGGCCAGCTTCGCCGAGCCGCCGGTGTGCGTCGTGTTCGCCGCCACCAACCCCAGGTCCATCGGCGCGGACAGGGTGATCAGCCCCATGCCGTACCGGCTGCCGTCGCCCCAGGTCAGCGCCGAGGCAGCCAGTTCACCGCCGGCCGAACTGCCCAGCACCACGATCTTGTCCGGGTCCACGTGCAACGCGTCGGAGTGCTTCTGCACCCAGGTGATCGCGGTCTGCACGTCCTTGCGCCCGGCCGGGTAGTCGCTGTTCTGCGCGAAGCGGTAGCTGATCGGGAACGCGACGTAGCCCTGCCCGACCAGCCGGCGGGCGGCGCCGTACATGCTCGTCTTGCTGCCGTGCGTCCAGGATCCGCCGTGCACCAGCACCACCGCGGGTCGCAGGTCGGTGCCGCGCGGCGCCTTGGCCACCGAAGCCGGCGCGAAGACGTCGAGGTCATTGCCCTGGTGCTTGCCGTAGTCGAAGTGCTTGACGGACACACCCGTCGTGGCGGACGTGGTGGTGCTCGCCAGCATTGGGGTGGTTTGCACGATCGGCAACGGGGCAGAGGCAGGATGCACCGCCGTGGCGGCGGCAGAGCCCGTGGTCGGCATCGCGACTGCGGCAGTCAGTACGCCGCCGACCAAGGCGGCAGCCGCGCTTAAGGTCACGGCCGTGTTCGGCATGCAAGGGCCCCCCGAGGTCGGCGTGCGCACCCCCGTGCGCCACCTGGTGCGTGCCCGCGCGATCACACGTGCACGTTGTGAACTTAAGTGACCGGTGAGCGTTTCGGAAGCACCTTCAAGAACAGCCGGCCGAAAAAGTACGAACGGCTGATCCCGGATGACACGAGACCGGGAGTCCGCTGCACACACGCCGGCAATCGCCTCGAAAGTGCCTGCAGAAATTGCCTTTTCGGCTGACCAATCCACGGTTCACGGCGGCCCGAATCACGCCCGGATGCTGAACGCGAGAGGCCGCGCGATGCGTCTCGTCCCCGGGACGCTGGGACCAGCAATGGGCTCCCCGGGTTCGGAAGGCGCGTCACCCCACAGGGCTTGTGGATCCACAAGATCCTGTCGGGTGACGCGCCTTTGTCTGTCTAACTGTTGTTCAGGGGAACAGCGGACCGCCACCCGGACGTGGCGTGCCGAAGATGCCGCCGCCGCCACCGCCGTTGTCGTTGCCGCCCCCGGTGGTGTCCTCGCCGCCGGGCAGCCGGAACTCCACCGCCATCCAGTTGCGGAACCCGACGTGCTCGAGCCCGAGTAGCGCGTAGCGCTCGGGTTCCGGAGGCGCGGTGAAGCCCGCCGGATCCTGGGCGTAGGTGGGGCCCGCCCCGGTCGCGCCGAGCTTGATCAGGCAGAACCGATCCCCGTGTCGGGTGCCGTCGCTGGGCGGCCAGGAGTCACCGAAGTCCGCCTTGGCCACCGCGGGCCAGGACGCGTCCTGCGGGGAGGGCCCGTAGCAGGCCAGCGAGCGGAAGATGCCGTTGTCCCGGTTGGCCGCGATCATCGCGTTGATGATCTCCGGCGGCGCCATCCCTGCCGCCTTCTTGCTCACCTTGCCGGTGCGCCCGGCATCGAACAGCGCCGCAGCGATCTCGGTCTCGTTGAACGAGGTGAGCTTGCCCGCCTTCAGCCCGCCGGTGGACGGGTCGTAGGTGAAGGTCGCGGTCGCGTCCACGGTCGGGCAGCACGGTGAGTCGGTGTCCCGGGTGGTGCGCCAGTCGATTCGCCCGGTCTCCTTGCTCACGCTCACCTGGTAGACCTCGTCACGGGGCCGGTCGGTGACCGCGTCCAGACTGACCGAGCCCAGCAGGGTGGCCCCGTTGTCGTAGGCGGCGATCGCGTCGGCGCCCTGCCCGTTGGCATTGGTGCACTTGAGCACCACCACGGTGTCCGGGACGCCGTCGTTGGTCAGATCCCCGAAGACCGTGTAGTCCTTGAACCGGCTGGGGTCCACCGTGGAGGCCAGCGCCACCTCGCCCTGGTCCGGCGGGATGCCCGGCAGGTAACCGCCGACCAGGTTGCCCGCGGGGTGTCCGCACAACGAGGGCACCGGCAATGACTCCAGCTCGGAGGTGTCCAACGGCTGCCGGTCGCGGATCTCCTTGGTGATCAGCGCGGTGAGACTGTCCGCGAACTCGCTGATTCGGGTCAGGTCCGCGCCGTAGCACTGCCGCACCGTGCCCGCCCAGGCCGGGCCGAGCTGCGGTGCGGTGGCGTCGTCCAACCGCAGGCCCACGCTCTGCTCGCCGGTGCCGAACGCGTTGAGGGTGAACGAGCAGGTAGAGCGCAGCTGCGAGCGGGCACCGAGGGTCACCGCGGCGGTGCTCGCGGCCAGGTCACCGAGGGAGACCTGATCGGTGCGGAACGGGCGCAGGTTGAACCAACCCAAATTCGGTGCCTTGACCGCGACGTCCCCGGCGAAGGAGTCCAGCGCGACGTTCGGCGGATAGGGCAGCAGCCCGGTGAGCGCTGCCGACCCGGCCCGGTAGCTGCCGGCCGCCCCGCTGACACCGATCGCGGCCGCCTCCGGCGGGATCGACCCGCACGGGGAGTAGGGATCGAACCTGGCCGGGGCGAGCCCCGCGCACGCGCCGATCAGCAGCCGGGACAGGATGCGCGGCTCGGACGCGGTGGTGCCCACGCCGGTGTTGGTCAGGTCGGCCAACTGGGAGCCGTTCTGCGGGGAGCCGAAACCGATCACCGTGGTGACCTCGTTCCCGCGGTCGTGCCCGGCGACCTGGCCGGCCACCGCGTATCGGGCGGCCGTCCCGCCCAGCCCGTGGGTGATCAGGATCGCCTTCTGCCCCAGCGCCGCGGTCACGCAGTCGATGGCGTCGCCCAGTGCCGGGCCGATGCCCGGGTCGTCCACCCATTTGCCCGCGCTGGCGCGGTAGTCGAACGTGTAGACCGCCGCCCCCGGGATGTTCTGCAACTGCCCGATCAGCGAGGCGCGCGGCGTGGCCGGCGGGGTGCCGGTGGTGCTCATGTCCAGCGGGACGGAGAACTCCCCGGTGCGGGTCGCATCGTGGGTGGCCCGCCCGGTCCAGTCCGGGACCATGATGATCGGCACGTACACACCGCGCCGGTCCGGCCGGGACGTGATCTTCGAGCCGTCGTCGGCGTGGTCGATGATCGGGGCCAGTTCGATCGACCCACAGGCCGCCGCGTTCGGGGCGCCGGTGCTCGCCGCCCGGGCCAACGCGGTGGTGGGCAGGGTGAGGCTCAAGACGGTCAGCGCGCCGAGGCCCAGCCGGAGGTGGCGGTTCACGGCTTGGCCACCTTGGGGGCGGACGGGGCCATCGGCACGGTACCGACCACCTTCCAGCCGGTCGGCTCCTTGATCATCATCACCGTGTAGACGGTGGTCGGTGAGCCGGGCGCGGAGACGGTCGCGGTGATCGTGCCGCCGCCCAGGCCATCGGGGTGCCAGGTGGCTTCGTTCGCGCTGATCGTCGCGCCACCCGGCAGCGCCTGCTTGGCCTGGGTGCCGATCGCGGAGCGCACATCGGTGGCGATCAGGTCCTGCGGCTTGCCCGGCATCCTGGCCAGCGCTGCCGCGACCGCGTGGGCGTCGCCCGGCGTGGGCTGGGTGGTGGCCGGCAGGGCCGCCTTGTCATCCGAACCGTGCCAGTGGTGCCAACCGAAAGCCGCGCCGCCGCCGAGGACCACGACGGCCACCGCGAGCGCGGCGAACTGCGAACTGCGGGCGCGCATGAACCTACTTCCGGCCGGCGGACGGGCTGGGCCCATTCTGGCCTGTCCCCATCGGCGGCGCGCAGCAGCGCCACCCGTCCAGCAGCACCTCGCGCACGGGTTTGCGGGCGGCCACCCGCAGTTGGACGAGGACCGCGGCGTAGCCATCGAAGTGCGGGATGGTGAAAAACCCCTTCGGCGCCGCCGCCAGCAGCGCTTCCTTCTCGTGCAGATCGACGACCCGGACGGCCAGGATCTCGCCCTGCGGAACCGGCTCGCCGGCGAACCTTTTGATGTCGGCCTTTGTGAATGGCCGTTCCCATGCGAAGCACTTTTCGCCGACGTTCCAGGCCCGGTTTCCGCGTCGCTCCGTCTCGACGGCTCCCGGAAAACCCAGCGTCACCTGGGCAATCTCCTCCATGGTCAGCACGGGTCTGCCTTTCGGTTGGTAGTGGTCAGCTCTGGACGTGAGCGGTGACTAACATTTATGGTGTCCTGGTGACCCCACCGGACATTGTTTCCCACCACCTCAATCACGCCGGCCAGAACGTGCTGACGATCGCCAGTTGGGTGATCGCCGCCGGGGTGCTGGTGCTGGCCGGGTGGCTGAGCCGCCGGGCCAAGCACCCAATCTTCGTGTGCATGGTGCTGGCCTCCGGGGTGGCCGCGCTGGCCGAGCCGCTCTACGACGTGATGTTCAGCCTCTACTTCTACTCCGGGCACGGCATGCAGAAGACCTACACGGTCTTCGACATCCCGCAGCCGGTCTGGGCCTACAGCGGCTACGCGATCCTCTACGGCCTGCCGGCCATGTTCATCGTCAAGGAGATCGGCGAGGGGAAAATGACCCCAACCCGGCTGTGGGCCTGGGCCGGCGTCGAGTTGCTCGAGTCCTGCGTGTTCGAGATCGCCGGCATCAACCTGGGCACCTACACCTACTGGGGCCCGCACGTGTTCCGCATCTGGCACTACCCGATCGTCATCGGCGTGCTGGAGGCCGCGCAGGTCATGTGCTTCGCGGTGGCCTGCGCGAACCTGCGCTACCGGATGACCGGGACGTGGCAGAGCGTGGGCGCCCTGGTGATCTTCCCGGTCACCATGCTCGGCGCGAACTTCGGCGCGGGCTGGGCGGTGATCGTGGCGATCCACGCGCACGAGGCCAACGTCTGGTGGGTCCGCGCGGCGACGCTGGTCAGTATCGCCACCGCCGCATTGCTGGTGCGCCTGGTCATCGCGCTGATCCCGCCACCGGGCAACGCCGCGGACCTGCCGCGCGCCGAGCCGGCGGGCCGGGTGCTCGCCCACAACTAACCTAACTTCGGAGGCAACCCCGGCAGTTGAGCCCTCGGTCACCCCTCCCGGAGGATGGGGCGGTGAGCGTCGCCGCGGGCCTGCTCGACGTCGAGAATCTGACCGGGCAGTCACGGTTCGTCGTCGACCTGGTCAGCATCCCGATCTTCAGCGCGATCGCCGGACTGATCACGAACTGGACCGGCGTGATCATGCTGTTCGCGCCGCTGCGGTTCCGTGGGTTCCGCTGCCCGGGCGTCAAGACGCTGTTCCCGTTGCTGCCGCGCCGGATCCAGGTGCTGCCGATCTTCGCGCCCGGAGGCGTGCTGGGCTTTCAGGGCTTCATTCCCGCCCGCGCCGAACGCATGGCCAGCATCTGCGTGGACAAGGGGTTGTCCCGGCTGGGCAGCGTGCGCGACTTTCTCAACGAACTGGACCCGGACGCGATCGCGGATCAGATCGCCCTCGTCGCCCGCCCGCTGGTGCCGGGCATGGTCGAGGAAATCATGCAGCGGGAGCACCCGGAGCTATGGGCGCAACTATCACCGCCACTGCGTGGGGTCGTCCAGCAACGCGTGCTGAACCGGCTGCCGGTGATCGCGCACCACACGATGGACGCGATCGAGGACAACATCGACGAGCTCATCGACATCAAGTTGATGGTGGTGGCCCGGCTGCGCGAGGAGCCGCGAATTCTGCGCGACGTCATTCGCAACCTCGGCGCGCGGGAGTTGCGGTTCATGACGGCAATCGGCTTTTGGCTGGGGCTACCGCTGGGCTTGCTGCTCGCGCTCCTCCTGCAGGCGACCTCATCGGTGCCGGGACTGCCGCACTGGCTGGTCGTGCTGGTCGGTGCCGCAGCAATCGGCGTCACGGTCAACGTCGTCGCGATCAAGATGGTGTTCGAGCCGGCCGAGCCCGCGCCGCGCTACCGCTACTTGTGGAAGCAGGCCAAGTTCGCCAGACGCCAGTACGAGGCGTCCGCGAGCTATGGCTGGTCGCTGGCCCACGAGGTCATCACGATGTCGAACATCGTCACCGAACTGGTCACCGGGCCGCGCTCGGACAAGACACGGGTGCTGATCCAATCGGTGATGGTCGGGGAGGTCGATCGCATGATCGGGCCGACCCGGGCACTGGTGCGCGTGGCGGTGGGCAGTCAGGAATTCGACGCGATCCGCCGCAGCAGCACCGCAATGGCGTGGGACGTACTGCCGCACCTGGCTGCCGACGACGAGTTCACCCGGCGGCAGGCGGCGAAGATCGACGCGTTCTGCACCGCACGCCTGCGTGAGCTGCCGCCGAGTGAATTCATGGAGATGCTCTACTCGGCTGTCGAACAGGACGCCTGGCTGCTCTACGTGCACGGTGGTTTCCTGGGGTTGTTCGTCGGCGCCGCGCACCTGGTGATCTTCGGAGGATGAGGATGAGCGAGCCTCTCCCGGTGCACTCGGGTGATCGCCTGCCGGTCCGGTTCGACCCACGGCGGTATGCGGGCGCGACCGGGTTGGTGCGCTTCGCCGTCGGCACCGGCTGGCGGGTGTCGGGATGGGCGGTGCGCAGCACCGTCGCCACCTCCACGGAGTTGATGCGCGACGTGGTGTCCGGCCGGCCGATCCCGGAGATCCTGGACCGACAGCTCGACGCGGCCCGCCGCCGCATGGTGCGGGCGTTGGGCCTGTCGCCGTATGGACCCCTGGTGGTTCGGATGGAGGGTGACAGCGCGTCACCTGCGGAACTGCGCGAGCAGGGTGATGCGTTGCTCCGGCATCTCGGCGATCCGCAACTGCGCCCCCGCGAGGAACACCCGGCGTTCGCCCGCGTCCTGCGGGAGCTGACTCCGGACGAAGCCCGCATGCTGCGGTTTCTGACTCTTTCCGGGCCCCAACCGGTCATCGACGTGCGCACCAAGACCCCATTGGGTAAGGGATCCGAGCTGCTCGCCACCGGGATCAACCTGGTTGCGGACATGGCCGGGTGTACCTATCCCGACCGTGACCAGCAGTACCTGGCCAACCTGGTACGACTCGGCCTGGTCCTGTTCTCCGAGGAGCAGGTTGATGATCCGCGGCGGTATTCGTTCGTGGAGGCGCAACCGGCCGCCGCCGCGGCGATCGCGAAGGCCCGCCGGACCGCGACGGTGTACCGCAGTGTCGGGATCTCGGAGTTCGGCAGGCAATTCTGTGAGGTCTGCTTCACCTTGGACGGCTATGACGCGGGCGGTTGGCTCGACGATGTGCGCTGACTGACGTTCCGTCAGGCAGTGACGCCTTCCGCGGTCAGCCGGGCCAACAACGACCGATTGAACAGCAACGTGCGCAACTCCTCGGCCACCTGGAACAGCGGGTCGACGCAGCGCGCCGCCCGGCAGAACGCGATCGCGCCGGTGATCGAGGCCAGACAGGTGGTGGCCAACGAGTCGGCGTCGGCCGCCGGCCACCCCTCAGCCTCGAAGGCCGCGGCGACGGTGGACCGCCAGCCGGCCAGGATCAGCGCGGCCTTGTGCGCCAACGCCTCGTCGTCCCCGCCGCCGGCCGCGGTGGGCACCACCGGGCAGCCGGCCCGGAAGTCACTGTCCTCCAGCACCCGGGTCCAGAACGCGATCAGCCGGGTGATCACCGCGTCCGCACCGTTGCGCGCGGCGCGCTCGATCATCCCGGTGAAGGACTCGCCGGCGTAGTCCAACGCCTCGTCGATCAGCTGGGCGCGCCCGGCCGGGAAGTGGTGATAGACCGAGCCGCGCGGGGCGCCGCTGCGGGCCAGCACCTCGTCCACGGTGACGCCGGCCGCGCCGCGTTCGCGCATCACCTCGATGGTGGCGACCAGCATCTTCTGCCGGGTCTCGCCGCGCGCTGCCATGATTCTGATTCTAAGGTATCAACCATAGAATCAGGCGAGCAGGCGCTGGATGCCCTCCAGGTTGGCGTTCATCGCGGCCTGGTATTCCTCCAGGCGGCGCGCCACGATGCGGCCTTCCTTGTCCGGCATCGCGGTGATCGCCCCGGCCAGGCCGGAGGGCCCGGGGCCCATTTTGGCCCACTGCCGGATGACGGTGGCGTCGCGGCCGGGCTCCACCTCGAAGCCCCAGGACGCACTGACCTCACCGGCGTGGTTTAACACCTGCCAGACCCAGCGACGGCCCTCTTCCACCTCGCTCACCAAGGATTCCGTGGTCCATTCGCCCATGGCCTCATGCTTGTTGTGGCCCCGGAACCGGTTGCCGACGGCCACCCCGGTGGCCCCGTCCAGCCATTCCGCGGACTGCAGTTCGGGGGAGAACCGGGCCGGCAGGTTGATGTCGGTGATCAGCGCCCAGACCTGCTCGGGGTCGGCCGCCACCCGAACCGAGCACTCCATGGTGGGGCAGTCGCGGTATCGCATCGGGTGCCTCCGTCTACTATGGTCGCGACCATAGTATTGCGACCGGAGGGTGGCGGCCATGCGGGTCGGCGTGTTGGTGCAACCGCAGGCGCCGGGCGCGGTCGAGTTCGCGCAGCGGGCCGAGGGCATCGGGGTGGCCACCGTCTGGTCCCCGGAGACCTGGGGCTACGACGCACTGACCGGCCTGGCCTGGATCGCCGCGCGCACCACGACGCTCGAGGTCGGCACCTTCGCGGTGCAACTCGGCTCGCGTAGCCCGGCGCTGCTGGCTTCCTCCGCGCTGAGCCTGCAGGCCATGTCCGGCGGACGGTTCCGGCTCGGCGTCGGGGTGTCCGGGCCCGGCGTGATGGAGGGCTGGCACGGGGTCCGCTTCGCCCGACCGGTGCAGACCACCCGGGAGACCATCGAGATCGTCCGCATGGTGTCCCGCGGCGAGAAGCTCGAGCACCCCGGCGAGATCTATCCGCTACCGCTGCCGGACAGCCGCGGCAAGGCGATCACCCCAGCGGTGCAGCCCGCGCACGTGCCGATCTACGTTGCCTGTCTGGGGCCGGCGAACCTGGCGTTGACCGGAGAACTGGCCGACGGCTGGTTGGGCAACACGTTCGTGCCGGAGCAGGCCGAGATCTTCCTCGACCCGATTCGCCAGGGCGCGGCCCGCACCGGCCGCACGCTCGCCGACCTGGACCTGGTGGCGCCGGTGGCACTGGAGATCGCCACCGACGAGGCCGACGCGCGGGAACGGGGCCGGCGGCACGCGGACGGCTACGCCTTCACCATCGGCGCGATGGGCACCGGCTCGACGAACTTCTACAACGACGCGTTCACCCGGCTCGGCTTCGGGCCACAGGTGGCCGAGGTTGCTCGACTGTGGAAGGAAAAGCGGCGCGATGAGGCCGCCGCCGCGGTGCCGTTGGAACTGGGCACCATGACCAATCTGGTCGGTACCCGCGAGCAGACCGCCGAGCGAGTGACGCAGTATCAGAAGGTCGGGATCACCACGCTATTGGCGAAAACCTCTGGGCCATGGAACGAGCAGCTGGTCGCGCTGCAGGTGCTGCTGGAGATCACGCGGCAGCTCTGACTCGGTTCACCTCCAGGTACCGGGTCGGCGGGCGAGGGCGTGCAGCGAACCGACGGTCACCGGGCTGAGCACCGGCGCCCGGTTCTTGAGCAGCCGAGGCAGGTCCCCGGCGTCGCAGATGAGGACATCCGTGGGCCACTCGCGGACCTCGACCTCGAGGCCCACGAACACCAGCACGGGCGTGACCTCGACCGGGTGACCGGCCGCGTTGGTGAGCAGGTGCGCGGCCCGGCGAGCCGTCACGCGGGCGTGGTGCAGGTGGTGGCCGCCCGTCCGCCGCTCGATGTGCAGCGTGAACACGCCGGTGGGGCCGATCACCAGGTGATCGATGTGCTCGCCGCGCTCGCCGACCGTGAGGGCGTGCACGACCCGCCAGGCCGGGCCGAGACCGGCCAGGCGCTTGGCCACGTACTGCTCGCCCAGCAGGTCCGCTCGCCAAGCGCGTTCCTCGGCGTGCGCGTGGCGAACTCGGGCGAACAGGCCACGCCGCGTTGCCTGCTGGGGCACCAGCACGGCCGGTTTGTGCGGCTGCACGCGCTGGACCTGCGCCGGAATGGTCGCGACGGCGACATCATCGAAATCGGTCATGCGGGGAGCCTCGGCACCGCAAACCCCAACCTGTACCACCCGCAATGACTATTTTCGCCTGGCCCGACGGGGTGGTTCAGGCCCAGGGCGGCTTCACGTCGACCACGTGTTTCGGGTTGGGGCGCTCGCCCTGCGAGTAGTCGCCGAACGGGCCGTCGCGGCGGGCCACCGCGGCGGGCACGCCCTCGGACTCCGCGTAGTCGATGAACTCCAGCGCCTCCGGGGTGTTGCGCAGCATGCCGTCCAACAGGCTGCCGACCAGCTGGGTGGAGCCCAGGCCCATGTTGGCGTAGGCCTGATTGACCACCAGCTTCATCGCGGTCAGCTGGTTCAGCGGAATGGTCAACAGCCGCCGGCAGAGGTCGTGGGTCAGCTGCTCGAGCTGGTCGAACGGCACGGCGTGGTTGATCAGCCCGATCTCCTCGGCCTGCTTCCCGGTCAGCGCACCGCCGGTCAACGCCAGCTCCTTGGCCTTGGCCAACCCGAGCCGGTACACCCACATGCCGGCGTGGTGGCAACCCCACATCCGCGAGTAGGGCGTGCCGATCACCGCGTCGTCGGACATCAGCACGATGTCCGCGCACAGTGCCATCTCGCTGCCGCCGCCCACGCACCAGCCGTGCACCTGGGCGATCACCGGCTTCGGGCTGTGCCACAGGCTCATGAACTTGGGCACCCAACCCAGGGTCGGCGAGGAGGCGGCGATGAACTCCTTGCCGGGGTCCCATGTGCCGTCGGTGTAGAGCAGGTCGTCCCAGTGGTGGAAGCCGTCGCCGAAGTCGAAGCCGGCGCAGAACGCCCGCCCGGCCCCGCGCAGCACGATCACCTTGACCGCGGTATCGCGCACGGCTCGCTCGACCGCCGCCGCCAACTCGTCGGGCATCGGCGGCACGATCGTGTTCAGGCTCTCCGGCCTGTTCAACGTGATCGTCGCAATGCCTGCGTCGGCGGCGTAGACGAGCGTGGTGAAGTCAGCGGTCATTGGTTCACGCCTCCGGCGCTTCGGTGGAACGTCGTTGTTGTGCCTTGAGCCAGATGGTGGCCGCCTCGACCCGGTTGGCCGCGCCGAGCTTGCGCAGGATCCGTTTGACGTGGGACTTGGCGGTGTCCTCGCTGATCACCAGCCGCGCGGCGATGTGCGCATTGGACGCCCCACCACCGAGCAGCGCCAGCACCTCGAGTTCGCGCTTGGACAAGCCCTCCGCGTTCTCCTCGGCGGGCAGGATCGCGCTGGTCGCACTCGACGCCCCGGCGCCCTCGAAGCCGGAGCTGACCAGCTCCACCTCGGCGTCCAGGTACTCGGCGACCACCGCCTCGGTGCGCTGCAGCAGCCGGCGTAGTTCCTGCCCCTGGGCGCGCAGACGGTCCGTCAGTTGCGCCCGCTCGACGGCGAACCCGAAGCCCTCGGCGAACGCCCACAGCGAATCGCGGTCGAACTCGTCGACCCGGCGCGGCTTGAGTCGGTGGTCAGCGTGAATGAAGCCGATCACCCGGCCCTCCGGCATGATCGGCGCGGCCACGTAGGAGTGCGTGTCGTAGGCCGCGGCCAGTTCGGCGAAAACCCGCGGGTTGTCCACCACCTGTTGAATGGCCATCGGTTTACGCCGCCGGATCATCTCGGTCTCCAGCACCTGCGAGACCAACACCGCCGGGTGTTCCCGGCTGAATGCCAGCAACCGGGCGGCGGACGCGGGGTCGCCCTCGACCCAGAACGCCTCGGCGAACAGTTCCTTGCCGCGCACCCGGTAGAGCACCGCCCGGTCGAAGCCGCACGCCTCGCAGGCCTGCCGCGGCGCGGCGGCGATCATCGCCTCGGTGTTGGGCATCCGCCGCAGGTGCGCCAACGCGACGTGCACCCGGGCGAGCACGGCGAGGCGCTCGCGCAGTTGCTCGTCGGTGGCTCGGTCGCGCCGCTCGTGCAGGTCGGCCAACGCCCGCACGGCGTCCGCCACGGCGGGATCGGCGCCCGCGGTGAGCGCGCCGATGCGTTCCTCCAGGTCCGCCAACTCGTCGTCGAGCGCCGCGCGCACCTGCGCGGCAGGCCCGGCCGGCGGGTTGTCCGGCCACGGCGGCAGTTCTCCGGCAAGAGGGTGGTGGACCACGTCGCCGGTGGTGTGGGTCACGGCGTCACGGTAGCGGCGGCGCCTGCTCCGGGGCGGTGTAGGCCGGCAGGTCCGGGCTCGGCGCCCAGGAATGGCGGCGCAACGCCTTCATCGCCCGGTACTTGGCCACGCCGTGGGCGTTGCCCGCGTACCAGACCAGGTGCACCGAGATCGGGAACGCGGCGTTCCAGAACAGCTCCGGGATCGGGTCGCGCGGCGCCGGTTCGGCGGCCATGTCCACCTCCGCGCAGACGTACCCCTCGCCGTCGTCGTAGGACATGCGTTGCAGGATCACGCCGTCGGCGTCGCAGATGGTGGTCTCACCGAGCATCCGGGAGGGCCAGCCCAACCCGGGCACCAGCGGGGTTTCCATGGTGAACGGGCCGACGTGGGACGGATGCACGGCCGGCACGCCGAGCATGCGGGCCATCCGCGGCGGGGTCTCCCGGCAGTACTGCATGAGGAATTCTTCGTCGCGTTTGATGAACCAGCCCCGGGTGGCCGCCCAGGTCGGGAACGACGGGAAGTGCATGCCGCCGGCCAGCAGCCGCACTCGCCCGACCAAGCGCTTGGCGGTGCGCACCCGACCCCACTCGAAGCCGTTGGCGCAGCCGATCGGGCCGATCGACGTGCTCATCACGCCGTCGTCGGTGCCCGAGGAGTAGTAGTTGTTCTCCCAGAACGACGGCTGGTCCTTGTCGTGCAGGTGGATGCCGCCGTCGGGCTCGCACAACGCGTAGGTGCCGCGGGTGTCCGTGCCACGCACCGCGATGAACCCGCCACCCACCAGACAGTCGTGGTCGCGAGCCAACTGACGCAGCGTCTGCAACGGGCGACCGAGCAGCGGCTGGGCCACCGACCGCATCCGTCGGTCATAGGCGTTGGGGGAAGTCATCGCTTCGGGCAAGAAGATCGCCTCGGGGGAGTGCTCCTTGGCCGCGGCGCTCACCAGCTCCGCGCAACGGCGCAGGTTGCCCTCGACGTCCCCGATCCGCAGCGCCGGTTGGACGGCGACCACCCGGGTCATCGGGCAACTCGGTGGCGAGCCACGATCGCGCCGGCGTCGATGCCCGCGGGCAGGCAGCCCAGGGTGCCGCCGGTGTCCTCCAACTTGCCCGCGCAATACGCGTCGGCAATGGCGGGCGGCGCGAAGCGGACCAGCAATGAGGCCTGCAGGCAACGCGCCATGCGCCCGGTCAATTCGCGGGCTCGGGCCTCGTCGACGCCGGCGGTGACCATGTCCCGCAGTTGGGTGACCGCGGTGTCCAGTCGCCGGTTCGCGCCGCCGGCCAACGCCAGTTCGTCGAGGAACGCCGCGACGCAGTCCGGTTCGCGTTGCATCGCGCGCAGCACGTCGAGGGCCTGCACGTTGCCCGAGCCCTCCCAGATCGACATCAGCGGCGCCTCCCGGTAGCTGCGCGGCAACCGCGACTCCTCGACGTAGCCGTAGCCGCCCTGACACTCCAATGCCTCGGCGGCATGCAGCGGGGCGCGTTTGCAGATCCAGAACTTCAGCACCGGGGCGGCCAGGCGGCGGAATGCGGTGGCGGCCGGGTCGCCGGCGGCGGCGTCCTGGGTGGATCGCGCCAAGCGCAGGGCCGACCAGGTCGCCGCCTCGGTCTCCAGGGCCAGGTCGGCGAGCACCGCGGTCATCGCGGGTTGGTCGACCAACCGCCGGCCGAACGCGGCACGGTGCGCGGACCAGTGGATCGCCTCGATGGTGCCGGTCCGCAGCACCGCGGTCGAGCCGAGCACGCAGTCCTGCCGGGTGCCGCCGATCATCGCCATGATCGCCCGCACGCCGCGGCCGGGCTCTCCGATCACGTGCGCCAGCGAACCGTCGAAGCGGACCTCGGCGGTCGCGTTGGAGCGGTTGCCGAGCTTGTCCTTGAGCCGGTCCAACGTCCAGCCGTTGGCGCTGCCGTCCGGCAGTCGGCGGGGGACCAACAGGCAGCTCACCCCTTCGGGGGTCTGCGCGAGCACGAACAGCGCGTCGGACTGCACCGCGGAGACGAACCACTTCTCGCCGGTGACCCGGTAGCTGCCGTCGTCCTCGGGCTCGGCGATGGTGGTGTTGGCGCGGACATCCGAACCGCCCTGTTTCTCGGTCAGCGCCATGCCGATCAGCGCGCCCTGCTTGGCCGCGGGGGCCAGCGGCCGGGTGTCGTAGATCCCGGAGGTGACCAGCGGCTCCCACTGGGCCGCCACCGTCGGGTCCAGTCGCAGCGCGGGCACGCAGGCGTAGGTCATGGCCAGCGGGCAGGTGGAGCCGGCCTCGACCTGCGCGACGCCGATGAACTTGGCCGCCCGGGCGACCTGGGCGCCGGGGCCGTCATCGGCCCACACCGCACCCGCCACTCCGTGCTCCACGGCCAGACCCATGACGTGGTGCCAGGCCGGGTCGAAGCGGATCTCGTCGACCCGCGCGCCCGAGCGGTCGTAGGGCAGATGCACGGGCGGGTGCTCGTTGGCGGCGAAGCCGGCCTCCAGGCCCTCGGCCGAGCCGAGCGCGCTGCCGAGTTCGGCGCACTCGGCCACCCGCTCGGCGGCGCCGAACGCGGTCATCGCCTCGACCAGCGCGACGTCGTCGGTGATCACGTCGAAGTCCTGCAGGCGCGGCGGGGTGTTGGCGGTGGCCCGGTTCGACGCGGTGGCCGGCACAGCGAGCGTGGTCATGGGTCGATGCAACCCCTCCCCGGCCGTGGGGGGAAGCGGGATGACCCCGAGTGGGGACAAGGTGCACCACGAATGGCGACGAGCCGGTCCGGGGCCGGCCATACGGTTCGTTCATGGAGGAGATCGCGCGCCACGACAGCGCCGACGTCGTCATCGCCGGATCCCGTTGCGCGGGCAGTGCCGCGGCCATCGGATTCGCCCGGGCCGGGCGCACGGTGATCGCCGTCGACCGCGCCCGCTTCCCCTCCGACACCCTGTCCACGCACGTGAACTTCCCGTCCGCCGTCGCCGAGATCCAGGCGGTCGGGGCGCTGGACCGGGTGCTGGCCTACGACCCGCCCAAGTGCACGCACGGGATGATCGAGGCCGACGGGGCCCGCTGCATCCAGCGGTTCGCGGCGGTGGACGGCATCGACTACGGCATCTGCCTGCCCCGCCCCGAGCTGGACATGGCACTGGTGGAGACCGCCCGGGCGACCGGCGCGGAGGTCCGCGAGCACACCTCGGTGGAGAAGGTGCTGTGGAGCGGCGGGCGCATCGCCGGGGTGGTGGTCCGGGAGCCGGACGGCAGCTTCACCCAGATCGCCTGCAAGATGCTCGTCGGGGCGGACGGGCGGCGTTCGACGGTGGCGCGACTGGTCGGCGCGGACCGGCCCTACCGGGGTTCACGCAACGAGCGCGGCTGCGCGTTCTGGTACATGGA
>Ga0137412_10000973_pt1 | contig 21460 bp, 22 predicted proteins | sample CZODoug2_1_16fun_FD_122160 | JGI IMG/M metagenome (GOLD analysis project Ga0137412, IMG submission 122160) | Vadose zone soil fungal communities from Angelo Coast Range Reserve, California, USA - CZODoug2_1_16fungal (Hybrid Assembly) | ecosystem: Environmental > Terrestrial > Soil > Vadose zone... | reverse complement strand
CAGATCGTGCTCGGCCTGGTCGCCTCGAAGTCGCGGGAGCTCGAGTCTCCCGAGTTGCTCGAGCGACGGATCAAGGAGGCCGCGAACTACTTCCCGCTCGATCAACTCGCCCTCAGCAGCAGCTGCGGCCTTAACAACGGCGTCTTCTCCATGTCTGATCAACAGGACAAGCTGGGCGTCGTGGCGAGCGTGGCGCACTCCGTTTGGAGCTGACCTCGGCCGCGCTCAGCGGTCCTTGCCCAATTCATCGTAGAGCGCTCGACTGGCCCTGATGTAGTCCTCGTGTGACAGCGCCCACTCCACCAGCAGCTCTTGCTGGGCGAGCAGGGACCGGCCGACCTCGGAAAGGGCGTACTCGACCTGAGGCGGTGAGATCGGTATGACGGTGCGGACGATCAGGCCGTCTCGCTCCAGTTTTCGCAGGCTCAGGGTGAGCATGCGCTGAGAAATACCGTCAATGTTCCGGCCCAGTTCGGAATAGCGCAGGACCCTATCTCTGAGTAGAGCCACGATCAGCATGCACCACTTGTCGGAGGTCCGGGCGACGATGTCCTGCATCCGGTTGCTCAGCTGTCCGGGCGGCATGCGCACATGGATGTTCGTACCCGACATCAATGTTCCCTCTTCTGGCATGTCCACGTCCTCCCAGCAACTCAAGCGCGCCATTGAGATGAGTGCCGATCCACGAGCCAGCGGTGGATTCGGAACAGTACTTCCGTTAAGCAAGATAGCATAGTCCCACGGGTGCATCGGCATGGGCAGATTTGGAAAGGACCTGACAGTGGCTGACCGCGAACATGAGGTAGTGATCGTCGGTGCCGGTCCGGTAGGCCTCGCGCTGGCGCTTGAGCTGGGCAAACGGGGAGTCGATGTCTGTCTGGCGGAGCGCCGCCGGAGCCGGCTGCGCCACCCGAGAGCCTCCGGTCTCCATGTCCGCACGATGGAGCTCTTTCGCCAGCACGGTATAGCGGAGGACATCCGGCGGGTGGGCAACCTGCCGTTGGAGACATGGCGCGGCTTCGGCTACATGACTCGAATCAACCAGCCTGACCTCGGTTCGATCGATCTATTGTCCGACCCGGTACAGGCCGAGCAGGCGCGCACCGCATCGCCCGAGCAGACCGCCTGGTGTGCGCAGGATGCCCTGGAGCCCTTTCTGCGTGAACAGCTCGAGAGGTGCCCGAGTGTCACGGTGGAGCTCGGGCTGCTCGGGGTTGGGGTCGAACAGGACAAGCGCGGCGTCGAGGTCGAGTTCGTCGAGGACGACGGTAGCCAGAGCTCCATCCGCGCCCGGTACGCGGTGGGGGCTGACGGAGGGCGCAGCACGGTCCGCCAGGCACTGGGGGTTGAGGCGCCTACCTCAGCAACTTTCGGGTCCCAGCTCAATGCCTGTTTCGAGGCGGACCTGCTCCCGTTCATGGGCGACCGTCGGTACATGGTGTGGTGGATCGTCAACCCGGACACCGTCGGGGGGTTGCTGGTCTACGACGGTCGGCGGCGGTGGTGCTACAGCTGGGCGTACGACCCCGCCAAGGAGACCATTGAGGACTATCCACCCGAGCGGTGCGCGGACGTGATCCGTAAGGCGATCGGCACGGATGAGCTTGAGATCAAGGTCGAGGGCTTGTTTCCCTGGTCCATTGATTCAGCAATTGCCGACCAATTCAAGGTCGGTCGCGTGCTGTTGGTGGGCGATGCGGCGCACCGCTTCCCGCCGACCGGCGGGTTCGGCATGAACAGCGGAATTCAAGACTCGCACAACCTCGGGTGGAAGCTGCACCTGGTGTTGCGTGGCCTGGCCGGCGACGGGCTGCTTGACAGTTACGCCGAGGAACGACGGGCGGTAGCTGTGCGCAACACGACGCAGGTCATGCACCAGACCAAGATGGCGGCGAAGGTCGGCTGGGTGCTGTTTGATCCGGAGGCCATCGCGAAGATCGAGAGCCCGGAGGGGGAGCAGGTCCGCAAGAGCATTATCGACGGCATCCCGGCGCAGGAAGAGCAGTATTGGACCTACGGCCAACAGCTCGGCACGATCTACGATTCGACCGCCGTGGTCGGCGACGGGACTGCTCCCGAGGAATCGACAATCGCGCTTTACCACCCGACCGCCCATCCAGGAGCACGCGCCCCGCACCTGTGGCTCACCGGCAGAGACAGAGTCCGCACCTCCACGATCGATCTCCTGCATTCCCGGTTTACCCTGCTCAGTACCCCCGCCGGAGCGGACTGGGCAGAGGCGGCGCGTAAGACGGCGGCGCGGCGGGGCCTGGACCTCGCCGCATACACCATCGGAGCCGGGGGCGACTTCCAGGAAGAGGACGGTGACTGGGCGAAGCTGTACGGGGTGGGGCCGAAGGGCACAGTGCTGGTGCGCCCGGACGGGCACGTCGCCTTCCGGGCCGCCGACAGCGTCGATGACCCAGGCCGAGTCCTCGACGACACGCTCACGAAACTGCTGGGGGCGGGGCTCTAGACAACCTCGTGGGGAACGCCGGTATTAGGCATGGTCAGTTCTTCACCGGATACCGCGGCTTCGGGCAACGGAGTGGGTTCCGAGCGGCTGGTTCGAAGGCCGTCGATCAGCATGCCGATCAACCTTCGGTAGAGCCGGGGGTGGCTTGTGCCGCCGAAGTCCGCGGCGGATTGGATGGCCGCCGACGCGAGCAGGATATCTGAGACTTCAAAGTCTTGTCGGAGCTGTCCTGCTTGTTTGGCGCGGTCGACCAGTCCGGTCAGTGGCTCCAGGACCTGTGTATCGGTCTGTTCCAGCAGTTCGAAAAGTTTGCGTGACGGCGGGGTACGCGACCAGCCCAGCGTGTCGGTGTGCCGGCCCAGGACGAACTGGCGCAACCCCATGTCGGTCGCGAGGTTGTCCGCTGACGTTTCGATGAACCGCACCAGCCCGGTCCAGGCGTCGTCGGATTCGGCGACTTGGCGAGCGTCGAGCACGGCGTCCCGTAGCCGCGGCTCGTAGACGACGTAGATCAGCTCGTCCTTGTTCTCGAAGCCGCGATAGAGCGTGCCCACGCCAACGCCGGCCGCGGCCGCGACATCGGCCAGCGTGGCAGACAACCCCTGGGTAGCGAACACGCGGGTGGCTACCTCGAGCACCCGCTTGCGATTTGCCAAGGCATCGCTACGTGTTCGCCGCGATCGCACCACGGAAACCTCGTTAGCATCATCCACCCGCAGAGACTAACAAGAGGAACACGCCTTCCGGACAGCGTTAACCAAGGCGGGGAGGCGGCCCGGGTCCCGCCGCCCGATCGATCAGCCCCAGACGGTGTTTGCCACGCTGGTCACCACGCCCAGCTTGGCCTGCTGGTCGGCCATCGAGCACACCCCGTTGGCGAAGCCGCAGCTGCTGCTGAGGGCGAGTTGATCGAGCGGGAAGTAGTTCGCGGCCTCCTTGATCCGGCGCTCGAGCAACTCGGGGGACTCGAGCTCCCGGGACTTGGAGGCGACCAAGCCCAGGACGATCTGCTTGTCGTCTGGCACCTTGGCCAACGGCTCGAAGGAACCCACCCCGGGGCTGGTGTATTCGAGCAGGAAGCGGTCGACGTTGGGGGCTCGACCGAACACCTGCTCGGCAACCTTTTCGTAGCCCCCACTGGCCATCCACGCGTCAGGCAGGTTGCCCCGGCAGATGTGGACGCTGAACTCCACGCCAGGCGCGCTCGCCAGGTCGTTGATCAGCTCAATGCCCTCGGCCACGAGCCGCTCGATCGACACCCCGTCCTGGGCGAACGCCTCGCTCCGCGTCTCGTCGGACACGAAGCTCAGATCGGGTGCGTCGATCTGGATATGGCGGCAGCCCAGACTCACCAACTCCTCGATCTCGGCGCGGACCACAGATGCCATGTCCAGCACCAGGTCGAAGACGTCGGGGTAGGCCGACAGGCTGTCGCGGGGCGACCAAATGACGGTAGCGATCGTCGGGCTCGGGATTGTCACCTTGACCTCGGCGCGTGCCCGCGAGCGCAGGTAGGTGAACTCCTCGACGGTCTTGGAGCGTACCCGGCGTACCTTGTCCACAACCCCGTACGGCATCGGGAATTCCACGATTGATCCGTCCGTACCGGTCCATTTCAGCGAGTGGCCCTCGACCGGGCCCATGCCCGAGATTGAAGAGATCAACGCCTCGAACCACGCCACTCGCCGAAGTTCGCCGTCATTGATTAACTGGAGCCCGAGCCCTTCCTGAAACGCAATTGCTTCATCAACGGCGCGGTCCTCGATCCGCTTGCAATCCGCTGCCGTCAGCTCACCGGCGATCAGTGCATTTCGTGCACCTGTCAGATAAGACGGCACACTCAGCGAACCGGTCACATGGGCATGATTCTGATGCTGATTAGTGGCATGCATCCGCGCATCCTCCTTGATTCCACAGATATCTGACCGCAACGACGTCGTGCGGTGCTATTGCGATCACGCGTGTATGGATATGCCGGCACGCGGGAGGCAGGTCACCGCACAAATCTAATTAGCGAAGGCATATAGGGCCGCAGTGTCGCGGACTCGCCCCCAGATAACTGGGGGTTCGGACGAGCTAAGTCTACCACAGGTCCGGAAGATATGTTCCTGTTAGGCCGACGAGTGAAGGCAGCTCACTCCTCGTCATGGATGGGCGTGGCCATGACACCGAGGCCGGAGATCTCCATGCGGACGATATCCCCAGGGTTGAGAAAGCCGGGTGGCTGCATGCTGCTCCCTACGCCCGCGGGGGTCCCGGTGAGAATGATGTCCCCGGGCCGCAGGGTGACCGAGTCGCTGACCGAGGCGACGAGGGTGGGGACGTCGATCGCCATCTGCGCCGTGGTGCCGTCCTGGCGGAGTTCGTCGTTCACCCAGGTGCGCAGCCGGAACGCCCCATCATCCGGCGCGGCGTCGGCGGTCAACAGCCATGGGCCGGTCGGGCAGAATGTGTCGCTCCCCTTGCCCCGGAGGATCTGGATGAAGACGGGGCTCCTGTGCATTTCCCGGACGAAGATGTCTCGCGCGGACACGTCGTTGGCGATCATGTACCCGGCGATGTGCTCCAGCGCCTGGTCGGTGGTGATCCGACGCCCTCCGCGTCCTATCACTACGGCGAGCTCGCACTCGTAGTCGAGTTCCTTCGACTCCACCGGCCTGACGACTGGGTCATACGGACCGCCGAGCGACGTGCCGGGTTTGGAGAAGAGGACCGGTACCTCGGGGAGTCTCCCTTTCAGCGCGGCTACTTCGTTGACGTGCGCGGCGTAGTTTGCGCCCACCGCCACGATCGCGCCCGGGCGCACCACAGGTGGGCCGAGTCGAACGCTGTCCAGCGGCACCGAGTCGGCGGAATCGAGCAGAATTTCCTCGATCCGGAGCCGCAGGTTGGGCAGGTTGGCTAGTACGTCGTTCATGTCGCCGTTCGGGATTCCCGCCGCGTCCAGCAGTGGTCGGAGCGGGACGATCCGGTCGTCGTCACTCAGCACGCCGGGCTGTTCATTGCCGAGGGCGCCGAAACTGACCAGTCTCATGGTGGAGCGATCTCCTTCGGGTAGAAGTAGGTCCGCAGTCGTGGAAACCCTCGAAATAGGTCGCTGGCTGGTGAGCAAGCTCGGTGTGAGTCAGGCCTCGCGCGCACCCGTCGGCCACTGGCCGATCTGGCGCAGCAGGGCCAGTTCGTCAACGAAGAACCAGGCCTCGGCAATGAGACCGTTTTCGATCCGCCATTGGCCGACCTCCAACACCTCGAATCGCCGCCCGCTGGGTGCGAACCCCAGCATTGGGCCGAGGTGGGTACCACGGACCAGCCACGACGCCCACAACCGATTGCCGCGCACGATGATGTCGAGGAATTCCTCGTGCCGGTCCGGGATTGATTCGGCGCTGAACCCTGGGGTGTTCGGAGGCCTGGCCTCGAACAGGTTGGCCATCCCGATTCGGCTCGGCTTGAAACCGGGAACGGTGTACTGGGAGCGCTCTTTAAATGATGCGGTCCGGAACTTCAGCACGAGCTCTATATTGGCTCGTTCCTCCTCGGTGAGGGCCGGGTCATGGCGGGCGGCATCCTGCGCGGCGGTCATGCGCCGTTTTCCGATCGCTGAAACCGCCTCCAGATCACCGTCGTTGCCGCGGCGCCATCCTGGCCCCTGACCGTGTAGCGCAGTGTCCCGTCGCCGGCCAGCTCCGCGTCCCGGACCAGCTCCGTGCCCACCACGAACGGGGCGGCGCCGACCAACACGTGGTGCGTCACGGTGTCTCCCCGCACCGTGACCCGGCCCGCGTAGGACACATCCAGCCCATTGCCAGTCGGCCCCGACGATACCGTCGCGGACACGGCGCCATCCGAGGTGTACAACAGCATTCCCCGAGGTGCTTCACCGTGCAGATTCCTGACAACACCATCGGCGTCCTTCGACGCCGAACTCTGCAACTCCCACGTGCCAATCAGCTGATCGAGCTCCATGAATCTCTCCCCTCTCCGACACTCCGGATACGTTGTCATCGTCGCTAAGATCCGAGTGCCGCAGAAGACGGCACATCAGAGTGCGGAACGCACACCGATGTGAGCCGGTCGGCCGAAGGGTCGCTGTTCGAGCGCGCTGCTGGCATGAGGTATTTCCACGGGGATGTGCCGGTACCCAGTTGTGCGCGGTGAGGCCGCGTTCGGCTGGCTGTCGGGTGCTCACCGATCCGGCTCTATCCGTTGAATGTGTAGATGACCGATTCGGTGCTGAAATGGAGGTCCGGGGTCAGACTGTTGGAAATGGCGACCAGGGTGTCGTCACCGTCGGGATAGACCGCGACGTCGGTGCCGCCATGGGTAGGGAACTGTTCGACGACCTCGAGCTTGCCCTCGATCCACTGGTACAGCTGTGACTGCAGCGCGGTTGTCGGGTTTTCTCGCCCCCCGGTGATGAAGTTGACCCGAATCAGATAGAGGCGATCGGGGCGCTCGATGACCGCCCACTCCCGGCCACCAGCTCCGGGCAGGATCTGGTGGGAGACGAAGCGGTCGCCGGACCACCGGTACAGCAGCGAATCGGCATCTATGACGGCGCAGGCCAGGTAGTTGTCACCGTCGATGGTGAAGTCAGCGAACGCCCGGCCCTCGGTCTCGATCAGCCGCTGGTGCTCGACAAAGCGGGCGCCGTCCCAGCGGTAGAGCCGGGATGGATCGCGATTGTCGGCGTGGGCCAGGAAATGTTGACCGCCGATGACCAGGTGGTGCCAGTTGTAGGCCCACTGGGACGGAATCTCCTGGAACGGCTGGAATCGAGCGCCGTCCCACTCGAAGATCACCGATGGCCGGTTGCGGTCCTTGTGCTGGGGCAGGGAGACCCCCTGGGCGAGGCCGAGGAAGTGCCTGCCGTCGATCTCGAAGTGGCGCCACTGTTTGGCCGCGAACGTCGGTACCGACTGGAACTTGACGAATCGCCGGCCATCCCAGCTGTAGATCGACGACCCGACTTCATAGTCGTACGGACCCCGGCCAGACCGGATGCTGGCAACGGCCAGGAACGCCTGGTCGCCGACCCGGAAGAACTCCGCGTCCTCGCCGCCCGGCGCCGGGATGCGCTGGTGCTCGACGTACCCCGCGCCCTCACGGCGCAACAGGAGTAGATCGGTATCGCTGTTCCCGCCGTTCATGCCCTCCGGCGTGCCCGGGGCGTCAGCGGACAACTGCGGGATGGCCAGGTACGAACGACCTTCCAGGGTGAACGGGGCAACAGCGCGCGCACCGGATGTCGGGATCCGCATCCGCTCTGTCAAATACCGGTCGGACATGGGCTGACCCCTCTTGAGTGAGGTTTACATGTAAACCTAGTATGCGATCGGCCGGCTTGATGTGTCAACCGGCGCGTGGGCACGCTGTTGATTCGAGGAGCAGGCGACATGACCCGGACTAGAATTCGCGCCGTGACCAATCCGCTCACACCGGGTGAACGCGCGGCCTGGCGCGCCGTGCTGCGTGTGGCGGATCTGCTCCGCTTCGAAGTGGCCGCCGAAGTCGGGCCGGTGACCGGGCTGTCGCCCGCTGATCACAGCGTGCTCATGCATCTCGACGAGGCTCCCGGTCGGCAGATCGGGCAGCAGAACCTGGCAGACGTTATGTTCTGGTCGAAGAGCAGGTTGTCGCGGCAGCTCACCCGGATGCAGGCGCGCGGACTCGTCGAGCGGACGACCGACGGCGCGCTGCCCGGTGTGCGGATCTCGATGACCGAAGCCGGACGCAACGCGATCCGCGCCGCCGCCGGGGTGCACGCCGACGCCGTGCGGCGACATCTCATCCAGGCAGCGTCGCAGGACGAGCTGAACGCATTCGTCCGGCTGGCCGATCGGATCGCCGGCAGGGATGTTGAGGGCCCCCGCTGACGGCAAGTCAACCCCGCGGGCCTGGAAGCCGGGTCAGCGCGGCGCGGCCGCCGGCAAGCCACCGTGCACCTGGAGTACCGCGCCGCTGACATAGCTGGCCGACGGCGAGCTCAGGAACACGATGGCGTTGGCGATCTCGTTGGCGTCGGCAACCCGGCGCAGCGTGGTCATCGTGGCCGCCACCTCCCACGCCTCGCCGTATACGGCGGTGCCCGGCGTCCGGGTCGGTCCAGCCGCGACCGCGTTCACCCGTACCCCGTCCGGCCCGAACTCATCGGCCCAGATGTGCGTCATCAACTCCAGGCCTGCCTTGGAGGCGCCATAAATTCCGCCCCCGCGCGCCGGCACTGAGGCGGCGAAGGTGCTGACGTTCACGATCGAGCCGTGGCCGCGGGCCGCCATGCCCGGGGCCAACTGCTGCACCAGGATGAACGGGGCTCGCAGGTTGGTGTCGATGTGCTCGGTGAACGAGGCGTCGTCGATCTCCACCGTGGGCCCGAATCGATAGACGCCGGCGTTGTTGACCAGGATGTCGACCTCTCCCGCGGCCGATGCCAATGCCCGCACCTGCTCGGCGTCGCTCAGATCGGCGGCCACGAAGCGTGCCTTACCGCCCTGCGACTCGATGTCACGGACCGTCTCGGCGCCACGCTCAGCGTCGCGGCCGTGCACCACGACCTCCGCGCCCAACGCCGCAAGTCCCAGTGCCGAGGCGCGTCCGATCCCCGCCGTAGCTCCGGTGACGAGCGCTGTACTGCCAACAAGGTCCACGGGCACGATGAATGAGTGTGTCGGAGCGGCGCAATTTCCATAAGACGGCACATTCATGTCTGTTAGGAACCATTCCTTCCTGGCCGTAGCGATCAACTGACGGGCCAGTCGAACATGATCGCAACCATGGTTGTGATCAGCGAGTATCGGAAGTTTTGCGACTCGGGCATTGCGAGTATCGCAACACAGCGGTACCGTCCCGAGCCATGGCCGATACCGACGAGCTGCGGAAGCGGGTGCGCAGCCTGATCCGCGTCGCACCGGGTGCGCAGCGCGCGTTCGCCGAGGAGATCGGTCTCGACGAGACCAAGCTGTCCAAGTCGCTCGGCGGTACCCGGCGGTTCACCGCGCAGGAGCTGGTGCGCGTCGCCGAGCAATCCGGCGTGACGGTGAACTGGCTGCTCAACGGGAGCGACGACGCGGTCACGGTTACCGCGGTGCCGGCGGTCAGCACTCGCTCCAGCAGTGCGCCGGACGCTGAGGCCCAGCCGGAGATGCGCCGCCGCATCCTGCAGACCGCCTGGGAGCTGATCGCCACCCGCGGCTACCACAACGTGCGCATTGCGGACATCGCCCAGGCCTGCGGCACCAGCACCGGCACCATCCACTACTACTTCGATACCAAGGACGACGTCCTCAACGAGTCGCTGCGGCGCAACGTGAAGTTGGCGTTCGACCGGCAGGTCGCCGAGTTGCACACCATCGACGACGCGCGCGAGCGGCTGCTGCGGCTGGTCGAGCTGCAGCTGCCCACCGACGGGCTGCTGCGCGACGAATGGTCGGTGTGGCTGCAGGTGTGGAACGAGGTCGCGCTGACTCCCGGGCTGCGCTCGCTGTACTGGGACTCCTACGACCGCTGGTACCGCACGGTGGCGATGACCATCCGGCTCGGCCAGGAGCAGGGCGTGTTCCGCGAGCAGGACCCGGACGACGCCGCGGCGCAGCTGACCGCGCTGATCGACGGTCTCGGCATCCGGGTGCTCTGCGGCACCCCGGGCACGTCGGTGTCGGTGATGCGCCGGCACCTGCACGACTTCATCGCTCACACCGTCATCAAGGGGTCCGGATGAACCGTGAAGTGATCATTACCTGTGCGCTCACCGGCGCCGCCGACACGGTCGGGCGCAGCGAGTTCGTGCCGGTCACGCCGGAGCAGATCGCCGCCTCGGCGATCGAGGCGGCCAATGCCGGCGCGGCGGTGGTGCACATCCACGTCCGGAACATCGAGACCGGCGGGCCGTCCCGGGAGGTCGCGTTGTACCGCGAGGTGGTCCGCCGGATCAAGGACAGCGGCGTCGACGTGGTGATCAACCTGACCGCCGGGATGGGTGGCGACCTGGTGATCGACCAGGAGGACCCGCTCAAGCCGGTGGACGGAACCGACCTGGTCAACGGGCTGGACCGGCTGCCGCACGTCGAGGAGTTGCTGCCGGACATCTGCACCTTGGACTGCGGCTCGCTGAACTTCGGCGAGGGCAGCCAGCTCTACATCTCCACCCCGGACATGCTGCGGGTCGGCGCGAAGCGCATCCAGGAGCTCGGGGTGAAACCGGAGCTGGAGATCTTCGATACCGGCCACCTGTGGTTCGCCAAGCAGATGATCGCCGAGGGGCTGATCGACTCGCCGCCGCTGTTCCAGCTGTGCATGGGGATCCCGTACGGTGCCCCACCCGAGCCCGAGCTGCTGCAGGCGATGGTGCACCTGCTGCCCGGGGACGCGCAGTGGGCCTCCTTCGCCATCGGCCGCGACCAGCTGCCCTGGGTGGCCCAGTCGGTGTTGCTCGGCGGCCACGTCCGGGTCGGGCTGGAGGACAACCTGTACCTCGAGCGCGGCGTGAAGGCGACGAACGGGCAGCTCGTCGAGCGCGCGGTGAACATCGTGGAGAACCTCGGCGCGAAGGTGGCCACACCGGATGCGGCCCGCCGGATGCTCGGTCTGAAGGCGACCGCCCGTGTCTGAGCCGGTCGAGGGGATGACGCCAGAAGCGGTGGACACGGTCGCGTGCATCGGCGCCGGGGTCATCGGCGGCGGCTGGGTGGCGCACTTCCTGGCCCGGGGCTACCGAGTGCGCGCTTGGGACCCGGCGCCGGACGCCGCCGAGAAGCTGGACCGGCTGGTGGCGGCCGCGTGGCCGGCGCTCACCGAGCTAGGGCTGGCCGACGGGGCGGACCGGAATAACCTGACCGTCACCGACCGGCTGGCCGACGCGGTCTCCGGCGCCGGCTTCGTCCAGGAGAGCGCGCCGGAGCAGCTGGAGCTCAAGCGGCGGCTGCTCGCCGACATCGACGCGGTCACCCCGGCCGACGTGGTGATTGCCTCGTCCACCTCGGGCTACAGCATGACCGAGATGGCCGTCGAGGCGGTGGACGCCGGCCGGCTGGTGGTCGGTCACCCATTCAACCCGCCGTACCTGATCCCGCTGGTCGAGGTGGTCGGCGGGGAACTCACCGAGCCTTGGGCGGTGGAGTGGGCCTCGGCGTTCTACTCCCTGGTCGGCAAGTCGGTGATCACCATGGATCAGGAGCTGCCCGGCTTCATCGCCAACCGGCTGCAGGAGGCGCTGTGGCGGGAGGCGCTGCACATGGTGGCCAACGGCGAGGCCACCGTGGAGCAGATCGATACCGCGATCACCGACGGCCCGGGGCTGCGCTGGCCGGCGCAGGGTCCGATGCTCACCTTCCACCTGGCCGGCGGCGAAGGCGGCATGGCGCACATGCTCGACCACTTCGGCCCGTCGCTGAAGTCGCCGTGGACCAGGCTGGACGCACCGGCGCTCACCCGCGAGCTGCGTGATGCGGTGGTCGACGGGTGCGACAAGGCGGCCGCCGGCAAGAGCATCGCCGAGCTGGTGGCCGAGCGCGACCGGGCGGTGATCGCGGTACAGCGCGCGGTCCGGGCAAGCCGGGGGAGCGCGCGATGACCGGCAAGCCGGCCGCCGGGCTGGCCGCCGCGCCGGGACTGCCCGACTACACCGACGTGGCCCGTCCGGAGTGGACCGACTACAACGGCCACCTCAGTGAGGCCTACTACGTGCTGGTGTTCGGCTTCGCCACCGACCGGATGATGGAGCTGGTTGGCCTGGACGAGCGCTACCGCGTCGAGACCGGCGGCTCGCTGTACACCGTCGAGGCGCACGTCCGCTACCTGCGTGAGGTACGTGGCCAGGCCGCGCTGCGGGTGGCCACCACGGTGGTCTCGGTGGGCGCGAAGAAGGTCCGGTTCTGCCACCAGATGTACGTCGGCGACACCTGCGTCGCCACCGAGGAGCTGCTGGCGGTACACGTCCGGGACGGCCACGCCGCCGACTTCCCGGACCACGCCGCACACCGGCTCAGACAGTTGGTCCGGCCCGCGCCGGACTTCGCGGGGCGCGCAATCAGCTAACCTTTCGCGCTCCATTTCACAATTATCTCGTGCGCGGCAGCGCGGCATTTCCTTCGGCATTCCGCCATTTCTTCCTGGTACCCAGCCGCAGTCCGGCTCCTGAACCGAGCGGGAACTCCCACCATGCATACCAGGCATTTCCCGACCCTTTCCCGACGCGGTTTCCTGGCCGTCGCCGGGGGCACCGTGCTCGGCACCCTCGCCGGCTGCGGCTCCGCCACCTCGCCCGCCCCGGCACCCGCCGGCCCACCTCGGCGGGGCGGCACACTGCGCGTCGGGGTGACCGGCGGCGGGGCGGCCGACACCCTCGACCCGCACACCCCGACGACCAATCCGGACATCGCCCGGACGATCAACCTGTATGAGCCGCTGCTCCACCGCGACCACAACTACCAGCTGGAAATGCTGGTGGCGCAGTCGCTGACCGCCTCACCGGACGCGCGCACCTGGACCGCCACGCTGCGCGAGGGCGTGCGCTTCCAGGACGGACGCCCGGTCACCCCGGCGGATGTGGTGGCCACCTTCGGGCGGATCACCAACCCGAAGGACCCGAAGTCCGGGGCGGCCAGCTTGACCACGCTGGCCGAAGTGGTTGCCGCCGGTGATCGAGTCGTGGAGTTCCGGCTGAAGGAATCGGTCGCCGGATTTGACGATTATCTGGCCAACTATTCACTCGGTATCGTCCCGGCCAATTTCACCGTCGACGCACCGATCGGCACCGGGCCGTTCCGGGCGCACCAATTCACCGCCAGCCTGCAGAGCACGTTCCTGCGCAACGAGCATTACTGGCGTCCGGGCGAGCCCTACCTGGACCAGCTCGATCTGATCAACTTCGTGGAGGATGACGCCCGGATCAACGCGCTGCTGTCCTCGCAGGTCGACGCGATCGACCAGGTCCCGGTGGCGCTGATCGACGTGCTGCGCAGCGACGGGCGGATCCGGGTGCTCACCTCCGAGACCGGCAGCTGGCTGCCGTTCACCATGCGGGTGGACCGTCCGCCGTTCGACGACGTGCGGGTGCGCCAGGCGATGCGGCTGCTGGTCGACCGGCAGGAAATGATCAATCAGGTGTTCAGTGGCCAGGGCCGGCTGGGCAATGACCTGTACGGCCCGTTCGACCCCGCCTACGCCTCGGAACTGCCACAACGCAGCCGGAACATCGCGGAGGCGAAACGGCTGCTGGCCGAGGCCGGGCAGCCCAACCTGACCGTCGAGCTGGTCACCGCGCCCATCCAGGCCGGCGCGGTGGAGGCGGCGCAGGTGCTGCAGCGCCAAGCCAGGGACGCCGGGGTCACCATCACGCTCAGGCGGGTGGACACCACGACGTTCTACGGGGACAACTACCTGTCCTGGGACTTCGCGCAGGACTTCTGGTACACCCGCGGCTACCTGCCGCAGGTGGCGGTGGGTTCGCTGCCCGATTCGCCCTACAACGAGACCCACTGGCACGACCCGGAGTTCCTCGACCTGGTCGCTCGCGCCCGGTCCACCGTCGACCCGTCGGCCCGGGCTGACCTGCTCAAACGGGCCCAGCGCATCGAGTACGACCGGGGTGGCTATCTGCTCTGGGGGTTCATGAACCAGGTCGATGCCTACCAGTTCTACGTGGCGGGTCTGCAGCCGGATCGCACCGGCATCCCGCTGTCCGGATACCAGTTCCGCGAGGCCTGGCTCGGCACCAACCCAGTGTGACCGGGCTCGACCTGAGCAGAGGAGCACCACCGATGTCTCGAATGATCGTCCGCCGGCTGTTGATCAGCCTGGCGATCCTGTGGCTGGTCAGCCTGCTCGTTTTTGTCGCCACCCTGCTGCTGCCCGGCGACCCGGCGCGCGCCATCCTCGGCCAGCAGGCCACCCCGGAGCGGATCGCCGCGCTGAGCCAGCAGCTGCACCTCGACCTGCCGGTGTGGCAGCGCTACCTGGACTGGCTGGGCGGGTTGTTCACCGGCGACCTGGGCTACTCCACATCGACCCAGGGCTCGGTGAACGCCCTGCTCAGCGACCGGATCTCCGCCTCGCTTGCGCTGCTGGTGGCGGCTGCGGTGATCAGTACCCCGGCCGGGCTGGTACTCGGCGTGTGGAGCGCGGTGCGGCGCGGGCGCGGGTTGGACCTGGCGGTGTCGGGGGTGAGCCTGGTGATCGCCGCGCTGCCCGAGTTCGTGATCGGTATGGCGCTGATCGTGTTGCTGTCCACCACGGTGCTGCGGCTGTTCCCCTCGGTCACCATGGTCCCGCCGGGTCAGCCGGTGTGGTGGGAACCGGCGCAGCTGGTGCTGCCGGTACTCACCCTGGTGCTGGTGGTCACGCCGTACATCGCCCGGATGATGCGGGAGACCATGAGCGAGGTGCTGGACAGCGGCTTTGTCGAGATGGCCCGGCTGAAGGGGCTGCCGGAGCGGGTGGTGATCGTCCGGCACGCGTTCCCGCACGCGATCGGGCCGGTGGCCCAGGTGATCGCGCTGCAGCTGGCCTGGCTGGCCGGGGGCGTAGTGGTGGTGGAGTTCCTGTTCCGCTACCCGGGCGTCGGCCAGGCGCTGATCGACGCGGTGAACAAGCGGGACATCGAGGTGGTGCAGGCGATCACCCTGTTCATCGCCGCCGTCTTCATCGTGGTCAACCTGCTCGCCGACGTGGTCGGCATCCTGGCCAACCCCCGGCTACGCACCCAAGGTGGGACGCAATGAGCGAAACGATTGCAGTGCCGTTGTCCGCTGAGGTGAACCGCCCGGCCGGGCTCATCCGGCGGGCCTGGGCGTTCCCGCAGGCCAAGATCGGTGCAGTGCTCACCGTGGTCGTGGTGCTGCTCGCGGTACTGGGGCCGCTGGTGGCCGAGGTACTGACCGGCTACGCGCCGGACGACTTCGCCGGCAAGCCGTTCAAGCTGGTCGGCATCGCGGGCACCGACAACATTGGCCGCGATGTACTCAGCCGGTTCCTGGACGGTGGGCTCACCCTGCTGTTCTACGCGGTGCTGGCCACCGCGCTGGGTGTGCTGCTGGGCGCCGCGCTGGGCATGCTCGCCGCGTACACCGGCGGCCGGTTGGACGCGGTGATCATGCGCGGTGGCGACGTGCTGCTGTCGTTCCCGTGTCTGGTGCTCGCGCTGCTGGCCATCGCGGTGATCGGGCCGAGGGGCTGGCTGCTGGTGCTGGTCATCGGGATCAGCCACGCGCCCCGGATCGCCAGGGTGACCCGGCAGGCCACCCTCACGGTGGCCGGGCAGGACTACATCAGGGCGGCCGAGATGTACGCGGTGCCCCGCTGGCGGATCCTGCTCGACGAGACGCTGCCCAACATCACCGGCCCGCTGCTCGTCGAGGTGGGGCTGCGGCTGACGTACTCCATCGGCTACGTGGCGTCGCTGTCGTTCCTCGGCCTCGGCATCCAGCCGCCGGCCGCCGACTGGGGCCTCATGATCAATGAGAACCGCATCGCGCTGGTCGTGCAGCCGTGGGGTGTGTTGCTGCCGGTGCTGGCCATCGCCGTGCTCACCGTCGGCACCAACATGATCACCGACTCACTTGCCTCCGCCGCCTCCGGTGCTCGTCAGGGGAGCGAGTCGTGACCGCCGACGCCGCCACCGGGACCGAGGTGGCTCTCGCCGCGGGCAGCGTGATCGCGGTGTCCGACCTGCGGGTCGCCACCACCGGCGGCACCGAGGTGCTGCGTGGGGTCGACTACGCGATCTCCCCCGGCGAGGTGCTCGCCCTGGTCGGGGAGTCCGGCTCGGGCAAGACGACCGCCGGGCTCGCCGCGCTGGGGCACCTGCGTCGAGGCCTGTCCGCCACCGGCGGCACCGTGCTGGTCGCGCCGAAGGTCGGCGAGCCGGTAGACATGCTGGCGCTGACCTCGAAGGAGCGCCGGCAGGTGCGCGGCGCTGTGGTCGCCTACGTGCCGCAGGACCCGGCGCTGTCGCTGAACCCGGCACTGCGGATCGGCCGGCAGGTGGCCGAGGTACTCGAGACGCACGGCTTCGGCGACTCGGCGCAGGCACGGGCGGACCGGGTGCGTGAGGTGCTCACCGAGGTCGGCCTGCCCGGCGACCCGGCCTACCAGCGCCGATACCCGCACCAGCTCTCCGGTGGCCAGCAGCAGCGGGTCGGCATCGCGATGGCCTTTGCCTGCCGGCCCAGCGTCGTGGTGCTCGACGAACCGACCACCGGGTTGGATGTCACCACCCAGGCGCTGGTGCTGCGCACGATCGGCCGGCTCACCGCCGAGCACCGGGTGGCCGCGCTGTACATCACCCACGACCTGGCGGTGGTCGCCCAGATCGCCGACCGGGTCGCGGTGATGTACGCCGGGGAGATCGTCGAGGTCGGCGAGTGCGCCCAGGTGCTGCACCGCCCGGCGCACGAGTACACCCGGCGGCTGGTCGCGGCGGTGCCCCAACTGGACGGACCTGTCGTCGACGAGCCCGAGCCCGAGCCCGAGCCGGAGCCGGTGGCGGGCGAGCCGGCCCCACTGCTGCGGGCCACCGGGCTCTCCGTGCGGTACGGCTCCCACCAGGTGCTGCGCGACGTCGACCTGGCCGTGCGGGCCGGCGAGAGCGTCATGCTGCTCGGCGAGTCCGGATCGGGCAAGACCACGTTGTCCCGCTGCGTGGCCGGCCTGGCCGACGAGTTCGCCGGGACCGTGGAGCTGGACGGTGTCCCGCTGGCCCGCTCCACCCGGCAACGCTCGACCGCACAGCGCCGGGAGCTGCAGTACGTGTTCCAGAGCCCGTTCTCCTCGCTCAACCCACGCAAGACCATCGGCCAGTCGATCGAGGTGCCGCTGATCTGGCTGACCACCATGGACCGGGTCGCCCGCCAGGAGCGGGTCCGGCAGATACTCGAGCAGGTCCGGCTCGACCCGGCGATGGTGCACCGGCTGCCGGACCAGCTCAGCGGCGGTCAGCGGCAGCGGGCCGCGATCGCGCGGACGCTGGTGACCGCGCCCCGGCTGTTGGTCTGCGACGAGGTGACCTCCGCGCTGGACGTGTCGGTCCAGGCGACGATCATCGACCTGCTCGGCGAGCTGCGCACACAGCTGGGCATGGCGATGCTGTTCGTCACGCACAACATCGCCCTGGCCCGGCACGTCGCCGACCGGATCGTGGTGCTCAACGGCGGCGAGATCGTGGAGTCCGGGCCGGTGGAGGAGGTGCTGGACAACCCGACCCACCCCTACACCCGCACCTTGCTCGAGAACACCCCGCGGATGTGAACGCGGCGCGGGGGAGCGTGGCGGCGGGATTCGAGCCGGTGCGCGAAGCGTTCCAGCGGGTGATCGACGCCTCGGCGGGCGGCGCGGCGTTCAGCGTGTATCGCCGGGGGGTGCCGCTGGTCTGGTTGTCTGGCGGCCGCGCGGACCCGGCGAACGGCGCGCCGTGGCGCCCGGACACGTTGGTCGTGCTGTTCTCCGGGACGAAGGGCATCGCGGCGACGGTGGCCGCGATGTTGATGGCCCACGGGCTGCTCGATCCGGACAGCCCGGTGTGCGAGTACTGGCCGGAGTTCGGCGCGGCCGGCAAGCGCGGCGTGCGGGTGCACCACGTGCTCGCGCACACCGCGGGCCTGCCCTACGTCGACCCGGAGCCCGCCGACCGGCTGGACAATGCCGCGAACGCCGCCGCGCTGGCCGCCCAGGCCCCGCTGTGGCCGCCCGGCGAGCGGGTCGCCTACCACGCGCTGACCTACGGGTACCTGGTCGCGGAGCTGGCCCGGCGGGTCACCGGGCGCTCCATCGGCACCCTGGTGCACGAGCTGCTCGCCGAACCGCATGGGCTGGACCTGCACCTCGGCGCGCCGCCGGAGCTGGACGGTCGACTGGCCAGGGCGGTGGCCGCGCCCGACTACCGGGTCAGCACGTTCCTGCGCGACCCGAGCCGCCGGGCGACCGTGGAGCGGATGTATGGCCCGGTGCCCTTCGATGAGCTGGCGAATTCGGTCGACTTCCGCCGCGCGCAGCTGGCCGCGGCGAGCGCGGTGGGCACCGCGGACTCGATCGCCCGGCTGTACGACCTGCTCGCCGCCGGCGCGGTGCTCGATCCCGAGCGGCTGCGCACGGCGACCCGTACCTGGTCGGAGGGCCTCGACGCGATCAACGACCGGCCGGTGCGGTTCGGCCTCGGCTACGAGCTGGACGACCCGATCGCCACCTACGGCCCCGCGGCGGCGACCCGGCGCTCCGGCGCGTTCGGCCACTCCGGCGCGGGCGGCGGGCGGCACGGCGCGTGGCCCGAGCACGGGCTGGGATTCTCGTTCACCACCAACGAGCTGCGCTCGGAGGACACGGACACCCGGGCGAGCTCATTGCTGGACGCCCTGTGGCACGCACTGGACGGCCACCCCTGAGCCCGCCCCAACGTTCATGCCGACGTCAGCCGACGGTCGGCGCCGCACACCCTGTTCGTGCGCCGCACACCTGCTGCAGTGGGTGTGCGGCGCCCAGAGAGGGTGTGCGGGCGGGCTAGGGGCGGTGGGGTAGGGCGGTGGCGGCGCGGATTGCGCTGCTGAACCGGTCGGGGTGGAAGTGGTCCGGGTCGGTCAGTACCAGGCGGGCGGCCATTTCGAACAGGGCGATGACGGTGTGCGCGGCGATCTCGGGGTCGAGCTCGGCGGGGGCACCGAGGGAGCCGAGCACCCAGCGGGCGATGTGCACGGCGCGATCGGTGACCACCGCCCGCCCGCGTTCCCGCGCGGCGTGGAACTCGGCGGGCATGTCGGGCATCGGCATCACGATGCACCGCCAGCGATCGGGCGCCTCCCGCACGACCTGGAGGAAGTTGTCCAGGACGCCGGCGAGCGCGGCGCCCGGGTCGGCCGGGGGCTGGCGGTCCAGGTCGTCGGGCAGGACCGCGAGCAGTTGGCGCAGGGCCTGTTCCTGCTCGCGGCGCAGCAACGCGGCCAGCAGGTCGACCCGGTTGGCGAACACGCCGTAGACCACCGGTTTGGTGACGCCGGCCTGCTCCGCGACGGCGTCCATGGTGGTGGCGTTGTGGCCCTTGGCGACGATCAGCTGGAGCGCGGCGTCGAGCAGTTGGGTGCGCCGCTCGTCCGGTGGCACGCGGCTCGCGTAGGCGCGGCGTTTCCGGCCCGACCTGGCTGCCGTGGTCACGTCGCCTCCTGCTCGCTGCTGGTCAGAGTGACTCTACTGGACAAACTACTCCGCCGTAGTATATTGCGAGAGGGTATTCCTACACGGCCGTAGTAATTGCGGGAGGCTCAGGTGCACAACCGTCCGGATTCGGCTTCGCCGCTGCTCGACCCGCACAGCTACGACCCGGCGCACTTCGACGTCGAGACGCGTCGGCTGCTGCGGGCGACGATCGACTGGTTCGAGGCGCGCGGGCTGCGCCGGCTCACCGAGGACTTCCACGGCAAGGTCTTCTACGCGGACTTCCTGGAGTTCGTGGCCAAGGAACAGGTGTTCGCCACGCTGCTGACGCCGACCCGGGACGGCGCGGGCAGCCCGGACAAGCGCTGGGACACCGCCCGGATCGCCGCGATGTCGGAGATCCTCGGCTTCTACGGGCTGAACTACTGGTACCCGTGGCAGGTCACCGTGCTCGGCCTCGGCCCGGTGTGGCAGAGCGACAACGACGGGGCGCGCCGGCGGACGGCCGCCGCACTGGACGCCGGCGGGGTCGCCGCGTTCGGGCTGTCCGAGCGGGAGCACGGCGCCGACATCTACTCCTCCGACCTGGTGCTCACCCTGGACGGCCGGGGTGGCTACACCGCGAGCGGCGAGAAGTACTACATCGGCAACGGCAACTGCGCGACCACGGTCTCGGTGTTCGGCAGGGTGGCCGGCGTCGAGGGGCCGGACCAGTACGTGTTCTTCCTGGCCGACTCGACGCACCCGAACTACCACGTGGTGCGCAACGTCGTGCCGTCCCAGATGTACGTGGCGCAGTTCCGCCTCGACGAGTACCCGGTGCGCGCCGAGGACATCCTGCACACCGGCGAGGCCGCCTTCTCCGCCGCGCTGAACACGGTGAACATCGGCAAGTTCAACCTCAGCTTCGGCGGTATCGGGCTGGCCACGCACGCGCTGTACGAGGCGGTCAACCACGCGCACAACCGGATCCTGTTCGGCGCGCCGGTGACCAACTTCCCGCACATCCGGGGCGACTTTGTGCAGGCGTACGCCCGGTTGGTCGGGATGCGGCTGTTCTCCGACCGCGCAGTGGACTACTTCCGCTGCGCCGGCCCCGAGGACCGCCGCTACCTGCTGTACAACCCGATCACGAAGATGCGGGTCACCACCGAGGCGGAGCGGGTGCTGGGCCTGCTGGGGGACATCGTCGCGGCGAAGGGCTTCGAGGCCGACAACTTCCTGCCGATCGCGCGGCTGGACGTGGTCGGGCTGCCCAAGCTGGAGGGCACCGTCGCGGTCAACCTGGCGCTGATCCTGAAGTTCATGCCGGCGTACCTGTTCCAGCCGACCGAGTACCCGCCGGTGCCGACCCGACTGGACGCGGCCGACGACGAGTTCCTGTTCCGGCAGGGCCCGGCGCGCGGCCTCGGCAAGATCCGGTTCCACGACTGGCGGGACGCCTACGCGCGCCATGCCCACCTGCCGAACGTGGCGCTGCTGTTCGAGCAGGCCGACAGCCTCGCCGAGATGCTGCGCACCGCCGGGCCGGATGCCGCGCAGCAGGGCGACATGGACTTCACGCTCACCCTTGGCGAGCTGTTCACCCTGGTCGTCTACGGACAGCTCATCCTGGAGCAGGCCGAGCTCACCGGTACCGACGACGACGTGCTCGGCGCGGTGTTCGACGTGCTGGTGCACGACTTCTCCCGGTTCGCCGTCGAGCTGCACGGCAAGCGCGGCTCCACCGAGGAACAGCAGCGGTGGGCGCTCTCGGTGATCCGCAAACCCAGTACCGACGCCGCCGCGTTCGACCGCGTCTGGCAACAGGTGGCGGCGCTCAGCGGCGCCTACCAGATGAACCCCTGACCG